>Ga0209050_1000049_pt1 | contig 364096 bp, 329 predicted proteins | sample Araplavi_mTSA_r2_FD_184276 | JGI IMG/M metagenome (GOLD analysis project Ga0209050, IMG submission 184276) | Arabidopsis root microbial communities from North Carolina, USA - plate scrape MF_Cvi_mTSA_r2 (SPAdes) (version 2) | ecosystem: Host-associated > Plants > Roots > Endosphere | place... | reverse complement strand
GGACCTGCCGGGCGCACTGGAATGGATGGCCGGGTCAAGCCCGGCCATGACGAGCTTTGGGGTGGGAGTCGCGGGTCCTTGATCCAAGTTTTGGGCAGATCGCACGGCCGAGCCGCCCTCACCCGACCTCTCCCTCGGCGCTGCGCGCCTGGGAGAGGGGAAGGTTGAGAGGTGAGATGACGAGGCGGCGGCCCGCTAGTGCTCCCAGGTCGGGGCGGGGCCGGGCGGGTCGTCTTCGCCTTCGACCATGTCGCCGATCAGCTCGAGTTCGCGGCGGACGCGGGCCCAGGTGCGGGCTTCGGCCGGGGTGGCCGCGGGGCCGAGGTCGGCGTCGGCCATGGCGAAGACGGTTCGCAGTTCGTCCAGCAGGTGGCGGTCCTTGACGGCCAGGAGGCCGATCATCGCCCTCAGGAGCTTGCCCTGCGCCGCCACGGTGGCGGCGAGGTCGGTCGCCGGGATGTCCATCTTGTTTGCTCGCGTCCCTCGCGTGCCCGTGCGGGCGTGCCTGGGGCGGAGAACGGCGTTCCGGCGCGCGCGTTCCAGATCGGGTGTCGACTTCTCGACAAAGTGGCGCTCGCGCGGGTGTGGTCTACCCAGGGCGGCGAAAGATGGACCCCAAGCCGCCTGGCCGGCGTCCCGGGATGGGACGCCGCAACATGGTTCAGGAAAGGCGTTAACGCCCAAGGTTGTCCGGGATCGCCCCTCGGCCGGCGGGGATCAGGCGCCCGCCGATGGCCGGAAACCGGTCAGCCTATGGCTCCGCGCGCGACCGGCCCCGTGCAGGCCGTCGTCGTGGCGCGGAGGCCGCCGCTCAGGTGCGGGCGGCGATGGCTTCCAGGGTCTGGACGCGGCTGTCCAGGTCCTCGACGAGCTGGCGGGCCACCTCGCGGATGCCGGGCGCGTAGGCGTCGCCGCCCTCGGCGATCTCGGCGGCGAGCTGCTCCAGGTCGACCATGGCGGCCGACAGCGCCTTCACGTGATCGCGGGCGAGCTGGCGGGCCTCGGCCTGCAGCCGGCGCACGCGCTCGGAGACGGTTTCAGTCTTCGGAGTGACGATCTTCAGGTCGTTGTCGGCAACGACAGAGAGAGACGGTGACATCTTTATATACCTCAATCTGATCCCCAAGGTTGTACGGCCCATGACCCCCGACGGATCACGACGCGGCCGCAGCCTTGCTTCTCGAACCTACGTCCAGAGACAGCACAGGTTCCCTGTCTCCCGCATGAACGGCGCCAGTTAACTCTGCTGCTGGGAGAGGTGGGGATTTGAGGTCACGGTTGTTAGTTAACCGGAGGGGGGAGGTGTGTTGCCGGGGTGGAAGGGGTGGGGTTTGGAAGGCTGTCGGCTCGCTATCTGGTTGTGATACAGATTGGGGTTGATCGCGAAGGGAGAATGCCGGACCCTAATTCTAAACTTCGAGGGGGGAAGATTTGCCGAGACCGTATGCCCGCCAGACGCTCGCCTCGTATGCATTCTTTGAGGAGGCTAGGCGCAGAGGGCAGCCGCTTCAATATGCACTGCTGCCGCTGATCTTGCCCTTCATTGCCGGGAAGGCAGGCAGCCATTTTTCGCCCGACAGCCTCTCTAGAGAGATGCAGCAGCTATTCGGTGGAGGCTTCAACTCATACGCCGCTGAATCCCTGGCGCCGACGCTTGAGCGAACTGGCTACATAAAGCGAGAGGCCGATGGAGCTTCCGGAGCTGTCTTTCTCTACACTGACAAGGTCAATGACCTCACGGTCGAATCCTCGGCGTTGAGAGGCGAGGAGGACGTCGACGAGATCATCGATGTATTTCGGGACTTTCTAGACGTTACCAAGCCATTGGTGCGTTTCTCGAAATCAAATGATGAGTGGAGATCTTTATTTGTTCAGTGGGCGACTTCTGTAGATACTAACAAAGTAAATCTTGAATCGTGGATTGATGGTCTAATCGCGAGCGAGCGAAGGGAGTCGCTCAAGTTAACGGAAAACAAGGAGCCGGAAGAAAGATTTGCGGATATAGATAGGCACATTGTTGTCCTCTTTGCTTCCTTTGTAAAATTTCTCTCTCGTGAAAGGCGAGATTTGTTTGATAGGGTTTGTGTCCTGGTTGAGATCGGCCTGATAATTGATCTTATATCGGATCTTCGGGCCCCAATGGGCGGTCCGCCGAAGAACATAACGCTAACGGTTGTGCTTGACGGGCCCGTCTTGCTGGATGCCGTCGGGCTAAGCGGAGAGGGTCGTCGGCTGGCCGCCTCCACGCTCATTAAGTTCTGCAGAGACAACAGCATAAAGGTTATCACTCTTCAGCATTGTGTCGCAGAGGCTAAGGAAATTGTATCAGCGACATTAGCGACGGAATCTTCTTGGCGTGGCGGGGATTTTGCGGATGCTTTAAGGGGGGATCCGAGGATGGAGGCGCAAGCACGAAAATTTGCGTCTTCTACTGATCAAGAGCTGAAAAAGCGAAACATAGAAATTCTATCCGCTTCTCAGATTGGCTCCTTCAATGCCAAAGCTGCTTTCGACGACTCCTTAGAGCGTGAATTCGCAGCAAAACTGCCCTATCAAGATGTAAATATAACACAGAGACGATTGAGGGATGCAAAGTCAATAGCGTTTGTCATGAGGCGTAGAAATGGCCGATTGACGTCAGATCTATTTGTGGCCGGATACGCATTGGTCACGAGAAGTCCTGTTTTAGCGAATTTTGCTTCGAGATTTGTCAAGCGTAAGATAGATGATTATCCTGATTACGCTGTGGCGCCGGCTGTGGAGCTTAGGCATTTCTCCACCCTGTTTATGTTAGCTTTTGGGTCGGGACTTGGCGCGCCGGTCTCACGCGGGGAACTGCTCTCATCGTGTGAGAGAGTTCTCAGAACTTCTCCCGATATGGTTCGGAAAGTTCGGGATACGATGCACCAGCTTGAGCTATTCTCTCCGGAGGAGCTTGAGGCGCTAATGAATGATCCTGTGGCTATTCACGAAATTACTGCGGTGACTGCCGGTGACCCCGCGGTAGTCGGCGCGGAGAATGCCGCGGCACTCGCGCTAGCTATACGCAACGCGGCGGCAAAGGAGGCCGAGCTTCGGCGTCGCGCCAGTGAGAAGGAATTGGCAGCGCGACACGACCACGAAATGAAGGCGGTGCGAGAGGTGGCTCTCTCAAGTCAGCGTGAGGCCGAGTTGGCGACGCAAGCACTCTCGGAGCACATGCAGATAATAGAGAGTAACAAGAGTGAGTTGAATATGCTTATTGAGAGTATCTACGATGACTGTCAGGCGAGGGCGAAAACATACTGGCAAATGTTGGCGGTGGTATTCACGATCATTAGTGCGGTTGCATTGTTAGAATTATTTGCGGATGCGTCGAATTTTCCGCTTGCAGTGCGAGTTGTGATTTTAGTGTGCGTAGTGGGCGTGGCGGCATATAGCTGGGCAAGCAGAGTATTTGAGGGCTTTTCGCTTTTCAGATTGAAGGAGCGAGTGCTTGAAGTTGTCGTGGTGCGGAGGGCATCAAAGATGACATCGCAAGCAGGACGCGACCTGCTTCTTGAACTTCTCGAGAAGAAGTAGGTTCGTGTAGTCGACCTACCCACCCCCCTCAGCGATCCCGATCTTCGCGCCGGGCGCTTCCACGATCCGATAGCTCTGGCCGGCCTTCAGGGGGCCGAACTTCAGGGATGTGCTGCGGTCGCAGACGAGGATGAGTTCGCGCCTCGGGTCGAAGGCGTCGGACCAGGTCTTGCCGGGGCGGATAGCGAGCTTGGTGCGGGCGCGGCCGTCGACCAGGAGGGTGCAGTAGGCGACCCGTTCGGCCTGGGTGTTGGTGACGGCGAGCAGCGGCTTGTCGGCGGCGCGGGCGGCCAGCGGCGCCAGGAGCGCGGCGGCGGCGAGGGTTGCCAGGAGCGGCAGGCGGGTCGGCATGGCGGCGGGTCCCCGGAGCTTGAGCTGGCGGGAGCGTCGGGGCCGGGGCGGCGCGGTGTCAAGATGAGCGGACGGTGTTCTGCGACGAGCGGTCGGTGGCGGCCCGTTCGTGTGGTTCGTGTGGTTCGTGGACGCGCTTTCCGGCGCCTGCGCGGCCGAGGCGCCTCAGGATTTGTCCACGAACCACACGAACCACACGAACGAGGGGGCGGGTGCCTGGGCGCGCTTCGCGCTGGGACCACGGACCACACGGACCACACGGACGGGACTTCGGCGGCGAGGCCGCGCGGTGGCGGGCGTGGGGGCTCGGGCGCCGCTCCGCGGCTCGTCCGGGTGGTCCGTGGTTAGAAAGGGAGGAAGCCTGGGTCCCCGCATTCGCGGGGATGAGCGGGGGAGGCGTGGCGGGGGCCGGCGCGGCCTCAGTTGACCCGCCGCGCGGCGGCTGGTCCTGTCGCGGCAGGGTTGTGGGGGGCTTTGCGTATGACGGCGGGGGTTGTGGACGGCGGGCGGGCGACCGTGGGCCGGGCAGAGCGGATCGGGACGGCAGCCATCGTGACCGGGGCGGCCAAGCGGCTGTGGGCCGGCGGGTGGCGGACGCTGGCGCTGTGGGCGGCGATCGCGGCCATCGGCTGGGGCCTGCAGGCGGGCGCGGCGGCGGGGGGCGTGAACATCGCCGGGACCGCGCCGGGGCCGGGCTATTTCGCCTACCTCCTGGCGAGCGCGCTGCTGTCGGGCGTCGGCGCGGCGCTGGCGCTGCGGCTGTTCGTGCGCGGACCGGCGGGGTGGCTGACCTTCGACCGCGGGCTGCTGCTGGGCGCGGCGGCGATGGCGGGGGTGACGCTGGCCTTCGCCGGCATGTCGCAGATCTCGGTGGCGATGTCGAAGAGCGGGAACCAGGCGCTGGTGATCGGCGGCGGCGTCGGCTTCGCGTTCGTCTACCTGGGCGCCGTGTTCGTGGGTCTGCGGCTGAACCTCTGGCCGATCGGGCTGATCATGGGCCGGGCGTTGAGCGTGGGGACGGCGTGGCGGCTGATGCGCAAGGCCACGCGCGGGCTGCTCCTGGGCTACCTCGTCTACATGATCCCGTTCGCGTTCGTGATGGCGGCGAACTGGGGCGACCTGTCGGCCGGGCGGACGCCGGGCGGCTGGGGGCAGGGCCTGTTCGTGATCGTGGGCGCGGCCTACGGCATCGCCGCCTACGCCATGTCGGCGGTGCTCTACGAACTCCGCGTGGAGAACCCGGCGACGGTGGCCGACGTGTTCGACTAGGGCGCCGGTGGAGCAGCGGCGTCGGGCGCGATCTCGAGATGGCCGTCGACCTCGATGAGGCGATAGGTGCGGCCGGGGCGGAGCGGAGTGTCCCTGGTCTTGCCCTTGAGGCAGATGAGCCGCAGCCCTCGCTTCTCGGGCAGGCGCGACGACCAGGTCTCGCCGGGGTCGATCTCGAAGGGCTGGAAGCCGTGCTCCAGGACCATGAGGCTGCAGGATGCCGTGAAGCTGGCCTCGTTGACGATCCGGAACGGCTCGCGCTTCGCCGGCGCGACGGCGGTTTCCGCGAGCGCGGCGGCGGCCAGGACCGCGGCTGACACCATCTGAACTTTCCCCCCGAACCGGAGCCGAGGATCGGGGGCCCGGCGGGGGCGGTCAAGCGGGGCGACCTACCGCCGGGCGCGGCCCTTCTTGCGGAACTCGTCGGCCTTTTCCTGGCGGACCTCGGCCTTGAGGCGTTTGACGGCGCCCTTGTCGGCCTGTTCGCCGTCCTTGGTCAGCATCTCGTTGGCGAACTCCAGGTCCATCATCTTCAGGCGCTTGATCTCGTCGCGCAGGCGCGCGGCGGTCTCGAACTCCAGGTTGGCGGCGGCCTCGCGCATGCGGGACTCGAGGTCCTTGAGCGTGGCCTTGAAGTTGTCGCCGAAGAACGGCTTGTCGCCCTCGGCCACGCCGGCCGGGACGGTGACGTGGTCCTTCTCGTAGTGGCTGGCCAGGATGTCCTTGATCTGGCTCTTCACGCTCTCGGGCGTGATGCCGTGCTCGAGGTTGTAGGCCTCCTGCTTCTCGCGGCGGCGCTTGGTCTCGGCCATGGCGCGTTCCATGGAGCCGGTGACGCTGTCGGCGTAGAGGATGACCCGGCCGTCGACGTTCCGCGCGGCGCGGCCGATGGTCTGGATCAGCGAGGTTTCGGAGCGGAGGAAGCCTTCCTTGTCGGCGTCGAGGATGGCGACCAGGCCGCACTCGGGGATGTCCAGGCCCTCGCGCAGCAGGTTGATGCCGACCAGGATGTCGAAGGCGCCCAGCCGCAGGTCGCGGATGATCTCGATGCGCTCCAGGGTGTCGACGTCGGAGTGCATGTAGCGGACGCGCAGGCCCTGCTCGTGCATGTATTCGGTGAGGTCCTCGGCCATCTTCTTGGTGAGGACGGTGACGAGGGAGCGATAGCCCTTGGCGGCCGTGTCGCGCACCTCGGCGATGACGTCGTCCACCTGGCTGAAGCCGTCCTTGCTGACGGGGCGGACCTCGACCGGAGGGTCGATCAGGCCGGTGGGACGGATCACCTGCTCGGCGAAGACGCCGCCCGAGCGCTCCATCTCCCACGGGCCGGGGGTGGCCGAGACGAAGACGCTGTCCGGCCGCATGGCGTCCCACTCCTCGAACTTGAGCGGGCGGTTGTCGATGCAGGAGGGCAGGCGGAAGCCGTATTCGGCCAGGGTGAACTTGCGGCGGTAGTCGCCCCGGTACATGCCGCCGATCTGGGGCACGGTCTGGTGGCTCTCGTCGACGAAGAGCAGGGCGTTGTCGGGGATGTATTCGAAGAAGGTCGGCGGCGGCTCGCCGGGCCGGCGGCCGGTGAGGTAGCGGCTGTAGTTCTCGATGCCGGCGCACGAGCCGGTGGCCTCGATCATCTCGATGTCGAAGGTGGTGCGCTGTTCGAGGCGCTGGGCTTCGAGGAGCTTGCCGTTGGCGACGAGCCAGTCGAGGCGCTCCTTCAGCTCCACCTTGATCTGGTTGATGGCCTGGCGGAGCGTCGGGCGGGGCGTGACGTAGTGGCTGTTGGCGTAGACGCGCACGCCGGTCAGGTCGTTGGTCTTGCGGCCGGTGAGCGGGTCGAACTCGGTGATGGCCTCGATCTCGTCGCCGAAGAGGCTGATGCGCCAGGCGCGGTCCTCGTAGTGGGCGGGGAAGATCTCGATGGTGTCGCCGCGGCGGCGGAACGTCCCGCGCTCGAAGGCCTGGTCGTTGCGCTTGTACTGGAGGGCCACGAGGTCGCCCATCAGCTTCTTCTCATCGATCCGGTCGCCCGGCTTCACGTCGAAGGTCATGGCCGAATAGGTCTCGACCGAGCCGATGCCGTAGATGCAGCTGACCGAGGCCACGACGATGACGTCGTCGCGCTCGAGGATCGCGCGGGTGGCCGAGTGGCGCATCCGGTCGATCTGCTCGTTAATCGAGCTGTCCTTCTCGATGTAGGTGTCGGTCCGAGGGACGTAGGCCTCGGGCTGGTAGTAGTCGTAGTAGCTGACGAAGAACTCGACCGCGTTGTCGGGGAAGAAGCTCTTGAACTCGCTGTAGAGCTGGGCGGCGAGGGTCTTGTTGGGCGCGAGGATCAGGGCGGGACGCTGGGTCTCCTCGATGATCTTGGCCATGGTGAAGGTCTTGCCCGAGCCGGTGACGCCCAGCAGGACCTGGTCGCGCTCCTGGGCTTCCACGCCCGAGACCAGCTCGGCGATGGCGGTGGGCTGGTCGCCCGCCGGCTGGTAGGCGCTCGCCAGCTTGAACCTGATCCCGCCCTCGCTCTTCTCCGGGCGCACCGGGCGGTGCGGCTTCCAGAGCATGGGCATGGTGTTCTCGTCGTAGTCGAAGGCGGCCGACATGTCGGCGACACCAGACGGGGCGGAGGGGGCAGGCATGGCGTCCAAGGTAGGCGCTCCCGGGCAGGTTCGCCACATCCTGCGCACGGGCCTGCTGACAGCAGAGTGTCAGCAGCCGGCGGGGCGCGTCAGGCGGCGCGGTCGTAGACGTCGAACGGCCGGCGGCGGGCGACGTCAGGCTGGGCGGGCCGCGCGGCGCCGGCGAAGAAGTAGGCGACCTCCACGTCCAGGGCGCAGGCCAGCTTCCAGAGCATGGCCACCGCGATGCGGTTGCTGGCGCACTCGTACTTCTGGATCTGCTGGAAGCGCACGCCCACGGCCTCGGCGACCTGCTGCTGGGTGAGGCCGAGCAGGCGCCGGCGGCGGCGGAGCTGGCGGCCCACCAGGATGTCCACGTCGTCGGTCATGATCGTCACGCCCCGAATTCCAACTACCGGGACATGTACCGGAGACAACCGGAAGGCGTGACCGAGCTTGTCCCGAGCCCGGCCGATTTCTTGCCGAGCAGATGTGACAGGCCGCCGGGGCGGCGGCCTCAGTCCAGCAGGTCCCCCGACAGGTTCGGCGTGATGCGGAGCGATCCACGGGGGCGCGGGAAGCCCTCGCAGCGCGCCGGAGGGTTCAGGAGCTTGCCCCAGGCGACCAGTTCGGCGAACCGATCGACGATGATGTTCCTCTTCTCGGTCCAGATGGGGGAGTCGGCCGGCGCCTTCGCCCTGCGGAGTTCGCGGTGCAGGCGGGTCTTGGACCAACTGCGGTTGAACGCCTCGACCGCCGTCTCGATCTCCTGATAGGCGGCGAGCGCGCGGCGGACGCGATGGGCGTTCAGGTCGAACGTCACACACAGCTCGACGCCCGCCCGGTAACCCAGGCGCATCAGCATGTGCGACCGCGCCACGGGCATCTGGAGATTGAGGCCGCCGTCGATCTTCGCCAGCCTGATGCCGACGATCCGGTCGAACTGGCCCGGCATGATGGAGACGAGCTTCTCCTGCCAGTCCTTCGCCGCGCCCAGCAGGCCGTTCAGGTAGTCGGTGAACATGGGCGTCTGCACGCCGCTGAGCGTCGGCAGTTCCGAGTCCGGGCGATGCAGGGTGATCCGAAGGCCTTCGGGCATGGGCGGCTTCTCCGGCGCGCGCTCGGGGAAGAGCGCCCGCCAGGCGGCCACCGGGCGCGACCAGATGGACGGGCCCTGGCGCCTCAGCGCCCGCAGCGCCGCGGTGATGCGTTCGCCGACGCGGGGACGCGGCGTCGGGTCCAGCTTCGGGTCGTGATCGAGATTGAAGGCGAAGGTGGGGTGCGACGGCGGACCCAGGTTGTCGAAGAAGTGGAGCGGCAGGTTGCTGGAAAGGCCACCGTCGACCAGCCGCATGCGCTCCCGCGACGATCGCCCGCCGGGCGTCAGCAGGTGGACCGGCACAGCGCAGAACAGGACCGGAAAGCTGAGGCTCATCCGCGCGGCGACGATGACCGGCAGCCGGTCGCCGTCCGGCAAAGGCCGCGGCTTGTCGTCGGCGAGCCTGGCGGTCTTCGGATCGCAGTCCCTCAGGTAGCGGATCACGCTTCTTGGGAACAACGGCTTCCACTCGTCGGGAATCCAGCCGATCGGCCCTTCAGGCCCGCTCAGGTCCGGCAGGGCGTAGGGCCGCCGCAAGGTCATGTTGGTGGTGATCATCCGCAGGGCGATCTTCGGCGCGCGCCGGCCCTTCACGGCCTTGCGGACGTCGCCGAAGGTCAGGGGCTGGTCCGCCGGAAGGTTGGCGACCTTCTGGATCGCGTCGTGCAGCCAGTCGGTGACTCCGGCGTGCTTGGCGTCTGGCCGCTTGAGGCCACTGCAGAGCCCGAAGTCGGTCTCGCGCAGGTTTCCGACCAGGTGGTTGACGATCAGCGCCAGCGCGGCGGCGAGGCCGAGCGCCCCGCCGATCGTGGACGGCAGCAGGACGCCCAACGGACTCCTCAGCTCCGCCCAGATCGAAGCCGCTGCCGCGGCCGCGACGATGACGAGGTAGGCCGCGATGGGGACGAGGCTGGTCCAGCGGAGCGCCATGAGGAACAGGCCGAGCAGCAGCACGCCCGACAGCAGTCCCGCGCCCGCCGAAACGAGCCCCTGCTCCCAGCCGTAGTAGCGGATGTAGCGCGCGGCCGCGAAGGCGCCGCTCGCGGTCGCGAGGCCCAGCACGAACCAGGTGAGAATGGCGGGACGGCCCACCAGGAGCTGCCTCATCCCCGCCCTGCGCTGCCTCGGCTCCAGGCTGCTGTCGGTCGCAGCCATGACCGCCATGATGAAGGCGAAGACGGTGCGATGCTTCTCGTGAGGCTGGAAGAGGTTCGGCAGGATCCGCGGCAGCGGGAGGCACTGCTCCTCGAACCGCGCGAAGCTCTCATGGTCGCCGTGCGCCTGCCGGGAATACTCCGCGGCGGCGGTCAGCGCCGCCGCCATGGCGCCGGCGGAGGTGCCGCCGATCCCGACCAGCCGGAACTTCTGCGCCAGGCGGAGCATCGCATAGGGATAGACGATGCCGGAGGTGACCCCGCCCTTGAGTATGACGTCGCAGATCTCAGGTTTCTCGAGTTTGAAGCTCTGCGCCGCAGTGCTGCCGGGCGGGAACAGCGGCCCCTTGCCGACCTGTTGCACGCCCTCGCGAATGGCCGTCGCCGCGGCTGATGGACCGTCCCCCGACATCGTCGCATCCCCCGTATTTTAGCGCCCATAAGTAGAATTCATGCCGTCTGCGCGCGCAAGGCGTAGTTGACCGTTGTTCGGTGAAGGGGGCGCGGTGACTTGCCGCTGACAGTGGCGCGCCAGCATGGGAGAGTGCCGGCCCATGAGCGCGACCGTGCAGAGCCTTCCCGCCTGGATGTACACCGACCAGGCCTTCTTCGAGCGCGAGCGGCAGACGATCTTCCGCACGGCGTGGCAGGTTGTGTGCCACCTGAACGACATTCCGGAGCCGGGCGACTACCAGGCCTTCGACTTCCTGGGCGAGAAGGTGCTGACCGTGCGCGGCGCGGACGGCGAGGTGCGCAGCTTCCACAACACCTGTCGGCATCGCGCCTCGCGGCTGGCGGACGGCAACCAGGGCAACTGCGGTCACCGGATCGTCTGCCCCTACCACGCCTGGAGCTACGGCTTGGACGGGCGGCTCGCCAATGTCCCCAAGTGGCAGGGGTTCGAGGGGTTGGACCCCGTCGAGCACGGGCTGAAGCCGATCGAGCAGGAGATCTTCCTGGGCTTCGTCTTCGTGCGGTTCGAGCCGGGCCTGCCCAGCGTGGCCGAGATGATGGCGCCCTATGCCGAGGAGCTGGCGCCGCATTGCCCGGCGGACCTGGTCCCGCAGGGGCGGGTGACGCTCAGGCCCCGGCCGGTGAACTGGAAGAACATCTCGGACAACTACTCCGACAGCCTGCACATCCCGGTGGCGCACCCGGGGCTGACGCGCCTGTTCGGCGCGAGCTACGGCATCGAGGCGGCGCCCTGGGTCGACAAGATGTGGGGCGACGTCCAGGAGACGCCGTCCAGCAACTGGGTGGAGCGCAACTACCAGGCCCTGCTGCCGGCCTTCGACCACCTGGAGGGCCGCGAGCGGCGGCGGTGGAACTACTACAAGCTCTGGCCGAACGTGGCGTTCGACGTCTACCCGGACCAGATCGACTTCATGCAGTTCATCCCGATCTCGCCGACGCAGACCCTGATCCGCGAGATCGCCTATGTGCGGCCCGACGCGCGGCGCGAGGTGAAGGCGGCGCGCTATCTCAACTGGCGCATCAACCGGCAGGTCAACGCCGAGGACACGGTGCTGATCAAGCGGGTGCAGGACGGCATGGAGAGCTCGGGCTACGAGACCGGCCCGCTGGGCCCGTCCGAGGTGTGCCTGCGGAGCTTCGCCGAGAAGCTGACCGCGATGACGGGCGTGGCGGAGGCGGCGGAGTAGGGCCTTCCCTGCGGGGGGAGGAACTAAGCTCGACCGCTCGCCTGTTTCCGCCGTAGGCTGCGCTGCTGGGGGAGCGGAGCTTATGGAGCGTGAGTTCAGGGCCGCGTTGACGGCGGTGGGCGGGCTGGCGCTGAGCCTGCTGTTCGCCGTGATCGCCTTCCGGGTGATCGTGCCAGCGGTGCTGGAGGCCCATTTCGAGGGCAGCACGTTGGCGGCGACGGCCGTGGGCTTCGCGATGGCGGCGGGCGTGATCGTGTTCACCGCCTATTGGATCCGCCTCGTCGGCCGGCTCTTGAGGCCGTCCGCCCCCGATGCGCCGACCCAAACGGACGAGGGCAACCCATGAGCAATCTGAACAGCACGGTCGGCCGCCTGAAGGGGCGCATGAGGTTCGTGGGGCTCACCATCGTGCTGGGCGGGTTCCTGTTCGTGGCCGGCTGCACGGTGCTGAGCCACGCCACCACGATCCAGTCGGGCGAGGCCGGAATCCTCAACAAGACCTTCGGCAGCGGCGCGGGCGTGCAGCTGCAGGAGCTGGGGCCCGGCTGGCACTGGCGGGGCATCGGCGAGAAGATCATCGTCTATCCCACCCGCCAGCGGGTCTATTCGTTCACGCGCGAGAGCAACGCCGACGGCAAGGAGAACGAGGAGATCGCCTTCGCTGACCAGACCGGCCTGCCGATGACCGCCGACGTGAACCTGACCATCAAGGTGCGCGACGACAAGGCGGCCGACCTCTACGCCGAGTACCGCCTGCCGTTCGACGAGCTGATCGACAACCCGATCCGCAACGACGTGCGCTCGTTCCTGGCCCGCGAGGCCGAGAAGGTGCCGGTGTCGTGCAGCCTGGCGCAGAGCAACCCGCAGCCGGCGGCCGAGGGCGGCCCGGCGCCGGCATCGAACTGCCCGGGGTCGCTGATGGGTCAGGGGCGCCAGGCGGTGCTGCAGAAGGCCTTCGTGAACCTGCGCGCCAAGTGGGCGGCCAAGGGCGTCGAGATCAGCGACATGCAGTGGATCGGGCCGATCCGCTATCCCGAGGCGATCACCAACGCGATCAAGACCCGCACCGAGGTGGAGCAGCGGACCCTGGCGGCGCAGCAGCGGAAGGCCGAGGCCGAGGCGAACGCGGCGGCGCAGATCGAGACCGCCCGCGGCATCGCCGAGTCCACGCGCCTGCGCGGCGAGGCGCTCAGGGCCAACCCGGAGATCATCGACCAGATCTACGCCGAGCGCTCGATGGGCCTCTGCCCGCCGCGCGCCACCACCTGCATCCTGGGCGCCGGGGCGTGGGGACTGGTGCCGCAGGAGGCGAAGTAAGTCCTCCCCCTGGGGGGAGGAACTATCACCGACGCTCGTTCAGCCAGTCGCGGACCGTCGTGTTCACCAGCTTCTCGGCGTCGTGCTGGACGAAGTGGCCGGCGGTGGGGGCCATGACGATCGTGGTGTCGGCGTCGACGTAGTCCCACGTGCCCGAGTGGCCGGCGGCGTTGAGGGCGGTGTCCTTCATGCCGTGGATGACGAGCACCGGCACCTTCACGCGCTGGTTCGGCGGGTTCATCGCGGCGGGGGGTTGGGTCGCCTCGCCGGTCCCGCGCGGATAGTTGGCGCGGTAGTAGTTCATCATCGCGGCGACGTCGGAGCGCTTCAGCGCCTCAAGCAACTCGGCCCTGGCCTTGGGGTCCTTGCTGCGGCCGGCAAAGGCCTCGACGTTGAGGGTCTTCTCCGAGCCCTCCTGCTGGAAGACGCGGGCGTAGTTGGAGCCCTCCTGCTGGGCCTTGTTGGTGGCGAGTTCGCGGGCCATGCCGGCCGGGTGGGGCACGCTCATGATGACGAGCTTGTTGACCAGGTCGGGCCGCGCGAACGTGGTCTGCCAGGCGATGGCGGCGCCCCAGTCGTGGCCGATGACGATGGCGTCCTTCTGGCCTTCGGCGGCGATGACGGCGGCCACGTCGCCGATCAGGTTCGGCATGGCGTAGGCGGCGACGCCCTGGGGCTTGTCCGAGAAGTTGTAGCCGCGCAGGTCCATGGCGGCGGTGCGGTAGCCGGCCTTGTTCAGCTCGGCCATCAGCGGCTTCCAAGTGCCCCAGTAGTCGGGGAAGCCGTGGATCATCACGACCAGCGGGCCCTTGCCGTCGACGACGTAGTGGATCTTCACGGCGCCGTTCGTGGCGGTCCTGTCCTGAGGCGCGGCGTGGGCCGGAACGGCGGTGGCGAGGGCGAGGGCGGCCGCGAAGGCGGCGAGGCTGCGGATCATCGGACGTTCCCCTTATGATTTACGGCGTAGACTAGCTGGGGCCTCACCCGAAGAACAGGCTCCACATCACGCGGCCGGGCACGAGGGTGAAGGCCGCGGCGCCGACCAGCATCAGCCAGAACAGCCAGAGCATCAGGGCCCGGTGCCGGCGTACGGCGTGGGTCCTGGCGGCGTGGGCGGCGAAGGGCAGCAGCGCCAGGGTCAGGGCCGAGGAGATGTGAATGGGCGAGAGATGGCCCATCAGGCTGCTGAGGAAGAAGGACGAGCCGGCGACCCCGGCCATCAGGGCGATCCAGACCCAGCCGGCGGCGCGGTGGAACGGCGCGCCCTTGCGGCTGGTCAGCATGACCCCGCCGAGCACCAGGGCGGCGCTCGCCAGCAGGACGTGGAGGACGACGACGGGCGGCTGGGCGAGGAGCACACCGAAGTCCGGGGCGTGCAGGCCGTGGCCGCGGCCGGCGGCGCGCAGGATGGCGGGGCCGTTGAGGCCGACGATCACGACGCCGAGAATCAGGCTGGCGGCGCCAGCGGCGATGAGCAGCAGGCGCAGGCGGCCGTTGCGAAGGGGGGCGTTGCGATGGGCGGCGGGGAGGTCGGTCATGGCGGGAAGGCTCCGGTGGCGATGCGCCGGAGTTGGCGAGGCGGCCCCGTCGCCCGCCACGGCGGATACGCAGGCCCGCCCGCGCGCTTCGCGAGGCGGCCGGGGCGCCGGTTCACGAAGCGCCGGACGGCCGGTAGTCTCTGGGCCATGAGCGCGTGGGGCGAGGTGATCGGCGGTCCGAGGGCGTGGGCGCGGGAGCTCGGCCTGGCCGCGTTCGTGGGCCTTGCGCTGGCCTTCATCGGGCCGTTCGGCAGCTACACGCGACCGCTGGAGGTGCGGCTGCTGGCGTCGGTGAGCTACGGCGTGGCGGGCTCGGTGGTGTTCTGGCCGACGCTGCGGGCGGCGCTGATGCTGGGCCGGCGGGCGAGCCTGCCCGAGCCGTTCGCCGCGGTGCTGGGACTGGCGGCCGCCTCGGTCCCGGTGACCGGCGTCGTGCTGCTGCTGCGGCCGCTGGTGGCGCCGGGGGGCAGCGGGGTGGCTTCGGCCAGCCTCTATTTCGCGGTGCTGGCGCTGGCGTTGCCGCTGGGCCTGGCGGTGCTGTTCGTGGGCCGCTGGGCCGAGCCGCGGCGCGAGGCGGCGTTCGCGCCCGAGCCCGTGGCCCAGGCGCCGGCGGAAGGGCCGCGGGTGCTGAGCCGGGCGCCGCTCAAGGCCCGCGGCGAGCTGCTGGCCCTGCAGGCCGAGGACCACTACGTGCGGATCCACACCAGCGCCGGCGATGCTCTCGTCCTGATGCGGCTGGCCGACGCAGTGGCCGAGGCGGACGGGATCGACGGCCTGCGGGTCCATCGCTCATGGTGGGTGGCGCGGGCCGCCGTGCGCGAGGCGAAGGCCGAGGGCCGGCGCGCGACGCTGACGCTCAGCAACGGGGTGAGCGTGCCGGTGACCCGCGAGGTCGTGCCGGAGATCCGCCGGCTGGGCTGGATCTAGATCCCCAGCGCGGGCGCGAGGCGGAGCCAGAGCTGCTGGTCGAAGGCCTTGTCCGGGGCGGCCTGGCCCATGCGCACGACGACGAGCTTGCGGCTGGGCACGACGTAGAGCTTGCGGTCCATGGCGCCCAGGGCGGCGACGAGGTCGGCGGGGGCGGCCGGGATCAGCGGGCCCTCGGTGCGGTTGGCGAGCGGGCGGATCGTGTAGGGCGCGCCGTTCAGCCACCAGAGGCGGCCGTAGGCGGGGTTGGTCGCCGTGCGGACGAACATGGCCTTGAAGGCGGCTTCGGAAACGATGCGCTTGCCGCCCTCGGCGCGGCCGCCGTCCAAGACGACCTGGCCGAAGCGGGCGACGTCGCGCGGGCAGGTGACGAGGCCCGTGGGGTTGCCGACGTCGGCCAGGGCGGCCGGGCGCTTGCGCCATTCGGTGCGGGTCATGCCGGCGGGCGCGGTCAGCCAGTCGTGGGTGATAGTCTCGAGCGGCGCCTTGGCCGCGGCGGCCAGGACGCGCTTGGTCATGGCGTAGGCCGGGGTGTTGTAGAAGAAGGTCGAGCCGGCCGGGGCGACGTAGACCAGCTTCTCGTCCAAGCCCGAGGTCATGTTAAGCAGGTGGATCACGCGGATCGCCTGCTCCTGCTCGGGCGCGGCCTTGGACCAGCCGGCGCCGATGTAGCCCGAGACCGGCTTGTCGACATCGAGGAGGCCCTTGTCGACGGCGACGGCGGCCAGCATGGCGACGAAGCTCTTCTGCTGGGAGGCGACGTCCTCCAGGAGCTCGCCGTCGGGCGTGGTCTCGTAGGCGAAGGCGGCGCGGAATTGGGCGGCGTCGGCCGGCAGCGTCCAGTTGCGCTCGGTCAGCGTCTTGCGGTCGCGGACGACCAGGAAGCCGGTGGTCTTCTGGCCCTGCACGTAGTCGAGGACCGCCTGCATCGCGGGCGAGACCGGCTCGGCGGCGAAGGCGGGGGCGGCGATCAGGGCGCCGGCGCCGGCCATGAGGCCGCGGCGGGAGAGGGCGGGGGTCATCGGGCGATCTCATGTTTCAGATGTTGCAGAGTTGAAGCCGAATATTCCCGTTCGGCCGTAGAACAAAAGGTCGGAGATTCGACTTTCCAGACGTCTCGGGGGCTACCCAGACCGAGGAGAGTTGCAGATGAAGAAAGTCCTGATCGCCTTTTCCGCCGCGACCATCGCGCTGTCGGCCGGAGCCGCTGCGGCCCAACCCTATCGCGACCGCGACCACGACGGCGTGCCCAACCGCTACGACCGCCACGACAACCGTCACGACGACTGGCGCACCCGCCATTGGAAGCGCGGCGAGCGCCTGGACACGCACTATCACAACCGCGGCTACCTCGTGAGCGACTACCGCCGCTACGGCTGGCGCGCCCCGCCGCGCGGCTACGCCTACTACCGCACCGACAGCGGCGACGTGGTGATGGCCGCCATCGCCAGCGGCGTGATCTCGTCGGTGATCGCCAACGCTCTGACCCGCTAAGCCGGGTGACCGGCCCGGGCGTCCCGCGCGGCGCCCGGGCCTCCCGCCGAACGCCGATAGCTGGCGCTGTTCGTCGGGCCTTCGCCGTGTCACCTTGCGTGTAACGGACGTGGGGACGAACGACATGGCCAACCTTGGGGCCAACCTTGGGGCCAACCTGGGCGTGGGGCCGGTGCGCGCGGGCGAGCGCGTCGGGGCGCTGGACGTGCTGCGCGGCGTGGCCGTGTGCGGCATCCTGTTGATGAACATCCCGCTGATGGGCTGGTCGGCTCTACGGCCGCAGCACCCGACGGGCAAGCCGCTGCTGGACGCCGACTGGATCAGCTTCTCGTTGCAGAAGCTGGTGTTCGAGGGCTCGATGCGCGGGCTTTTCACCCTGCTGTTCGGGGCGGGGATGCTGATCATGCTGCGCAGCCTGGACGGCGACGCCACGCGGCCGCCCGCCCAGGCCTATTTCACCCGCTGCTTCGCGCTGATGCTGCTGGGGGTGGCGCAGTTCGCGCTGTTCCTGTGGCCGGGCGAGATCCTGTTCAACTATGGGGTCACAGGGCTGGCGCTGTTCCTGTTCCGGCGCGCCCAGGTGCGCGTCCTGCTGACCGCCGCGGCGGCCCTGCTGATCACCATGAGCGTCGCCATCGGCGTCCCTGGCCTGAAGCGGGCGGAGATGCTGGAGAAGGCCGAAGTCGCCGCCGCGCTGCAGGCCGCGAAGACGCCGCTGACCGACGAGCAGACCAAGGCGCTGGAGGCCAAGAAGGAGTTCCTGGAGAAGGTGCATCCCAAGCCGGCCGCGCTGGCCGAGGAGCGGGCCAAGCGCACCTCGTTCCCGGGCGTGCTCACGTGGAGCACCGCGTTCTGGGCCGACTTCAACCTGACGGGGGAGTCGGTGGCCTACCTGGGCGAGTCGCTGGCCTTCATGCTGCTGGGGATGGCGCTGTTCCAGCTGGACGTGCTGGGCGGGGCGCGGCCGCTCGGCTTCTACCTGCTGCTGGCGGCGGGCGGGTACGGCCTGGGCCTGCTCGTGCGCGTGCCGATCCACCTGATCCAGTGGCAGGCGGGCTTCGAGTCGACGCCGACGACGGCGGCGCTGGGCGGGTTCGCCTACGAGGCCGGCCGGCTGCCGACCACGCTGGGGCTGCTCGGCCTGGTGCTGACGCTGCACAAGCTCCGGGCCCTCGGCCCGCTGGAGGGGGCGCTGAAGGCGATCGGCCGCCTTGCGCTCACGAACTACACGCTGGAGTCGGCGCTGACCTCGATCCTGTTCTACGGCCTGGGCTGGTACGAGCGTTTCACCTTCGGCGGCCTGATGGCCGTCTGCGCGGGCGTCTGGGTCGTGCTGGGGGTGTTCAGCGTGCTGTGGCTGCGGCGCTGGGAGATGGGGCCGGCGGAATGGCTGCTGCGCTCGCTGACCTACGGCCGCTGGCAGCCGCTGGGCCGCGCCCGGCCAATGGGCGTGACGGCCGCCGCGCCGGCGGAGTAGGGGTCAGGGCCGGGGCGTGAGGCGAGCGCCCGCGGGCGCCCCGAGGAGCCACGCCGACAGGCCGGCGGCCGTAAGGGCGCCCACGACCTGGGCCGCGAGGAAGGCCGGGACCGACGACGGGGCCACGCCGGCGAAGGTGTCGGTGAGGCTCCGGGCCAGGGTGACGGCCGGGTTGGCGAACGAGGTCGAGGCCGTGAACCAGTAGGCCGCCGTGATGTAGAGCCCGACGGCCACGGGCGTGGAGGCCGGGCGGAAGCGGCTCGTGGCCAGGATGGTGAGGACCAGGCCGAACGTGGCTACGAATTCGGAGAACGCCTGGGCCGGCCCGTCACGGAGCTTGGCCGACACCTGCAGGATCGGCTCGGCGAACATCGCGTGGGCGGTGAAGACGCCGAGGACCGCGCCGGCGACCTGGGCGGGCAGGTAGGCGGCGGCCAGCCGCCAGGAAAGCTCGCGCCGTAGGGCGGCGACGAGCGTGACGGCGGGGTTGAAGTGGGCGCCCGAGATCGGGCCGAAGACCTCGATCAGGACGACCAGCGCCGCCCCCGTGGCGAGGGTGTTGCCCAGCAGGGCAAGGCCGTCGTTCCCGCCCGAGAGGCGCTCGCCCATGATCCCGGAACCGACCACGACGGCCAGCAGGAGCGCCGTCCCCAGCGCCTCGGCCGCGAGGCGGCGGGCGGGTGTGAAGGCCGGGGCGGCGGCGTCGCTCATGCCGGCTGGTTGTCGGCGGCGGTCCCGATCTCGCGCACGTGGGCCTGGAGCGACAGGCGGTCGAGCTTCGCCAGCGGCAGGGCCAGCAGGAGCTCGATACGGTTGCGCAGCAGGCGGGCGGCCTCGCGGAAGGCCACGGCGATCTCGGCCTCGGTTCCCATCGCGGCCGCCGGGTCTGGGATGCCCCAGTGGGCGGTGATCGGCTGGCCCGGCCAGACCGGGCAGACTTCGCCCGCGGCGTTGTCGCAGACGGTGATGACGAAATCGAGCGTGGGCGCGCCGGGGACCGCGAACTCGTCCCAGGGTTTCGAGCGGAAGTCCTCGTCGCGGAAGCCGAGCGCGCGGGTGAGCGGGAAGGCGTGAGGGTTCACCTGGCCCTTCGGCATGGAGCCGGCCGAGTAAGCCTTGAAGCGGTCCTCGCCGAGCCGGTTCATGAGGGCCTCGGCCAGGATCGAGCGGGCCGAGTTGCCGGTGCAGAGGAAGAGGATGTTGAGGGGCTGGGCCATCAGCAGGTCTTTCCATCTCCGGTGCAGGGCCGGCCGGCCAAGGCGGCCAGCGGCGCGCAGATCTCGGGCTTGCCGGCGCAGCAGTCCTCCATGAGGAAGCCCAGCAGGTCGCGCATCTGGTCGTAGGCGGCGCGGTAGATGATCTGGCGGCCCGCGCGCCGGGCCGAGACGAGGCCGGCGCGGTTGAGCACAGCCAGGTTGGCCGAGAGGGTGCTGGCGATGGCGCCGGTGGCCTCGGCGATCTCGCCCGCGGCCATGCCCTCGGGGCCGGCGCGGACGAGCAGGCGGAACACGTCCAGCCGGCCCTCGTGCGCGAGCGCGCCGAGGGCCGAGATGGCGTCGGGCTTGTCCATCATCCGCAACAGGCCGAAGTCTTGGGCGCGACCGCTTCGATCGCCGGGGCGGGCGCGCCGCAGCAGGCGGAGGAGGAGGCGGAGGGGGCAGAGGCGGCAGAGGCGGCCTCGAGCTGGGCCAGCGCGGCGCTCTGGCCGTAGGTGGTGGCCTCGCCGTGGGTGAAGAAGGTCTCCCAGCGCAGGCCGGCCGGGTCGCTGACCCAGCTCTTGTCGGACTGGGCGTAGCAGCAGGTGGTGTTCTCTTCGTCGAAGGTCTGGGCGCCGGCGGCCTTCAGGCGGCCCGAGAGCTCGCCCAGCTCGGCGGCGCTGTCGACCTGGATGCCGACGTGGTCGAGGCCCGGCGCGCGGTGGGTCGAGATCGCGAGGTTCACCTTCGGGTCGTCCAGCATCCACTTGGCATAGTCGTCCTTCACGACGCTGGGCGGGGCGCCGAACAGCGTCTCGTAGAACCGGATCGACTGGGCGAGGTCGGGGACGCTCACGTGCAGGTGCAGGCGCTTCATTGCCGGGCTCCTTCAATTGATCTAACGTACCCAACGATATTTTTGGAATCATCGAAGAGTCAAGGGGGGATGGCGATGGCGAGCGGGCGCTGACTGCGTGGCTGGCGCGGCTGGAGGACGCCGCGACGATCGCCGAGATCCACGACGAGGGCATCGCGCGTCGGATCGGGGCCTTCGAGACCGAGCCGCGGAGCGCGGCGCAAATGAGGTCTGCTAAAGCAGCAGGATCGCCACCGCCGCGAGGATCGAGGCGAGCGCGATGGCCAGGGCGACCAGCCAGACCCAGCGCAGGCGCCATCGCCAGGCAATCGCGGCGGCGGCCGCCAGAGCCAGGGCGGGATGCCACTGGAAGAACGGCAGCAGCGGCGCGGGCGCCGTGCCGAGGGCGGTCAGCACCATCATGCCGTCTGTGAGCAGGCTCAGCAGGAGCAGCGCGACAGTCGCCGCGGCGCCCAGGGCCAGAAGGAGGCGGCGGCGGATGGGGCTGGCGTGCGCGGGCATTGAGGGTAGAGCCTCGCCGCCATCGCCTCCTATGTCATCCGCCTTTTGGCGAGGCGCTCAGGTTCAGTCCCAGGACGGGTCCTTCTTCTTCCGGGGGGCGAAGAGGCCGGGGTAGGGCGCCTTGCCGATGCGGTATTCGCACCAGGCGTCGTCCTTGGGGCATTCGAAGGTGCGGTCGAAGACCTTCTTCAGCTTGGGGCTGATCACGGCGTAGGTCGGCGCAGTCTCGGCGCCCTTGGCCAGGGCCTCCTGGCAGGCGGCGCGCTCGTCCTTGGTCAGGGCCAGCAGGTCGGCGGTGCGGCAGCCCAAGCGGGCGCGCAGCGTGGCGCGGGCGGTCTCGCCCTCCGGCGTGTCGGAGGGGCGCACGCGCCAGTCGGTGGCGGGCGCGGCCGGCCTGGAGGACCTAGGGAGGTCCTTCGGCGCCGACGGGCCGGGCGTGGACGAGGGCGCCGCGGCCGGAGCGGGCTCCGAACGGGGCGGTGGCCGGGCGCGGGGCGAGAGCTGGACGAGCGTCACCTGCATGGGCCGGGTCTCGGCAAGCGGCGGGCTCATCTTCGACAGCACCAGGACGGCCAGCAGTGCGTGCAGCGCCGCGGCGGCCAGGAGCGCCACCGACCGGCGCGAAAGGGCGGATCTTCGCAACGCGGCGTCCCCAGCGGGCCCCGTCTGGCCCGCCCCGCCGACGTAGGTTCGCGCTGCGGCGGGCGTGTTGCGGCCGTGTGTCTGGCGGCCGGACTATGTGGCGCTTCTGGGTCGGCAGGAGCGCCACAACCTGTGCGCCGCATAGTATGTGCTAGACACTGTGTATCGCACAGTGTATGTCGCACAGTACGATGCCGAGCGAGGCCGACATCTTCGAGACGCTCCGGCTGGAGCTGCGGCGCGGGTCGCTGATCCTGGCGGTGCTTGGGCAGCTCCGGGCCGAGCACTACGGCTACACGCTGCGCAAGGCGCTGGCCGAGGCGGGCGTCGAGATCGACGAGGGCGCGCTCTACCCGATGCTGCGCCGGCTGGAGGACCAGGGCCTGCTGACCAGCGAATGGCGGGTGGAGGAGCGGCGCAACAAGCGCTTCTACCGGCTGTCGGCGGAGGGCGAGGCGGTGCTGGGCCGGCTCGTCGAGGAATGGGCCGGGCTGAACGCCTCGGTGGACGCGATCCTGAAGGGGACGCCGCAATGACCGAAGACCTGATCGACCGCTACCTGGCGGCCGTGGCGCGTGAGTTGCCGTCCGCGAAGCGCGCGGACATCACCGCCGAACTTCGCGACGAGCTGATGTCCAGCGTCGAGGGACGCGAGGAGGCGCTGGGCCGGCCGCTGACCGAGGCCGAGCTGGGCGCCGCGCTGAGCGATTTCGGCAATCCGCTGGTGGTGGCCGGGCGGTATCAGCGGGTGCAGCACCTGATCGGGCCGCGGGTGTTTCCGTTCTGGTGGGCGGCGGTGCGGGCGACCTTCGTGGTGATCGCCGCGGTCTATGTGGTGCTGATCGTGCTGGACCTGATCATGAACCAGCGGCTGGGCCTGGGCGGCCTGCCGTCGCCGACGTTCGTGCTTGGCTTCGCGTTCGGGGCGGTGACCCTGGGGTTCGCGCTGCTGGACTGGTTCGGCAAGCCCGAGACGATGGCGCGCTGGCGGCCCGAGCGGCTGCCGCCGGCCACGGGCAAGCGTCGGTCGCGCTTCGAACTGCTCACCGAGATCGGGATGGGGACGGTGTTCCTGCTCTGGTGGACGGGGGCGATCCACTTCCGCAACACCGTGCCGGAGATCGGCCTGCGGATCGACCTGGCGCCCGTCTGGGACCGCTTCTACTGGTGGATCCTGGCCTACGCCGTGGTCGAGATCGGCTCGAATGTCGTGGCCCTGGTGCGGCCTGACCGCGCCGTGCTGGTCCGCTGGATGGTGATCTGGCGCAGCCTGCTGGGCGCGACCGTCCTCCTGGGCGTGATCCAGGCCGAGCGGTTCCTGGTCGTGACGGGCCCGGCCGGCAAGGCGCAGGCGATGTTCGACCTGTGGATGCGGGTCGGCATCGCGGTGACCATCGTGGTGTTCGTGGGCCGGGCTGCGACCGAGGCCTGGCGGCTGTACCAGTACGAGCGCGGCATGCGCACTCCGGTGGCGCTCTAGAAGCCCCGGACCGCACTCGCCGCCATGATCAGCACGCCCACCAGGGCGGCCACTGCCAATAGAAGATTGCGCATCCCGCGCCCCTCCCGTCCGTCCACGAGATGGGTACGGGGCGGCGCGCGCGCCAGATGCGTCAGCCTGTCGCAGTTCGGTCGGAAAGACGACCTAGCGCTTGGGGTCGTCGACGCCCTTGCTGACGGCCGTGCCGACCGCGCCGCCGGCCGCCGCGCCGACCGGTCCGGCCACCACGGCGCCGGCGATGGCGCCCGTCGAGGCGCGCTGTTCGACGTTGTGCCCACACGCCGAAAGGCCGAGAGCGGCCAGGGCAGGAAGCGCGATACGTGCGATACGCATGGAACCCTCCATTTTGCGGGCTTGAGAACAGCCAAGCCACCCTTCGGTTCCGACCAAGCTCGCGCGAGAGGCGAGCAAGGTAAACGAACGTGGTTGAAGAAGATTTCTTCGTTACTTTGAGACTAGATGCACAGACAACGGAACCCGACCGAAATGCTCTGTGTTGTCAGTCTTCTGGCGGGGCGAGATACGTTGGCTGAGGCGTGATCGCGGCCGCGCCGTTAATGCTGCGGCGCAAAAAACTCTTGCCAGCAACGCTTTCCGCATTCATACACCCTTCACCATTTGCCGTCGCCTCGCCCAACACGGATCTCGGGCCAGGCCTGCCGGCGGACGCTACCAGCACGAGCAGGGGCGACCGCGGCGTCAAAGAGTTGGGGGGCGCGTAGGCCCTCGCCGCTGAGGACCGTTCCGTTTTGCAGTTTTCCACCAAGGTGCTCGCCGCTTGGCGTGCGCCCTTCAGCGCCGCTTTGGCGGGCGCAGGCGTTGGCCTGGGCCTGGGCGCTCTCTTCCTGGCCGCCGGCATGTCCGGCGAGGCCGCCGACCACGCCCGCGCGCTGCGCATGGCGGATGCTGCCGCAAGCGGCTACGCGGGCTCGCACCTCGAGGCCGAGGGCCAGGGCCTGCGTTTCGGCCTGGAACGATACGCGTTCGGCGCCGGCGCGGATGCGCAGACCGTCGCCTCCCGCTTCGCCAACGACCGCGGGGCCGTCAGGGCCAAGCGCCGCGCCGACCTCGAGTGCCTGACCGAGGCCGTCTACTACGAAGCCCGCGGCGAGAGCGCCCGCGGCCAGGCGGCCGTCGCCCAGGTGGTGATGAACCGTGTGAAGCACCCGGCCTTCCCGAAGAGCGTCTGCGCCGTGGTGTTCCAGGGCGCGGGCCGCTCGGGCTGCCAGTTCAGCTTCGCCTGCGACGGCTCGATGAAGCAGCGGCGCGAGAAACTGGCATGGGACCGCGCTCGCGACATCGCCACCCGCGCCATGTCGGGCGCCCTGCGGGGCGAGATCGGCTCGGCCACCCACTTCCACACGACCGCCGTGTCGCCGGCCTGGGCGCCGCAGATGCTGCGCGTGGCCAACGTCGGCACGCACGTGTTCTACCGCTTCTCGCCCTATCGCCTGCGCGTGGCGCCTGCCGCACCGTCGGCCGTGGAGCACGCGGTGATGACCTCGGGCGATGCGGGCCAGGTTCCCGAGCTGCGGCTGATGCCGGCGCTGGTTGAGAAGGCCGTGGCCGACTCGCTGGAGCCGACCGCGACGCCGACCGCCGCGCCCCAGGCCAAGCCGGTCCCGGCCGCGCCCGCCGCCAAGCCGGCCGAGGCCGCCGCGCTCACAACGCCTCAACCTGTCGCTGCAGCTGCTTCCTGACCATTTCCGGCAGGAAGCGGCTCAGGAGCCCGATCTGTTTTGCCTGGCCGCCGACGAGGTGGTGCAGCTGGGGCTTGCCGTGGACGGCAGCCCAGATTGCGTCAGAGACCTGCTCGACCGGATAGACCGGCACCTTCTGGTCGCGGAGCGACACGCGCAGGTCCTCGTTGCCGGAGAAGCGCGCCTTGTCGAGCAGGGGCGTGTCGATGAACCACGGCATCACGCAGCGGACGCCGACGCCCACGCGTGAGAACTCGGCCTCCAGCGCCTCGGAGAGGCCGCGGACGGCGAACTTGGTGGCGGCGTAGACGCTCATCCGCGGCGGGGCCACGAGGCCGGCCACCGAGGCGACGTTGACGACGATGGCCCCCGGGGTGGCGCAGAGCAGGTCGAAGCTGGCCTGGCAGCCGTTCAGCACACCCTTGAGGTTCACGTCCACCTGCAGGTCGACCTCCTCGGCGCTCTGGGCCTCGAGATAGCCGCCCTTGGCGACGCCGGCGTTGTTGAGCAACACGTCGAGGCGGCCGTCGGTGAGCTTGGCGAAGACGGCCAGCTCGGCCTTCCAGGCGCTGCGGTGGCGCACGTCCAGGCGGTGTGTCGAGCCGTTGCCGGGACCGATGGCCTCCAGCGCGGCGGCGAGGCCCTTCTGGTCGATGTCGGCCAGGCCCACGAACCAGCCGCCGCTGGCGAACCGCCGCGCGGTCGAGAGGCCGATGCCGCTGGCCGCGCCGGTGATGAAGATCGATCGCCGGCCGCTGGATTGCGCCTTGCCGCTTGCCGCCATCCGTGAGTCCCCTTGAAGCTCGGCCGGAGTACGCCACTTACGCCGGCGAGAGGGAAGACGCATGACCATCGACGCGCGCCAGCAGCTGGCCAGGGATCTCCTCGGATGCGCCTATGAGGCGTTGACGCCCGTGCAGCGGAGCGTGATCGACCTGATCGCCACCGAGGCGCCGACCGGGCTGGACCCCGAACTGAAGCACGACGAGCGAAGCCGCAGCGAACGGTTGGCCGACCGGGTGGCGGCGATCGGCGGCTCCTGGGCCTTCATCATCGGCTTCGGGGTGGCGCTGTTCGTGTGGATGGGCTGGAACGTGGCGACCAAGGGCTTCGGCCTGGCCTTCGACCCCTATCCCTTCATCTTCCTGAACCTGATGCTCTCGACCCTGGCGGCGATCCAGGCGCCGATCATCATGATGAGCCAGAACCGGGCCGCGGCCCGCGACCGGGCCTCGGCCGAGCACGACTACATCGTCAACCTGCGGGCCGAGCTGGAGATCATGCACCTGCACGACAAGGTGGACGCCATGCGCCATCGCGAGCTGCTGGGCATCATCAAGCGCCAGAACGAGAGCCTGCGGATCCTGCGCGGCCAGGCGAACGGGGGCGTGGCGAAGGGGTAGCTCATTTCGCGATCCCAGGCGTTCGAACGCGATCTCCCGGCCATGACTAGCTTTGAAGGGTTTTGCGGGTAGGCGGCCAGCCTTGGCGTCCCAGCTGCGACGCATGGTCCGCAGCGGCGATCCGGGGCCACGTAACCACTTATTTTACGCATATCTGCGCCTCTATCGGGCTCGCGTTGGAGTGTGCGGGCCAGGTGGGCAGGCGCCTGAAACCATTGTGGAAAGGCGTGGCCCTGGCGGCCGCGTTCGCGCTGGCGGCCCTGTCGCCCGCGCAGGGCGCGGAGCGTTGGCGCGACCTGGCCACGCGCGTCATCGCCCCCATAGCCCAGGACGATCAGCTCCCCAACTCCGCGATCCCCATGGCGCTGGCCACCGACGGCCGCGGATTCCTCTGGCTGGGCACGCAGAACGGGCTGGCGCGCTGGGACGGCGCGCAGTTCCGCATCTTCACCGCCGAGCAGGGCGGCCCCTCGCCGCTGCCCGACAGCCAGGTGCAGGTGCTGCACACCGACGCCAAGGGCCGGCTGTGGGTGGGCACCACCTCGGCGGGCCTGGCGCTGCTGGACCCCAGGACCGACGGGTTCGTGACCTATCCGGCCGGGCCGAAGGGCCTGAGCCACGTCAGCATCGGCGCCCTGGCCGACGCCGATGGCGGGCGGGTGTGGGTCGGCACCGAGGCGGGCCTCGACCTGCTGGATCCCGCGACGCTGGCGGTGAAGCACATCGACGGGCGGCTGGGCGGCAGCGACGCCCTGGCGCTGGGCGTGGGGGCGCTGCAGCGCGGGCGGGACGGGACGCTATGGATCGGCACGCCCGCGGGCTTGCTGCGCCGGGCGGCGGACGGGACGCTGAGCCGCGTGCGGCTGGGGTCGGGCGAGCCGCCGGCGGTGATCGCGCTGAAGGTGGCCTCGGACGGCCGGCTGTGGGTGGGCACGGACGGGCAGGGCGGCTTCGTCGTCGACGCCAAGGGCCGGGCCGCGCCGCTCTCGGCCACCTGGGCCGATGGGCGGGGCATGCGCATCCGCGGCATCGTCGAGCTGTCGCCGCACGAGATCTGGCTGGGCGCCTATGACGGCGGACTGGTGGCGGTGGACCCGGCGACGCTGTCGGGCCGCAAGCTGCCCGTGGGCAACGGCAGCCTGCTCTACGCCGACGAGAACATCCGGGCGCTGCACCAGGACCCCAACGGCCTGATCTTCATCGCCACCAACAGCGCCCTGATTCGTCACGACCCGCGCCGGCCGGCGTTCTCCACGCTGTTCGGCGGCAAGGCCTCAGGCTCGGCCCTGTTCGAGAAGAACCCTGTGGCGCTGTACGGGGCGCCCGACGGCCGGGTCTGGGCCGGTTTCATCAGCCAGGGCGTTGACCTGATCGACCCGGCGAAGGGGAAGATCGTCCACGTGGCGCCGACGCCGGGCGGCCTGCCGAAGACTTCGATCCGCGCCTTCGCCGCCGCGCCAGACGGCGACGTGTTCATGGCCACCGACGAGGGCCTCTACCGCTCGGACGCCAACGCCGGGCGCGTGCGCCGGCTGGAGCCGCCAGGGCGCAAGCCCAACGCGCGCGCGCTGGCCATCGCCCGCAGCGGCGCCCTGCTGTGGGTCGGCGGCCTTGATGGCGTCTGGGGCTACAAGCTCGGCGCCGGCGACGCGCTGGCGATCCATTCGACGGTGCCCGTCGACGCCCTGACCGACCGGCGGATCAGTGCGCTGGCGCCCGACGTGGACGGCCGCGTCTGGATCGGCACCTTCAACGGCCTGAACCGCTTCGACCCCGCCACCGGTCAGGTGGAGCGCTTCACGCCGGACGCCAAGCATCCGAACGCGCCAGAGGGCTATATCGCCAGCCTGACCGTCGACCGGGCGGGGCGGCTGTGGGTTCCGACCTTCGGCCATGGCATCTCGGTGAGCGCGCCGACGCCCGCGGGTCAGCCGCGCCGCTTCCGCCAGATCAGCCTGGCCGACGGCCTGCCGAACACCAACGTCAACCGGATCATCGAGGACAATGACGGGCGCATCTGGGCCAGCACCGACAGCGGCCTGGCGATGATCGACCCGGCCGACATGAAGGTGCGCGCCTATCGGGCGGCCGAGGGCGTGACGATATCGACCTTCTGGAGCAACGCCGGCGCGATCACCCCGGGCGGGACCATCGTGTTCGGCGGCCGCGGCGGCCTGACCGCCGTGCAGCCCGAACTGCTGAAGCCTGTGCCGGCGCGCTCGCCGCTGGAAATCACCGACGTGCGGATCGGCGGACAGCGGCTGAGCGGCAACCCGTTCCTGGCCCTGGGCCAGGGCCAGCCCCTGCGCATCCCCGCCGACGCGAGCGGCTTCGAAGTGGGCTTCGCGGCCCTGGACTACACAGCGCCCGAGCGGCTTCGCTACGCCTACCGCATGGCGGGCGACGCCAACTGGACCGAGACCGATTTCGGCCGGCGGTCGGCCGCCTTCACGAACCTGCCGCCCGGCCGCTACGTGCTGGAGATCCGCGCCACCGACCTGTCGGGCGCATGGACGAGCGAGACGCTGCGCCTGCCGATCCGGGTGCTGCCGGCCTGGTACGAGACCATCTGGGCCAAGCTGGCCCTGGCGCTGGCCGCCGCCGGCATTGTGGCGCTGTTCGTCTGGCGGCGCACGGCCTGGCTGCAGGCCCGCCGGGCCGAGCTGGAGGGCCTGGTGGCCGAACGCACGGAGGCGCTGCAGGCCCAGACGCGCGCGCTGGAGGACCAGACGGCCGAGCTGTCGGACGCCCGCGCCCGCGCCGAGGCGCTGGCGGTGACCAAGTCCGAGTTCCTGGCCAACATGAGCCACGAGATCCGCACGCCGATGAACGGCGTGCTGGGCATGAACGCGCTCTTGCTGCGGACCAGCCTGACGCCCGAGCAGCAGACCTTCGCCAAGTCGGTGAAGCTGTCGGCCGAGAACCTGCTGGTCATCATCAACGACATCCTGGACGTCTCGAAGCTGGACGCCGGCAAGATCGACCTGGAGGCCGTGGACGTCGATATCGAGACCTTGATCGAGGACTCGGTGGAGCTCCTGGCGCCGCGGGCGCTGGAGAAGGGCCTGGAGCTGGTGTGCCGCGTCGAGCCGGCGGCCCAGGCGATCGTGCGAGGCGACTCCGTGCGTCTGCGCCAGGTGGTGCTGAACCTGCTGTCGAATGCGCTCAAGTTCACCGAGACCGGCCACGTGCTGGTGTCGGTCACCGCGCGGGACGGCGAGGGCGACGCGCGGCGGTTCCGCTTCGAGGTGGCCGACACGGGCGTGGGCGTGCCGGACGAGGCCAAGGACCGCCTGTTCCGCAAGTTCGAGCAGGCCGACAACTCGATCACCCGCCGCTACGGCGGCACGGGCCTGGGCCTGTCCATCTGTCGCCAGCTGGTCGACCTGATGGGCGGCGAGCTCGGGATCGAGGACCGCGAGGGCGGCGGCAGCGTGTTCTGGTTCGAGGTCCCGCTGCCCGACGCGGCGCAGCAACCGGCGGCGCCGGCGCGGCGGCTGGCCGGACGGCGCGTGCTGGTGGCCCGCACCCTCGCCGAGGCGCGGCTGGCCATGCGCGACGCGCTGGAGCTGGAGGGCGCCGAGATCGCCGAGGCGGCGGGGCTGGACGCCACCGTCGCGGCCCTGGCCGACGCCGAACAGGGCTTCGACCTGGTGGTGGCCGACGCCAACCTGGCCGGCAAGGACACGGCAGGCCTCGTGGAGGTGCTGCGCGTGAAGTCGGCGCGGCGCGGCCTGAAGGTGGTGCTGATCATCGGCCTGGACGACGCCTCGGACAGCCACATCGAGACCCTGGACGCCGACTCCGCCCTGGCGCGGCCGGTGCGCCGGCGCGTTCTGGTGGAGGCGCTGGAGACCCTGCTGACGGCGAAGGCCGCCGAGCCCGTGCCGGTCGAGGAGACCGCCCCGGACGAGGGTGAGGCCGTCGTCTCGTCGGGCCGCGTGCTGCTGGCCGAGGACAATCCGGTGAACACCATGGTGGCGGTGACCGTGCTGCAGGCCATGGGCTGCGACGTGGATACGGTGACCAACGGCGCCGACGCGGTCGAGGCGGCGACGAGCGGCGCCTACGACCTAGTGCTGATGGACGTGCACATGCCGCAGATGGACGGCCTGCAGGCGACGCGGAAGATCCGCGCGGCGGGCCTGAAGACGCCGATCGTGGCCATGACCGCCGACGCCACCGCCGAGGACCAGACCACCTGCCTGGCCGCCGGCATGGACGACTTCATCTCCAAGCCCATCAACATCGACCACTTCGCGGGCGTGGTGGCCGACTGGATCGCGCGCGGCCCGGCCGGCCGCGAGGCTGAGGACGAGGCGAAGGCGGGATAGAGCGCACTCAACTGCGATTCAGTCCGAACCCTAGCCCTTCGCCGCCATCGGCTCGAACTTGTCCTGGGCGCGCCTGAAGCGGGCCGTGAGGTCGGCGACGACGTCGGGGTGCAAGGCGGCGAGATTGTAGGTCTCGCCCGGGTCGGCGGCGACGTCGAACAGCATCAGGTAGTTGCGCTTGTCGAGGGCGAGGTCGAGGTGGCGGTAGTAGCTGCGGCCGACCAGCTTCCAGCGCTGGGTGCGGATGGCGGCCACCTGCTCGTTGTTGAACAGCACCAGCTCGTCGTGCGGCGAGGGCGCGCCACGGCGGGTGAGCACGGGCGTCAGGTCGCGGCCGTCCAGCTCGACGCCGGCCGGAAGCGGCTTACCCGCTGCGGCCAGGAGGGTGGGCATCAGGTCGATGTTCATGGCGATCGCGTCGCTCTTCAGGCCCGCCGGGATCACACCCGGCCAGTGGGCCAGGAACGGCACGCGGTAGCCGCCGTCCCAGCCGGCGCCGCCCTTGCGGTCGCGGAAGGGGGCGGCCGAGCCCTCGAACCAGGGGCCGTTGTCGGAGGTGAGGATCACCAGGGTGTCGCGCTCGATCCCCAGCGCCTTCAGCTTGGCCATCAGGCGGCCGACGCCGGCGTCGACCTCCTCGACCACGTCGCCGTAGGCTGCGGCTGCCGAGTGGCCGGCGTGGTCGGGGTTCGGCATCAGCGGCAGGTGCGGCGCGGTCAGCGCGAGCTGCAGGAAGAACGGCCGGTCCTTGTTCTCGTCGATGAAGCCCAGGCCGCGCGCGAAGAACCGCTCGGTGAGGCGCGGCATGTCCACGTCCTCGCGGGTCAGCTCGACGCCCGGGCCCGAGGTGAACAGGCCCAGCGGCTGCATGTCGTGGCTGTAGGGCAGGCCGAAGAAGAGGTCGAAGCCATGACGGGTCGGCGGCCAGTAGGGCTCGACGTGGCCCAGGTGCCACTTGCCGATCAGGGCGGTGGCGTAGTCCGGCTTCAGCGCCTCGGGGATGGTGACCTCGGAGAGCGGCAGGCCGCGCTTGTCGTTGGCCTGGATGACCTCCTTGGCCAACCCGGTGCGGATCGGATAGCGGCCGGTGAGCAGCCCCGCGCGCGAGGGCGTGCAGACATTGGCCGCAGCGTAGAAATCGTTCAGCTGGGCGCCGCCGCGGGCCAGGCGGTCGATGTTCGGCGTGCGGATCAGCCGGCTGCCGGTGACTCCGAGGTCGCCGTAACCCAGGTCGTCGCACAGCACGATGACGATGTTGGGTCGACGGCGCGGAGCGGCCCAGGCGCGGGTGGCGCCGGCCGCCGCCAGGGCGGTCGCGGCGGAGAGGATCTGGCGGCGGTCGGGCATGTCGGTCCTCTTCTCAGAAGCGCACGTCGGCCGAGACGCCGAACTGGCGCCGGGCGTTGACGGGAATGAACTGCGACTGGCCGCCGGCGTCGAGGGGCGTGTCGATGATCGCCTCGGCGTAGCGCTTGTCGCCGAGATTCTTGCCCCACACCCAGACGCGGTAGCGGCCGTCGTCGGTCTGCACGCCAAGCTGGGCGTCCCACAGGCCATAGGCCTTCTGCAGCGAGCGCGGGTCGAGGTCGAGGGCGGTGAAGGTGCGGCCGCGATAGGCGTAGGCGACCTGGCCGAAGCCCTGGAGCCCGCCCGCGCCCAGGTCGCGCTCGTAGCGGACCGAGACGTTGCCGCTGAAGCGGGGCGCGTTGGAGAGCGGGCGACCGGTAAGGTCCTGGCGGGCGGTGGCGCCGGTCCCCAGGCAGCCCTGGGCCGACGTCTGGCCGGCGTAGCAGGGGGCGTTGTCGAAGCTGGCGTATTCGGCGTCGGTCCAGGCCGCGCCGCCGTCGATGGTCACGCCCGCCATCGGGCGCGCCGTGAGGTCGGCCTCCAGGCCACGGGTGCGCAGCTTGCCGGCGTTGACGACGTCGAAGCTGAGCGTGCCGGTGGGCGAGACGGTGATCGCCTGGGTCTGGAAGTCGTCGAAGGTGGTCTGGAACAGGGCGACGTTCAGGCGCAGGCGGCGCTCGAACAGCTCGGACTTCAGGCCCAGCTCATAGGCCATCGGGATCTCAGGCTCGATCGTGCGCAGGGCCGCGGAGTCCTGCAGGGCGTTGAAGCCGCCGCCTTTGAAGCCCCGCGCGGCGAAACCGTAGAACATCACCGCCTCGAACGGCTTGTACTGGGCGCCGAGGCGCCAGGTCCAGGCGGTGTCCTCGCGCCTCAGCCGCTGGTCGACGGCGGCGCCCAGCGGCAGTGTGCCGGGCTGGGCGATGCGCACGAAGTGGGTCTTCAGCGTCTCGTCCGTGTAGCGCAGGCCGCCGAAGACGCTGAACGCGTCGGTGAGGTTCAGGGTGACGTCGCCGAAGGCCGCGTAGTTGCGGGTCTGGTTCGCCACGTTGATCTGGCGCGAGAGCTGGACGCCGGCCGGCAGGGCCTGGCCGAACGTGCCGCGCTGGGCGTTCTGCAGGTCGTAGTCCTGATCGAACAGGAACAGGCCCGCCACCCACTGCACCTGGCCGTCGGACGGGGAGGCGAGGCGGACTTCCTGGGTGATCTGCTTCTGGTCGCTGTCCCCGTTGTTGACGTCGAGCAGCGAGAGCGTGGTCTGGTCGGCGTCGTTGTTGTCGACGGCCAGCCAGCGGCGCGCGGCGCTGATGGAGGTGAGCGTCAGCCCGCCGGGCAGCGAATAGTCCACCTGGACCGAGCCGCCGTAGACCTCCTGGTCGACGAAGACCTGGCCGTTGAGGTTGACCTGGCGATTGTCGGGACCGGCGATGATGCCGACGGCGGCCTGCTGGTTGCGCAGCGCGGCGTTGGAGCCGTAGCTGCGGGTGGTCCAGATGCAGCAGGCGGCGTCGCGACTGGAATAGTCGGCGCCCACGCGGACCTTCAGGTCCTCGGACGGCGTCCAGACCAGCTTGGCGCGGGCGCCCCACTCGTCGCGCTCGTTCAGCTTCCTACCGTTGGCGACGTTGGTGATGTAGCCGTCGCGCGAGGTGGAATAGGCCGAGACGCGGCCCGCCAGCGTCGAGGTCAGCGGGCCGGCGACGCTGGCCCGGAAGACGCGCTCGGCGTCCTCGCCGAGGGTGGCCTGGGCGCGGATCTCGCGCGACTGGCCGGGGTCGCGGGTGACGATGTTGAGGACGCCAGCCGAGGCGTTCTTGCCGAACAGCGTGCCCTGCGGCCCGCGCAGCACCTCGACGCGGGCGATGTCGAAGAAGTCGGTGAAGCCCGCGCCCTGGCGGCCGATCGGCACGCCGTCGACGACGATGCCCACCGAGCCCTCGATGGCGGAGGAGAAGTTGCTGGTGCCGATGCCGCGGATGGTGATGCCGGCGCCCCGCGGGTTGTTCGAACCCTGGAAGGCGAAGTTGGGCGTGGTGGTCTGCAGCTGCGAGACCTCGGTGATGTTGCGCGCCTCCAGCGCCTCGCCGGTGACGGCGGCGACCGAGAGGGGCACGTCCTGCAGCGACTGGGCGCGCTTCTGGGCGGTGACCACGATCTCTTCCAGCGCCGTTTCCTGCGCCGCCGCGCCGCCCGCCGCGGCCGCCGCCAACACGAGACCCATGGCGCCCGCGCGCCGCATCCGCCTGTTCATCGCAGTCCCCCTCGTTCCGGCTGTGCCGTCCGGTTGCCGGCGGGGCGTACCGCAGGAAAATAATACATTCAAGCATGCATAATTTGGAAAATGAGATCGAGAGTGGGATGGGTGGCCGCACGAGCGGCAGGCTCCGGAATTCAACCGACCGATCCCAGCCCAAGACTGTCATCCCGGCCGCAGCGAAGTGGAGAGCCGGGACCCAGGAGCGACCGTATGGCGGAACCCTGGGGCCCGGCTTCACAGTCCGCGCGCGGGCTTCCGGCCGGGATGACAGTGCTTTCTTCAGGTCAGTTGAGGGAGGCCCCGAAGGTGCCGGCCTCAGCCTTCCTTGCCGGTGCCGTACATCAGGTGGGCGATGCGGCGGGTCATGGCGAACTCGCGCTCGAACAGCTCGGGGTCCTTGAACGTCAGGCTGTTGATGGCGAGCCCGCGGTTCAGCGCGATGGCGAGGTAGCGGGCGGTGGCGATCTGCTGGGGCGTGGCGTCCAGCTCGGCCAGGCGCTGGGTCCAGCGGGCGTCGAACTGGCGGTTGATCTGGACGAGCTGGGGCTCGAGGCGCGCGGCCAAGGCCGGGTCGCTGCGGGAGGCGACGATGATTTCCAGCAGGGCGTAGTGCGCCTCGCTGCGGCAGACTTGGTAGGTGACATCCAGCAGGGCGTCGACGAACTGGATCGGAGTGTCGGAGTCGCGGGAGGCGTCGATATAGCGCTGGATGATCCCGCGCTGGAGCCGGAGGAACGCCTCGTAGATCAGGCCGGTGCGGTCGGTGAAGTAGTACTGCAGCGGGCCGCGGGTGAGGCCGGCGTGGCGGGCGATCAGCTCGGTGGTGGCGGCGGTGTAACCGAACCGGCCGATGCACTGGATGGCGGCCTCGACGAGCAGGTCGCGCGTGCGCTCGCCCTTCGCCGCCTTGGGCGTGCGCGGGGTGCGGGGCGTGTCGTCCGCAGGGCTCATAGGTCCGGTATGGCCGTCCGCGGCCCGCCTGTCATCAGGCCCGCGCGGCGCGGCGCAGGGCCTGCGGCGGTTGGCCGAAGGCGCGGAGGAAGGCCCGGCGCATGCGTTCGGGGTCGCCGAAGCCGGCGGCCTCGGCCACGCGATCGATCGGGGAGTGGCCGGTTTCCACGGCGGTTCGGGCGGCCTCCAGGCGCAGGCGCTCGACGGCCTTGGCCGGCGTGGTCCCGGTCTCGGCCGTGAAGGCGCGGGCGAAGTTGCGCGGGCTCATGGCGGCCTCGGCGGCCAGGCGCTCGACGGGCAGCGGCTCGGAGAGATGGCCCCGCATCCAGTCCATGAGCTCGGCGAAGCGCCCCGAACGGCCGCCCAGCTCGACGAGGGCCGAGAACTGGCTCTGGCCGCCTGGCCGGCGCTGGTGGACCACGAGCTGCTGGGCCACGCGGCGGGCGACGTCGGCGCCCAGGTCGTCCTCGACGAGGGCCAGGGCCAGGTCGATGCCGGCGGTGATCCCGGCCGAGGTCCAGACCTCGCCGTCGCGGATGAAGATGCGGTCGGCGTCCAGCTTCACGCGCGGATAGCGGCGGGCGAAGTCGTCGGTGCGGCTCCAGTGGGTGGTGCAGCGGCGCCCGTCCAGCAGGCCCGCCTCGGCCAGGATGTAGGCGCCGGAACAGACGCTGGTGCGGCGGCGCGCCGTGACCCCTTTCAGCCAGGCGACGATCTGCGCCAGCTCCTTGAGCGAGCGGGTGCCGTCGCCGCCCGAGATGACGACGGTGTCGAAGGGGCCGGCGCCCAGCGGCTCGGCCGCGAACTTCACGCCTGAGGAGCTGGGCACCTGACCGCCGTCCTTCGCGGCGAGGGGGGCCATGACGGCCAGGTCGTAACTGCCGGGGCGATAGCGCTCGGCGATCTCGAAGGCGGCGATGGGGCCGGCGGCGTCCAGCAGCTGGAAGCCGGGGAAGATCACCAGGGCGAGGCGTCTGGGCATGGCAGGAAATGCCGGATCAATGTCATTCCTGCCAGACAGTGCGCAGCTTAACCTCAGGGCGTCAACTCAAGAGGAGGCCGCCATGTCGAAGCTGCAGATCGTGTTCGTGCTGTACCCGGGCGTGACCCACCTGGACTTCACCGGTCCGCACCAGTTCCTGGTGCGCACGCCCAACGCCGACGTGACCGTGGCCTCGCTGGGCGGACAGGACATCGAGGCCGAGGGCCTGACCTTCACGAACCTGGCGAAGCTGGAAGAGATCATGCGCTGCGACGTGATATGCATCCCCGGCGGGTTCGGGACGACCGAGGCCATGCAGGACGAGGCGTTCATGGCCGAGGTCCGCCGGCTGGGGGCGCAGGCGCGCTATCAGACCTCGGTGTGCACGGGGTCGCTGATCCTGGGCGCAGCGGGGTTCCTGCAGGGCAAGAAAGCGGCGACCCACTGGGCGTGGCGCGACCTGCTTCCCGCGTTCGGTGCGACGATCTCGGACGCGCGGGTGGCGCGCGACGGCAACGTCATCACCGGCGGCGGCGTGACCGCGGGCATCGATTTCGCGCTCGTGATGCTGGAGGAACTGGCCGGCCGCGACTTCGCCGAGAGCATGCAACTGGGCCTGGAATACGCCCCGGCGCCGCCGTTCGAGCGGGGACGGCCGGAGCTGGCGCGACCCGAGATCCTCGAGCAGATGCAGAAGCGGATGGACGCGGCGCGGGCGGCCCGGTCGGGCGCGGCGGCGGATGCGGCCAGCCGGATGGAGCCGGCGTGACGCGCCGGTGGCTCGCGGCCGCGGCGGCCTGGCTCGCGCTGGCCGCGCCGGCGGCCGCGAAGCCGCTGGTGGTGCTCCTGGCGGATGCGGACGGCGTGGAGGTCACCGACCTGCTGGCGCCCTACGCGATCCTGGCCGAGAGCGGGGCGGTCGATGTCCGGGTCGTTTCGCCCGACCGGCGCCCGGTGCGGCTGATGCCGGGCGTGGCCTGGGTGAAGCCGCAACTGACCCTGGCCGAGCTGCCGCGGACGCCCGACGTGGTGATCGTCCCGGCGATGATGAAGCCGAAAGATCCCGCGCGGGCGGCGTGGCTGAGGGCGCAGGCCAAGGCGGGCGCGCGGATCATGTCGATCTGCGAAGGCGCCGAGACGGTGGCCGACGCGGGCCTGTTCGACGGGCGGCAGGCGACGGCTCACTGGTATCACATCGCCGATCACCGGAAGGCCTATCCGAAGACGACCTGGCGGCAGGACGTGCGCTGGATCACTGACGGGCCGGTGACCTCGACGGCCGGCGTGACGGCCTCGGCGCCGGCCAGCCTTGAGCTGCTGCGCGAACTGGCGGGCGAGGCGGTGATGCGTGAGACGGCCGTGCGCCTGGGGCTGCCCGAACCCGATCCGAAGCACGCCGGCGCGGATTTCCGCCTGACGGGTCGGGGCGTCGGCGTGGCGGCCGGCAACATGGCGCGCCTGTGGGACCGCGAGGACGTGGCCGTGGCGCTGAAGCCCGGCTTCGACGAGCTGGGCTTCGCCGCGCAGCTGGACGGCTGGTCGGTGACCTACCGCTCGCAGGCCTGGGCCCAACCCCAGGCGGGGGCGGTGTCGCGTCGCGGCCTGACGATCCTGGGTTCGCAGGCTCCGCCCCGCCGCTTCGACCGCACGGTCGAGGCGCCGGAGACGGGTGCGATCGAGGGCATGATCGGCCAAGTGCGCGCGGCCTACGGCGAGGCCACCGCGCGGTTCGTGGCGCTACAGCTCGAGCACCCCTACGGCGCGGTGAGCGTCCGGTAGGCGCCTAGAACGCCACCTGGCTGCGGACGGCGACGACGTCGGCGTCTTCGCCCACCTGCAGGCCGGTCGGGCCCAGGCGGGTAATGTCGATGTGCTCGTACTGGGCCTGGAAGCGGTAGACCGCGTTCGGGTACCAGTTGAGGCCGACGGTGGTGATCGTCTGTTCGCCGCCGCGGATGCCGCCGGCCGGGGCCGCGCGGCCGGCGAGGCCGGCGTTGTCGTCGAGGTCGAGCACGCTGTAGCGGGCGGCGATCTCGAAGGCGCCCCAGGTCCCGTCGGCGGGGCTGAAGTTCTTCGCCGGGCGCACGCCGCGGAAGCCGCCGTTGGCGCTGTTCCAGACGTGGCTCTCGCCGGTCAGGGTCCAGGCGCCCTGGATGTACCAGCCGTCGAAGCTGGGGTTGGACGCGCCCGTGCGATCCACGTCGATGCGGAAGTACTCGCCCGAGACCTGCAGGTTCTTCCAGTAGGCGCCCAGCTCGGCGCCGTAGGCGGTGACGCCCGTGGCGTTGATGTTGTTGGTGTCGACCAGGCGCGTGCCGTCGACGCGCAGTTCCGGCCGCTCACGCAGGCGCACCTGCTGGACCTTGGCCGTGCCCGTCCCGGTGTCGGCGACGTGCAGGATGCCCTGCATCGAAGCGCCGACGTGGACGGCGTAGTCCTTGCCGTAGAGCGGCGCGAAGGCGACGCGGGTAAGGTAGCCGACCTGCTCGCCGAACTCGCCGGTGTTGCCGGCCAGCGCACCTGTCAGGACGGCCGAGGCGTACCAGCGCTCGCCGTTGAAGAAGGCGCCGGCGCTGGAGCGGAAGTCGCCGCCGGCCAGGTTGCGGACCATCTCGGCGGCTGCGGCGCGCTCAAGGAACAGGCCCTCAGTGTTGCTGGTGGCGTCCTCGAGGCCGGTGGGCGTGGCCCAGGCGCCGACGCGCAGGCGGGCCTGCACGCCCTCGGCCGGCTTCCAGCCCGTGTATTCGATATAGGCCGCGTTGAGCCCCGCGGCCTCGGTCCCGCTTCCGCCGAACTCGCCGGTCAGGTTGTAGTTCCAGTCCCGGGCGAACGTGCCTTCGATGCCGATGCGGGCGCGGCGGAAGTTGGTGCCCGAGTTGAAGTCGGTGCGGCCGGGCACGTTGTTCTTCGTGTCGTATTGCGCGGCGTCGAACTGAACGAGGCCACGGATCGCGAACTTCTGGCTGCCGTCGGCGCTGGCGATCTGCGGACGCGCGTTCGAGATCGTGGCGGTGGCCGACAGCTTCTTGTTGATGTCCTGGTTCGCCTTCTTGGTCTCGGCCTTGAGATCGGAAAGCTCGGTCGTCAGCGCGGCGATCTTGGCTTCCAGGGCGGCGATGCGATCCTCGCTCGTCGACTGGGCCATGGCCGGCGCGGACGCGCCCGTCAGGAGGACGGCGAGGGTCGACGTCCACAGCAGCTTGTTCATCTAGGTCTAGACCCTTGGCCTGCGCAGGTAACTGTCACAGTCATTAAGGTTAGAGGTGTGAATCGCTGGTCAACACGACGCGCAACCCGAGCGTGCGTGCGGAGATTATCTAAGGAAAACCGAGTCCTGCGACATACTGCCCCACCGCGACCTCGTTCACCTTAATCGGCAGGTAGTAAACGGGCGTCAGTGTCAGCGTCGAAATAAACCCCCCATTTCGACCTGCAGGACCCCCCGTGAAATTCTCTAATCTCTCGATCTCAGCGAAGCTCGTCGTCGTGTTCTCGGGGATGCTCGCCACCATCGGCGCGGGTGGTCTGGCGCTCTATCTGAACAATGCCGCGCTGGCGGCGTCGGCGGCCCGCACCGAGCGAGCGCGCCAGGTGCTTTCGGCCGCCCAGGACGCCACGTTCCGGCTGGCGCGCCAGGAGAATTCGCTGCGCGGCTTCCTGCTCTCGGGCGACACCTACTACGTCAAGCGCATCAACGAGGTGCACAAGGTCAAGTTCTTCGGCTCGATGAAGGAGCTGCGCGAGCTGGCCGGTAACGACCCGACCGAGCTGGGCCGGGTGGCCAAGGCCGAGGCCGCCTTCGCCAACTATGAGAAGGTCGCGCTGAACGTCGGCATCCAGCTGGGCATGGACCCGGCGACACGCGCCGAGGGCGTGGCGCTGGTCAGCCATGACGGCGTCGCCGACAAGGCCATCGAGCCGGTCGAGGACGCGCTGGGCGCCATCAACGACGCGGCGGTCGACACGCAGAAGGCCGAGACGGCCGCCCAGGCCGCCGCCATGCAGCGCGTCACCCTGGGCCTGATCGGCGGCATCGTGTTCCTGGCCGCGCTGGCCCTGGCCTGCGGCGTGATCCTGGCCCGCTCGATCGGCGCCCCGGTGCGCGCCATGACCCAGGTGATGCGCAAGCTGGCCTCGGGCGACAACGAGGTCGTCGTCCCCGCCGCCGACCGCAAGGACGAGGTGGGCGACATGGCCAAGGCCGTGCTGAGCTTCAAGGAAGGGGCGCTCGCGCGCATCCGCCTGGAAGGCGAGGCCGAGGTCTCCCGCGAGGAAGCCACCCGCCAGCGCGCCTCGACCGAGGCCGAGCGCGCCCGCACGGCCGCAGAGCAGACGCAGGTGGTGGACGCCCTGGCCCTGGGCCTGTCGCGCCTGTCGGCCGGCGACCTGACCTACCGCATCGACACAGCCTTCAACGGTTCGTACGAGCAGCTGCGCAACGACTTCAACGGCGCGGTGTCGAACCTGGAACGCACCCTGGGCAAGATCCAGGACAATTCGCGCTCGATGTCGGCCGGTTCGGCCGAGATCAGCCAGGCCGCCGACAACATGGCGCGCCGCACCGAAGCCCAGGCCGCCAGCCTGGAGCAGACCGCGGCGGCGCTCGACGAGATCACGGCGACGGTCCGCAAGACCGCGGAAGGCGCCCAGCAGGCCGACTCGGTGGTGACCGAGGCGCGCGCCAGCGCGGAGGCCAGCGGCGACGTGGTGGGCCGTGCGGTGGCCGCCATGGACGAGATCTCGACCTCGTCGAACCAGATCGGCCAGATCATCGGCGTGATCGACGAGATCGCGTTCCAGACCAACCTGCTGGCCCTGAACGCCGGCGTCGAGGCGGCTCGCGCCGGCGACGCGGGCAAGGGCTTCGCGGTCGTGGCTTCCGAAGTCCGGGCCCTGGCCCAGCGTTCGGCCGAAGCCGCCAAGGAGATCAAGAGCCTGATCAACGTCTCCACCGACCAGGTTGAATCGGGCGTGGCCCTGGTGGGCCAGACCGGTCAGGCGCTGCAGCAGATCTTCGCCCAGTTCAGCCAGATCGCCCAGCTGGTGACCGAGATCGCCGCCTCGGCGCGCGAGCAGTCCAGCGCGTTGGGCCAGGTCAACACGGCCATCAACCAGATGGACACGACGACCCAGCAGAACGCCGCCATGGTCGAGCAGTCGACGGCCGCCAGCCACACGCTGTCGCGCCAGGCCCGCGATCTCTCCGAACTCATCAGCGCCTTCAAGGTGCATCCCGCCGCCGGCAACCGCGCGGTCGAGGTGGGCGCGGTTCCGCTGAGGAAGGCGAGCTAGGTTCCCGCTCAACACCGACGGATCAGGGGCCGTCCGGCGTCCCGGCGGCCCTTTTTCGTGCCGGTAGGGCGCGTTCGGCCGCGGCTACTTCTTCGGCGCGTAGGCGATCATCTGGATTTCGACGACGCCGTCATCCGCGAGCAGGCCGGTCGTGCCGACGGCGGTCCAGGCCGGATGGGGGGCGGACATGAACTCGTCCTTGGCCTTGGCGAAGGCGGCGAACTGTTCGTCGCGCGTGCCCTTGAAGCCGGGGCCGTCCCAGACGTGGAAGGTGTTGATCATCACCACGTCGGCGAAGGTGAGGCCCTCGGCCTTCAGCGTGGCCTCGATCACCCGGAAGGCGCGGCGGCTCTGTTCGGTGAAGGCCGGCCCATCGCGCTCGGCCGCGCCGCGAGGCCCGGCGATCACGCCCGAGATGTAGAGGAAGTCGCCGGCCCGGCGGGCGGGGGCGTACTTGATCTCGTCGTAGGCGCGCTGGGCGCCGGCGCTGGGGATCACGACCTCGCCGCCGGGGGCGGGGATCAGCTTCGGATAGCCGATGGCGGGGCTTTGCGCATCGGCGACGGCGGGGGCGGCCAGCAGGGCGGCCGCGAGGAGGGCGGGCTTGAGCATGGCCCGGACTTAAGCGCCCGCCCGCCGTCCGGGCCAATGACTCCTGATTAATGCGACGAAAGCCGCCGCTCATGGGACAGGCGCAGCCACGGCCCCAGGTGGAAGGCGCTCATCAGGCCATACATCAGGGTCATGCCGCCCACCGGCGAGCCCGCAGGCATGGCCGAGCAGACCAGGACCGCGGCGCCTGGCCCCTGGAGCGCCGTGACCAGGGCCATGAGGCCGAAGGTCGGCGCCGCGGCCAGGCTGAGCCAGCGCGCGGCGCGGCTCACCGTTCGGCCTCGGCTTCGGCGCGCATCGTCGTCTCGCCGGCGTCGGACACCTGGGCCCAGCGCGGGTTCACCGTGGTCTCGGCGTCGTAGTTGTCGTTCCAGTTCCACCACTTGTAGGCCGGAGTCTGGGGATAGCCGGCCGGCGAGTCCTCCCACGGCTCCTGGCGGCCGAGGGCGGTCATGTCGAGGTAGTTCCAGGTGCCGCCCATCTGCTCGTCGCCACGGCTCTTGATGAAGTAGGTGCGGAAGATCCGGCCGTCGTCGTCGCGGTAGAAGGCGTTGGTGCCGTGCCACTCGTCGACGCCGAAGTCCTTGTCGAAGTCGTCGGTGACCGTCACCCAGGGGATCAGGTCCCAGCCCATCCGCGTCTTCAGCCGCGCGATGTCGGCCTGGGGGGCGCGGGAGGCGAAGACCAGGGTGGTGTCGCGGGCGTTCAGGTGGACGGGATTGGCCACCTGGTCGGCCACCATCGAACAGCCGCGGCAGGCGTGCTCGGGCCAGCCGAAGACGCCGGGCTCGTAGAAGGCGCGGTAGACGATGAGCTGGCGGCGACCGCCGAAGAGGTCGGCCAGGGTCCTGCGGCCTTCGGGGGTCTCGAAGGCGTAGGCCTTGTCGACCGCCTGCCACGGCATGCGGCGGCGTTCGGCGGCCAGGGCGTCGCGGGCGCGGGTATGGGCCTTCTCCTTGACCAGCAGGTCCAGGCGGGCGGCTTCCCAGGCTTCGGGGGAGACGACGGGGGGCGTTTGCATCGGGGAGGCCTTCTTTCGGGGGAGGTCGGAAGGGCGCGTGTCTCGGGGGAGGTGGAACGCGGCCGGGTCAGGTGGGGATGCGGGCGTCGTACTCGGTGCGCAGGCGCTTCCAGTTGTCCCAGAAGGGCAGGGCCTGGCCGCCCCCGAGGCGGGCGATGAGCAGGTCGACGTGGGCATGCCAGCCGGCCGAGACGCCCAGCAGCATGTCGCGGTCGGGCATCTTGCGGTGGGTGAGGGTGAACTTGACCTCGGCGCCCTTCTCCTCGAGCTCAAAGGTGACCTCGCTGCCGGACGGGCCCCAGTTCAGGACCAGCAGGCGCGGGCGCTCGGCGCGCACCACCACGACTTCCATGCGGTGCTCGGCCGCCATGCCGTCGGGCCGACCGGCGCCGTCGGAGAGGTCGTCGTTGCGCCAGACGAACTCCACGCGGGCGCCGGGCTGCTGCTCCATGCGGCCGGCGGCCAGCCACTGGGCGCGCAGGTCGCTGTCGGTGAGGTAGTCCCAGACCCGCTCGATGGGACCAGGCAGCATGCGCTCGATCCGCACGGTGCGGGGCTCGATCAGTTCGCCGTGGGCGCTGGCGATCGCAGTCATTGGTCGTCTCCTTCGGAGGACTTGGAGGGATCGGAGAGGCCGGCCTTCGCGGCCTCGCGGGCGGCCACCTCGCGGCGCAGGAGGGCGTCGAGCACGTCGAGGCTGCCGGTCCAGAACCGCTCGTAGGAGCCGATCCAGTCGTGGGCGTCCTCGAGCGGCTTGGCCTCCAGCGCGCAGACGTGGGTGCGGCCGCGGATGGTGCGGCGGACCAGCCCCGCCTTCTCCAGCGCCTTGATGTGCTTGGAGGCGGCGGCCAGCGACATGTCGAACGGCGCGGCGAGCTCGCCCACCGTGCGCTGGCCCAGGGCCAGGTCGGCCAGCATGCCGCGGCGCGTGGCGTCGCCGAGGGCGTGGAACACGGCGTCGAGCCGGGCGGCAGGGGCGGTATGTAATTCAACCATGTGGTTGATAGTTACGTTGCGCGGAGAAATTGTCAACCGATCGGTTGAGGATTCTTGGGGCGGGCCTCGGCTATAGGGGCGGGATGGGAAGGCTGGTGATCGTTTCAGGGCCGCCGGGCGCGGGGAAGTCGACCGTGGCGCAACGGCTGTCGCAGCTCGTGGCCGCGCCGCTGGCCATGCACATGCACACCGACGACTTCTACGGCTACATCCGCAAGGGCTTCGTGCCGCCGTGGCTGCCGGAGTCGCGGCATCAGAACGTGACCCTGATGAACGCCATGGCGAGCGCGGCGGGAATCTGCGGCCAGGCCGGCTACGAGGTCTTCATCGACGGGATCGTGGGGCCCTGGTTCTTCGACCCCTGGATCGCGGCGGCGAAGGACGGTGGGCTGGAACTCCACTACGTGGCCCTCATGCCCGACGAGGCGACAACCGTCGGCCGGGCGACCGCGCGAGCCGCCCCGGGGGCCATGACCGACGCCGGGGTCAGCCAGCAGATGTGGCTGGCGTTCCGCGACTACGCGATCGAGGACCGCCATCGCGTGGACTCCACGCTGCAGGCGGCGAACGAGACCGCCGCGGCGGTGTTCGAGGGTCTGGCCGAGGGGCGATTCCGGCTGACCTGAGGCGGCCTAGTGCTGGCCGCTCTTGCCGCGCTGGATGCTGTTCTGCTCGGTGTCCTTCTTGCCCTTGGCGTCGTGGGCGTGATGGCGGTCGCGTTCGCCGCCGCCGCCGGAGACGCCGCTGAAGCGGGTGTTGGTGGGCTCGTCGCGGCCGCGGCCGTCGCGAGCGGCCGGCTCCGGCCTGGGCCGCGACGCGTCCTCGTGGCTCGCGCCCGGGCCGCCCCAGCGCTCGGTATGCTCGTGCTTGTGCGGCATGTCAGCGGTCCTGCTGGTGACCCTGGTGGTGGGTGTTCTGGTGGATGTTGCCGGCCTGGCCCTGCTCCTTGAGATTGGTGGGCGCGCGGGCCTGCCTGCCGGCGTCGTTGAGGTGCGGCTTGTCACCCGGGAAGGCGCGTTGCTCTGGGGGAATGGGGGGCGCCTTAGAGGTCATGGGATCCTCCTTCTGCTGGGTGAGGAAAACCCCTGGGCCGCGGCTTCGTTGCGCTCAGTCGATCACCACGGCGGTGAGGCTGAGCAGGTCCTCGCCGGGCGGCTCGGTGGCCAGGAGGTCACTGGAGCCGGCGTAGATCAAGGCGCGGTTGTCGGCGCGGCCGACGGCCTTCACGGCGGAGTCGCTGGTGATCCGCGCCTGGACGGCGATGCAGGTCTGCAGGGCCGGGATCGTGGCGGGCGCGACGGTCTCCAGACGCAGCGCCCAGTGGTCGGCCGTGAAGGCGGCCAGCGGGTCGTCGGCGCGGCCGGTGTCGCGGAACAGCGAGCCGGTGGGGACGGTGAGCGGGGCCGATGGCGCCCCGCCCACGTCCAGCGTCCGGCAGACGGCCAGCGTGACGGCCTGGGCCGTTCCGCCCCAGCAGGCCAGGGCCAGGGCGAGCCAGGCCGCGCGGCTCACTATTGCGAGATGGTGATGGCGTAGCCGTTGGCGGCGGCGTTGTAGACGAGGTCGGTGACCGCCCCCGCGCCGGCCTGGGTCACCTGGACGCCCCCTGCTCCGACGGTGAAAGCGCCGCCGTTGACGGTGAGCCCGAGAGTAACGCCTGCCCCGGTCTGGTCGACCGTGACGGCGCCGGCCGCGCCGCCCGCGCCCACGAAGTTCGACAGGGTGATCGCCGACGACGAGCCGACCGAGCTGGAGTCGAGGTCGAAGTTCACGCGCGAGGTGGCGCCGGTGAGCGTGAGCGTAGAGGACTGGGCGCCCGAACCGCCGGTGAAGTCGTTGCTGACCGTGTTGCCGTCGCCGGCGCCCACCAGGTTGACAGTGAACATCTTGGCCCCGGCGCTGTTCGACGTGTTGGTCACGGTGTTGTTGTCGGAGTCGATGGCGACCGTGACGTTGGCCGACGTGGCGGCGCTGATGGTGTTGGTGACGGTGTTTCCGCCGCCCGCCAGGGTGCCGCCGCTGATGTTGAGGTTCAGCGCGACCGCGCCGGTGGCGGCGATGGTGTTGGTCACGTGGGTGGTCGAGCCGTTGATGGTCAGGTCGTAGTCGAGGCTGGTCCCGTTCAGGGTGTCGACGATGATGTTCTCGGCGCCCACCTCCGCGGGCTCAGTGTTGACGACGTTGACGTCGACGTCCGGGTTCGCCGGCGCGGTGGTCTGGCCGATGGACAGGGTGTGCTGGTTGGCGCCGCCGTCGGCCGAGGCGCCGTAGGCCAGGTTCAGCGAGGCGGTGGTCGAGCCGCCCGTGGCCGTGACGGCGCCCTGCAGCACGTTGCCGGCGCCCTGCTGGTTGACGATGAACTCGTTCCAGGCGCCGCGCACCGGCAACTGGCCGCCGCCGGCCTGGCCGTTGGCGGTGAGGATGTTGCTGGGGTGGGTCGCGTCCTGGGTGATGGTCAGGGTGCGCGCCGTGCCCGTGCCGCTGATGTCGATGCGGATGACGTTGGCGGCGAGCGCCGGGCCGGCCGCCAGGGCGGCCAGGGCCGCGCCGGCCAGCAAGCGGTGGAGGGGATGTCGGGTCATGGGTCTCTGCTCCTTTTCGCGGGTTTCAGGTCCACCAGCCGTTGGCGACGCCGTCGCGGATGAGCTGGATCAGGGCGCTGCGGGCTGCGCCGGCGATGGCCAGGCCGACAGGCTCGTTCACCGCCCCGCCCAGTTCGGCGTCGAGGGAGGTGGTGTCGAAGATGCGGGCCAGGTGGCCGCCGACCCGCAGCGAGGTGATCTGCTTGGTGACGGTGGTCTCGCCCAGGATCTCGCCGCTCTGCACGGCCACGGCGCGCAGGCTGAAGGTGACGAGGTCGGTGACGTAGGCGCCGCTGGCGCCGCCCGCGCCCACGGCCACGCCGCCGCTGGCCTCGCGGATCGAGCGGTCGTAGGCGACCACCTGGCCCACCAGCAGGATCTCGGCGACGCGCAGGGTCGAGAGGCGGCGCGGCGGCGGCGGGTTCTGGCCGTTCACGTCCAGGGTCGCGCCGTTCATGCTGAGCGCCAGGGTGGCGAGCTGGCGCTCGCGCAGCAGTTCGTCCACGTGCTGCCGTTCGACCAGCAGGACATAGCCGGGCCGCAGGTCGCGCACCGCCCGGATGACGTAGGGCGTGCAGTCCATCGGCGCGGCGGTCGAGAGCTCCTGCGGCAGCTGGGTGGGCCGGCGCTGGCCGGAGGTGTCGACGCAGCTGTAGATGCCGACGGTCAGCGGCCGGGCGGGCGGAGGCGGCAGCTCGATCTCGGCGCGCGGGGCGACCGTCGGCGGCTCGGGCCGTGGGGTGATGTGCTGGCAGGCGGCGAGCGCCAGGGCGGCCGCGAGGGCCGGCGTCGCCCGCCCCCGCACCTCAGGCCCCGGCCGGGATGGTGAGCGTCGTGGAGCCGGTGGGCGTGGTGATGGTCACCGACAGCTGCCCGTCCGAGTTCATGTAGGTGATGGTCACCGCGCCCGACTGGATCGTGCCGGCCTGGCCCGCGCCGGCGTTGGCGATGCGCTGGGCGATGGTCTGGGCGACGATGCCGTTGAGCTGGGAGATGATGGCGTTGACGAAGGCCTGGTTCGGGTCGGGCGGCGTGGCCGTGCGCGCCGCCGCCGCCTCGGCCGCCGCGCGGGCGGCCTGCAGGGCCTTGTTGTACTGGGCCATCTGGAAGGCGACCGGATTGGTCCCGCCAAAGTTCGGCGACATCAGCACGTAGTGCAGGTCGGTGGCGGCGGCCGGCGTCGCCGTGGCCGCGGCCATCACGGTCGACCACGCCAGAAGGCGCGGCATGCTGCTGGAACCCGTCTTCATCCGGACGCCCCCGTCCCGCGGCTTCCCCGGCCGCGGTCATAGTTAAGGCGGGGTGCGGCGTGGGGTCACTCGGGCGAAACCCCGAGCGGAGGGTCAGGAAGGATCAGGCCGACCTACCCCTCGACGGCGTCCAGGCCGATGTCGAGCACCTTGGCCGAGTGGGTGAGGGCGCCGACGCTGATCACGTCCACGCCGGTCTCGGCGAAGGCGCGGACGGTGTCGAGAGTGATGCCGCCCGAGGCCTCCAGCGTGACGCGGCGGTCCACCAGCTTCACCGCCTCGCGCATGTCGTCGAGGGTGAAGTTGTCGAGCATGATCACGTCGGGATCGTTGCCGAGCGCCTCCTGGAGCTGGAGCAGGCTGTCGACCTCGACCTCCACCTTCACCAAGTGGCCCGCGAAGGCCTTGGCGCGCCGGATGGCCTCGCCCACCGAGCCGCAGGCGGCGACGTGGTTGTCCTTGATCAGGATGGCGTCATCCAGGCCGAAGCGGTGGTTGATCCCGCCGCCGCAGCGGACGGCGTACTTCTCCAGCGCGCGCAGGCCGGGGGTGGTCTTGCGGGTGTCGGTGATCTTCGCGCCCGTACCGGCGACGGCGTCGACGAAGTCCTGGGTGAGCGTGGCGATCCCGCAGAGGCGGCCGAGGATGTTGAGGGCCGTGCGCTCGGCCGTGAGAACGGCGCGGGCCGAGCCGCTGACGCGGGCCAGCGTGGCCCCAGCAGTGACGACCTGGCCGTCGGCGGTAAGGTCGTCGACGCGGACGGTGGGGTCGAGCTCGGCGAGGGCCAGGCGGATGACCGACAGGCCCGCCACCACCCCGCCGCGACGGGCGACGAAGTCGGCGGTGAGTTTCACGTCGGCGGGCACGCAGGCCTGGGCGGTGATGTCGCCCGCGCGGCCCAGGTCCTCGACGAGGGCGCCGCGCACGACGGGCTGGATGATGAGGTCGGGGAGGGGCTCGATCGTCATGACTTGCTGGCCGCTTCGTGAGTGATGCCCGCGAGGAACCCGCGGATGAGGGTGAGGGTGGCGGCCCGGACCTCCAGGCTCGCCGCCTGGGGATCGGCCGCCACGGCGATGCGCAGCGCGCCCTGGACGAACGCGCCGAAGACCAAGTGAGACAGGGTCGGGACCACGGACTCCTCCAGCAGGCCCGCCTCGGCCAGGTGGCCCATGGCGTGGGCGATGAGGCCGATGCAGACGGGCTCCTGCAGCGCGATCCACTGTTCGAAGCCCAGGACCGCCGGGCCGTCCAGCAGCAGGAGGCGCCGGGCGTCGGCCGCCTCGTAGGCGTCGAACATCTTCGAGCCGCCGAAGATGATCTCCTCCAGAGGGTGCGGGCTCTCGGCCATGGTGGAGAGGTCGACGTAGCGGGCCACGTCGGCCATCACCGCGTCGCAGGCGGCCCGGAAGAGGTCGGTCTTGTCCTTGAACTGGTAGTAGACTGCGCCCTTGGTCAGGCCCGCGGCGGCCGCGACCTCGTCCACCGACACCGCGGCATAGCCGTTCTCTGCGAACAGCCGGCGCGCCTGGGCGACCAGTCGATCACGATTGGTGAGCGGGGCGACGGTTGACATCATACTCTCGGTATGGCGATCATACTGAGAGTATGACAAGGGGCTGGGCCATGCGTATACCCACCTGGACGATCGTGCTGGGCGCTGCGCTGACGGCGCTGATCCTGGGCCTTTCCTTCACCCAGGCCTTCGGCGGCTGGACCAAGGCGGGCGTGCTGGCGGGGACCGCGATCACCGCCCGCTGGGCGTTCCCGTGGTTCATCGCGGCCTGGGCGGCCTCGTCGCTTGTCAGGCTGTGGCCGGGCGGCTGGCGCACTGTGCTGCTGCGGCGCCGGCGGGCGGTGGGCCTGGCCTTCGCGGCCAACCACTTCGTCCACCTGGGCTTCGTCGTCGCGGCGGTGTCGCAGTTCGACGAGACGCGGCCGCTCTACGTCTACCTGCTGGGCGGCGGAGCCTATGTGATGATCGCGGCCATGGCGCTGACGTCGAACGACGCCGCCCAGCGCTGGATGGGCCTCAGGGGCTGGCGGCTGTTGCATGTGGTGGGCGGCTGGTGGGTGCTGATCATCTTCGCCAACAGCTACGTCGGCCGGCTGATGACCAAGCCCGCGATCGCCGCGCCCGCGGTGGTCCTGATCGTGGCGGCGCTGGGCCTGCGGATGGCCGCGGCGCTGAAGGGGCGGTCCCGCGCGCAAGCCGCCTGACCTCAGGCGGCCCGGCAGGGGGCGCGGTCGCCTGCGCCGTCGGGGGCGGTTACGAAGGTCCGCTGCGGCGCGAGCGCGTCCGGGAAGTCGGACCGGAAGTGGCCGCCGCGGCTCTCGCGCCGGGCCAGGGCGGCCTCGGCCACGAGACGGGCGGCGACCAGGGCGGCGGCGCAGCCGTGGCGGGCCTGCATCGCGACGATCTCGCCCAGCAGGCGCTCCAGGCCCGCGGCGTCGCGGATCACCCCGGCGTCGCGGCTCATGGCGATGCGCAGGGCTTGCAGCGCCTCGTTCGGCAGCTCGGGGGCGGGCGCGGTGCGCAGGACCGGCGTAGCGGGCGCGCGCTCGTCGCGGGCCGCGCGGCCGGCGCGGGCGCCGAAGACGGCGGCCTCCAGCAGCGAGTTCGAGGCCAGGCGGTTGGCGCCGTGCACGCCGGTCGAGGCGCATTCGCCCGCGGCGTAGAGGCCGGCCAGGCTGGTGCGGCCGTCCGTATCGGTCGCGATGCCGCCCATGTGGTAGTGGCAGGCCGGCGCGACGGGGATCGGCTGGACGCGCGGGTCGACGCCGCCGGCGATGCAGGCGGCGAACACGGCCGGGAATTCCTCGGGGAAGTGCGCGCCCACCGCCTCGCGGGCGTCTAGGAACGCGCCGCGGCGGGCCGTGCGCTCGGCGTGGATGGCGCGGGCCACCACGTCGCGCGGCGCGAGCTCGGCGTCGGGGTGGTAGAGGGCCATGAACGGCTGGCCGGCGGCGTCCACCAGCTTGGCGCCCTCGCCGCGCAGGGCCTCGGTGGCCAGCGGGGCGGGATCGCGGCCGATGTCGATGGCCGTGGGGTGGAACTGCACGAACTCGGGGTCGGCGATGGTCGCGCCGGCCAAGGCGGCCAGCCCCAGGCCCTCGCCCTTCAGCTCGGCCGGCGTGGTGGTGACGGCGTAGAGGCCGCCGATGCCGCCGGTGGCCAGGATCACGGCGTGGGCGGTGATCTCGATCACCTCGCGGCCGTTGCGGGCCAGCACGCCGCGCACGCGGCCGGCAGCGTCCTGGAGCAGGCCGACCAGCTTGGCGCCGACCTTCACCTGGATGTGCGGGGCGGCGAGGGCGGCGACGGTCACCGCCTCCATGATCGCGCGGCCGGCCTGGTCGCCCTTGACCCGGGCCACGCGGGCGCGGGAATGGGCGGCCTCCAGGCTCTGGGCGAAGGCGCCGTCGGCCTTGCGGTCGAAGGGCGCGCCCAACTCGGCCAGGCGGCGGACGGCGGCGGGGCCTTCCTCGGCCAGCAGGCGGGCGACCTCGGGGACGACCAGGCCCGCGCCGGCGATCACCGTATCCCGGGCGTGCAGCTCGGGCGCGTCGTCGCCCGACAGGGCGGCGGCGACGCCGCCTTGCGCCCAGGCCGACGAGCAGCCGTGGTTCAACGGCGCATCGGTGAGCAGCAGCACCTTGGCGGGGGCGGCGGCCATCGCGGCCGTGAGGCCCGCGAGCCCCGCGCCGACCACCAGCACCCCCTCGTGGCGAATGCGCTCAGGCATCTCAGATCAGCTCCACGTCCACATGGTGGCGGGCCTTCACCAGGTCGTAGCGGGCCGGGCGCGACGGCGGCGGCAAGTCGATCATCCTCTGGACGGCCAGGTGCGCCCGCCCGGCGATCGCCGAGTCGACGACGACCTCGTGACGGTCGTGCAGCAGCGCGTCGTAGATGTTCTCCAGCGTGATCATCTTCATGTGCGGGCACAGGTTGCACGGCCGGACGAACTCGGTGTCGACCGCGTCGGCGGCGACATTGTCGGCCATCGAGCATTCGGTGATCAGCACCACGCGCTTGGGCTTCCGCTGGATGACGTAGTCGTTCATGGCCGCGGTCGAGCCGGCGAAGTCCGACACCTCCAGCACCTCTGCCGGGCACTCGGGGTGCGCCAGGACCTCGGCGTCGGGGTAGGCTTCCTTGAGCTCCAGGATGTCGGCGGCGGTGAAGCGCTCGTGCACCTCGCAGCGGCCCTTCCAGGCGATGATGCCGATGTCGGTCTGGCGGGCGACGTTGCGGGCCAGGAACTCGTCGGGGATCAGGATGACCCGGTCGACGCCCCACATCCGCGCGGCCTCTTCCACCACCTGCACCGCGTTGGCGCTGGTGCAGCAGATGTCGGTCTCGGCCTTCACGTCGGCGGTGGTGTTGACGTAGGTGACTACCGGCAGCCCCGGGTAGCGCTGCTTGATCAGGCGCACGTCGGCGCCGGTGATCGAGCTGGCGAGCGAGCAGCCGGCGCGCAGGTCGGGGATCAGGACGCGCTTCTCAGGCGACAGGATCTTGGAGGTCTCGGCCATGAAGTGGACGCCGGCCTGGACGATCACCTTGGCGTCCGAGCGCGCGGCTTCCTTGGCCAGGCCGAGGCTGTCGCCCACGTAGTCGCCGACGCCGTGGAAGATCTCGGGCGTCATGTAGTTGTGGGCGAGGATGACCGCGTTCTTCTCGCGCTTCAGCCGATTGATCTCGGCGATCAGCGGGGCGTGCAGGCGCCATTCCATCGGCGTGACGTGGCGCTTCACCTTCTCCCACGCAGGGGCGGTGGCGGCTTCGACAGCGGGGGTGAACGCGAACTGGGAACCGTCGGCGGCCATCGTCTGCCTCCTTATGCTCAATTTGAGCATTTCTCGGGCCTATAAAATGCGCCGAACGTCGAGGCTCGGCGCCAACTCCCTTTTGCTCACTTGGAGCATAACCGACCATATAAGGGTGACGCCGCGGCGCGCAAGGGCCTTTTACGATTCGTGACAGCTACTTTGCGGGCGAGAGCTCGGCGATCGTCTGGGCCAGCTGCTGCGGGCCGTAGGGCTTGCGGAGCAGCGGCCAGGGGGTCTCCTCGGCGGCGGAGAGCACCTCGCCGGTGTAGCCGGACGACAGGATGATCGGCAGGCCGGGACGCAGCGCCACCGCCTCGCGGGCCAGGTCCACGCCCGACTTGTCTCCGGGCATGATCAGGTCGGTGAGCATCAGGTCGAAGGGCTCGCCGGCGTTGAGGATCAGGAGCGCGGCGTCGGCGTGCTCGGCGCGGCGGACCTCGTGGCCCAGCTCGCCCAGCATGGCCTCGACCAGTTCGGCGACCTGGGCGTCGTCCTCGACCAGCAGGACGCGCAGCGTCGGGCCCTTGCGGGGATGCGCCCCGGTCGGCTCGGGCGACAGGGTGGCCGGATCGACCGGGATGCGCGGCAGGTAGAGGCAGACGCTGGCGCCTTTGCCGGGCTTGCTGTCGACCGTGGCCGCGCCGCCGCTCTGGCGGGTGAAGCCATAGACCTGCGAGAGGCCCAGGCCCGTACCGCGCCCGGGCGCCTTGGTGGTGAAGAAGGGCTCGAAGGCGCGCGCGATGGTGGCCTCGTCCATGCCCGAGCCGGTGTCGTGGACGGCGACGCAGAGATAGTCGCCGGCGTCCAGGCCCTCCACCTGCCTGTCCTTGAGCGTCACCGGCAGGGTCTCGATGCGGATCATGCCGCCGGCCGGAGTGGCGTCGCGGGCGTTGACGATCAGGTTCATGACCGCCGCCTCGAACTGGCTGGGGTCGAGGCTCACGACGGCCTCGGGGGCGGCGGGGGCGACCACCAGGGTCACAGCCTCGCCGACCGCGCGGCGGAGCAGGGGCTCGGAGTCCTTCAGGAGCGCGTCCACCTGCACCGGCTCGGGCTTCAGGGCCTGGCGGCGCGAGAAGGCCAGGAGCTGCTGGGTCAGGCGCTCGCCGCGGCGGGCCGCGCCCATGGCGGCCTCGATCATCCGCTCGCGCCGGGCGGCGTCGTTCGGGTGGCGCTGCATCAGGTCCAGCGCGCCGATGACCACGGTCAGCAGGTTGTTGAAGTCGTGGGCGACGCCGCCGGTGAGCTGGCCCACGGCCTCCAGCTTCTGGGCGCGCTGGAGGGCCGCCTCGGCCTCGTCGCGCTCGGCCAGCGCCGCCTCGACGCGCTCGGCCAGCAGGTCGTTGATGCGCTTGAGGTCGTCCTCGGCCTGCCGCGCCTCGGTGAAGTCGTAGCCGACGCCGATGAAGCCGTCGAAGCCGCCGTCGGCGCCCCAGCGCGGCTGCGAGACCGAGCGCACCCAGCGGTACTGGCCGTCATGGCGCAGGAAGCGGGCCTCGAGCGTGAAGAGCTTGCGCGAGGCCTCGCCGGCCACCTGCTCCTGCAGGATGCGGGCGATGTCGTCGGGGTGGAGCACCTTGCGCCAGTCGAAATCGAGCGCGGTCTCGTAGCCGGCGCCCAGGTAGTCGACATAGGTCTTGTTCGCGAACTCGCGCTTGCCGTCGGTGCGGGTGACCCACATCAGGATCGGCGCGCTGTCGGCCAGGGTGCGGAAGCGGCGCTCGGTGGCCTCCAGCGCGGTCTTGGCCTCGGCGTGGGCGGCATTGGCCTCGTCCAGGCGCAGCAGGGCCTCGCGAAGGCTGGACGACACGATGATCGTGAAGGCGCCGGAGAGCGTGAACATCGCCACGACCATGGCGCTGGAGATGCCGACGGCGGTGACCATGGGGGCGCCGACGCCGATGGCCAGGGCGGCCGCCAGGGTGGCCCAGCCCCAGCGGGGGCCGGCGTAGAGGGTGGCGATGATCAGGGCGGGCAAGGCGGTGATCGAGAGGCCATTGGCGTTCTCGAAGCCCAGCATCAGGCCGCGCAGCAGCACCGAGACGCCGAGCGAGGCGGCGCTGATCGCCAGCGCCGTGAAGAACGGCGGCGAACGTCTCGGAATGAGCCGAAGCGGTGAGAGCGACGGCATCATGAACGTGGCATCGAACCCCCCGGTCCGCACCGGACCAACGGCCAGCATGGGATGCGGCAAGGTGTGTTGCAACCGCACAGGTTACGCCCCGGTGCGACATGTCGGCCCGGACAAGCTTGCACGATTTTTGCCTTGTCCGAGTCCAAAGACCGCCGGTTTGCGCCTATATGCGACGGCCTGACGTAGATGGGGATGTGACCCTGAGACTGGTGATTGCGCATGGGCTTCGCGCGGTTTGGGCGAAGATCAGGACCGTTGCGGTCCTCGCGGCCGTCGCGGCCGTGGCCGCCTGCGCGCCCAGCCAGCACCAGCAGGACAGGGCCCGTTTCGCCTCGCGCGACCTCTCGAACGAGGGCCTCTTCAAGCTGGCCTCGACCATGGATCCGTCCATGCGGGCGCTGGCCCTGCGCCACGACCCGGCGTCGCGGGCGCCCGACCTGTGGGCCCGGCCCCAGGGCTGGGGCAGCCTCGATATGGAACACGTTCCCGACCTGGGGCTGGCCAGCGAGACCGCCAGCGCCACGGCCGAGGAGGTGAACGAGCTGCGCCCGTTCTCAGGCCTGCCGATCCGGCCGATGAAGCCCTTCGTGCTGCAGGCCTCGGGCGAGGACCGCGCGCGCGCCGTCCAATGCCTGGCCCAGGCCGTCTACTACGAGGCTGCCCGCGAGCCGGAAGTGGGCCAGGAGGCGGTGGCCCAGGTGGTGCTGAACCGCGTGCGCCACCCGGCCTATCCGAAGAGCGTGTGCGGCGTGGTCTACCAGGGCTCGGCCCGCGTGACCGGCTGCCAGTTCACCTTCACCTGCGACGGCTCGCTGCGCTGGGCGCCCCAGGCGGGACTGTGGACGCGGGCCAAGACGGTCGCCGAGCGGGCGCTGAACGGCTACGTCGACAAGGCCGTCGGCTCGGCCACGCACTATCACGCGCAGTATGTGTCTCCGTACTGGGCCCCGACGCTGGTCAAGATGACCCAGGTGGGACAGCACATCTTTTACCGCTGGACGGGCCCGTGGGGCGAACCGCCCGCCTTCACCGGCCGCTACGCCGGCGGCGAGGCCTATCTGTCGCCGGCCGTGCTGGGCAGCCTGGACGCGCGCACCCAGGGCGGCCTCCTGGCCCCCGAGGAACAGCGCATCTCGCCCGACCGGAAGATCACCCTGGCCGTGGCCGGCGAGGTGCGCACCTACAGCGTCGTCGACCCCACTCTGCCCAGCGGCGAACGCACGCGGGTGATGGGCGTGCTGATGTCCACGCGCCGCCAGCCGACGCCGGACGAGGTCAAGCGCATCAACCAGAGCCTGGAGGCGCTGGAACGGTCGATGGACCAGAAGGGCGCCGTGGCGCCGTCGGCGGGTCCTGCCGGCGCGCCGGCCTCGGCGACCGCGCCTGCTACCTGAACGCCACCCTGAGCTTGGCGCCCACGAAGCGGCCCGAAGGGTCGTAGCCACGTGCGGCCGCCGCGCCCGACTGGCGCTCGGCCCCGGCCTCCAGGCCGCAGAGGAAGCCCAGCGAACCCACAACGCCCGGATCGTCGAAGCGGTGATCGACCGCGGTCTTCGCCACGCCCGGGATGCGGGCGGGCGGCGCGCCCTCGTAGCGGGGCGAGATCGCGGCCTGGGGCGGGGCGATGTCGAGGGCCACGCCCTTGGGCGTCGCCCTGAGCGGCGCGGCCATCAGCGCCTGGGTCGCGGTCTGGGCCTCAGCCGAGCCGGCGGCGAGGGCGGCGACGAGGATGGCGAGGGCGGCTGTCTTCATGCGCAGGTTCCGGCGGGCTCCACACATAGGTACGGGGCGGCGGCGAGCTTAGACCCGTCAGCCGGAAAAGGCGTCGGGATAGATGACGCTGAGCGGCGCGTCGAAGGCGCCGGGCTCCAGGGCGAGCGCCATGAAGCCGGGACCGCCGGCGTAGGCCGACTTCACCTTGGCGGCCGTGTCGGCCGAGAAGCCGAAGCGGGGATAGTAGGCCGGGTGGCCCAGGACGATGATCCCGTGGGCGCCGAACTCGCGGGCCTGTTCGACGCTGGCGCGGGTGAGGGCCGAGCCGACGCCCGTGCGCTGCAGGCCGGGTGCCACGGCCAGTGGGGCCAGGGCGGCATAGAGCGCCTGGCTGTCGGCCCAGAGGCGGCTCAGCAGGATATGGCCATCGACCTGGCCGTGGGTGTCGGAGACCAGTTCGAACAGCACGTCGCCGTCTGCGCGCAGACGTTCGACCAGGCGCGCCTCGTCGGGCTGGCCGAAGGCGGCCTCGACGACCTCGGCGATGGCGGGATGGTCGGCGGCGCGGGCGAAACGGATCATCCGCCGAGGCTAGCGCCTGGCGGCCGCGGCGTCAGCGCTCGTCGCTGAAGCTCCGGCGTTCCTTGGCGGCGCGGGGCAGGTCCTGGCGCTCGTTGCGCAGCGCCTCGGCGGCCAGCTTGCGCCAGCCCTCGGCGATCTGGAGGTAGACCTCCTTCTCCGCGGGGCTGTCGGCCTTGGCGGCCAAGCGCATCACCACCTCGGCCTGTTGGCGGTAGCGATCGCTGGAGCTGAAATCTTCGAAGGACACGATCGCCTAACTCGAAAGACGCCCGGAAGTTTCCGGCTCCGCTTGTTATCAAATGAGGCATTTTGGCGCCGCGCCGAAAGGGGCCGGCCGAGGCTCACCAGGCCCCGATCTTCTGGGCCTCGTGATGGCTGATCGGATGGTGCGCGGCCTTGTGGTCTTCCTCGGCCAGGAAGCGCACGGCCTCCAGCGCGGCCATGCAGCCCATGCCGGCGGCCGTGACCGCCTGGCGATAGACGTCGTCGGTGACGTCGCCGGCGGCGTAGACGCCCTCGATGGCCGTGGAGGCCGTGCCGGCCTTTACCTTCAGGTAGCCCGAGGCGTCCATCTCCAGCTGGCCCTGGAAGAGCTGGGAGGCGGGGGCGTGCCCGATGGCGATGAAGACGCCGTCGGCGGCGACGGTTCGCGTCTCGCCGGTCTTGATGTTCTTCAGCCGCGCGCCGGTGACGCCCAGCGGATCGGTGTCGCCCAGCACCTCGTCGATCACGCTGTCCCAGATCACCTCGATCTTCGGATGCTTGAACAGGCGCTCCTGCAGGATGCGCTCGGCGCGGAACTCGTCCTTCCGGTGGACCACCGTGACCTTGGCGGCGAAGTTGGTGAGGAAGAGGGCCTCTTCCACGGCCGTGTTGCCGCCGCCGACGACGACCACGTTCTTGTCGCGGTAGAAGAAGCCGTCGCAGGTGGCGCAGGCCGAGACGCCGAAGCCCTGGAATTTCTGCTCGGTCTCCAGGCCCAGCCACTTGGCCTGGGCGCCGGTGGCGATGATCAGGGTCTCGGCCAGCCACACCTGGCCGCTGTCGGTCTCCAGGCGGAACGGACGCTTGGAGAGATCGGTCTTGGTGACGATGTCGTTGACGATCTCGGCGCCAACATGCTCGGCCTGGGCCTGCATCTGCTCCATCAGCCAGGGACCCTGGATCACGTCGGCGAAGCCCGGATAGTTCTCCACGTCGGTGGTGATGGTGAGCTGGCCGCCGGGCTGGATGCCCTGGATCAGCACGGGCTTCAGCAGGGCGCGGGCGGCGTAGACGGCGGCGGTGTAGCCGGCGGGGCCGGAGCCCACGATCAGGCAGCGGACGGAGCGAGGTTCGGACATGGCGCTAATGTAGTGACGATTCCGGATGGGTGCGACGACGGATGCCGCGCTGGTTAACACCGCTTTCAGCGACGCGGCGTTAGAATTCCTCACATGGGCGCAAACCCCGAGATCGAGATCGCCGGCCGCAGGATCGGAGCGGACCACCCGCCGTTCGTCATCTGCGAGCTCTCCGGCAACCACAACGGCAGCCTGGACCGGGCGCTCTTGATGGTGGACGCCGCGGCCGACACCGGCTGCGACGCGATCAAGATCCAGACCTACACCGCCGACACCATCACCATGGACGTTGACCGGCCCGAGTTCCGGATCCAGGGCGGGCTGTGGGACGGGCGCAGCCTCTACGAGCTCTATCAGGAGGCCTACACCCCCTACGAATGGCATGCCGCGATCTTCGAGCGGGCGGCCAAGCGGGGCGTGACGATCTTTTCCAGCCCCTTCGACGAGACGGCGGTGGACCTGCTCGCGGGCCTGGACGCGCCCGCCTACAAGATCGCCTCGTTCGAGGCCGTGGACCTGCCGCTGATCAAGTATGCGGCGTCCAAGGGCAAGCCGCTGATCATCTCCACGGGCATGGCCAACCTGGCCGAGATCGAGGCCGCGCGCGACGCGGCCATCGCGGGCGGCGCGCCGGGCGTGGTGCTGCTGCACTGCGTCTCCAGCTATCCGGCCACCTTCGCCGACGCCAACGTGCGCACCGTAGCCGACATGGCGCAGCGGTTCGGCTGCCCGATCGGGCTCTCGGACCACACGCCGGGCACGGCGGCCTCGGTGGCCGCCACGGCCATGGGCGCCAGCGTCATCGAGAAGCATTTCACCCTGGCGCGCGCCGACGGCGGGCCGGACGCGGCGTTCAGCCTGGAGCCCGCCGAATTCAAGGCGCTGGTGGACGACACCAAGGCCGCCTGGGCCGCGCTCGGCCGGGCGCACTACGACCTGCTGGGCTCGGAGCGCGGCAACGTGCAGTTCCGCCGCTCGCTCTACGTGGCCGCCGACGTGAAGGCCGGCGAGGCGTTGACGCGGGCCAACGTCCGCTCGATCCGGCCCGGCAACGGCCTGGCGCCCGCGCACTTCGAGGAGGTGCTGGGAAAGGCGGCCGCGCGCGACCTGAAGCGGGGCGAACCGCTGGCGTGGGACATGCTAGCCTGAGGGCATGACGCCCGAGGCTGTCGCCGACCAGATCCGCGCCGAGATCGCGGCCCTGAGCAGGGCCTACACGCCCGAGCTGCGCGAGCTGCGGAAGCGGTGGTCCGTGGCGCTGAAACCCGAGATCTCGGTGGCCGTGCTCAAGGCCGCGCAGGCGCTGGAGCGGGACAGCCCGCAGGAGCGCAAGTGGATCGCCTACGAGCTGATCCGCCATCATCCGGGCGCATTCGCGGCCATCGGCGAGACCGAGATCGAGGACTTCGCGGGCCGGATCGCCTCCTGGTACGCCACCGACGCTTTCGGGACGATCCTGTCGGGGCCGCTATGGGCGAAGGGGCGGCTGTCCAATGCGCTGCTCGACGCATGGTCGCGATCGGAGAGCCGCTGGCTGCGCCGCTCGGCGCTTGTGGCGACGGTGGGGCGCAATGCGACGAGGCCCGACGCAGCCCGAACCTTCGAGCTCTGCCTGCGGTTGGCCGGCGACCGGGACGACATGGTCGAGAAGGCCGTCTCGTGGGCGCTCAGGTTCCTGTCGCAGCGCGACCGGCCGGCGGTGGAGGCGTTCTTCGCCGAGCAGGGCGGGCGCTTCCGGCCGCGCGTCCAGCGCGAGGTGCGGCACAAGCTCGCGACGGGCGTCAAAACGCCTCGCGGAAGCGCCGCATCGTAAGCGAGGGTTAACGCGAAGCAGCTTTTGTCCATGGCGCAGCGTTCCGTCTGGAGACCCTTGATGAACATGATGGCAAAGCCGATGGCCGGCCCCGGGCTGGCGGCCGATGTGATCTCGGACTTCATCGAGACCGGCGCGCACCTGTTCCACGCCCCCGTGGATGCGACGGCGGCGACGGCGCTGTTGGCCGACATCCGCGCGACGCGGGCGTTCGACGATACGCTGTTCCTCTCGGAGGCCGAGTTCGACGCCGACCCGCAGTACACGGGCGTGAACCCCAAGCCGGGGCGCAATCTGCTGGAGCAGTTCGAGGCGAAGCTGGGCTTCGTCGAGCAGGCGCCGCACATCGTCGAGGCCGTGACCGCCTTGCTGGGCCCCGACTACGAGATCCTGAACAAGAAGGTGGTCTGCGGCGTGCCGGCCCGGTCGATCCCCGACTGGCTGAAGACGCGCATCCACGGCAACCCGGTGAACAACCTGGGCGCCTATGTGAAGCCGCAGAACCGGGACATCACCTATTTTTACGGCATCGACTTCCACCAGGACCTGATCGACTACAAGGACCGGGAAGCCGATTTCCTGACGCTCTACATCTACCTGCACCCGGTCACGAAGGCCGACGCGCCGCTGTACCTGCTGGAGGGCAGCCACCGCCTGGGCGGCTCGGTGTTCCCGCACGACCTCACGCGCTCGACGCCCGAGACCTGGACCTATGCGAATGGCGCGCACGGGACGACCGAGACCCAGCAGCGCATCCTGACCGGCGGCACGGGCTTCGCCGCCATGTGGCACGCCTGCACCCTGCACGGCACCCAGCCGGACGCCGCCGACCATGAACGAATCTCTCTGCGCTACCTGATCGCGCGCGGAAAAGACGGCCGGGCGGCCGGCATGGAGGCGGTGAACGCCACCCTGCAGGGCCCGCTCAGCCTGGTGGACACCCGCAAGGACCTGGCCGCCGACGGCTCGGCGCAGATCCGCTCCAACACCGTGCTCAAGGCCTAGCTCCGGATGACCTCGTCCTTGCAGGCCGGCCTGGAGGCGCTGACCGAAGGGCGGGCGCAGGACGCGATCCCGCTGTTCAAGGCGATGGTGGCGGCCAATCCCCGCGATCACGACGCCCGCTACTGGCTGGCCAGCGCGATGATGCAGGGTGGCGACCCAGAGGGCGCCCGCGTGCTGGACGACGCGCGCACCATGCACGCGCTCAGCCTCGCGCGGACCATGGACGCCGACCTGCAGCGGCTGAGGACCGACCCCGACTACGCCCTCCACATCGGCGGTGTGCTGTACGGCCGCGGCTTCGTGGCGATCGCCTCGGCGGTGTGGGGCATGGCGCTGTCGGCCGGGCGCATGGACGCCGGCACGCTCAGCAACTACGCGCTGGCGTTGCAGCACCAGGGGCGGGTGGAGGACGCCAGCGACGCCTACCGCGCCGCCGCCGAGGTGCAGCCGATCGCGGCGATGCACCAGTTCCTGGTCTACGCCCAGCTGTTCTGCGAGGACGGCGAGGCGCGCCATTTCGCCGAGGCGCGCGCCTGGGCGGAGCGGTATCTGAACGTCGCGCCGCCCGCGCCGCATGCGAACCCGCCGCGCGCCGGCCGCAAGCTGCGGGTCGGCTATGTGGCGCCGAACTTCGCCAAGTCGCAGTTGCGCCAGTTCATCGCCCCGGTGTTCGAGAACCACGACCCGGACGTGGTCGAGGTGGTGCTCTACACGGCTGACGGCGCCGCGGACACGACGTGGCCGTCGTGGATCGAGGTGAAGGCCATCGGCCAGATCAGCGACGCCGAGGCCGCGGCGATGATCCGCGAGGACGGCATCGACATCCTGAACGACTGTTGGGGCCATACGGCCGGGTCGCGGCTGGGCGTGTTCGCGCTGAAGCCTGCGCCCGTGCAGACGGCCTGGATCAATTTCGCCCAGACGACCGGCCTGTCGCAGATCGACTATGTGCTGCACGCCCGGACCGACCGGACGCCGAATTTCGACGGCCTGTTCAGCGAGGGGATCTGGCCGGTGGCGGAGGTCTTCACGCCATTCCAGGCCGGCGCCGAGCGGCTGCCGCCGGCGCCGACGCCGGCGAAGGAAACCGGCCGGATCACCTTCGGCTCGTTCAACCACCCGGCCAAGCTGAGCTGGGAGGCGGCGGCGGTCTGGGCGACCGTGCTGCGCAACCGGCCGGGCTCGCAGCTGGTGCTGAAGTACCGCTACTACGCCGACCCCGTGCTGCAGCGGGCGACCCAGGCGCTGTTCCTGGCGCACGGCGTGGCGCCCGAGCGGCTGGTGTTCTCAGCCCACAGCGCCGGCGCGGACTACTACCGCGCGTTCCAGGCCGTGGACCTGATGCTCGACTGTTTCCCGTGCCCCGGCTCGACGACGACGCTGGAAGCGCTGTCGAACGGCGTGCCCGTGCTGGCCATGTGCGGCGATCCGCCGAACGTGGGCGGCTTCTACGCACGGACCCTGCTGGAGGGCGTGGGCCTGCCCGAGCTCGTGGCGACCGATCACCAGGATTTCGTCGACCGCGCCCTGGCCCTGACGGAGGACGTGGAGGCGCTGGACGCCCTGCGCGCCCGGGTCCGGCCGGGTTTCGACGACGGCCCGATCAGCGACGGGGCGGGCTTCACGCGGCGCCTCGAAACCGCCTTCGGCGAGATGTTCGACCGCTGGCAGGCCGCCGGCGGCAAGTCGTCCGTCGGCCAGGTGGCGTGACGCGCTAGGCCCGCGCTGCGAGGGCGGCCAGCGCCTCGCCGAGCTCGGCCAGCGCCCGGTCCCATTCGCCCGGCCCGTCAGCCAGGAACACGCGAACGCTCGGGAACCACGGGAAGGTCTCCGTCCCCAGCATCGCCCAGTGGCCGGGGCTGGTTATGATCCAGGTCTCGGCGCCGCAGGCCGCGGCCAGGAAGGTCTCCACGCCGGGCGGGCCGATGACGACGTCCAGCGCGCAGGCCAGAGCGGCGCGGTCGTCGAGCTCCAGCGGAGCGAGGCCGGGCAACTGGACCAGCGGCCGTTCGAGAATCACCTGCAGCCAGTCCGCCTCGGCCATCGCGCCCCCGTGCTGGAAGGCCACGAGGACAATCCCGGGCTCGGACAGCGGCTGGGCCTGGGCGTAGGCGGTCGGCGTCTCCCAGGCCCGCTTCGGATCGGCGGATGGCAGGCGCCAGGCGAGGCCCACCTTCGGCGCCGGGCCGAGCCCGGCGAGCTGGCTGCGCCAATGGGTGGTCCGTCCGGGATCCGCCACGAGCCAGGGCCGCGGTCGGGCGAACGCGTCGAGGCTGGGCCGCCGGCGCTGCGTGACAAGCCGCAGAGGCGCCCAGGCGCCCAGGAGCTCGCCCTCGTGCAGGTGCGGGGTGTCGAGTTCCGCGGCCTCCTCGCGATCGCTCCATTTCGGGCGGCTCAGGCGCGTGACCACATGCGCCGCCGGGAACGAGCGCCGGGCGAGGGGCGCCCAGGCCTGGCCCACGGCCAGGATCAGGGGCGGCTCGGCCGGCAACTCGGGAATCGCCGCGGTCAGCAGGATCTCGGCGGCGGCGTCCTCTTCACCCATCAGCAGCAGGCGGCCGCTCAGCGGCGCATCTGGCGTCCAGCGCGGGGCCGCCAGGCGAACCCACAGGTCCTCGCGCAGGGCGGGGTCGACGCCCACGAGCGTGGCCGCCCAGCCCTCGGCCAGCCGACCGACTGACAGCAGCCGCCGCCCGTGCTCGGCCTGCAGCGGGCCGGCCGCATGTGGCGGCGCCGCGCCGATCGCCTCGGCGCTCAGCTCCAGCGCCTGCCCGACGTCGCCACCGGAGGCGAGGAGGGCGTCGGCGAGGCCGGTCAGCGCCGTCGCGGACCGTGGGCCGATCCGCAGCGCCTCTTCAAAGAAGACGAGGGACTGGGCCTGGCGCCCCTCGATGCAGAGGAGCTCGGCGAGGGCGATCCAGAGGCGTGGGTCGCCGGCGTCGGCCTCCAGCGCCGCGCGGAGCGTCGCGTGGGCGGCCGCGAAGTCCAGCCGCCGCGCCTGGGCGGCCCCCAGGCCCGCGAGCACCTCGGCCGAGCCGCGCCCCGCCTCGATCAGCGCGGCGAACATCCGCTCGGCGGAGTCGTTTGCGTTGGTCCGCAGCGCGATGCGGGCGAGGGCCAGGGTGACGTCGGCCATGTCGGGCGAGAGCGTGCCGGCCGCATTGTAGACGTCGAGGGCCGAGCGGATGTCCCCCTGGGCCTCCAGCGCCTTCGCCACGACCATCCAGACCCGGACGTCGTCCGGGGCGGCGTCGAGCGCACGGCGGGCGATCCGGACGGCGTGATCGATGTCACGGGCGGCAAGCAGCGCCTCGGCCTCTTCGGCGAGAGCGAGGCCATCCGGCGCGCCGGCGGGGGCGGTCGCGATGGGCGTCGACGACATTGGCCAAACCTTCGGGGCGCTAGGGAATCGCGTAAACCAAGTTAGATGAACCGCGGCTCGCGCGGCAGTCATCAGCGGAACACGCGGACCGGATCGCATGGCGAAGCCTGTGACACTGCCGTTCGTCACCGAGGACGCCTATGTCGCGGAGACGGGCGCGGCGCGGCGGACGCTGATCGCCGCCGAACGTGTCGAGGGGCCGCCTCCGCTGGCGTTCCCGGCCGGGGACGCGGCGTTCTACGGCGCGCAGCCGTTGGCCTACGACTTTCCCGCCGTGACGTGGACGACCTACGCGGACGCGTTGCTGCGCGGCCACTCGAACATCGTGACGCCTCCGCAGGCGATCGTCCGGCACGGGCTTTCGACGCTGACGACGGAGGCGCTCTACGAGACGTTCTATTCGCGCCTGATGCTGAGCCGCGACCCACGCACGGCGACCTGGGCCGCGGACGACGCCTATTCGGTGAGCTACCTCGCCGAGGCGGCGGTGTTCCTCGACGGCCTGTCGATGAACTACGCGCACTGGATGACCGAGGTGCTGCCGCGGGTGGCGGTGTTCGTCCGCGATCTGGCCAGCTGGGGCGTGCCGCTGGTCGTCGATCGGGACCTGCACGCGAACATCCAGCGCTCGCTGCGGCTGGTCGCCGGCCCAGACGCGGTGATCCATCCGATCGCCGAGCACGAGGCGGTGCGGGTGGGCGTACTGCACAACATCTCTCCGACGGGCTACGTGCCGTTCAAGGTGGGGCCGCAACCGGTCGAGGCGATCTGCCAGGGACTGTTCAGCCCGGCCGCGTTGCGGGCGACGGTGGCGCGGCTGCGCGAGGCCGTCGGCGACACCGGCCCGGGCCGTGAACGGCCCAAGGTGCTGCTGCGCCGGCAGGGGAAGCTACGCAACGTCGGCAACGAGGGGGACATCGCTGAAGCCCTGGCCAACCGCGGGTTCATGGTCGTCGATCCCGAACGCCTGACGCTGGACGAGCAGGTGCGGCTCTATGGCCAGGCCGGCATGGTGGTCGGAGCCACGGGCGCGGCGATGACCAACGTGATCTTCGGTCGCCCTGACTGCCCCACCGTGGTGATGATGCCCAGGTTCCGGCACACGGCCTATTGGTACTGGCGGCGGATGGCGGCGGCGGCGGGCGCGGGCCCCGTTCTCCACGTCAGCGGCGAGCAGCTGGCGCCGACGGAGGATCCGTTCCACGAACTGGCCGTGCACGGCGACTTCCGGGTCGAGGTCCAGGACGTGCTCGATGCCGTCGAGGCGGCCGAGGCGCTCAGGCGCTGAAGAACTCGCGGAGGCGGGCGATCACGAAGTCGACCTCGCGGTCGCTGAGCGTCGGGTCCAGCGGCAGGCTGAGAGTCGAAGCCGCAATGGCCTCGGCCACCGGGAAATCGCCGGCCGACCAGCGGTCGGCGTAGCAGTCGTGGCGGTGGACCGGCGTCGGATAGTGGATGTTGGTCCCGATCCCACGCGCGTCGAGCACCGACTTGAGCGCATCGCGCCATTCGGGGGCGCGGACGGCGAAGACGTGCCACACCGGCTGGGCCCAGCCGCGGACGGCCGGCAGTTCCAGCCCCTTCACGCCGGTGAGGCCCATGAAGTAGCGCAGCGCGAGCTGGCTGCGCCGGGCGTTCCAGGCGTCGAGGTGCTCGAGCTTCACACGCAGGACGGCGGCCTGCAGCGAGTCGAGGCGGGAGTTGCGGCCGACGATCTCGTGATGGCCGCGCGTGCGGGCGCCGTAGTTGGCCATCATCCGCACGGCCTCGGCGGTCGCCGGATCGTTGGTGGTGACCGCGCCGCCATCGCCCAGGGCGCCCAGGTTCTTGGTGGGGTAGAAGCTGAAGGCGGCGGCGTCGCCCAGCGCGCCGCAGCGCCGGTCGCGATAGCCCGCGCCGTGCGCCTGGCAGGCGTCTTCCAGGATCTTGATATCGCGGTCGCCGATGGCGGCGCGCAGGGCGTCGATGTCGACCGGGTGGCCGTAGAGGTGGACGGGGATCACCACCCGCGTGCGCGGCGTGATCGCCGCGGCGGCCGCGGCGACGTCCATGAGGCCGGTGTCGGGCTCGACGTCTACCAGCACGGGCGTGGCGCCGACCTCGTCGACGGCCAGGGCTGTGGCGATGAAGGTGTGGGCCGGGACGATCACCTCGTCGCCGGGGCCGACGCCCCAGGCGCGCAGGGCCAGCACCAGGGCGTCCATCCCGTTGCCGACGCCGATGGCGTGGGCCGCACCGCTGTAGTCGGCGAAGCGGGTCTCGAAGGCCTGGACCTCCGGGCCGCCGATCAGGACGCCCGACTTCATCACCCGGCGCATGGCCAGTTCCATTTCGGCCCCGAGCGCCTGGTTGGCGTGGGCGAGGTCGAGGTAGGGGACCGAGGTGACCGGCTCGTCGCCGGAATCCCAGCGGACGAAGTCGGCATGGTCGCGGATGTAGTCGGCCTCGTCGTACTCCTCGGAGGCCAGGACGATGATGACGGAGTCGTCGGAGAAGTCGCTGAGGTCGCGCCAGCAGCCGGCCGAGACGACGGCCGCCTGGTTGGGGCGGTTGAGCTCGACCGTCTCGGTGCGGCCGTGCTTGGAGATGGCGATCCGCACGCTGCCGCGCAGGCACAGGAAACACTGGCGCAGCGCCTTGTGGCCGTGGCTGCCGCGACCCTGGCCGGCGGGGACGTCGCGGATGTAGTAGGCGCGGTGCACCGGGAAGCCGATGTGCTTCGACACTTCGGCCACGCCCAGGATGCCGTTGGGCATCGGGATCGTCTGCAGCTCGACGAGCCGGACCAGCGGCTCGACGTCCGACGCCTGGGGGGCGACTTGCGGCGTTGGGTGACTGAGGGCCACGCCTGAACCTCCGGATCCGAGGCTCCCATGGCGCCATGAGGCGGTTAACGATTCATTGGGCCGGGCGTCTTTCGCCCCGCCTGCGGTCAGGCGTCGCGGGCGCCGATCAGATTGAGCAGGGCCTCGGCCGTCCGGCCGGCGCCCAGGCCGTCGCAGACCTCGGCGCTGGCGGCGGCCAGGCGCCGCCGCAGTTCGGCGTCGCGCAGCAGGCGGATGAGCGCGCGGTCGAAGGCGACCTCGAAGTCGGGCGTGGCGAGGTCGACCACCAGGGCGGCCTCCAGGTCGGCGATCGCGCGGGCCGCGCCCCGCTGGTTGTCGGCCAGCACCACCATCAGCGACGGCAGGCCCAGGACGCACCGTTCCCAGGTGGTGGACCCGGCGGCGCCGACGCCCAGGTCGGCCTCGGCCGTCAGCCGCGCCATGTGCGGGGTGTCGACGTGCAGCAGCACGCGCGGATCGCGCCGGGCGATCTTGGTGAGGCCGGGCAGGCTGGGCGCCTGGCCGCCGAGGACGACGTCGAGGCCCACGTCCTGCACCCGTTGGCGCAACAGGTCGACAACGCGGGCGGTGACGCCGCCAACATCCGTGAGGCCCAGCGAGACCAGGATCCGCTGCACGGGCTCGCCGCGCCAGGCCAGGGCAGGCTCGCGCAGGACGGCGAACTCGGGCCGGACGGGCGCATAGGTGGGGCCCAGCAGCAGGCGGGCGGTGTCGGGCGTCAGGCCCATGTAGTCGGCGGGGCGGCGCGCGGGGCCGGAATCCAGGACAAGGTCCGCGCCCAGCGGCCGGTCGGCGAGGTCGTCGATCACCAGCACCGGGCGGCCCTGGGCCATGGCGCGGTGGTCGGGCTCGGAGAGGCCATAGTGGTCGAAGACGATGGCGTCGAAGGCCTCGCGCACCGCGGCGGCCGCCAAGTCCTCCGCCGCGATCCGCGGGGTGTCGGGCGCGAAGGCGTCCAGCACGCCCGCCAGCGCCGGTGGCCCCACGAAGACGCAGCTGGCCCCCTGGGCGGTCAGGGCCTGGGACAGGGTGAGGGAGCGCATGACGTGGCCGCCGCCCACGTTGGGGCCGGCGTCGACGACGAAGAGGATCCGCGGCCCGGTCATGCCCCTGCGTCGCCCGGCATTGGGGCGAGGTCTGGGCGGCGGCGGGACGCGAGGCCGTTCATGGCCCCCGTGATGAGCCGATGCGGCCCAAAAGCAAAGGGCCGCCCCGAAGGGCGGCCCTCGCGGATCGAACCGGAATCCGAGCCTAGACCAGGTTGGTGGAGCTGATGTCGGCCAGCGTCTTGCCCACCAGGAGCACGGCGGAGTCCGGCGTGCCGTCCAGGTTGGTGTCGACGATCAGCGCGACGTCCGAGCCCACGGCGACGGCGTAGTAGACCACCGTGCCGTTCATGGCCGTATCCGCCTGCGAGATCGCGGTCGCCAGGTCGGCGGCCGTGGTGCCTTCGACGTAGTTCGAGCCGTTGCCGGCCGAACCGCCGAACTCGAGCTGATCGGTTGACCCGAAGTCGCCGATCACGTCGCGGCCGCCGGTGGCCGGCGAGGACGTCGCATCGAAGATGAACAGGTCCGCCCCGGCGCCGCCGGTCAGGCTGTCGGAGCCCGCGCCGCCGGTGATGGTGTCGGCGTTGCCCGAACCCACGATGGTGTCGTTGCCGTCGTTGCCGTTCAGCGTGCCTTCGCCGGTGATGCTGTCGGCGCCGTTGCCGCCGTTCAGCGTGTTGAGGCCGCCGCCGCCGTCGATCGTGTCATTGCCGTCGCCACCGTTGTGCACGTCGGCGCTGACGCCGCTGCTCAGGCTGTCGTCGCCCGCGCCGCCTTCCAGCACGTTGGCGCCGTCGTTCGCGACGATGGTGTCGGCGCCCGACCCGGCGATGAAGGTGTCGTTGCCGACGCCCGCCGTCAGGAAGTTCGCGCCGTCGCCGCCGTTGATCGAGTTGGCCCCGGTCCCGCCGTTGATGCTGTCGTTGCCGTCACCGCCGCTGATGGTGTCGTTGCCGGTGCCCGAGACCACGCTGTCGGCGCCCGCGCCCGAGTCGAGGATGCTGTCGCCCGTGCTGCCCGAGCCGCTGATGGTGTCGGCGTCGTCGCCGGTCGAGATGCCGCCGCGGCCCTGGAAGGTCACGAAGTCGGCGCCCGCGCCCGAGTTGACGTTGTTGACGCCGCCGCCGGTGGTGTCGCCCACGTCGATCACGTCGGCCCCGGCCCCGGTGTTCACGCTGTCGTTGCCCGCCCCCGTGGTGACGGTGTCAGCGCCGTCGCCGGCCAGGATCGTGTTGTTCCCGGCCGAGTCGATGATGGTGTTGATGCCGCCGCCCGCGTCGATCGAGTCGTTGCCGGCGCCGCCGTTGATGCTGTCGTTGCCAGAGCCGGCCTGCACGCTGTCGTTGCCCGAGCCGGCCGTCAGCGTGTTGGCGCCTTCGCCCAGCAGGATCGTGCCGTTGCCGCTGGTGCTGGTGACGACGTCGTCGCCTGCGCCGACGTTGATGCTGATCGTGTCGGTCGAGCCCGAGACCGTGTCGGCCCCTTCGCCGCCGATCACCGTGCCGCCGCCGCCCGTGACCGTGATCACGTTGGCGCCCGCGCCGGCGTCGATCGAGTTCTGGCCGGCGCCGCCGGCGATCGTGTCGTTGCCGTTGCCGGTGACGATGGTGTCGTCGCCCGAGGCGGCCGAGACCGAGTCGGTGCCGTCGCCCGTCACGATGCTGTTGTTGCCGTCGCCGGCTGATACGGTGTCGTTGCCCGCGTCGGCCGAGACCACGTCGCTGCCCACGCCGCCGGTGATGCTGTCGTCGCCCGCGCCGCCGGTCACCGTGTTGTTGCCGTCGCCCGCGTCGATCCGGTCATCGCCGGTCGAGCCGTTGACCGAGTCGGCGCCGCTGCCGCTGACGAAGCTGTCGTTGCCATCGCCCAGGCTGACGCTGTTGCCGCCGCCGCCGGCGTTGACAGTGTCGTTGCCGTCGCCCGCGTCGATGGTGTCCGAGGCGCCGCCCGCGGAGATGGTGTCGTTGCCGATGCCGCCGTCCAGCGAGTCCTGGCCGCCGCCGCCGGTGATGGCGTCGTCGCCGTCCTGGCCGCCGATGGTGTCGTTGCCGCCCGAGCCGACCAGCGTGTCGTTGCCCAGGTTGCCGAGCAGGAAGTCGGCGCCGCCCTGGTTGGCGTTGATGCTGTCGTTGCCCTGGCCGCCCAGCAGCAGGTCGTTGCCGCCGCCGCCGGTGATGGTGTCGTTGCCGAGGTTGCCCTGGGCGAACTGCAGGACCGTCGAGCTGGTGAAGCCGCCCACGTCGATCGTGTCGTCGTCGCGGCCGCCGTAGATGACGTCGTCGCCGGCGTCGCCGGAGAGCGAGTCGTTGCCCTGGTTGCCCTGCAGCACGTCGTTGCCGCCGGCGCCCAGCAGGGTGTCGTTGCCGGTGCTGCCGTAGAGGCCGTCGGCGCCGGAGGTGCCGGTGACGTTGTCATCGCCGACGATGCCAGCGTAGAGGACCGAGCCGTCCTGGAAGAGGGTGCTGGTCGCGCCGTTGCTGGGCGCGCGGAAGCCGCCCGGGTCGGCGAAGGTCAGCGACTTGGTCGGCGAGCTCACCACCACGCGGTCAGGCGTGTCGACGGTGAACGGGACGAAGGACACCGACACCTGGGCGGCCGTCAGGCCCTGGGTCTGGAAGATGATCCGGTCGGTCGAGGCGTTATAGCTGCTGGCCTGCGCCTGCGTCATTTCCTCGAAGAAGTACGTCGCCACTGTGCGGCCCCCGTTTACGAATCAGTTGGTGTCCCTTGCGGGCAGGCTAGCCTCAATTCCTTAGACAAAGTTACCGCGACGGGCGAACCCGGCAAGAAATCATCGCCTTAGGTTGAGTGCGTTCCGTCGATCACGCCGAGCCGTCGTAACGGCGCAACAGTTCGCGGGCGGCTCGATCTGTCTCTAGCAGGGGGGCATAGGCCTCCGCTGTCAACTCGCCGACAAAGGGACGCGCAATTCCGCGCCGCTGCAACTCACCGTGGAAACGGGCGAGCTTGTCGCTGCGCCCGTCCATCGGCAGCACGAAGAGGGGCTTGCCCGTGGCCGCCGCGTCGGTGGCGAGGTTGGTGGAATCCTCCGTGACGAGGATCGCGTCGGCGGCGGCCAGGAACGCGAAGTAGGGGTTGTCGCCCGCGCCGTCCCAGATGATCCCGGGCAGGTGGGCGAGGGCGGCGGTCATCGCCGCGCGTGCGGCCGCGGGCGTGCGGCGCGTGTAGGAGAGGAGTAGTGCGCCGCCGGAACCCTCGACCGCACGCGCGATGTTGGCGGCCAGGGTGTGGGCGCGGGCGACCGAGAGCCGGTGGGCCTTGGAGCGGCCGCCGATCACCACGGCGACGCGGGGGTGGGGCAGCGGCGCCAGGCGGTCCTGGAAACGCGCCAGCTCGAGGCTGAGCTTCTCAGGCGTGATCCGGTTGGGCGCGCCCAGGATCGGGAAGACGTTGGGGCCTTCGAGCCCGTCGTGCTGCGGCGGCACCACCAGGTCGAACCGCTCTAGCGGCGCCCTGGGGTCCTGGGTCTGGACGACGAAGGTCTTGCCCTGGCCCCAGGCCAGCATGCGCGTCGAAAGGGGAAGCGTGGCCCGCCCGGCGGCGATCCAGATATCGGGCCAGGGCGCGTCGAGCGGATCGCCGGTGCGGGCGCCGGGCGGGATCAGCCGCCAGGGCAGGCGGCCGAGGCCGGCCTTCCAGCCGATCCGCTTGATCGCGATGTGCGCGGGCTTGAGGCGTGCGACCGCCTCCGCAAGGCCGAGGGCCTGGGCTTCGATGCCCGCGCGGCCGTCCGAAACGGCCCAGATCCTTAGGGGACGCGGGGCTTTGGCCATCAGGAGCCTTAGGACCCGACCCGTTGGGTCGGGCCGAACGGCGTCTTACTGGCGCGCATCCTCATCGCGAAACCGGTCTCCACTTTCGCGGGATGCGCGGCGATTCAGACCCACTCCACCTTGGTGATCTCGTAGGCCTTCACGCCGCCGGGAGTGTTCACCTCCACGACGTCGCCGGTCTCCTTGCCGATGATCGCGCGCGCGATCGGCGACGTGACCGAGACGCGGCCGCGCTTCACGTCGGCTTCGTGCTCGCCGACGATCTGGTAGCGGGCCTCTTCCTCGGTGTCCTCGTCGACCACCGAGACGGTGGCGCCGAACTTCACCTGGCTACCCGAAAGCTTGGAGACGTCGATGACCTGTGCGCGGGCCATGCGGTCTTCGATGTCGGCGATCGTGCCTTCGATCCAGCCCTGCCGCTCCTTGGCGGCGTGGTACTCGGCGTTTTCGGACAGGTCCCCGTGCGCGCGCGCCTCGGCGATGGCCGCGATCACCGCGGGCCGTTCCACCGTCTTCAAACGCTTCAGTTCTTCGTCGAGGGCCTTGTAGCCCTCGGCGGTCATCGGAACTTTTTCCATCGTGACTCGAGGTTCGCCTTGGTGATCCCCACCCCGGCCGCGGGCGAACGCGGCCCGGGGGCAAAGAAGCTAGGATTGTGCGGCGCAAAAATCAAGACCGCGGGTCGGCCAGCTCCAGCGCCGCCACCAGGCCGGGGCGATTGTCCCCCAGCACCAGCCGCCCACCGTGCAGCTTGGCGCATGCCGCGACGAGCGCCAAGCCCAGGCCAGAGCCGGCCGTGGTCCGAGAGGCCTCCAGGCGCACGAAGCGCTCCTGGACCCGGCCCAGGTGCTCGACCGGCACGCCCGGGCCGTCGTCGGCCACCGAGATCCGCGCCTTGCCGAGGCCGGTCTCCTCGACCCGGACGACCACGGTGGCGCCCTCGCCCGCGTGGATCACGGCGTTATGGAGCAGGTTGCCCACGGCCTGGCGGAGCAGCGCCGGGTGGGCTCGGGCGAGCACTGGGACCTGCGGTGCGTGGGTGACCAACGTCTGGCCGGCGTCCTCGACCGCGGGGCCGAACAGCTCGGCGATGCCCAGGACCAGAGCGGCGACGTCGATGCGCTGCATGTTCTCGCGGCTGAGCCCGGACTCGGCGTGAGCGATGTCGAGCAGGGCGTTCAGGGTGGCGAGCACGATGTCGGCCTCGACATGGGCGTCGTCCAGGGCCTGCATCCGCTGGGACTCGGGCGCCTCGGGGTCGGCGGCGCGGACCAGGGCGCCCTTCATGCGGGTCAGCGGCGAACGCAGGTCGTGGGCTATGGAGTCGGCGACGGTCCGCATGCCGGTCATCAACTCCTCGATCCGGCCCAGCATCACGTTCACCGAGGCGCCGAGGTCGTCGAAGACGTCGCCGTTGGCGCGGACGGGGGCGCGGGCCGAGAGGTCGCCGCCGGCGATGCGCTCGGCCGTGTGGGCGATGGCCCGCGTGCGCCGCAGCAGCATGGCGTTGAGCGCAAAGCCCGCCGCGGCGGCTCCGAAGGCTGTGATCAGGATGGCAAGGGCCGAGCCGCGGAAGACGGCGGCGCGCAAGCCGTCGCGGGCCGAGAGGTCCTCGGCGACGATCAGGGTGTAGCCGCCGCCCAGGGGCTGGGCCAGCACGCGCCACAGGCGTCGGGGCGCGTCAGGTTCGGCCACGGTGCGGAAGCCCGCGTCGGGGGCGTCCAGCGAGCTGATGACGTCGGCGCCGGCCAGCATGTGGCCGGACTGATCCTCGAGCGCGTAGCGGAAGCCGTCGGCGGCGCCGACCTCGGCATGGCGGTTCAGCGCCTCGGCCAGGCCCTTGACCCCCTCGTCGCGGGCGAAGGCCACGAAGTAGTCGCGTGCCGCGCCGGCGATGGCGGTCTGCTGGCGCGCGATGGCGCGCTCGCCCAGGCGGTCGACGATCAGCAGGCCCACGATGACCGCCGCGATGGCGACGAGCGCCGCCGCCGCCGGCCAGATCCAGGGCTTGAGGCGCACGGGTTCAGGGCCTTTCGGAGAGCCGGTAACCGGAGCCTCTTACAGTATGGAGCAGCGGGACGTCGAAGCCGTCGTCGATCTTCTTCCGCAGGCGGCTAATGTGGGTGTCGATGAGGCTGGTGTGCGGGTCGAACCGGTAGTCCCACAGCTCTTCCAGCATCATGGTGCGGGTGACCACGCGGTCCTTGTGGCGGAGCAGGTGCTCCAGCAGCTTGAACTCGCGGGGCAAAAGGTCGAGCCGCTGGCCGGCGCGGGTGACGCGGCGGGTGAGCAGGTCCATCTGCAGGTCGCCGCACGACATCGAGGTGGTCTCCTGCCGGGTCGCGGGCCGGCGCAGCATGGCGGCCAAGCGCGCGGAGAGCTCGGAGAAGGCGAACGGCTTGGCCAGGTAGTCGTCGCCGCCGGCGCGCAGGCCGCGGACGCGCTCGTCGAGCTGGCCGAGGGCCGAGAGGATCAGGAGCGGGGTGTGGACGTCGGCGGCGCGCAGCGCCTTCACGACCGACAGGCCGTCCATGCCCGGCAGCATGCGGTCGAGGATGACCGCATCGAAGTCGGCGGAACTGGCGAGGTACAGGCCATCGCGGCCGTCGGCGACGTGCTCGACGGTGTAGCCTTCCTGGCGAAGGCCGTTGAGCAGAGTCTCGGCCGTGCCGCCATCGTCCTCTACGACGAGGATCTTCGCGCCCATGTCGGCGCCTCCATTAGTGACAGCTTGGCCTTATAGCGCGAACCGGTCGAAAAAGCGGCGGGCGCCCGGATGGGGGACGCGTAGCGCCCGCCGCCGCCCCCCTTGGCCGTCGCGCACAAACGCAAACACGGCGACCAAGAGTGTGACTTCGACTGGAGGTGCGGCCCGATCAGGCCTTGGTGCAGGCGGCCATGAACGCCTTGCGGGTCTGGCTGTGGGTCTTCTCGGCCTTCCACTGCTTGGCGCAGTCGGCGGCCTTGGAGGAGGTCGCGGCCGGCGCAGGCTTCGCAGCCGGGGCGGCCTTGGTCGCGGCCATCGCGGACGCGCCGCCGACGAGCGACAGGACGATGGCCGAGGAAAGCAGGATGTTGCGCATGGGGTGGGTGGTCTCCGGTAGGGGCCGCCCTTGCGGCGGCGGGGACCATATGATCGGGGCCGGCTCGCGCCCGCCTGACCGCCGCCTCGCAAATTTGTAAGGTTCGCACTACCTCTGCGCGGACCGATCAGGAGAGACCGTCCATGGCCGCCAAGCGTGGGATAACGCTCTACCACTCGCCGGGCAGCCGGGCGTTCACCGCCTACTGGATGCTGGAGGAGATCGGCGTGCCGTTCTCGGTGCAGCCCATCGACATCCGCAAGGGCGAGCAGAAGGCGCCGGAGTACCTGAAGCTCAATCCCGCCGGGAAGGTGCCGACGCTGACCGACGGCGACGTGGTGGTGAGCGAGAACCCGGCCATCGCGATCTACCTCGCCGACCGCTACAGCTACGGCACGCTGGCCCCGCGGATCGAGGACAAGGACCGCGGCGCGTACCTGAAGTGGATGGTCTATGCGACGGCGGTGGTCGATCCCGTGGCCTCGCTCCACCGCAACAACATCGACCTGCCGGGCTTCGACGTGGGCTTCGGCGCCTTCGACGACATGGTGAGCGCGCTGACCACCACCCTGGCCGACCGCAAGTGGCTGTTGGGCGCGCGCTTCAGCGCCGCCGACGTGGTGCTGGGCGGCACGATCTCACGGCTGTTCTACCAGCAGGTCCTGCCCGAGCACCCGGTGCTGGTGGAGTACAACGCCCGCCTGACCCACCGCGAGGCCTACCACCGCGCCGCCGACGCCACCTGGCCGGCGCACCTCTACCCGACGTTCCAGCACTGAGGCCGGTCAGGCGCTCTCGCTGACGATCGCGCCCCGGAGCTCCTCGGCGTCGGGGGCCTCGAAGACGCCTTCGATGAAGTCGAAGTGCTCGGGCTTCACCTCGATGGCGAAGTTCTCGCCCTTGATGACGTTGCGCTCGGCGACGCGGGCGCGGCGGACCTCGGCCGGGGCGGTGACGAAGTGGAACTGCAGCGGCAGGCCCGCGCCCTCGGCGATCTCGCGCACCCGGGCCCTGTCGTCCTTCCGCATCAGGCCGATGTCGAGGATCACGGAGACGCCGGTCGCCAGCACGCCGGCGGCTACGGACCAGATCTGCGCCTCGCACCGCTGCACGCGCTCGATCATCCACTCGTACTCGATGGGCTGGGGCATGTCGGGCGCGAAGAGCTGGGCCATCCACTCGTCGAGGACGAAGGCCACGGCCTTCTCGCGGCGGGCGAAGGTGTGGGCGTAGACCGTCTTGCCGGCGCCCGAGGGGCCGAAGATCACGTGCAGGGTCGCAGTCATGCGGGGCGTCTAGCGGACGCGGCGCGAAAGGTCGACTTGACGGCCGGAATATAACCAAGTAGTTCTGTAACCCATGAGTTATGAACAACAGCTCGACGCCACGTTCGCGGCCCTGGCCGATCCCACCCGTCGCGCGATCCTCTCGCGGCTGGCGACGGGGGAAGCCTCGGTCGCCGAGCTGGCGGAACCGTTCGCCATGAGCCAGCCGGCGATCTCCAAGCACCTGAAGGTCCTGGAGAAGGCCGGCCTCATCCGCCGCGGCCGCGACGCCCAGCGCCGACCGGCGCGGATCGACGCCAAGCCGCTGCAGGAGGCCAACATGTGGATCGAGCGGTACCGCGAGCTCTGGGAGGCGAACTACGCGCGCCTCGACGGCCTGCTGGACGAGCTGAAGGCCGCAATCCCCTCGAAGAAGGACTGATCCGATGCCCAAGCCCGTCGAAGTCTCCACCCCGTCCGATCGCGAGATCCGCGTGGCTCGCGCGTTCGACGCGCCGGCGAAGCTGGTCTGGGACTGCCACACCAAGCCGGAGTTGATCCGCCGCTGGATGCTGGGCCCGCCCGGCTGGTCGATGCCGGTCTGCGAGGTCGACCTGACCGTGGGTGGGGCCTACCGCTACCGCTGGCGCAACGACGAGGACGGGACCGAGTTCGGCTCGACCGGCGTCCACAAGGAGATCGCGCCGTTCACGAAGATCGTCACCAGCGAGCGCATGGAGGGCTTCGACGGCGAGGCCATCAACACCCTGGTGTTCGAGGAGGCCGGCGGCCGGACCACGGCGGTCATGACCATGCTCTTCGCCTCCAAGGAAGCCCGCGACGGAGCTCTGCAGACCGGCATGAGCGACGGCATGGCCATGGGCTACGACCGGATGGACGATATCCTGACCGAGCTGGCGGCGGCCTGACCGGTGGCGGCGGAGCCTGTCGAAGCGCGGGTCGAGGCGGTGCTGGCGGCGCTCAGCGCCGCGGCGTCCGACAAGGTCCGCGACGAGATGGGCCCGCGCTTTGGCCTGGTGGTCGACAAGGCGATGGGCGTGGCGATGAATCGGATGCAGGCCGTCGCCAGGCCGCTGAAGCCCGATCACGAACTGGCGCAGGCGCTGTGGGACACGGGCTGGTACGAAGCGCGGATGGTCGCCTGCATGGTCGACGACCCGGCGCAGGTGACGCCCGCGCAGATGGACCGCTGGCGGGCCGACTTCGACAACTGGGGCATCGCCGACACGGTCTGCTTCAAGCTGTTCGACCAGGTCCCGGGTGCTGCGGCGATGATCCCGAAGTGGTGCGCGCTGAACGACGAGTTCGGCCGCCGCGGCGGGTTCGCGCTGATGGCCTGCATGGCGCTGCACGGGACTGGCGAGGAGGCGGATTTCCTCAAGGGCCTCAAGCTCATCGAGGCGTGCGCGACCGACGAGCGGAACTTCGTGAAGAAGGGCGTGAACTGGGCGCTCAGGGCCATCGGCGGGAAGAAGAAGCCAAGGCTGCGGGCAGAGGCGCGCGCGACGGCGGTACGGTTGGCGGCGTCGGCGGACAAGACCGCTCGCTGGATCGGCAGGGACGCGATGAGGGCCTTCGCGAAGGCCGATGGGGGAGGGACGAAATGACGACCTTGGAGCCGGCGCCGTCACGGCGGATCGGGCGAAGCGTGCTGGCGGTGCTGGGCGGCCTGGTGGCCATCTTCGCGCTGTCGACGGCGATGGACGAGCTGATGTACGCCCTGGGCGTGTTCCCGCGGCCGCCGGCCGTCACCTACGAAACCACGCCCTACCTGATCGCGACGGCCTATCGAGCGGCGATCGGGGTGGTCGGCTGCTGGCTGGCGGGACGCCTGGCGCCCAGTAGGCCGATGCGCCATGCCCTGATCCTGGGCGGGATCGGCGTGCTGTTCAGCGGCGCGGGCGTGGCGGTCTCGCTGGCCGTCGACATGGGGCCGATCTGGTATCCGGTCGCGCTGGTGGTGGTCACGTTGCCCTGCGCCTGGCTAGGCGGGCGCTTCGCGGAACGGGGACGGGCATGATCACGATCTACAACTTCGACCGTGGCGTCCGGGGCCTCCGGGTCGCCTGGCAGTGCGAGGAAATGGGCCTGGACTGGCGGGCGGAGGTGTTCGGCTATCCGCCGCCCGCCGACTACAAGGCCAAGTATCCGCCGGGCTCGGTCCCGTTCCTGGAGGACGAGGGCGGCGTGGCCATGGGCGAGTCCGTGGCGATGATGCTGTACCTGGCCCAGCGGCACGGCCCGACGCCGCTGCTGCCGGCCGAGCCCGCGGCGATGGCGCGGGCCCTGCAACTCACCGTCTTCAGTGAGGCCCTGCTGGGCGGGCTGATGAATCCGCTGATGGGGACGAAGTTCGTGGCCCCCGACGACCAGAAGGCCAACTGGACGCAAGGGTTCTGCGAGGCCCGCGTCGCCGATGGCCTGGACTATGCCGCGAGCCTGCTGGGCGAGGCGGCGTTCTTTGCGGGCGACCAGCTGACCCTGGCCGACATCGCGGTCTCGACGGCGCTCGGCATGTGGAAGGGCGCGCTCGGCAAGCCGATCCCCGAGAGGCTTGCCGCGCACCGCGACCGGATGATGGCGCGCCCGGCCTACGAGCGCGCCCGGGACCGGCTCAGCGCACCGTGAGGCCGCCGTCGATCACCAGTTCCTGGCCGGTGACGTAGCGGCTCTCGGCCGAGCAGAGCCACAGGACGCCGTTGGCGATGTCCTCGGGCCAGCCCTTCACGCCCAGCGGCACGGCCATGGCCGACATGGCGTCGAGGTCGGGCGGGGCGTTGGCGCCGGGGTTCAGGGCTTCGGTGACCGTGTTCCAGATCGGGGTCTCGATGAGTCCGGGGTGCACCGAGTTCACGCGGATGCCGTCCTTGGCGTTGGCGCACTCCATGGCGACCGCCTTGGTGAAGAGCCGCACGCCGCCCTTGGTGGCGCAGTAGCCGGCCAGGTTGGCCGAGCCCTTGAGGCCCGCGACCGACGAGATGTTGACGATGCTGCCGCCGTCGCCCGAGGCGCGCATCAGCGGGATCGAATGCTTGGTGCCCAGGAACACGCCGTCGAGGTTGATGGCCGTCTGGCGGCGCCAGTTGGCCAGCGTCATGTCCAGGATCGAGCCGCCGATGCCGATGCCGGCGTTGTTGACCAGGAAGTCCAGGCGGCCGTGGCGATCCTTGACGCCCGCGACGACGTCGATCCAGGCGTCCTCGTCGGTGACGTCCTGATGGTGGTACTCGGCCTTGCCGCCGGCCTTCTTGATGCCGGCCACGACCTCTTCGCCCAGGGCGTCCTGGATGTCGGTGACCACCACGAAGGCGCCTTCGGCCGCCAGCTTCTCGGCGCAACCGCGGCCGATGCCGCTGGCCCCGCCCGTCACGAGCGCCACCTTGCCGCTCACCCGACCCGACATGTCCGTCCCTCCCTTATCGTTGATAAGTTGGAGTGGTAGCGCGGCGCCGGGCGACGCGCCAGCCTGACCCGCCGTCACGATGGGCTTGACCCTGCCCGCAGGCGACGGGAGGGAGGAGCCATGCAGATCGAAATCCGTCCCTGCGGGCCCGGCGCCGCGGCGGCCCTGGCGCTGGTGGAGCAGGCGACGTTCCTGGAGACCTACGCCCATGTGCTGCCGGCGGGCGACATCCTGGCGCACTGCGCGCGGGAGCATGACGCAGCGCGCTACGAGGACTGGCTGAGCCAGTCCGGCGCCTATCGGTTCTGGGGCGCCCACGTGGTCGGGCAGGGCGCCATGGTGGGCTACGTCATGCTGAGCCCGCCGGACCTGCCTGTGCCGCTTCAGCGCGGCGACCTCGAGGTCCGCCGGATCTATCTCCTCTCAAGGTTCCACGGCGGCGGCGTGGGCGCGCGGCTGCTGCAGGCCGCCGTGGACGCGGCGCAGGCGCTCGGCGCCCCGCGCGTGCTGCTGAGCGTCTTCGGCGAGAACGCGAACGCAATCGCCTTCTACGCCCGCCAGGGGTTCACCCAGGCGGGCGTGCGGAAGTTCCAGGTGGGCGCCAACACCTATGACGATCTGGTGCTGACGAGGGCGTTCTAGAGGACGGTCCCTACTGCATCCACTTGGGCTCGGTGCTGCCTGTGGTCACGATGCCGTAGATCAGCCCGATGGCGAGCAGGACGATGGCGGCGACCATGACGACGCCGATCATGCCTTCGAACTTCTCGGCAAGATGCTTGGGCTTTTGGTGACGGACTTCGCCGGTATGCGGCTCGGTATGCATGAGACTTCCTCGCAATCCTGTTGGTGGAGTTCTTGAGCTCCACGCCAGGCTGCGGCAGACGCCAGAGGCGTCCTCCGGAAGTTCGCGAACCCCCTCGGAAGAGAGCCAGCGGGCCGCCGGAGCGCGCCCTTGCCGCCTGTCTCAGTCAGGCGATCTGTAGAGTCTGCGCCTCGAATTCGAGACGGTCAATCAACAAGCGTGGGTGGTAATCTTACCGAACCTAGGATTGCGTCGCACGTGCAGCAGCTGCACCGTAGATGTCGGGCTCGGCGATCCAGTCGTTCATGGCCCCGACAACTGGGCGGCCGTCGCAGTCGCCGCGGACGAAGCTGCCGTTCCAGCGCCGGTCGAAGATCGGGATCTCGTAGCGGACGAGGGCGGTGAGCCGACCCGGCAGCACACGGCTGTCCTTCATCTTCCAGGCGGCGGCGCGCGCCGGGCCGGGGCGGTCCAGGGTCATGTCGGCGATGGCCGCTTCGGCGCCGTCGATCTGCCAGCCGCCGCTGGCGCCCTTGGCGTGGAGCAGGGCGGTGCAGTTCATGGCGTCGCCCGACAGGAACGAATAGCAGAACGGCGCGTCGAACCGGGGCGCCTCCTGGCGCTGCTCGTGGAACTTGGCGAGGCCCTCGTGGACGAACCGGCGGCCGGCGATCTCCACCTCCGCGTGGCAGAAGCCGTAGACCTCCTCGCGGCCCTCCAGCACCTGGGCGCCCAGGGGGCTGACGGCGAGGAACTGGCCGGTGAGCTTGCCGGCGACCGCGCCGGGGCCGTGGGGGGCGGCGCGGCTTTCATGGAACTTGAGGTCAGCGGCCAGCCGCACGGCCGGGAGGCCGCCCTCGCGCCGTACCCGGACCAACTCAGCGTCGGCGCCGGGCGCGCGATACTCGGCGAGCGGCGCGGCGGCCAGGCGGTCGGCCGAACATGGCAGGTCGTGCGTGGTGAAGGCGTAGAGCCGGCCCTCGTGCAGCAGGTGGCACCAGAGCCAGGTCTGGCCCTCGACCGGGAAACGGCAGAACCGCAGGGTCAGGGCGCTGAGGCCATCCGGCGTCACCGACATGACCATGGCGGACTCGGAATAGGCCTTGGACCCGCGCACGGCGATGTCCTTCGAGGGTGCGGCGAGCGTGGGGCCGGCGATCAAGGCGGGCGCGGCGGCGATCAGGGCGCGGCGGTCGATCATTGGGGCAAGATCGTCGCCGGGAAGGGCGGCCGCGGCTCGTCGTCGGGCACGCCCATGGCGCGGCGCATCCGGTCGATGCGGCCCTTGTTCTCGTCGCGGACGGGATCGGGACCGGGCGGGTTCAGCACCTCGCGGCTCAGGAAGCGCAGGGCGTCGCGCATGCGGGCGGTCACCGTCTTGCCGGTGTGGTCGGCGTTGCGGACCAGGCGGTATTCGTGGGGCACGCCGTTGTCCCACATGACGCGGTGCAGGAACTCGGTCCCCTCGTCGAGGTGGAACATGTCGAGATCGCCCACCTCGATGTAGATGGCCAGGTTCGACTTCAGGATCGCGGCCTTGTTGGCCAGCACCATGTTGGCGGGGTTCGAGCGCTTCCAGAGCGCCTTGTCGACCGGGTCGCCGAAGATGGAGCGGAAGAACTTGTCGTCGCGCTGGAAGCGGTTGCGCATCTTCACGTCGTCGAAGCCAAGGGCAGGCTCGATACCGGGCTCCATGGCCGCCAGCCCGCCGAACACCTCGGGATAGTCGAAGCCCAGGCGGAGGCTGCCGAGGCCGCCCATCGAGATGCCGGTGACCACCGTCTTGCCGCGCTCGGGCGAGAGGCCGTAGCGGCGGCGGAGCTCGGGGATCATCTCCGAGACCAGGAAGGTCTCCCACTTCTGCGAGCCGTCCTTGAAGTCCATGTAGAGCGAGCGGCCTACGTCGGGCGTCACCACCACGGCGGGCGGGAGGTCGCCGGCCGCCCAGGCCGCCTCCACGGTCGGCTGCATACGCGCCAGGAAGCCGTTGTCGCCACCGCCGCCGTGCAGCATCAGGACGAGCGGCAGCTTCTGCGAGGCCTGGTAGCCGTCGGGCAGCAGAACCGAGACCTTCACCGGCGACGGGACCAGCTTCGAGGACAGCTCGAGGGTCTCCAGCCGCGGCGCGGCCTGGGCCAGCCCCGCAGTGAACAGCGCCAGCATGGCGCCCAGCACGATCCGCAGCATCACGACCTCCCCCGGTTTTGCCGAGAGGCTAGCACCCTCGGCCGGGACGCGGAGGGCAGGGCGGCATGGCCGGAAGCTATGCCGGTCTTGTGCTGTGATTGTTATATTGGTACCAGTGTACCTATGAAAACGATCGAACGGGTTCAGACGGGCGTGCGCATCGAGCGTCGGCTGCTGAAGGTGCTGAAGGGCCTGGCCGAGCACCTGGACATCTCGCTGGGCGACCTGATCGAGGGCATGGCGCTGCATGCCTTCGAGGGAAAGGCGCCGTTCTCGGAGGCCACGTTGGCCAAGATCGAGGGCCTCCGGCGCGTCTACGACCTGGACCTGTCGGCCGCCGACGCCCACCAGCTGACGGAGACGCCCCGATGACCGCAACCCTCGCCCTTTATCTCTACCGCGCCGTGTTCGCGGGTTTCATCGTCTACGCCAGCGCCAAGACCTTCCTGGAGGGGTGGCCCGCGCCGCACGGCGGCGAGGCCTCGGCGCACATGACGCTCTTCATCCGCCTGCTGGCCGGCGCGGAGATCGTGGCGGCCCTGCTGTTCCTCTGGCGGCCGGCCCAGGTCTGGGCAGGCGGCGCGCTGCTGGCCATCTTCGCCATCGCCGTGGTGGTCGACCTGACCCACGGCGGCGTGCCGGCGCGGTTCGCCTACTACAGCGCCACCGTGCTCATCGTGATGTTCCTGGACACCCAGCTTCGCGCACAGCCGTCGCTGGCCTGAGCATGGACTTCCGGCCCGTCCGGCGTCACACCGGGCGCGCATTTCCGGAGGCGCGCATGGTCAATCTCGACGACTACATCGACGACGGCGAGGAGGGCCCGGACGTGGCGGCCGACTTCGCGGCGCTGAAGGGCTGCCTGAAGGCGCTGGCCGACGCGATCGCCAGCACGAACCTGGCCGTGATCAACGGCGCCCAGGGCGACGTCCAGGCGGCGACCCAGCGGGTGCAGGCCTCCATCGGCGCCCTGAAGCGTTTCCACGACGCGATGAAGGTCCTGGAGGCTGGAACCGAGGACGAGGCCGAAGAGGCGGAGGAGGAGGAGTAACCCTCGCGCGCTCTTGCTCGTCATAGCCCGGCTTGTCCGGGCGACCCATGATCTCCGTGGTCCAGAAATGAAAGCGCCGCCGCCGAGGCTGGCGACGCCTGCAATCTGGGTGGCCCGGACAAGCCGGGCCATGCCGATCAATTGTAAGCGTCAGGCGTAGCTCTGCAGCGGCCGGACCTCGAGCGGGGCCTCGGCCGTGGCCGCGATGGCGCGGGCGGCGGCCAGCGCGGCAGGCGTGGTCGTGAAGTAGGGGATCTTCATCATCAGGGCGCTGCGGCGGATCTCGAACGAGTCCATCAGCGACTGCTTGCCCTCGGTGGTGTTGAAGACCAGTTGCACCTCGCCGTTCTTCATGGCGTCGACGATGTGCGGGCGGCCTTCCAGCACCTTCTTCACGACCTCGACCGTCACGCCCTTCTCGGCGAGGTAGGCGGCGGTGCCGGTGGTGGCGAGGATGCGGAAGCCCTGGGCCGAGACGATCTGCGCAGCCTCGAGGATCCAGTCCTTGTCGCTGTCCTTCACCGAGATGAAGACGCAGCCCTTGGACGGCAGGACGGTGCCACCGCCGAGCTGGCTCTTGGCGAAGGCGCGGGCGAAGGCCGGGCCGGGGCCCTCGCCGGGGCGGATCCAGTCCAGGCCCATGACCTCGCCCGTCGAGCGCATCTCGGGGCCCAGAATGGTGTCGACGCCGGCGAAGCGCGCGAACGGGAAGACCGCCTCCTTCACCGCGATGTGGTCGTAGGGCTTCTGGACCAGGCCGAAGTTGCTGAGCGGGTGGCCGGCCATCACCTTGGCGGCGATGGCGGCGACCGGCTCGCCGATGGTCTTGGCCACGAAGGGGACCGTGCGGCTGGCGCGCGGGTTCACTTCCAGGACGTAGATGCGCGGGCTGGCGCTCTGCGGCTCCTCGATGGCGAACTGGACGTTCATCAAGCCGCGGACGTTCAGCGCCTTGGCCATCGCCTCGGTCTGGCGCTTCAGCTCCTCGACGGTCTCTTCCTTCAGCGAGAAAGGCGGCAGTGAGCAGGCGCTATCGCCCGAGTGCACGCCGGCCTCCTCGATGTGCTCCATGACGCCGGCCACAAAGACCGCGCCGGTGTGGTCGCACAGGGCGTCGACGTCCACCTCGGTGGCGCGGCTCAGGTACTGGTCGAGCAGGACGGGGCTGTCGCCCGACACCTGCACGGCGGTGGTGATGTATCGCTCGAGCTGCTCGTCATCGCGCACGATCTCCATCGCGCGGCCGCCCAGCACGTAGGAGGGGCGGATCACGACGGGGTAGCCGACCTTGTGCGCGGCCTCAAAGGCCTCGTCGCGGCTGCGAGCCAAGGCGTTGACCGGCTGGGCGATCTTCAGCTTGTGCAGCAGCTGCTGGAAGCGCTCGCGGTCCTCGGCCAGGTCGATGGCGTCGGGGCTGGTGCCGAGGATCGGGATGCCCGCGTCCTCCAGCGGCTTCGCCAGCTTCAGCGGGGTCTGGCCGCCGAACTGGACGATCACGCCCAGCAGCTCGCCGCGGGCCCGCTCGGTCTCGATCAGCTCCAGCACGTCCTCGGCCGTCAGCGGCTCGAAGTAGAGGCGGTCGGAGGTGTCGTAGTCGGTCGAGACGGTCTCGGGGTTGCAGTTGACCATGATCGACTCGACGCCGATCTCGTCCAGCGCGAAGGCCGCGTGGCAGCAGCAGTAGTCGAACTCGATGCCCTGGCCGATCCGGTTCGGACCACCCCCCAGGATGATCGCCTTCTTGAGGTCGCTGGGCTCGCTCTCGCAGTCGGGGACCTGGCCCAGCGCGCCGGACTCGTAGGTCGAGTACATGTACGGCGTGTCGGCCCGGAACTCGCCGGCGCAGGTATCGATGCGCTTGAAGACCGGGCGCACGCCGAGCGCGCGCCGCTGCTCGCGAACTTCCTTTTCGGTGGTGTGGGTCAGCTTGGCCAGCCGGGCGTCGGAGAAGCCCTGGGCCTTCAGCTTGCGGAAGCTGGCGGCGTCGGTGGGCAGGCCGTCGTCGCGGACCTGGCCCTCGGTCTGCACCAGGGTCTCCAGCTGGCGCAGGAACCAGGGCTCGTAGCTGCACGCGCCGTGGATCTCGTCGACGGTCAGGCCGTGGCGGAACGCCTGGGCGATGACGCGCAGGCGATCGGGCGTCGGCTGGGCCAGGGCGCGCAGCACCGAGGCGTGGCGCATCTCGGGGTCGTCGCCGCCGGGGATGTCGATCTCGTCCAGGCCGGTCAGGCCGGTCTCGAGGCCGCGCAGGGCCTTCTGCAGGCTCTCGGCGAAGGTGCGGCCGATGGCCATGACCTCTCCCACCGACTTCATCTGGGTGGTCAGGTAGGGCTCGGAACCCGGGAACTTCTCGAAGGCGAAGCGCGGGATCTTGGTGACCACGTAGTCGATGCTGGGCTCGAACGAGGCGGGCGTGGCGCCCGTGATGTCGTTCATCAACTCGTCCAGCGTGTAGCCGACGGCCAGGCGGGCGGCGACCTTGGCGATCGGGAAGCCGGTGGCCTTGGAGGCGAGCGCGGAGGACCGCGACACGCGCGGGTTCATCTCGATGACCACCATGCGGCCGTCGGCGGGATTGACCGCGAACTGGACGTTGGAGCCGCCGGTCTCGACGCCGATCTCGCGCAGCACGTCAATCGAGGCCTTCCGCATCCGCTGATATTCCTTGTCGGTCAGCGTGAGCGCGGGGGCGACGGTGATGGAATCGCCCGTGTGGACGCCCATCGGGTCGATGTTCTCGATGGAGCAGACGATGATGCAGTTGTCGGCCTTGTCGCGGACGACCTCCATCTCGTACTCCTTCCAGCCGAGCACGCTCTCCTCGATGAGCACCTCGGTGGTTGGCGAGAGGTCCAGGCCGCGTTCCACGATCTCGCGGAACTCCTCGACGTTGTAGGCGATGCCGCCGCCGGTGCCGGCCAGCGTGAACGACGGGCGGATGATCGCGGGCAGGCCCACCAGCTCCAGGCCGATCATGGCCTCGTCCATGCTGTGGGCGGCCTTGGACCGCGGGCTCTCCAGCCCGATCTTGTCCATGGCGTCGCGGAATTTCTGGCGGTCCTCGGCCTTGTCGATGACGTCGGCCTTCGCGCCGATCATCTCGACGCCGAACTTCTTGAGCACGCCGTTGGCTTCGAGGGCGAGGGCCGTGTTCAGCGCCGTCTGGCCGCCCATGGTCGGCAGCAGGGCGTCCGGGCGTTCCTTCTCGATGATCTTCTCGACCATCTCGGGCGTGATCGGCTCGATGTACGTCGCGTCGGCGACGTTCGGGTCGGTCATGATCGTCGCCGGGTTCGAGTTCACCAGGACGATCCGGTAGCCCTCGGCGCGCAGCGCCTTGCAGGCCTGGACGCCGGAGTAGTCGAACTCACAGGCCTGGCCGATGACGATCGGGCCGGCGCCGATGATCAGGATCGAGGAGATGTCGGTGCGTTTGGGCATTGGTCTCGCGCGAAGAGGCGGCCGCGCCGCTATGAGCGCGCCGACACCGGTCAGAACTGCAGGTTAAGGCGCCCAAATAGAGAGGGAGGCCCCGCGGCGCAAGCGGACTCGCAGGGCAGAGCGCCGCAGTTCGGAAAGCCGCATTTGGTTCCCGGAAATTTCTCTTTCGAATCACGCAACTAACCCTGGCCTCGGGCTCTATCCTTCCAAGCGCCGGCGTTCGGCGCGTGCTGACACGCGGAGTCCCCATGAGCCTGCTCGACAGAATCCCGACCCTCAGCGACGACGAGGTCGTGAACCTGCTGGCGAACGCCCGGCGGCTGGGCGAGACGGGTGACGACAAGCAGAAGGCCGCCGCGGCCGAGCTGCTGCCGGCCCTGGAGACCGAGGCCGAGCAGCGGCACAACGAACGCATGGAACGCGCCAAGGCCAAGCGGGCCGCGACGCGCAAGGCGACGCTGAAGGCGGCGGCAGCGTAAATCGAACAACGTTACAGGAAAATGCGCCGTGCGCCGGTCGTCGTTGAGGTGACATCGGCACATATCCGAGTTCGACTATAACATTCGTTAAGCTTAGCTGTATTCGTAAGCTTGACTGTATGTGACGAAAACTTGACGACGTTGAAATCGTTCTAGAAACCTAGCGGCTCGAAGTGCGGGGTCTGCTTTCAGGAACATCCCCGTCACGCATGGGGATCTAGGATGAATTCGAACAAGACGCGGCTGTTGGCCGGAACGCTGCTGTCCGGCCTGATGGCGGCCGTCGCGCCGGGGCTGGCGCACGCCCAGGCAACCACGCCGGCGGCCGGCTCGACCGTCGACGAACTGGTGGTGACCGGCTCGCGCATCGCGCGGCCCAACTACGAGCAGCCCACGCCGATCACCACGATCACGCAGGAGGCGCTGCAGAACTCCGGCACCACCAGCCTGGGCGACGTGCTGGCCCAACTGCCGGCGCTGGCCTCGACGGGCACGGTCCGCGCCAATTCCGATTCGGGCGCCAACGTGGGCGGCCTGAGCTTCCCCGACCTGCGCAGCCTGGGCACGTCGCGCACCCTGACCCTGGTCAACGGCCAGAGGCATGTGGGCGGCGACGCCGGCGACACGGCCGTCGACCTCAACACCATCCCGACGGCGCTGGTGGATCGGGTGGACGTGATCACCGGCGGCGCGTCGGCGATCTACGGCTCGGACGCCGTGTCGGGGGTGATCAACATCATCCTGAAGGACAACTTCGAGGGCCTGCAACTCGACCTGCAGGGCGGCCAGCCCCTGAACGGCAGCTACGGCCAGAACTACTCCTTGTCGGTGACGGGCGGCCGCAACTTCGCCGACGACCGCGGCAACGCCACGCTGACGTTCTTCGCCGATAAGCAGGAGCGGGTGAAGGGGACCCAGATCGACGGGCTGGCCGACTGGGGCGTGGTCGAGAACCCCGACAACACGGGCCCCGCCGACGGGATCCCTGACTTCGTCTACCGGCCGTACATCCAGACGGAATTCTTCCACAAGTACGGCTCGCTGATCGACGCCAACACCCTGACGCCGGTCACCGGCTTCGACGCGGCCGGCAACCCGGTGGCCTATCCGCCGCGCACCGGCACCAACAACCTGTTCTACGGCTCGTTCGCCCAGCCGTGCCCGGTCTGCTACTCGACCGACGGGGAGACGACGCTGATCCCGCGCACCACGCGCTACGGGGCGTACGGGACCCTCCGCTACCAGATCACGCCGAACATCCGCTTCCGCGGCGACCTGAAGCTGGTCGAGACCAAGACGCTGGATACGTTCAGCTCGTCGTTCACGACGTTCGAGTACCTGCTCGACAACGACAACGCGTTCATCTCGCCCGGCCTGCGCACGATCCTGAACCAGAACCCGGACAGCGTCTTCTACGTCGACCGGATCAACCAGGACATCGGCGGGCGCAACGCGAACACCCGGCGGCGGACCTTCCGCACCGTGGTGCAGCTGGACGGCGACTTCGACGGCGGCTTCTCGGACGTGAAGTGGGACCTGTCCTACAACTTCGGCCGCACCAAGAACCGCTTCAAAGGCTTCAACGGCCTGATCCCGGGCAACTTCAACGCCGCGATCGACGCGGTGCGCGATCCCGCGAGCGGGCAGATCCGCTGCCGCAAGGACGCGCCGGCCACCTGGTATCCCGGTTACGCCCCGCCCGATCCGGCGACGCTCACGGGCGAGACCTGCGTGCCGTTCAACCTGTTCGGGGCCCAGAACAGCCGCGAGGCGATCGACTACGTCACCTACGAGGAACTGCGCACCCACACCATCACGCAGCAGGTGGCGACCGCGACGGCGACCTTCGACAGCTCGCGATTCTTCAGCCTGCCGGGCGGCGCGCTGAAGTTCGCCGGCGGCTTCGAATGGCGGCGTGAGGAGAGCAAGAACATCAACGACCCCTTCGTGAAGAGCGGCCTTGCCGAAGCCGCGGCCCAGCCCGACGCATTTGGCGGGTTCGAGGTGAAGGAGGCGTTCCTGGAGGCCGAGGCGCCGATCCTGCGCGACGCGCCCTTCGCCCGCGAGCTGACGCTGAACGCCGCCATCCGCCAGGCGGACTACAGCCATGCCGGCAACGCGACGGCCTATATGGTCCGGGGCACCTGGTCGCCCGTCCGCGACCTGACGTTCCGCGGCACCTATTCGAAGGCCACCCGCGCCCCGAACATCACCGAGGCGTTCCTGCCGGCGACGCCCGGCTTCAGCGGCGTCTTCGATCCGTGCGAGGCCTCCTCGATCACCGCCAACCCGAACCGGGCGGCCAACTGCGCGGCGCTGGGCGTGACGTTCCAGCAGGCGACCGACAACCAGTTCGCGGGCGTGACCAGCGGCAACCAGAACCTCCGGCCCGAGCGGGCGGAAACCTGGACCGTGGGCTTCATCGCCCAGCCGCGGTTCCTGCCGGGCTTCTCGCTGTCGCTGGACTACTATGACATCGTCATCCGCGACGCGATCAGCTTCCTCGATCCGCAGGACGCCGCCGACAAGTGCGTGGACGGCCCGGCCCTGGCGACGGAGTACTGCGACCTGATCATCCGCGATCCGGCCACGCGCCAGATCACGTCCTACCTGTCGACCTATCTGAACCAGGCCAAGCTCGCGACCGCCGGCTACGACCTGCAGATGTCGTACAGCCACGGCGTCGACGACTGGACTTCGGGGATGGGGCCGCTCAGCCGCCTCGACGGCCGGGTCACCGGCTCGATCACGCTGAACTACATCGAGAAGCTGCGGCAGTTCGCGTTTCAGGACTTCCCGGACACCGTCGACCGGCAGGAGGCCGAGATCGGCAACCCGCGCTGGTCGTTCATCTCGAGCCTGAGCTACGTCCAGGGCCCGGTGACGCTCACCTGGGAGAGCCAGTTCCTGGACCGTTCACGCCGGAACAAGGAGCGCACGCTGGAGCGCAACGATCGGCCCTATGTCGAGAGCGTCTGGTACCACGACCTGATCGGCAGATACCGGTTCGAGGCTGTCGGCGGCCAGATGGAGGCCTTTGTCGGGGTGAACAACATCTTCGACAAGACCATCCCCGTCGGCCTCACCGGCAACAACTCGGTGGCGGGCGATGCGTCCTACGACATCCTGGGCCGCTACCTGTTCGCCGGCCTGCGGGCGCGCTTCTAGCGTTGGCGGCGCCTGGCGCATGGGGCAACCTCGCTCCATGCGCCAGGCCCCAGCTTCGTTCGCCGCTCTCTTTGCCCTTTTCGCCGCCCCGGCCGCGGCCCAGGTCCCGCCGGAGCCCGGCAAGCCCGTGGTGGTCGAGGCCACGCTGTCGGGGCAGCCGATCCGGGCCGCCCAGGGAGACGTGCGCTACACCATCACTCAGGGTGTGATCCCCGCCGGCGGCGGCGTTCCGTCGCACAGGCATCCGTATCCGCGGCTGGTGAACGTCCTGGCCGGGCGGCTGAAGGTGACCAATCTCGACACCGGGCAGGTGCGCGAGCTGAAGGCCGGCGATTGGCTGGTGGATGCGGTCGACCAATGGCACGAGACCGCCGTGGTCGGGAACGAGCCCGTCCGCCTCCTCACCATAGACCAGGCGCCTCCAGGGGCAGTGGTTACAATTCCCAGGAACCCCTGACACGGGAGCGCTTGCGTCTTCCGCGCGAGACGGGCAGCTTCGCCGCAACGAGTTCGCCGACCGGGCGACGTAACTTAAGGGTCTGCCTTGGCCGCAGTTGCGACGACAAACGACAGCCTCTCGCCGCTCATGACGCGCATCGCCAACGGCGAGCGCGACGCCCTGCGACAATTGTACGAGGCCACCTCCGCGAAGCTTTTTGGCGTCTGCCTTCGTATCCTCTCCGACCGCGAGGAGAGTGAGGACGTTTTGCAGGACGTGTACGTCACCATATGGCGACGGGCCGACCGTTTCGACGGCGCCCGCGCGAGCGTGATGACCTGGGTGTCCACCATCGCGCGTAACCGGGCGATCGACCGCCTGCGGGCGCGTGGGCCGATGGCCTACGCCGAGCCGGTCGACGAGCTGGAAATCCCCGACGGCCAGGACAGCGCCGAAACGCTGCTGTCGGCGGCGGACGACAGGAATCGGCTGGCCGGATGCATGTCGGAACTCGACGATCGCACCCAGTCGGTGATCCGGACGGCATTTTTTGAAGGGGTCACTTACGAAGCCTTAGCCAAGCGCATGGATGCTCCGCTGGGCACCGTCAAAAGTTGGATCCGTCGGGGACTAGCGAAGCTGAAGGGGTGCCTCCAGTCATGAGCGAAGCCCCAGACCTTTCCGAAGCCGAAGCCTTCGCCGCCGAGCATGCGCTGGGTGTGCTGAACGCTCGCGAGCGGGCCGAGGCCGAGAACCGGATGGCCCGCGAGCCGGCCTTCGCCGCCGACGTGGAAGCTTGGCGCGCGCGCCTGTCGCCCATGCTGGACAGCATCGAATCCGTGCCTGCGCCCGCCGGGCTGTGGCCGCGGATCGAGCGCCTGCTGCCCGCCAACAGCGACAGCGGCTCCGCTCCGGCCAACGATAACGGCGCCGGCCTCATGAACCGCGTGCGCTTCTGGCGGAACACCGCCGTGGGCGGCTTCGCCCTTGCGGCGGCGAGCCTCGCCGGCGTCATGGTCCAGGTGAACCAGCCGCCGGTGGTGGTGGAGCGCCAGGTGCCGGTGGCGCCGCAGGGCCAGCTGCTGAGCGCCAGCGTCGTGAGTCAGGAGGGCAGCCGCGTCCAGCCGCTGTTCACCGCGTCCTACGACCCCGACCGCAAGGCCCTGATCGTCACCTCGCTGCTGCCGGAAGGCTCCGACCGCGACAAGGTGCACGAGCTGTGGCTGATCGCCGGCCAGGACAATCCCAAGTCCCTGGGCCTCGTCGAGTCGGGCAAGGCGAAGGTGATCGCCCTGCCGACCGAGGTGATGGCAAAGATGTCGGAAGGCGCGGCGCTCGCGGTGTCGATCGAACCGCCCGGCGGCTCGAAGAACCCGAACGGCCCGAGTGGCCCGGTCATCGGCGTCGGCAAGCTGTCCAGACTGTAGGCTGGCAAACCGCCTGAAGCGTGACTTGCGTCGCACGGCGTGGCCTTTGAGGCGCGCCGTGCGAACGTGTCCGTATCGGCGATGGGGACGATGATGAAGCGTGCGATCCTGGCGGCGGCCGCCGCGGCGACCTTGATGCTGGCCGGAGGCGAGGCTGAGGCCCGGCCGATCCCGGACGCCGGCCTCAGCGTCGAGGACGTGCTGGCTTTCATGAAAAGCGCCGGCTTCGACGCCAAGATCGAGAAGACCGACGACGGCAGCCCCTACGTCTCGACCAGCAAGGACGGGGTCAACTTCGACCTGGACCTCTACGACTGCGACCATGGCAAGTGCCGGGCGATCCAGTTCGTGGCGAGCTTCGACCTGAAGGAGCCGCTCAGCGCCGCCAAGGCCAACGAGTGGAACCTGAAGAAGCGCTACGTCCGAGTCTATCTGGACCAGTCCGGCGACCCGGTCTTCGCCTACGACGCCAACCTGGCTCCCGGAGGGACGTACGAGGCGCTGCAGGACGATGTGGACGTCTTCGTCCAGTTCCTCCCCGAGATGCTGGAGCACATCGGCTGGTAGGGCGCGCCTAGAGCGACGCCAGCCAGGCCGGCAGCTCCGAGATCGTCTTCAGCTCCACTAGCCGTGGATGGTGTTCCGGGGCCTCGGCGACTTCGTGGGCCCAGGTGATGTGGTAGGGGATGTAAACGCCCCAGGCGCCCGCCTCGAGCGCCGGCAGTATGTCGGAGCGCATCGAATTGCCCACCATCACGGCCTCGGCGGCGCCCGTGCCGTAGCGGCCGAAGACGCGGGAATAGGTCGAGCCGTCCTTCTCGCTGACGATCTCCACCGCTGCGAACAGGTCGCCCAGCCCGGAGGCTGCCAGCTTCTGCTCCTGATGCAGCAGGTCCCCCTTGGTGATCAGCACCAGCCGGTAGCCGGCCTCGGAGAGGTCGGCCAGCGCCTGGTCGACGCCCGGCAGCGGCTCGACGGGCTCGGACAGCATCTCGCGGCCGGCGGCTAGGATGTCGGCGATCAAGCGGCCCGGCGGCTCGCCCTTCGTCAGCTCCATGGCCGTCTCGATCATCGACAGGGTGAAGCCCTTCACCCCGTAGCCGTAGAGCCGCAGGTTGCGCTTCTCCACCTCGGCCAGGCGGGCGTTTGTGGTCTCGTGGTCGGCGAATTCGGCCAGCATCTCCCGCAGCCGGTCCTGGGTCAGGCGGAAGATCGTCTCGTTGTGCCAGAGGGTGTCGTCGGCATCGAGGCCGACCGTCGTGATGCGCATGCGGCTTCCCTTACGGCGGTCGGGCCCGGCTGCGCAATCCGCGGGCGCCGCCTGCAACGGCCCTGGGCGCCGGGCGCCAATCCTTTGCGCCGCAAGCGATTGCGGACGGCTTGCACCGGGCGCGCCGCATCCTCGTGGACGGTTGATTCGGAGACCATCGATGTCGGGTGGCGGTCTCAGCGCCTGGTGGGCGCGGCTGACGGGGGCCGCGGCGTTGGCGGAGGCGCGCGCCCAGGCCGAGCGCGCCGAGGCGCGGCTGCGCGACGCCATCGACGCAATTCCCGAGGGCGTCGTCTTCCTGGATGCGGAAGGCCGCTACATCCTGTGGAACCGCCGCTACGCCGAGATCTACCACCGCTCGGCCGACCTGTTCCGGCCTGGGGCCCGGCTGATCGACACCCTGCGCGAAGGTGTCCGGCGGGGCGACTATCCCGACGCCATCGGTTGCGAGGAAGCTTGGCTCGCCGCCCGCGAAGCCAAGCTCGCCACCGCCGCCGGCGACCGTCACGAGCAGCAGGTGGCCGACGGCCGCTGGCTGATGATCGAGGAGCGGCGCACTTCGGACGGCGGGGTCATCGGCCTGCGGGTCGACATCACCGAGATGAAGCGCCAGGCCGAGGCGCTGGAGCAGGCCCTGGCCCACGCCGAGGCCGCCCAGAAGGCCAAGGGCGAGTTCCTGGCCGACATGAGCCACGAGCTGCGCACGCCGCTGAACGGGGTCGCCGGGCTGGCCCAGGCGCTGGACGCCACCGAGCTCTCGGCCGAGCAGCGGAACCTGGTCTCCGATATCCGCGCCGCCGCGCGCCAGCTCGACCGCCTGGTGAACGGCCTCCTGGACTACGGCGACGCCGACCTCGCGCCCGATGAGCGGCCGCACGCCGCGCCCGACCGGCCGCTGAAGGTGCTGGCCGCCGACGACAACCCCACCAACCGCAAGGTCATCGAGCTGATGCTGGAGGCCGCCGGCGTCCAGGTCGTGACCGTGGAGAACGGCTACGAGGCGGTGGAGGCCTGGCGCGGCGGCGGGTTCGACGCTGTCCTGATGGACCTGCGCATGCCGGTCACCGACGGGTTGGCGGCCATCCGCGCGATCCGCTCGGAAGAGGCGGCCGAGGGGCGGGCGCGGACGCCCACCATCGTGCTGTCGGCCAACACCTCACCCGACGACCGCGCGGCCAGCGCCGCGGCGGGCGCGGACGGGCACATCGCCAAACCGATCCGCGTCGAAGCGCTGTTCGGCGCGCTCGAGACGGCGCTGGGTGGTCAGGCCGCGCAGGCCTTGTGAGGCTTCGTCACCCGTTCGGTGGACGCCGGGAAGCGCGCCAGGGCCCCTGGCGGACGGATGGGCCGCTCGGCGAAGTTGCCGCCGCAGTTCGGGCAGGCGCCGCCGAGGCGGGTCTCCACGCAGTCGGCGCAGAAGGTGCACTCGAAGGTGCAGATGCGGGCGAGCGGGCTGTCGGCCGGCAGGTCGCGGTCGCAGCATTCGCAATTGGGGCGGAGGGCGAGCATGGCGCGAGAATGCCCCAGGCGGGGGTTGGCAGAAATGCCAATGTTCCCTCGTTTTCGGCCAGCTACTCCCCGAAGCCCTCGCCCGGATCGCGGATCGGATCGAGCCGCAGGAGACGGGAGTCCTCGACGCCGGCGGTCCGGTGCAGGACCAACTGTCGGTACTCGGGGTCGCGGACCATCTCGATGAAGGCGGCCGAGCTCGGATACTCGGCGATGAAGGCGATGTCCCAGGCCTCGGAGCCCGGGCCGGTCACCATCACCTGCGGCCTGCCCGCCCAGACCTGATCTCCTCCGACGCGCTTGAAGATGTGCGCAGTGGTCCGACCATAGGCCCGATAGGCGTCGAGGCCGGTGAGATCCTTGCCGTGGTCGGGGTGGCCCTCGGGGTAGTCGGCCTTCGGCTTCAGCTTCACGAGGTTCAACATCTGGATCGGCTGGTCGCGTGGAAGGCCCTTGAAGACCTCCCAGGCCTCGCGGTCCGGATCGATATAGGCCATAGGTCCCCCGCGTCGCATTGACCCCGCGTCCGGGACTCACTACCTACGCCGCCGTTTGCCCCGGCGTCGCGCTGCGACGCCCGACTTTAGACGTCGCACCGTAGGCGCGACAAGGAGCCACACATGTCGCGTGAACTGCTGCCTGGCGTCACCGGCGTGCTGGTGCTGGCCGATGGAACCGTCCTGCAGGGGATCGGCGTCGGCGCGGTCGGCGAGGCCGTGGGCGAGGTGTGCTTCAACACCGCCATGACCGGCTACCAGGAAATCCTGACCGACCCCTCCTACATGGCCCAGATCGTGGCCTTCACGTTCCCGCACGTGGGCAACGTCGGGACCAACATCGAGGACATCGAGCAGATGTCGGGCTCGGCCGAGACGGCCGCCCGTGGCGCGATCTTCCGCGACCTGCCGACCAAGCCGGCCAACTGGCGCGCCGACGCCGACCTCGAGACCTGGATGAGCCGTCGCGGCGTCATCGGCCTGGCCGGCGTGGACACCCGCGCCCTGACGCGCTCGATCCGCGAGCACGGCATGCCGCACGGCGTCATCGCCCACGACCCCGAGGGCAAGTTCGATCTCGACGCCCTGGTCGCCAAGGCCAAGGCCTGGTCGGGCCTGGAGGGCCTGGACCTAGCCAAGGACGCCTCCTGCCTGCAGCCCTTCACCTACGACGAGGGCCTGTGGGACTGGAACGGCGGCTACGCCAAGCCGGGCGAGGCCAAGTACGAGGTGGTGGTCGTCGATTACGGCGTGAAGCGCAACATCCTGCGGGCCCTGACCTCGGTGGGCGCTCATGTGACCGTCGTGCCGGCCAAGACCACGGCCGAGGAGATCCTGGCGCGCAACCCGGACGGCGTGCTGCTGTCCAACGGCCCCGGCGACCCGGCGGCCACGGGCGAGTACGCCGTGCCGGAGATCAGGAAGCTGGTCGACAGCGGCAAGCCGGTGTTCGGCATCTGCCTGGGCCACCAGATGCTGTCGCTGGCGCTGGGCGCCAAGACCAAGAAGATGGACCAGGGCCACCATGGGGCGAACCACCCGGTGAAGGATCTGACCACGGGCAAGGTCGAGATCGTCTCGATGAACCACGGCTTCACGGTCGACCGCGACAGCCTGCCCGAGCCGGTGGTCGAGACCCACGTCTCGCTGTTCGACGGCACGAACGCGGGCCTGGCCCTGAAGGACAAGCCCGTCTTCTCGATCCAGCACCACCCCGAGGCCTCGCCCGGCCCCACCGACAGCCTCTACCTCTTCGAGCGCTTCGCGGGCTTCATGGACAAGGCGAAGTAGCGCCCGAAAGTTTTTCGCGGGGCTGATGTCACAGCCCCGCTCGCCGCTCCGTCCTAGGCGCAAAGAGGACGGAGGTGGCGGATGCGCCATTGGGATCGATATCTGGCGGGGCTGATGGCCCTGATCTTCGCGGCCAACAGCGTGGCCATGCTGTTCGCGCCGCTCCCCTGGTACGACGCCGTGCCGGGCGTGCCCCAGACTGGGCCGTTCAACCCGCACTTCGTCCGCGACATCGGCGCCGTCTACCTTATGGGCGCGCTGGGCATGGGCTGGTTCGCCTGGCGCCCGGCCCAGGGCTGGGCGGCCATGGCCATGACCGCGGCCTGGCTGACGATCCACGCGGCCATCCACGTCTATGACGCCACCTGCGGGGCGAACCCGCTGGCCGACTTCAAGCGCGACTTCCTGGCGATCTACGTCTTCGCGGCCATCCCGCTGGCGCTGTCGCTGTCCCGCATGCCTAAAGGAGCCTGACCGATGCTCAAGATGTTCCTGACCCGCTGGCTCGACGGATTCGAGAAGACCTTCGACTACGACGCCAGCTACATGCGCCATGTGCTGCGTGCGAACCCCGGCAGCATGTTCAAGTTCGCCCTCGGCAGCCAGGCCGCCGACCGCAAGGCCGCGCCGATGGAGGCGCTGTTCGCCGCCGGCTTCGTCGGCACGCTGTCGGAGGATTGTGGCCCCTGCGTGCAGGTGGGCGTCGACATCGCCACGGCGAACGGCATGAACCCGGCGATCATCCGGGCGGTGGTCGCCGGCGACCTAGCGGCGATGGGCGAGACGGCGGCGCTGGGCTACCGGTTCGCCCAGGCCAGCCTGACGCGCGACATGGAGGCCTGCGACCCGCTGCGCGACGAGATCGTCCGGCGCTGGGGCGATAAGGCGCTGGTGGCCATCAGCCTGACCCTGATGCAGGCGCGGATGTACCCGACGCTCAAGTACGCCCTGGGCTACGGCAAGACGTGCTCGCGCGTAAAGGTGGCGGGCGAGACCGTCGCTCCGCTGCGGATGGCGGCGTAAGGTGGGCGGCATGGACGCAGGGCTCACAGACGCCTTCGAAGCCAACCGGCTGCGGCTCAAGCGGCTGGCCTACCGGATGCTGGGCTCGGTCTCCGAGGCCGAGGACGCGGTCCAGGACGCCTGGCTCCGCTGGCAGCGGGCGGGGGAGGGCGTGACCGATCCGGCCGCCTGGCTGGTGCGGGCCACGACCCGGCTCTGCATCGACCGGCTGCGGGCCGCCAAGGCCGAGCGCGAGGCCTACAAGGGGCCGTGGCTGCCCGAGCCCCTTATCGAGCCCCTGACTGACGATCCGGTGGAGAAGGCAGAGGAGGTCTCGGTGGCCTTCCTCCTCGCGCTGGAGCGGCTTTCGCCGCTGGAGCGGGCCGTGTTCCTGCTGCACGATGTGTTCGACGAGGACTATGGCCAGATCGCCGAGACCCTGGAGCGGGCCGAGCCGGCCGTCCGGCAGCTCGCCGCCCGCGCCCGCCAGCACGTCCAGGACGCCCGTCCGCGGTTCAAGGTCGACCACGAGCGGATGATGCAGCTGGCCACCGCCTTCATGGCCGCCTCGGCGACGGCCGACACCAAGGCGCTGACCGCGCTGCTGGCCGAGGACGCGATCATGGTCTCGGACGGCGGCGGCAAGCGCAGCGCGGCCCTGCGGGTGCTGGTGGGCCGCGAAGACATCGCCCGCTTGATCGAGGGCATCCGCTGGCGGCACGGCCAGGCGGCCACGGGCGACATCACGCCGGTGCGCGTGAACGGCTATCCGGGCTTCCTGATCCACCTGGAGGACGGGCCGGCCACCTTCGCGTTCGAGCCCGGCGAGGACGGCAAGATCGCCGCGGTCTACTCGGTCCGGAACCCGGACAAGCTCACGCATCTGGGGTGAGGGCGGGCTCTTTCCTCGTCGTGGCCGGGCTTGACCCGGCCATCCAACAGGCGGTTCCAAGTCCTGCGCGAGGCCTGCCGACGCACTGGAATGGATCCCCGAGTCAAGCCGGGGATGACGAGCAGGAGGAATATGCGTCCGCTTTTGACGCAGCTTCCTCTTATCCACAGCCGACCCACAGCTTGTGGCGAGCCATGCATGGGCGCCAGCTCGAACTGCTCACAGCCGCCATCGCAGGCGAATCGAGCGATCCCTAGGCAGGCCTGTTGGCCGGCATTCGGCTCAGTCGGGGGCGCTGCGCGCGAGCGCGAAGATGGTCGGGCGGTTTGACGAGCGGTTTCTGGAGGAGGTGAAGTCGCGGCTTCGGCCGAGCGACGTCATCGGCCGCACGGTGAAGCTGCGCAAGCAGGGCCGCGAGTACGTGGGCCTGTCGCCGTTCAACAAGGAGAAGACGCCCTCGTTCTACGTGAACGACGACAAGGGCCAGTTCTTCGACTTCTCGTCGGGCAAGACCGGCGACCTGATCACCTTCCTGCAGGAGACCGAGCGGCTGACCTTCGCCGAGGCCGTGGAGCGGCTGGCGGCGGAGGCGGGGGTGCCGCTGCCCGCGGTGGATCCGCGCGGGGCCGAGCAGGAGAAGCAGCGCCAGGGGCTGGCCGACTGGCTGGAGCTGGCGGCGCAGTGGTTCGAGGCCGAGCTGAAGCGGCCGCCGGGGCGCGACGCGCGGGCCTATCTGGAAAAGCGCGGCCTGCCCGACAAGGAGTGGCCCAGGTTCCGGCTGGGCTTCTCGCCGCCGGGACGCACGGCGCTGAAGGACTACCTCGTCACCAAGGGCGCCAAGCCCGCCGAGCTGGTGGAGGCGGGCCTCCTGATCGCGCCGGAGGACGGCGGCGCGCCCTACGACCGGTTCCGCGACCGGATCATCTTCCCGATCCTGGACGTGCGCGGCCGCGTGGTCTCGTTCGGCGGCCGGGCGATGGATCCGCAGGCGCGGGCCAAGTACCTGAACGGCCCGGAGACGGTGGTCTTCCACAAGGGCCACCAGCTCTACGGCCTATCCGAGGCGCGCAAGATCCTGGCGGCCGCCAAGGCGGACGAGGATCTGCCGCTGGTGGTGGTCGAAGGCTACATGGACGTCATCGCCTGCCACCGGGCGGGCGTGCCGGCCGTGGCCGCCATGGGCACGGCGCTGGGCGAGGACCAGATGGAGGTGCTGTGGCGCCACCACCCGGAGCCGACGCTCTGCTTCGACGGCGACCGCGCGGGGCGGCAGGCGGCGGCGCGGGCGATGGACCGGGCGCTGCCCCTGCTGAAGCCGGGCAAGAGCTTCAAGTTCGCCATCGTGGAAGGCGGCAAGGACCCGGACGACGTGCTGCGCGAACAGGGGCCGGTGGTGCTGAAGCAGCAGCTCTCGCAGACGACGCCGTTCGCCGAGGCGCTGTTCATCCGCGAGAAGGACGCCGAGCCGCTGGACACGCCCGAGCGGAAGACGGCGCTGAAGGTGCGGCTGCGCAAGCTGGCGGCCACCATCGCCGACGGCGACCTGGCGGCGGCCTACAAGGAGGACCTGCTGGGTCGCTTCGAGGCGCTGTCGCCGCGGTCGACGGCTTCGCAGCCGGTCTACGAGCCGGGCGCGGCGGGCCGGGCGCTGGCCAAGCACGGCTGGGCCAAGCGCAAGGCGGCGTTGGCGGGAGCGACCCCGGAGGGCAAGACGGCGGCCCAGGCGCTGCAGCAGTCGGCCCGGCCGCTGGCGGCGGCGCTGGCCCAGGCGGCGCTGCACGACCCTGGGATCATCGACGATTCCATCGAACTGGTAGGCTCACGCGGCTTCGGCGACGAGAAGCTGGACCGCATCGCCCACGAGCTGGTGCAGCTGCGCTACGAAGCCGACGACGCCGGGTTCGAGGTGGTGGTCCGCCGCCTGCGCGCCCGTGGGATCGACGACGAGATGCTGGCCAGGATGGAGCGCGATGCAGGCAAGGCCGGCGTGGCTGCGCCGTTCCTGGACCCCAACACGGCGCGTGAGCGGACGCGCGCGCTGTGGCGGCAGGCGTTCGAGCTCCTGATGCAACTGGAGGCGCTGGAGCGCGCCGTCGAAGGGACGCTCAGCGACGTGGCGCGCGACCCCTCCGCGATGAATGCGCTGGGGCCGCTGAAAGCCGAGCGAGACCACCTGCGCCGGCTGATCAACAGCGACTGGACCCAGGACGGCGGCCCGCCGGCCGCCCTGCCGCACTGAGCCGCCTACGACCAAAGTCCTAGGACTTCAGTCCAATTTTCGCGAGCGTCCGCCCGCCCTAACCTGAGCTGAGGGTGGAAAGGGACGGGCATGCGCTTCGATCTGGGCCGGGCCGCGCTGCACGCCATCGTCGTGACGGCCGTCGTCTCGCTTGCCATGCTGATCCTGGCCACGGCGCAGCCGGCTCGAGCGGCCACCGCCACCGTGGCCGAGCCCGCGGAGCGGTGCGCATGAAGCCGGTGACGTATCGGACGGCGCTGCGCCTGCTGGCCTTCCTGCTGGCCTGGGCGACGCTGGTGGCGGTGCTGGCGCTGGCCCAGCCGCCGCGCGCTATGCGCACCGGTCTGGACGCAGTGGGCTCGGCGACCAGGGCTATGGCGGGCTGAACGGGTTTCGGCGACCATGGGCGGGAAACGCTTCGGTCTGGCCCTGGGGAGGGCGGCCTTGACGGACACGGACGAAGAGCCGCGCAAGCCGACGCTGCTGGACGCGATCCGCGCCGAGCAGGTGCGGATGCTCTACGCCGACGGCGCGAGCTACTTCTCCACCATGGCCGCCAGCGTCACCCTGGGCGGCATCCTCGTCTGGCAGGGCGTGCTGCAGCCCCTGGTGGCGACGATCTGGCTGAGTTTCCTGATCTTTCATACCGTGGTGCGGTTGGGCGTGCGGTTGGCCTATGTGCGCCTCAAGCCGCCGGACACCGAGTGGCGCAAGTGGGGAAACCGCTTCTTCGCCGGTTGCGTGGTCAGTGGCCTGACCTGGGCGGTGGCGCTGCCGTTCCTGCTCGCGCCAGGCCGTTTCGAGCTCCAGACCCTGGTGATCGTCGCGCTGGTGATCGGCACCTACGGGGTGATCGGCTCGGCGGGCGCCTATGGGCCCGCCTTCCTGACGTTCTTCCTGCCGTTCCCCTCGATCATCGTCTGGCTGATGCTCCAGGGCGACAAGCTCCACATCGCCTGCGCGGTGCTGCTGCTCTTCTGGCTGCCCAGCGTCGCGGTGATGGGCCGCCGCTACAACGAGAGCCTGGTGGAGGCGCTGCGGCTGCGCTTCGAGAACGCGGCCCTGGCGGAGGACTTGCGCGCCCAGAAACAGGTGGCCGACCAGACCAACCTGGCCAAGTCCCGCTTCCTGGCCGCCGCCAGCCACGACCTGCGCCAGCCCGTGCACGCGCTGGGCATGTTCATCGGGGCGCTGCGCAGCCACCGGCTGCCGAAACGCTCGCTGGAGCTGGTGGACCAGATGGACGCCTCGGTGGGCGCGCTGGACGGCCTCTTCACCTCGCTGCTGGACGTCTCGCGGCTGGACGCCGGGGTGATCGAGAGCCGGCCGGCCGCCATGCCGGTGCAGCCGCTGCTGGCGCGCATCTGCCGCGAGCTGGAGACCGAGGCCGAGGCCAAGGGCGTTGACCTCGTGCTGGCGCCGACGACGGCCGTGGTGCGCAGCGACCCGGTGTTACTGGAGCGGGTGTTGCGTAACCTGATCGGCAACGCCGTGCGCTACACAGACCGCGGCTGGGTGCTGGTGGGCTGCCGCCGCCGTGGCCACCGGTTCGTACTGGAGGTGCGCGACACCGGGCCGGGCATCCCCGAGGAACTGCGCGAGGCGGTATTCGAGGAATTCTACCAAGTGGGCAATCCCGACCGCGACCGGGCCAAGGGTCTGGGGCTGGGCCTGCCGATCGTGCGCCGGCTGACCGCCATCCTGGACCATCCGCTGGAGATGGAGTCCGCGCTGGGCGAGGGGACGACGTTCCGCGTCCTGGTTCCGCGGGCCACGTCGGCGCCGCGAGTCGCGCCCGCCCTTGCGGCGACGCCCGAAGGGCGCCGGGGCGTGGTGCTTGCCATCGACGACGAACAGGCGATCCGGGCGGGCATGACCGCGCTGCTGGAGAGCTGGGGCCACACGGTGATCGCCGCCGGCAGCGGCGCCTCGGCCGTGGCGGCGCTTAAGGGGCGGCCGGCGCCGGACGTGATCGTCTGCGACTACCGCCTGCGCGAAGGCGAAACCGGTGTGGCGGCGATCCGCCAGGTGCAGGCCGCGGTGGGCGCAGAGGTGCCGGCGATCCTGGTGACCGGCGACACCGCGCCCGAGAACATCCGCGAAGCGCTGGCGAGCGGCTATCCGCTGCTGCACAAGCCCCTGTCGCACGGCCGGCTGCGAGCCGCGGTGACCAACCTCATTCGTCAGGGTCAGCCGAAGGCTGCGCAGCCCGCGGCGGAATGAGGCCGGCGGCCATGGCGGCGCTGGCCGCCTGGGTGCGGTTGGCGACGCCCAGGGTGCGGAAGATCGCGCCCACGTGCGCCTTCACCGTCTTCTCAGAGAGGCCGAACTTCAGCCCGACTTCCTTGTTGGAGAGGCCGCGGGCAACGGCGGCCAGCACCTCGATCTGGCGCGGCGTGAGCGTGGAGACCGGCCCGTCCAGCACCCGCGGCGCGTCGGCCAGGGGCGGCACATAGATTTCGCCCTCCAGCACCATCCGCACGGCGGTGATCAGCGTCTCGGGGCTGGCCGACTTCGGGACATAGCCCAGGGCGCCCAGGTCGAGCGCGCGGCGCACGTCCTCGGGATCCTCGGAGGAGGAGAGGATCAGGACGGGCAGGTCGGCGCGCCGGCGGCCGATCTCGCCGATCGCTGCCATGCCGTCGCCGTCGGGCAGCTTGAGGTCCATCAGCACGGCGTCGAGGTCGCGGTGGGCGTCCACCACGGCCAGACCCTCGGCCAGCCCGCCGGCGTGGAGGACCTCCGTCGTCGAATCGCCCGCCGCGAGCAGCGCGCTCAGCCCCTGGCGCACAAGGGCGTGATCATCGACCACCAGGATCTTCATGCCACGATGAGGCGCTGTGTCGGGAGCCTGCGCAAGCGTCCGCTGACCTGCGGCGAATTGTCCGTTTGTCGCTCGCCTGCGAGGCGGGCTGTCTTGACACTGCTTGTGTCACACGCCATCTGCCGTTGTGCGGATTTAGCGCGCTAACGACAGACATCGATGGGCCGTTGCGGTTTCCGGACGCGCCCCCCACGCGGATGATGATGTCTCCCTCGTGTGCGGAAATCCCAGTGGACGCGCCGCCGCGTGCGGACGACGCCACAGGGTGCGGGCGAAGGCTTCTTCGCCGGCAGCGTTGTCCTGTGTCGACGTCCAAAGGCTGCGTGCTGACGTATCCACTGGCGCATTCGACAGAAACGGGAACGATTTCGACGGACCACGGGTCGTATTGACGCGACCTCTCGATCCTGGGCCGTCGCCCACCATTTTCGGCCCGTCCCTTGCATGGGGCGGCTGCCGATTTCGGAGATTTAGATGAGCGCAAACACGGCCGAAGCCGAAACTCCGGAGACCACGGGCGGAGACGGCCCGCTGCTCGACCTGACGGATGCGGCGGTCAAGAAGTTCATCAAACAGGCGAAGACCCGCGGCTACGTCACGATGGACGAGCTGAACAAGGTCCTGCCGTCCGAGGAGGTCACCTCGGAACAGATCGAAGACACCCTCGCCATGCTGAGCGAGATGGGCGTCAACGTCGTGGAGTCCGAGGACGACGCCGAGGGTGGCGAGGTCGCGGTCCGCGAGGAGAGCGCCGTCGTCGAGACGACGAAGGAGCCCGCCTACGACCGTACGGACGACCCGGTGCGGATGTACCTGCGCGAGATGGGCTCGGTGGAGCTGCTGTCGCGCGAGGGCGAAATCGCCATCGCCAAGCGCATCGAGGCCGGCCGCGACACGATGATCCGCGGCTTGTGCGAGAGCGCGCTGACCTTCGAAGCCATCATGGTGTGGCGCGAAGAGCTCGAGGGCGGCCGCATCCTGCTGCGCGAGGTGATCGACCTCGAACAGACCTACGGCGGCCAGAACGCGGCGGCGGGCGAGATCCCGGCCCCGGCCGAGGCGGCGGAAGAAGCCGAAGAGGCCGAGGGCGAAGAGAAGCCCGAGGGTGAAGGTGAAGGCGAGGGCGACGACGACTTCGACGATGGCGCCGGCCCGACCATCAGCGCGATGGAAGCCGAGCTTCGCGAGGGCGTCATGGCGACCCTCGACGCCATCGCCGCCGAGTTCGAGGCCTTCCGCCTGCTGCAGGAGAAGCTGGTGTCCCAGCGCCTGAAGGGCGAGGACCTTGGCGAAAAGGACCGCGCGGCCTACGCCGCGGCGGCGGGCGCCATCGTCCAGCACCTGAAGACGCTGAAGCTCAACAACAACCGCATCGAGGCGCTCGTCGAGCAGCTCTATGCGATCAACAAGCGCCTGATGGTCTTGGAAGGCCGCCTGCTGCGCTTGGCGGACAGCTACGGCATCAGCCGCGGCGAGTTCCTCAAGGCCTACTTCGGCCAGGAGATGCGTCCGGACTGGGGCGACCAGGTGAAGGCCCTGGGCGTCCGCTGGACCAAGTTCGCCGAAAACGACGCCGGCCAGATCGGCGACATCCGCTCCGAGATCGCCGCCCTGGCGCAGGAGACGGGCGTTCCGATCGACGATTACCGCCGCATCGTCCAGACCGTCCAGAAGGGTGAGCGCGAGGCGCGTCAGGCGAAGAAGGAAATGGTCGAGGCCAACCTGCGCCTCGTGATCTCCATCGCCAAGAAGTACACGAACCGCGGCCTGCAGTTCCTGGATCTGATCCAGGAGGGCAACATCGGCCTGATGAAGGCGGTCGATAAGTTCGAGTACCGCCGCGGCTACAAGTTCTCGACCTACGCCACCTGGTGGATCCGGCAGGCGATCACCCGCTCGATCGCCGACCAGGCGCGGACCATCCGCATCCCGGTGCACATGATAGAGACGATCAACAAGATCGTCCGCACCAGCCGCCAGATGCTGCACGAGATCGGCCGCGAGCCGACCCCGGAAGAGTTGGCCGAAAAGCTGGCCATGCCGCTGGAGAAGGTGCGCAAGGTCCTGAAGATCGCCAAGGAGCCGATCTCGCTCGAAACGCCGATCGGCGACGAGGAAGACAGCCACCTGGGCGACTTCATCGAGGACAAGAACGCCGTCCTGCCGATCGACGCGGCCATCCAGTCGAACCTGCGCGAGACCACCACCCGCGTGCTCGCGTCGTTGACCCCGCGCGAAGAACGGGTGCTGCGCATGCGCTTCGGCATCGGCATGAACACCGACCACACCCTGGAGGAGGTGGGCCAGCAGTTCTCGGTGACCCGCGAGCGGATCCGCCAGATCGAGGCCAAGGCCCTGCGCAAGCTGAAGCACCCGTCGCGGTCGCGGAAGCTGCGGAGCTTCCTGGACAGCTAGGCTTCGGGTTCAGGCCCAAAAGAAAAACGCCGCCGGGGAGACCCGGCGGCGCTTCTGTTTGTGGCGTGTCCGCGAGGTCTAGCCGACGCGGACCGGGACCATCTTGCGGCGGCGCAGGATCGCACCGGTCGCGCCGAGGCCCATGATCATCATGGCCCAGGTGGAGGGCTCGGGCAGATAGGCCTGGGCCATCTGCGAGGTGCTCATGTTGTAGGGATCGTTCAGGACGTCGACGTTCACGTTCCAGCCGATGGCGTCGAACAGCGCCAGGTCGAGCCCGGTGACGTTGTTGTTGGCCGAACCGCCGCAGGCGTAGGGGTTCATGATCCCGAGTAGGCCTGAGCAGAACGGAGCCTGGGTCGGCGCCTTCCAGTGCGAGGCCTGCCAGCCGTCGCCGAAGTTGGTGCCCGTCGAGAAATAGCCCAGCGCCGTCTGGCCGCCGTCGACCGAGAAGTAGGCGTCGGCGCCCGGCGTCCAGTCCAGGATGGGCGTGTCGCCCGGGCCGTTCTCGCTGTAGCGGAACATGTCGAGGCCGTAGCCCCACCAGTAGTTGTCGACCGCGCCGGGGCCGGCCGAATAGTCGAAGTCGTCCGCGCCGCTCAGGAAGCCCAGGGCGTGGCCGATCTCGTGCACCGCCACGGCGATGAAGTCGTACGAGCCGGGATCGACACCGTTGCGCGGGTCGAAGTCGAAGCCGAACGTGCTGGAGAAGGTGATCTCCGCGTCGGCTCCGGTGTAGCCGAAGTCGCCGACCAGGGCCTTCAGGTTGGCCGTCGAGACCGCGATGGTCTCGTTGATGTTGCCGTCGGGCGCCAGGCGGCTGGTGTTCGGATCGATCCCATCATGCGTCGCCGGATTGACGTAGCCCGGCACCAGCACTTCCACGCCGCCATTCGAGTTGAGGGGCGCGAAGTTGGCCGCCGCGACGGCGTCCAGGTTGCTGGTGCCCGTGGCGGCCAGCAGGGCCTGATAGTCCGAGATGGGCAGATAAGTGTAGAGCGCGCTGCCCGTCTGGCCCAGCACGCCCGGATCAAGCGCGGCGAAGCCGACGTCCAGCTTCACCGTCGCGTCGTTCGTGAAGACCGATTCCCAGTACTTGGCGGCTACCTGGAAGCCGTAGGCGGCCGGAGAGCCGGCCACCCCGCCGATGTCGTTCAGCTGGATCGTCAAGGCTGACGCGGGCGTCGCCGAGATCAACGCGCCCGCGGCGAGGGACGACAACAGTAAATACTTTAGTTTGGAAGCCGACATCTGCTACCCCATAGCTAGAGTCCGGCGCCGTCTCCCCGAAAACCACGACGAACAATTGGTAACAGACTGGTAACGGTATTTCTCAACCGTCAAGGGCATTCCCGCCGCGTTAACTATAGTTTCCACAATTCACCTCTTGGCGCGGGAGGAACTCGCCTATTGGGGGAAGCCTAACTGGCGCCTGCGGGCGCGGCTGCGCTAGAGGTGGGCAAAATCGGGGAGCTTCCATGCATCTGTCCAAGTTCGCGGCCGGCGTTGCGGCCGCGGCCCTGCTCGCCGGGTCGGCGGGCGCCCAGACCGTCGATTCGGACGCCCAGGCGGCGCGCGTCCGGGCCCATGTCACCTTCCTGGCGTCGGACCTGCTGCAGGGCCGCGAGGCCGGTTCGCCAGGGTACGACATCGCCGCCAACTACGTCGCCTCGCAGTTCGCCCAGCTGGGCCTGAAGCCGGCAGGCGCCAACGGCGGCTGGTTCCAGCCCGTGCCTCTGGTCGCGGTGCGGCCGGCCGACGAGGGCCGCTTCGTCGTGAAGGGCAAGGACGGCGCCGAGGTCCCGCTGGTGTTCGGCGAGGACGTGATGGTCGGCAAGCCGGCCGGCCCCACCGAGCGCAAGGTCTCGGCTCCTCTGGTGTTCGTGGGCTACGGCGTGGTTGCGCCCGAGCACAAGCGCGACGACTACAAGGGCCTGGACGTGAAGGGGAAGATCGTCGTGATCCTCTCCGGCGCGCCGTCCAGCTTCCAGACCGAAGAGCGGGCCTATTATGCCAACGGCCGCACCAAGCGGGCCCAGGCGGCGGCGCACGGCGCCATCGGTGTGATCTCGCTCTACCTGCCGTCCGATGAGAAGCGCAGGCCTTTCGCCGAGGGGAAGCGCACCTGGCAGAGCTGGGCGATGACCTGGCGCAAGCCGGACGGCTCGCCCAACGACGTGGCGCTGGACACGCCCCAGCTGGCGAGCGTCAGCATGGCAGGGGCCGCCAAGTTGTTCGCCGGCGCGAAGAAGACCTACGCCGAAGTGGCCGAGGCCGCGGAGAAGCCGAAAGGCGACCCGCCGCGCTTCGCCCTTGCCACCCGGCTGGATGCGGTGGTGCGCACCGAGGTGAAGACGCTCGAGAGCGTCAATGTCGCCGCCATGATCGAAGGCTCGGACCCTAAGCTGAAGGGCGAGGTCGTCGTGCTCTCGGCCCACCTCGACCATATCGGCGTCACCCCGCCGGTGAACGGCGACGGGATCAACAACGGTGCGCTCGACAACGCCGGCGGCATCGCCACCACGCTGGAGGTCGCGCGCGCGTTCCAGCTAGCCGGCAAGGCGCCGCGCCGCTCGGTGCTGTTCCTGGCCGTGACGGGCGAGGAGAAGGGCCTGCTGGGCGCGGAGTACTTCGCCCGCAACCCCACGGCGCCGGCCTCGACGCTGGTGGCCGACGTGAACCTCGACATGCCGATCCTCACCTACGACTTCACCGACGTGGTGGCGTTCGGCGCCGAGCGGTCCAGCCTGGCCGGGGCGGTGCGCAACGCGGTCGGGCGCGAGGGCGTGGCGCTGTCGCCCGATCCGTTGCCGGAAGAGGGGCTGTTCACCCGCTCGGACCACTTCCGATTCGTGGAGGTGGGCGTGCCGTCGACGTTCCTGATGACGGGCTTCCAGAACGGCGGCGAGGCCAAGTTCCGCAACTTCCTGGCCAACTGCTACCACAAGCCCTGCGACGACCTCTCCCAGGGGATCGACTGGAAGGCCGGCGCCAAGTTCGCCCGGATCAACTACGAGATCGCCCGCGAGATCGCTGACGCCGACGCGCGCCCGCTGTGGAACAAGGGCGACTTCTTCGGGACCAGGTTCGCCGCTCCGCAGGTCATCGCCGACCACTAGGGGTCAGCGCCAGCCGTAGTTGAAGCTGACGCTCACGCGCGGGGTCTTCGCCTGGTTGGCGGGAACCTCGTGGCGCAGCCAGCTCTCCCACATGTAGATCGTGCCGGGCTGGGGCTGGAGGTAGACGAAGGCCTGGGTCTCCTCCGGTGCGTCCGGCCGGCGCGTAGGGGCGGCCATCATCAGCGGCAGGCGCGGATCCTCCAGCTTGAGCGCGCTCGCGCCGGGCGGGGTGTCCACATAGACCGTGCCCGAGATCACGCTGTGCGGGTGGATGTGGCCCGAGTGGCTGGCGCCCGGCTTCAGGACGTTCACCCACAGGCTGTCGAGCCGCAGGCGGCCGCCGCGCAGGTCGAGATGCAGCGCCCCGGCGAAGGTCTTGGCGTGCTTGTCGAGCTGGGTCTTCAGGTCGCCGAAGACGCTCATCCGCTGGGGCAGGTCGTCTAGCGAGCCGTATGAGGTGTAGCCGCCGTAGCCGTGCGCCTTGCTCCAGGCGCGGCCGGCGCGGTCCTCGGCGGCCAGCAGGTGGCAGGCTTCCAAAATCTCGTGGTTGAAATTTTCGAAGCTGCGGTTTGTTGTAAGGGTCGCCTCGTAGATCGGCGTGACGAAGAGCGGGCGCAGCGTCATGGCGGGCGGCTTTACCGCAGCCCACCGGTTTCTCAAAACGCCGCGTCGTCTGGCGCGGCCGCTGAACGTTGTTTAGGTTGGTCATCTAGAGAGTCCGGCCCGAAGAGCCGGGCCCGAGTTTTGGGGGAAGCGAGAGCATGAAGAGCATCGTGGCGGCGTTGGCTGTGGTCGGCCTCGCGATGGCCGCGCCCGTGGCGGCGCAGGCGCAACCCAAGGCCAAGGCGGCCGCGGCCTACAAGGCGCCGCGCGGCCCCGACGGCAAGCACCCCGACCTGAATGGCGTCTGGCAGGCGATGAACTCCGCCGGCTGGGACATCGAGCCCCACGCCGCGCGCGCGGCGCTGCAGATGCGGCCGGGCCCTTACAACCCGGTGCCGGCGAAGGCCATCGTGGCGCTGGGCGCCGTGGGCGCCGTGCCGGCCGGCCTGGGCATCGTGGAAGGCGGCGAGATCCCCTACACGGCCGACGCCAAGAAGCAGCGCGACGCGAACCGCGAGGACTATCTGAACCTCGATCCCGAGGTGAAGTGCTACCTGCCGGGCGTGCCGCGTGCGAACTACATGCACTTGCCGTTCCAGATCTTCCAATCCGAGAAGTCGATGATCGTGGCGTACGAGTACGCCGGCGCGGTGCGGAATATCCTCTTCACCGACCCCGGCCCGGCGCCGGTCGACAGCTGGATGGGCCAGTCGGTGGCGACCTGGGACGGCGACACGCTGGTGGTGAAGGTCACCGGCATGAACGACCGCACCTGGTTCGATCGCGCCGGCAACTTCCACTCCGACCAGATGACGGTGGAAGAGCGCTGGACGCCGGCCGGCCCGGGCTTGGTCCGCTACGAGGCGACGATCACCGACCCGGCCACCTTCACGAAGCCGTGGAAGATGAGCTTCAACCTGTACAAGCGGGTGGGCGAAGACGCGCGGCTGAACCAGTTCAAGTGCGTCGAGTTCGTCGAGGAACTGATGTACGGCGACCTGCGTAAGGAACCGCTGAAGTAGGGTCGGTTCCAAACCGGACCTTCGAGGGATAGAGTCTAGCATCCGGCGTTGGAGGCGCGAGATGAACAAGAAGAAGCTGATCATTGCGGGGGCCATCGGGGCGGTCCTCAGCGTGGCCGCCGCCGGCGGCGCGGCCTGGGCCCACCACGCGTTCGCGGCGGAGTTCGACGGCAAGGCGCCCGTGCTGCTGCGCGGCAAGGTGACCCGCGTCGAGTGGATCAACCCGCACGCCTGGGTCCACATGAACGTGGTGGACTCGACCGGCAAGTCGACGGCGTGGATGGTGGAGGGCGGTACGCCCAACACCCTGATGCGCTCGGGCATCACCAAGGCCTCGCTGCCCGCAGGCACCGAGATCATCGTCCGCGGCTACCAGTCCAAGGACAAACTCTGCAAGCCGGCCTGCAAGGCCAACGGCCGCGACGTGACGTTCCCGGACGGCAAGAAGCTGTTCATGGGCTCGTCGGGCACCGGCGCGCCGCAGGACGGCGCGGACCCGACCGAAAAGAAATAGTCCTGGCCCACGCCGGATACGGAAAGGGGAGCCGCGAGGCTCCCCTTTTTCGTGCCGCCCATGGTCTGAGGCTCAGCGCGCCTGGATCTTCAGCAGCGAGTCCCACATGTCCTGCGCGAAGCCGATGACGCTCAGGTTGGCGGAGAAGGCGGTCTTGGCCTGGATCATCCCGACCGTCTCCTGCGCGAGATCGGTCTCGGGTTCGCCTTCGACGCCCATGCGGGCGATGTTGGTGGCCGAGGCGTCGAGGCGGCGGGTGGCCGCCATGAGGCCGTAGCGGGCGGTGGAGATCGGGTCCATGCGACGAGGCTGCGCCAGGTCCGGTTAAGGCCGCGCTCAACGACGTGGTGAACAAGTCCGAAAATCGCGCGACCAGGGACGGCGCGCGGGCGTTATGCTGCGCCGACCGAAGGAGACCCGGCATGCGCGCGCTCATCGCCCTCGCCCCGTTGCTGCTCGCCGGCGCGGCTCAGGCCCAGCCGATCAACGAGAACCCGCCGACGAAGACCATCCAGTGCATCGACGTGGGCGGCCAGTCGATCCCGCCGGTCTGCAAGGTCCCGGGAAGCCGGCTGGACCCGCGGGAAGACCTCTGCACCTGCCCGAACGGCGGCCTGCGGGTCGAGGTTGCGGTCTGCGCCAAGGGGCAGGCGCCGCCGCCCGAGGGGAAGGCGCTGAACATCGCCCGCAGCGCGGCCGTGCGCGACGGCGCCTTGCTGGGCGACACCGTGGGCGGCCGGCCGATCTGCGTGGCGCCGCGCAACCGCGGCTAGAGCCTGTCGGGTTCAGACGGAATCATCTGAACCCGATAAACAGGCTCGATCTCTTTGATTTAGAGCGCGTTTTAGGGCGAAACCGGCCTCCACTTTCACCCAACGCGCTCTAGAGAGCCCTAGCCGAGGGCGCCGTAGACGATCTTCTGGAACATCGGGCAGCCGATGCGGCCCGTGGGGCGCTGGCCCTGCATGGCTGTAACCGCCTCGGGACCGAGCGGCATGGAGTCCTGGATCAGGTAGATCAGGATCATGTCGTTGACTGGGTCGGCCTGCCACCAGGTCCCGAAGGCGCCCGGCCAGCCGAACGAGCCCTGGCCGCCGGCGCCCATCCACTGGTGCTTCTCGGCGTCCATGATCATCGATGCGCCCAGGCCGAAGCCCTGGGACAGCCAGAACGGCATGCCCAGGAACGCGTGGCCGCGCTGCTCGTCGGTGAGCCGGTTGGTGGTCATCAGGTCGATGGTCTCGGGCTTCACCAGCCGGACGCCGTCCACCTCGCCGCGGCCCAGCATCAGGCGGGCGAACTTCAGGTAGTCGTCGGCCGTGGAGATCAGGCCGCCGCCGCCGGCTTCGAACGAGGACGGCGTCTCGGGATCGGCCCACGAGACGTCCTTCAGGCCGCCCTCGGGCTGGGCCTGGTAGAGCTTGGCCAGGCGGCCGCGCTTCTCATGCGGCGTCCAGAAGAACGTGTCCGTCATGCCGAGCGGATCGAAGATGCGCTCCTTCAAGACCTGGCCGATCGGCTTGCCCTCGACCGCCGCCACCAGGAAGCCCAGCACCTCGGTGGCGTGGCTGTAGTGGAAACGGTCGCCCGGCTGGTAGCTGAGGGGCAGGGCGCCCAGGCGGGTCATCCATTCCTCGGGCGAATGCGGGTGGCCGAGCGGCGAGCCCAGCTTCTCCTCGTGGGCATGGGCGATCGGTCCCATGGAGGTAAAGCCGTAGGCCAGGCCCGAGCGGTGGGTCATCAGGTCCTCGACCGTGATCTCGCGCGCGGCGGCCACGGTCGAGTCCAGTGGGCCCGTGGCGTCGGTCAGGACCTTCATGTCCTTGAACTGCGGCAGCCACTTGGTGATCGGGTCGCTGAGCTTGATCTTGCCCTCCTCGAGCAGCATCAATGCCGCGAGGGTGGTGACCGGCTTGGTCATCGAGGCGATGCGGAAGAGCGTGTCGCGCTCCATCGGCAGGCCGGCGGCGATGTCGCGCTGGCCCACGGTGTCCACCTGGACCACTTCGCCCTTGCGCCAGACCATGGCCACGACGCCGGACAGCGCCTGCTGGTCGACGAGCCCCTTCAGCGCCGGGGCGATCCCCGCCAGCATCTCGCGATTGAAGCTCGCCGGAGCCTGAGCACCGTCCATCGGACGCCTCCCTTATCGTCGTTCACTCACATACCGCCGGGGGACGCGGGCGGCGTCAAGCCGGCCGTTGGGGCAAGGGGGCGAAAAGCTGGGCGCCGCGGCCGCCGGCGTTTGCATCCTCGTCACGGAATCGCCCGTAGAGAGGTTCGGGGGCCGGCGAGAGTTGTGCGCCGGTCCCCGCGTCCTTATCGGGGACTTCATGCCGCCAACCGCCGTGACGAAGCGCCTGACCCTGGCCGGGGCCGCCGCCGTGCTCACGGCCGCCTGCTCGCCGCTCAGCATGTTCGCAACGCTGTCGCCCAAGGACCCGGCCGCGTTCGTCGGCCGTGGCGAGGCCTATGGCGTGGGGCCGCGCCAGCGCCTCGACGTCTATGCGCCCCGCGGCGCCAAGGGTCAGGCGCCGGTGGCGGTGTTCTTCTACGGGGGCTCGTGGGATTCGGGCCGGCGGCAGGACTACAATTGGGTCGGCCGCGCGCTGGCCTCGCGCGGGTTCGTCACCATCGTCGCCGACTATCGGATCTATCCCGAGGTCCGCTATCCGGGCTTCCTGGAGGACGGCGCCCAGGCGGTGAAATGGGCCAGCGACAACGCCCGCCGGTATGGCGGCGACCCGGACCGCATCGTCCTGGCGGGCCACTCCGCCGGGGCCTACAACGCCGTGATGCTGGGCCTGGACGGCCGCTATCTGAAGGCCGTCGGCGTCGATCCGACCCATGTGAAGGCGGTGGCGGGTCTCGCCGGGCCCTACGACTTCCTGCCGTTCACCGACCCTATCGCCAAGCGGATCTTCGGCGATGCCGCCGACCCGCCCGCCACCCAGCCGCTGGCCCATGTCACGAAGAACTCCCCCGCCGCCTTCCTGGCCACCGGCGACGCCGACACCATGGTCTATCCGCGCAACACGACCGCCCTGGCGCGGAGGCTGCGCGAAGCGGGCGTGCCGGTGGAGGAGCGCCACTATCCGCGGGTCGACCACGTGCGCATCCTGCTGGCCCTGTCGCGGCCCCTCCGTGGCGGGGCTCCGGTGCTGGATGAGATGAGCGCCTTCCTGCGCGAGCACGCCGACTGAGCCGTGCTGCGCCCGCGAACGGATGACACCGGTTGTCCGCGGCGCCAGGCGCACAAGGCCTTACACCGTAAGGAGTTTATCGGCCGGGCGCCCTAGCGTGAGGCACGCTGCGATGCCGCATTGAACGCAGGGGTCGACATGCGTATATGCCCGCTCGCTCCGGAAGGGGGCGAAGGCTGCAAGGACGCGACACCGCCCATGTTGCTCACGCTGATGAAGGCCAAGCTGCACCGCGCCACGGTGACCCAGGCCGACCTGGATTATGAAGGGTCGATCGCGATCGACCGGGATCTGCTGGACGCGTCGGGCATCCTACCGCACGAGCAGGTGGATGTGCTGAACATCACCAACGGAGCCCGCTTCACCACCTACGCCATCGAAGCTCCGCGTGGCTCCAAGGTGATCGGCGTGAACGGCGCGGCGGCGCGGCTCGTCCAGAAGGGCGACAAGGTCATCGTGGTGACCTATGGGATGCTGCCCGCCGAGGAAGCCCGCAACTATGCGCCGACCGTGGTCCTGCTGGACGACGCCAACGAGATCAAGAACGCGGCCTGAGCTGGCCGGGGCCGCGCTTGCGGCCCTGATGCTGGCCGGCTGCTCACCCGGCGCGCCGCCCGGCGTGGACCGCGACGCGCTGGACGCGGCGGTCTCCAAGGCGGTGGGCGACCCGAACACCTGCGTGCTGATCGCCGAGGCGGGGTCGGGCAAGCGCTACTACCGCTACAATTCGGCGACCACCTGCGCGAAGGAGTTCGCCGCCTGCGACGAGCCGGGGACGCGCAAGCTGGACGCTCTGCTGGACGCGACGGTCAAGGATCGCCAGCCCCGGCAGCTGTCGTGCAACACCCAGTCCGACGCCTCGCGCGGGGTGGGCTGGGCCGCCGGGCCGATCCAGGGCACCAACCTGGTCTACGCGGCGATGATGGAGGGCGACCGCGCCTTTCCCGGACGGATGATGGCCGAGCGGCTGGACGGCGCGTTCCGCCGCGCCAAGGTCAGCAAGTAGCGCCGCCATGACGATCCTGGTGACCGGCAGCTCGGGCCACCTCGGCGAGGCCCTGATGCGGACGCTGCGGGCCGCCGGGCGCGACGCCGTGGGCCTGGACGCGAGGCCGTCGCCCTGGACCGACGTCGCTGCCTCGGTGGTTGATCGCGACGCCGTCCGCGCGGGCTTGCGCGGCGCGACGGCGGTGATCCACGCGGCCACCCTGCACAAGCCGCACGTGGCGACGCATCCGCGCCAGGCGTTCGTGGACGTCAACATCACCGGCACGCTGAACCTGTTGGAGGCGGCGGCCGAGGCCGGCGTGAAGGCCTTCGTCTTCACCAGCACCACCAGCGTCTTCGGCCGAGCGCTCGCCCCGCCGCCGGGTGCGCCGGCGGCGTGGATCGACGAGGATGTCCGGCCGATCCCCAAGAACATCTACGGGGTCACCAAGGCCGCCGCGGAGGACCTCTGCGAGCTGATGCAGCGCCGAACCGGCCTGCCGGTGATCGTGCTGCGCACTTCGCGCTTCTTCCCGGAGGCGGACGACGACCGCCAGCTGCGCGACGCCTATGCCGACGCGAACGCCAAGGCCAACGAGTTCCTGTTCCGCCGGCTGGACGTCGAGGACGTGGTCGGCGCCCACCTGGCCGCGCTGGAGGCCGCGCCGCGCCTGGGGTTCGGCCGCTATGTGGTAAGCGCCACGACGCCGTTCGCGCGCGAGGACGCCGCTGCGCTGGGGACGGACGCGCCGGCCGTGCTGGCGGCGCGGGTTCCCCAGTTCGTGGACGTCTATGCGGACCTGGGCTGGAGCATGTTCCCGACCCTGGACCGGGTCTACGACAACGCCCGCGCCAGGGCCGACCTGGGCTGGGCGCCGGCCTACGACTTCGCCCACGTGCTGGAGCGCGTCGCCTCCGGCGAGGCGCCGATCAGCCCGCTCGCGCAGGTGATCGGCGCCAAGGGCTACCATGCCGAGACGTTCCGCGACGGCCCGTACCCGGTGGAAGCCTAGGCCAGGCTCAGCGCCCCAGTTCGTACAGGCCGCTGATGTCGATGCGGACCTTCAGCTCGCCGCCGGAGATCGAGGTCCCGGCGTCCATCTCGGCCCCGCGCTTGGCGGCATAGGCCATCATCGGCATCGGCGGCTGGGGCGCATAGCCGCCGCCTTCGCTCAGGTTGACCAGGCGGGCGACCTTGTAGCCGGTCGCCTTGGCGTAGAGGTCGGCCTTGGCGGCCAGCGCCTTCACGGCGGCCTCGCGTGCGGCGTTCTCGGCGGCGGTCGGGTCCTGCAGGCCGAAGCTGATGCCCTGCACCTGGTTGGCGCCGGCGTTCACCGTGGCGTCGACGGCCGGGCCCAGCTTCTTCAGGTCGTTCACCGTCACGGTGACGTTGTTCGAGGCTTGGTAGCCGACCAGCAGGGGCGGCTGGTTCTCCTGGTACTTGTACTGCGGGTTCAGGTTCAGGTTGGACGTCTGGATGTCCTTGTCGGCGATGCCGGCCTTGCGGAGGCTGGCGACGACGGCGTTCATCCGCGTGGCGTTGGCCTGCATGGCCTCGGCGGCGGTCTCGCCTTCGGTCATCACGCCCAGGGTGATCGTCGCCATGTCGGGCGCGACCTTGGTCTCGCCATAGGCCGACAGGTTCAACGTGGTGGCGCGGAACATGGTGTCTGCGGCGGATGGGGCCGCCTGGGCCAGGGCCGCGGGGGCGGCGGCGGAAGCGGCCAGGACCAGGCTCAGGCCGGCGGCGCGCATCAGGGTCTTCATCGAGGTAGTCTCCAGTCCGGGGGGGAACGAACCCAAGCGTCGCAATTCCTACCTGAACGCAAGCTTTAAGCCGCGTGCAGCCCATGGTAACGCGGCGGACTGCGCTGCAGGGGCCTGTAGCTCAATGGTTAGAGCCGGCCGCTCATAACGGTCTGGTTGCAGGTTCGAGTCCTGCCAGGCCCACCAGCACGCCTTTTCAGGGGCGTTCAGCGCGTTCCAAAGATCTGGGCTAAACCCCTAGAAACGCAGTGGAAATCCATCACGCAATCGTGCGGGTTGTTCCGGACGTTGTGGATCATTTGCGGAACATTCTCTGGTATTTTTAGGGGTCGATACCAGGGATTTCCGGCGCGATACCAGAGCGATGCCTCTCACCGAATCCAAACTCATGAGCCTCGGCGCCGCGCTGGCGGCCACGCCGGTGGCTGACCGAAAGCCGCGCAAAGTGACGGACAGCGAGGGGCTGTACATCCATCTGCAGCCATCAGGGTCGATGCTGTGGCGACTGGCATATGCCTTCGACGGCAAGCAGAAGGTTCTGGCGCTCGGCAAATATCCTGATGTCCCGCTTCCGAAGGCGCGGAAGGCCGCGGTCGATGCCCGGGCGCTGGTGGCGGACGGCCGTGATCCTGCGCTTGAGCGGAAGCGGGCCAGGATCAAGGCCAAGTCGGCGGCGATGGGCAGCACCTTCCGGGTGGTCGCCGAGGCCTGGTTCAAGGCCCGGAAGATCAAGTGGGTTGATAGCTACTCCGAGCGGTTGAGATCGCGCCTGGATGACGATCTCCTTCCCGACCTGGGGGAGTTGAAGATCGCGGAGATCGAGCCCGTCGAAGTTCTCGCCTGCATCCGCAAGATCGAGCAACGCGGCGCCCCCGAGATGGCCCGGCGCGTCCTTCAGATGGCCGGCAACATCTTCAGGTTCGGCGTGGCGACGGGGCAGTGCGCACGCAATCCGGCCGCGGATATCCGCGATGCGCTCGCGTCGCCGAAGCCTGTTAAGCATCGCCCCTCGCTGAAGCCCGGGGACCTGCCGGAATTCATGCGTCGGTTGGCGCAGTACGACGGAGAGGAGCGGACGCGGCTCGGGCTGGAGCTCGTTGCTCATACGATGGTGCGCACCTCGGAAGCCCGGTTTGCACATCGCGACGAATTCGAGAATCTCGACACCGAGCAGGCGCTCTGGCGTATCCCAGCGGCGCGGATGAAGATGCGTCGGGACCATCTAGTCCCCCTGTCGCCGCGCGCCGTTGAGATCGTGAAGGGGCTGTTCGTGCTGGCCGGCAACAAGCCGCTGCTGTTCGATGCCGATACCAAGAGCGGGGTGATTTCCGAGAACACGCTGATCTACGCGGTCTACCGCATGGGGTATCACAACCGCGCGTCGGTGCACGGATTCCGCTCGACCGCGTCGACGATACTCAACGAGCACGAGTTCAATCGCGACTGGATCGAGATGCAGCTGGCGCATAGCGAGGGAAGCGTCAGGTCAATCTACAACGCGGCGGAGTGGATCAGCGGTAGACGCCTGATGATGGCGTGGTGGTCGAGCTACCTCGAGCACCTGATGGCGGGACGCAATCCCGATGGGACGGTTCACCAACAGCCCGCCAACGAGGACCGCTTGCCAGAGGCCGCCGCCGCGGTGTTGCGGCGGATGGAGGACGCAAGACGTTAGGCGCGATGAGTTCGCGAGGTCCTGGCGGCGCGCCTTGGCCAGCCGCTTCTAGGCCGCCCAAAGGGCGGCGACCGGGGCGGCGAAGAGATTCTCGCCGAACGCCACAGTCTGATCGCCGTCGTAGAGCACGATCCCGGCGCGGAAGCCCTTGTTCAGGTCGGCAAGCCGCCGCAGTCCCTTGAAGTCGGCCGATGTCACGGTGGCTGCAGCCTTCACCTCGATGGCCACCATTTCGTTGGCTTCGTTCTCCATGACGACATCGACCTCAACCTGATCCTTGTCGCGATAGAATGAGAACCGCAGTCGATCGTCGTAGAAGGCGGCCAGGCGCTGTAGCTCCGCGAACACGAATGTCTCCAGCACCGATCCGAATAGGCTTCGGTCCTCCGCGACCTTCTCTGCCGTGACCGCCCGTGCGGCTCCGAGCAGGGCGCTGTCCATGAAATGGAGCTTGGGAGTCTTGATGAGCCGGCTGAGATCGTTGCGGTGCCATGGCTCCAGCCGCTTGACCAGGAAGAGCTGTTCCAGCACGTCGAGATAACTCTCGACGGTCTTGTTCGAGAGCTTGAGATCCGTGCTGACGGTTTGAATGCGCAGGAGCTGCGCGGAATGATGCGCCGCGACGCGGATCAGGTTGGGGATCTCGCCAGGCTTTTCGATTGTGGAGATATCGCGGACGTCACGCTCTGCGATGGCGTCGATATAGTTGCGGCACCAGTCCCGGCGGCGTCTTGGATTGTCGCGTTCCAGGACGCTCGGATATCCGCCCGTGAGGACGACCTCGATGAGGTCGCTCCCGACAATGGGGGCGACTTTCGTCGGCGCCTTTCCGCGGAAGGCCCGGTTCAGGAACGAGGCGCCGCCTTGATCGCGGATCTCGGCCTGAGCGAGCGGCAAGAGGGAGATCACGTCCATTCGTCCGGCGAGGGATTCCTTCGCCACCTTGATCGTGAGTAGGTTCGCAGACCCCGTTATGAGGAAGCGTCCCGGTCTCCTATCCTCGTCGACCGACTTCTTTATCGCCAGCATGAGGTCGGGTGCGCGTTGCACCTCGTCCAGAATGGCTCGGTCTAATCCACGAACGAACCCAGTCGGATCCGTCTTGGCTGCTTCGAGCGTCGTGGCGTCATCGAGCGTGAGATAGTCGTATCCGTCCTTTGCAACGAGCTTTGCGAGCGTCGTCTTTCCCGACTGCCTCGGTCCGTTGAGCGCAACGACCGGCGTGTCCTTAAGGGCATCGCGAATTCGGGCTTCGACAAAACGGGGGTGCATTTTTCAGCCAGCGCTTTTGATAGCCTCAACCTTAGCGACCGCTTTTAAAGAGCGCACCGTCCAGTTTGGATTTGATTATCGGCCAAATTGGAATTTGTGAGCGGCCAATTTGTCCCCGTGCCTTTAAAGGCAATGGCAGCGTTTTCGCACACCGGAAAAAATTGCCGTCCAGTTTGGAAGGTAAAAGCGGCTGAATGTGAAAATCGTGGCGTCCAAATTGGAGTGAATCAAAATCGTCGCCCACAAGCTCTAAGCGGACGCGGGTAGCCCCGCTACGCCCGCAAGGCATTCTTGTGGGGAGTTCGCTTTAAAGCGCCCGCGAATTCGAATTTCCGGACTTCTCCAATATCGTTGCAGCGCTTAGCGCCAAGCACGGGAAATCAGAGCCTTTCAGCCTGTTTCCGGCCATCGAATTAGCGCTGGCGACCGACGCCGCAAATGACCGGCTCTATTTTTTACCGGTAAAATTCCGAACGTTTGAAACGGGCAGAGCAAATCAAAGCGTTCTCCGGACGTAGCCTGACATTCGCCAGCGTTAGGCGAAGCGAGCGCCGCAGAGTACGCGAAAGGCGAAGCGAACCCTCGCGACGATGAGATCGAAGCTGCTAGCGTCAGCTTATGTGCAACCTCTACGCCATGATGCGCGCCCGCGCCGAAGTCGCCGCTGTCGCGCGCGCAATGGATCGCAACAACAATCAGCCACCGCAGTCGGGCGTCTATCCCGACTACGCCGCCCCCGTCGTCGTCCGTACTGACAACGGCGCGCGCGAGATGCGCAACATGCGCTGGGGGATGCCGACGCCGCAGAACGTACTTTACGAGGCCGCCTCCGCCCGCGCCGACAAGCTGCGCGCGAAGGGCAGGGACGTCGATTTCAACGAACTCCTGAAGATGGAGCCGGACAAGGGCGTGACCAACGTCCGCAACACCACCAGCAAGCACTGGCAGGCTTGGCTGGGTCCTGCCCACCGGTGCCTCGTTCCGCTTACTTCCTTCGCGGAGCCGGACCAGGTCGGGGGCACCCGCCGAAACATCTGGTTCGCGCTTACGCCCGAGCGTCCGCTCGCCTTCTTCGCCGGCGTGTGGACGGCGCACAGCTGCGTCCGCAAGATCAGCACCGGGTGGGAAGACTGCGAGGTCTATGGCTTCCTGACCGCCGACGCCAACGCCGACGTCGCGGCGTTCCACTCGAAGGCGATGCCGGTGATCCTGACCGAGCCTGCGGAATGGGACCTGTGGATGAGCGATGCACCCTGGAGCGAGGTCCGCAGCCTGCAGCGACCGCTGCCCAACGGGGCGCTCCAGATCGTGAATGACGGCGTGAACGAAGACGAGGTCGAGCCGGCCTGAAGCATGCCGCCCGCCCGTGCTCCTGGATCCGATCCAAGCTGGACTGTCCGCCTGCTGGCGCTGGCCTGCGTCTTGCTGGCGCTGATGTGCCTGGCTTTGGCCCTCGCCTGGCGGACCAAGGCCGAAGAGGCCGCCTGCTTCCGTCAGGCCCTGGCCGAGGGCGAGACGCCGGCCGTGGCCGACACGGATTGCCGGGCGGACTGAGCGCCCTTAGCGGATACTGATGGGGCAAAGCTGGGCCGCGCCCACTGTCTGGACCTTCTGCGTGCCGCCGCAGTCGTACATGCACTGCTTGGACATGCCGGTGGTCCGCTCGCCCTGCTTGATGCAGGCGCCGCCGCTGCGGGGCGGATCGTTCAGCCCGCTGACGCTCGCCTGCGCGGTCATGGGGCAGATCCGGCCGGCGCTCACGTTCTGCGTCGTCTCCCCGAAGCTGCAACGATAGTAGCAGACCGCACCCGCGCCGCTCGTCTGCTCGCCCGACTTCATGCAGGTCTCGGCCGTGGCGGCGCCGCCCACGAAGACAATGGCGGCGGCGAACGCGGCGACAGCGAATCTCATGATCTCTCCCCAAAGAGGTTGGACAGAAGCTAGGCCATGCCGATGACGATGCAACCCGGCCGGGCAAGACGGCGACCTACGGCGCCCATGTCCACGGGTCGTCATAGAGATGCGGGAAGACTGCGACCTCCCGCGAGCCGCAGCCCTCGTCGCCGGCGCACGACAGCCGCTCGGCGATGGCGGCGATCCGGACGCCCGTCCGATCGCCAAACCGTTCGGCAAGCTCCGGCGGTGTCCATTCGACCAGCCGCGTGCAGGCTTTGCAGCAGATCGCCAGGGACCAGCCCTTCGCAAGGTAGGTCTCGACGGTGTCCTCCCCGACCTGGCCGACGTGGAAGCGGTCGAGGGCGCTCTTCGGCGGCGGCTTGAGGGTGGATATCATCGCAACCTCAGATCCAGACCCGGACCCGGCCTTCGGCGCCGCAGCCGCGACACTTCGCGCGCCTGCGGATGTCCATCGGCGTCGCGTCGGCCCCGCATCGCGCCCTGGCATCGGTCGCCGTCAGCGTCGCCAGGTGCTCGCAGACTTCGCACTGCAGTTTCAGCGTCTTACCCTGGTCCAACGACCGATGCAGGTTCTGGAACATGGTCACCGGCGGACCTCAATGGAAGTCGCGGCTGCGGATCAGCCGGCCGTCGACGCGCGAGCGGGCGACGATCTCGCGCTGGTCTTCCCGCAGCTCCGATAGCCGGCCGGTGAGGTCCTCGAAATCCGCGGACACCAGGTGGATCACGTCGCCCGCACGCTGCACCTGGCCATGCACGATGAGGAACGAAGAGGACATCACGGTGCGACGATGCTTCTCGAAGGTGTCCTTCCAGACCACGACGTTGGCGATGCCGGTCTCGTCCTCGAGCGTCATGAACACCACGCCCTTGGCCGTGCCGGGGCGCTGTCGGACGGTCACGAGGCCCGCGACGCATAGGCGTCGACGATCCCGGGCAGACGCCAGGGCGGAGCAGGGGGCGACGCCGCGCGCCGCGAACCCTGGACGGAAGAACGCGACGGGGTGGCCCTTCAGCGAAAGGCTGGTCGTCCGATAGTCCTCCGCGACGTGCTGGCTTTCCGACATGAAAGGCAACTGCACCTGCTGTTCCCGAGACCGCTGGCGCAGCAGCAGCGGGGCCTTCTCGTCGGCGTCCCATTCGCCAGCGAGGCCCTTCACAGCCCAGAGCGCTTTGCGACGATCGAGGCCCTGGCTGCGGAAGGCGTCGGCCTCTGCGAGCAATTCCAGGCCGCGCCGCGAGACGCCGCCACTCCTGGCCAGGTCGAGCGGCGTCATCGCCAGGCCTTCGGCGCGCGCCGCCATGAGGGCTTCAGCCTCCGCCTTTTTGAACCCGTTGACCTGCCGCAGGCCCAACCGCACTGGCCGGTAGGGCGTGCGCGGGTCGTCGGACGGCTCCAGGATGTTGTCCCAGTCGCTGAAGACGACGTCCGGAGGCCGCACCTCGACCCCATGCTGCTGGGCATCTCGCACAAGTTGAGAGGGTTGGTAGAAGCCCATGGGCTGGGCATTCAGCAGGGACATCAGGAAGACATCCGGGTGCTTCCACTTCACCCAGGCCGAGGCGTAGACCAAGAGCGCGAAGCTGATCGCATGGCTCTCCGGGAAGCCGTACGAACCGAAGCCCTCGATCTGGTGGAAGCAGCGTAGCGCGAACTCCTCCGGGTAGCCGCGGCCCACCAGTCCGTCGACGAACCGCGCGCCATAGACACCGACGCTGCCGTAGTGGCGGAAGGTGGCCATAGACCGTCGCAGGCCGTCGGCGTCGTTCTCCGTGAACTTCGCCGCCTCGATGGCGATGCGCATGGCCTGCTCCTGGAAGAGCGGCACGCCCAGGGTCTTGCCCAGGATCGACTTCAGCTCGTCGGCCGGGCCGTGGTTCGGGTGGGGCGACGGATACTCCACCAGGTCCTTGCCCTCGCGCCGGCGCAGGTAGGGGTGGACCATGTCGCCCTGGATCGGTCCGGGCCGCACGATCGCCACCTCGATGACTAGGTCGTAGAACCGCCGCGGCTTCATCCGGGGCAGCATCGACATCTGCGCGCGGCTCTCCACCTGGAAGACGCCCATGGAGTCGGCCTTGCCCAGCATGTCGTAGACGCCGGGCTCCTCCTGCGGGATCTCGGCGATGTCCTCCATCCCCAGGGTGACGAGGCATTCCTTCAGCGCCGTCAGCATGCCCAGCGCCAGCACGTCGACCTTCATCAGGCCGAGCGCATCGATGTCGTCCTTGTCCCATTCGATGAAGGTCCGGTCGGGCATGGCCGCATTGCCGATGGGCACGGTCTCGTCGAGTCGACGCTTGGTCAGGACGTAGCCGCCGACGTGCTGCGAGAGGTGGCGCGGAAAGCCCAGGAGCTGCTGGGCCAGCGTCGTGGCCCGGACGATCTCCGGCGCCGTCGGATCGATACCGGCCTGGCGAACATGGCCCTCCGGGATCTCGTCGCCGTAGCTGCCCCACACGGTATTGGCCAAGGCGGCGGTGATGTCCTCCGTGAGACCCAGCGCCTTGCCCACCTCGCGGATCGCCATCCGCGGCCGGTAGTGGATGACCGTCGCCACGATCGCGGCGCGCTCGCGGCCGTAGCGGCGGTAGATGTACTGCATCACCTCCTCGCGCCGCTCGTGTTCGAAATCCACGTCGATGTCCGGCGGCTCGCCGCGGCTCTCGGAGATGAAGCGCGAGAACAACAGGTCCTGGTCCGGCTTCGTCGGGTCCACCGCGGTCACGCCCAGGCAGAAGCAGACACAGGAGTTGGCGGCCGAGCCGCGGCCCTGGCACAGGATGCCCTCGGACCGTGCCCAGCGGACGATGTCGTGCACGGTCAGGAAATAGTTGGGGAAGTTCAGGCGCTCGATGAGGTCGAGCTCCTTGTCGATGGTGCGGCGAACGCGATCGGGCAGGCCGCCCGGGAAACGCCACGCCGCCCCCTCCCAAGCCAGGTCCCGCAGATGCTGGATGGCCGTCTTGCCGGGCGGCACTGGCTCGTCAGGATACTCGTACTTGAGCTCGCCCAGGTCGAAGCTGATCCGCCCGGCGAGCTCGAGGCTGCGGCCCACGACGCCAGGGAAGCGCTCGAAGAGGCGGGCCATTTCCTCGGGCGGTTTTAGATGCCGCTCGGCGTTCGCCTGCAGCGCCAGGCCGGCCGTATGCACCGTCCGGCCTTCGCGGATACAGGTCAGGACATCCTGCAGGAGGCGCCGCTCTGGCCCGTGGTAGAGCACGTCATTGGTGGCCACGAGTGGCGTGCCGGCGTCGGCCGCAAGCTGCGCCAGCTCCGAAATCCGCTTCAGGTCGCGCGGCCCATAGCGTCGGGTCGCGGCCAGCCACACGTCCCGCCCGAGACCACGCATGCGCTGCAGTCGCTCCGCAAAGTCGCGGCTCAGGCGATCGGGCGGGACGACGAGCGTCAGCTGGCCGGCGCTGGCATCGCGGAAGTCCTCCCACAGGAGGTGGCACTCGCCCTTTTTCGCGCGGAGCTGGCCCGCGGTGAGCAAGCGGGTCAGTCGGCCGTAGGCTTCGCGATCGGTCGGGTAGACCAGCAGCTCCGGCGTCTCGTCGGCGAAGACCAGCCGACATCCGGTCAGGGCGCGGATCGTCTGTCCGCTCTCCCGTAGCGTTCGCGCCTGCGACCAGGCACGCACCACGCCGGCCAGGGTGTTGCGGTCGCAAATTCCGATCGCCTCCAGGCCCAGCGCGGCCGCGCCGATGACCAGTTCGCCGGGATGCGAGGCGCCGCGCAGGAACGAGAAGTTCGAGGCGGCCTGGAGCTCGACATACCCGGTCATGGCGACATGCCATCGGAGGGCCGCACGGCCCCGGCGCTGTCCCCGCGACTACCGTAGTAGTGGGGTAGGCCGGTGAAGTGGAACGCGGTCGTCTCCAGCCCCTGCACGGCGACGTTGAGGGCCTGCCAGTCGCGCCCGAACGGGCGGCAGCGCGACTGCAGGTGACGAAGCGCCAGCGCGTAGGGGCGAAGAGCTTCGAACACGCCGGCGACCGCCTCGCGCTCGCGCAGGTCGGCAGCGTCCGCGATTGGCTCACGCGCGCCGTAGAAGTCCCGTCGCCGGGTGAAATGGAATGCAGACGTCTGCAAACTGGAGAGGGCGATGTCGAGCGCGCTGCCGTCACGCGAGAAGTAGCCGACAGTGGCCTGCAACCCCCAGATCGCCTGCACGTAGGGGCGGAGCGCCTCGAAGTCGCGCGCGGCCGCGTCGGGCGAGCCCAGGCCAGCATAGGTCCGATGCACCATCAGACGCACCCGCTGCGCAGACGTGCGTCGTCGCTCGGCCACGTGGCCGCCATTGCCCTGTCCCAAACTTCCATGACGTCGAACAAAAGCAGAACATTTGAGCCTTGGCGAGTCCGATCTCGCGGTTGTGTGCTCGCCGAACCCCGGAGTCGCACACCGCGGCGCCAATCGTGAGTCTGAGCACATAGGAGCCCCGGCCCCGCCACCTCATCGCAGGGCGAGCTGCGCATGTGAAAGGGTGGTGAGCCGTCGTTTCGTCGCGTATTGGTGCGCGGTGGGCAAAGGGAGTTCGTGCTCGGCTGATCGGCAGCTGGATCGCGATTCCAGCCTGCACTCGCCCACCACAACTGTCTCCGCTGCCGCCGTGAAGAAGCCGAAAACCCCGCCTGCGCCGCAAACTGACGCGGAGCTAAATCAGTACCAAGCAGCGGCGATGGTGGGCCTGTCGCCCGAGCTGCTTGGCTGGCTCGGAAGCTACGCGCCTAAGCAGGACGTCGATCGCAAGCTCAAGGTTCGTAAGGACGGTGACCAGTTCTTCGTCGAGCTCGACGAACTCGTGGAGTTCAACGATTGGCTCAAGCTCCCTTGGCCCTCGAAGGACGGCGGCCGCCCTGCCGTCCCCGCGGGGATCCAGCGCGAGATCAAGGATGAGGCCAGCGGCGAATGCGCCATTTGCCACAAGAACGGGAACTCCTGTGAAGCGGCGCACATCGATCCGGTAGCCAAGTCGAAGAACAACCACCCGGAGAACCTGATCTGGCTCTGCTCAAACCACCACACGAAGTTCGACAAGGGCGGCTACGGGCCCTCGCCAGACGCCAAGGACTTCGTCGTCGGCTTCAAGCAATCCCTGACCTTCTACCGCCGCGCGCTTTGGGAGCTGCAGGCGGAGGTAAGCGGGCGCCTCTTCACCATGCTCAAGGCCTGCGACGCGCTCAAAGCGCAGCTGGCCGCGGCGAAGACCCCCGATCAGGTCGCCGCCGTCGAGGGTTTGGCTAAGAAGGCTGTTGGCCAGGTGGCCAAGATGGCCCCGACGTCGAAGGCCGACCCAGATTTCGTTGCCTTCAGCGCGATGAAGCCGCAATTCGAGAAGCTGGCGGCCAGCTCTACGAAGCGCAAGAACATCAAGGCCACGCTCGAACTCGCGAGCACGGTCAAGGCGGAGTTCGCAAGGCAAGCCGGCTATGAGGCCTGCCCACTGTGCAAGGGCAAGGGACACTACAAGCACGAAGACTGTCCGGCCTGCGGCGGCGAGGGGGAGCTTACAAAGGCGGAGATCCGTTCGATCGACCTCGAGCGGTACGCCGATGTCCAATGTCCCCTGTGCAAGGGCAAGGCCACCTTCAAGGGCGAGGATTGTCCGGCTTGCAGCGGCGAAGGCGAGCTCGAGCGGCGGTATGCCGACCAAGTGGACCCGCGCGAATGGGACGACGTCGACTGCCCTGTCTGTGAGGGGACCGGAACGCGGGAAGGCGAAGACTGCCCGTTCTGTGGCGGAGACCGCACGGTTCAACGTCACGAGCGCGATCAGGTCGATTTGCGAGACTACGCGAAGGTCGACTGCCCGCTGTGCAATGGCAAGGGGTCGTTCAACGGGGACGATTGCCCGGAGTGTGGTGGCGACCGGCAGATGGATCGGCGCCACGCGGATCGCGTGGATATCCGCCAATACGATACGATCAAGTGCTTCATCTGCAATGGTTCGGGCCAATGGCGAGGGGCGCCTTGTCGCGCCTGTGGGGAAGAAGGGCGCCTGGAGCGCCGACATGCCGAACAGATCGATCGGGGCGACTACAAGATGGTTGCTTGCCCGAATTGCTCCCGGGGTGACCGAGAGTATTGCCGTATGTGCGACGGCGAGGGAGAGATCCCGCGCTGGCTTAGGGACCAGCTCGACTAAACCTCGAAAAGCGCGCCGGGTGCTTCGCCGTCGACGGCAGATTCCACCGGGAAACCTGAGAGCGTGACGCCCACGAGCCGGACGCTCTTCCCGGGCGGGAACAGCATTTCCACCAAGGCGAGGCTGGCGGCGCGCAGTTGGTCGCGACTTTGCACGAGCTGCGCCTGCGTCCGACTGCGGGTCGTGTTCTCGAAATCCGACCACTTCACCTTGACGGTGACTGTCCGGCCGCGCCGCCCCGTCTTCTCGCACCATGCCCAGACATCGTCGGCCATCTCGAGCACGCCGGCCTTGATCCGCTCAGGGTCCGTGAGGTCGTCGTCGAAGGTCGTTTCCGAGCCGGAGGACTTGCGCTCGCGGTTTGGGTTCACCGGCCGCTCGTCGACCCCGCGGGCGATGCCGTAGTACCAGGCCCCGGACTTGCCGAACCGCGCCTGCAAATCAGGCAACGACCAAGCCTTCAAGTGGGCGCCCGTTTCGATCCTGAGCGCGTGCATCTTCGCCGCGGTGGCGGGGCCTACCCCATGGAACTTCGCCACCGGCAGCGCTTCCACAAAGGCTTCCCCTTCATGTGGCTGGATCGCGAACTGGCCGTTCGGCTTGCGGTGGCCTGACGCGGCCTTGGCGAGAAACTTGTTGTAGGAAACGCCGGCCGAAGCCGTGAGCCCGGTCTCTGCGAGGATCCGCGCGCGGATCGCCTTCGCGGTCAGCCAGGCCGTTTCCAGGCCGGCCTTGTTGGCGCTCACGTCGAGGTAGGCCTCGTCCAGCGCTAGCGGTTCGATCAGGTCCGTGAACTCGGCGAAGATCTGGTGGATCTGGCGGGAGACCGCCCGATAGACATCGAACCGCGGCGGCACGAAAATGAGATCCGGGCACTGGCGAAGCGCAGTCACGGATGGCAGGGCCGAGCGGACGCCGAAGGCCCGCGCTTCGTAGCTTGCCGCCGCGACTACGCCGCGGCGCGCTCCATGGCCGACCGCCACCGGCTTGCCGCGCAACGCCGGATCGTCCCGCTGCTCCACCGATGCGTAGAAAGCGTCCATGTCGACGTGGAGAATCTTGCGGATGGTCGCGCTCACGACGCGAGCTTAACAGGGGTGGAACGAAAGGGGAATTTCGGTGTCGTGCCAAGCCGCCGCCGCGGCCGGTTCAATCGACCCTGATGGCGTCACCCACCCTCACAGGCCCGGCAGAGACCACCCGGGCGGTGATGCCCCCCAGGCCGCGCATCGCATTGTAGCCCCCCGGCCCCAGCACCTCCTCCATCCGGGAGCAAGGATGGCACTCGCCGGCGTACTCCAGCTCTGCCCCGCCGACCCGGAAGCGACGTCCCTTAAGGGCCAGCAGGTTGATGCCGCGTACGACGAGGTTGCGGCGCAACTCTTCCGGCGCGACGTCAACGCGGCCGAGATGGCTGGCGATCGTCGCCAGGCTTTCGGCGGTGATCAGCGTCACCTGCCGTCCACCGTCGAGGCGCGCGTAGCGGTCGCCCGCCAGGCCGCGACCGGCCAAGAGCTCGACTGACGCGACGCTCACAATCGGCTCGCGGCGGGCGGGCCGCAGCCCGATCCATTCGACCCGCCCGGGTCGGAACGGGGCGGCCATGAGACGGCCAAGGCTGGAGGCGGGATCGGGCTGCATGTCGACGCCCAGATAGGTGCGGACGCCTGGCCGGTCCACCCGGTGTCCAACACGTGGGAGCCACCGAGCGCGACGCGACCGAGCGGAACCCGCCACCCCTCTCTGAACGGGGAACGGTCGTGAATCCCGCGGGTTAGGCAGGCTCCGCAGACAGGAGGCTCGAATGGCCAACCGCGAAACGATCGATACCGGCTCCGACAAGCGCTACGTCCGCCGGGACGACCAAGGCCAGTTCACCGGCGACCAGGTCAACGTCGGGAAGTCCTCGGCCGCCGACCAGCGCCAACACTCCAAGACGCCCGCCAAGAAGGGACAGGGCGACCGCGGCGACCGCCAGGGCTGAGCCGCTCAGCCCCGGCCCAGGTCGTCGCCGCGGCCTAGGCCATCGACCCGCGCGCCCTGGGACGTGGGCGTCAACTGCACGGCGCGGCCCAGCGCCGGCGCGGTCTGGCCAACCTTGAGGCGGGCGACGTACTCGACCCCGTCCTTTGCCCGCACCGCCACCCAACGCGACGCGCCAAGTTCGTCATGCTGACCGGTCCTCACAACGCGGCCGCGGATCGGCTCGTCGCCGAGCTCGCGGACGTCGCGGCCGCCTTCGAGGCGTCGCTGATGAAGCGTCCGGATGATGTCGCGCCGCAGCTGCAGCGTGCGCAGGCGAAGCTCCAGTTCCCGGTGGAGCCGATAGCGCGCGCCCCGCCGGCTCGCGAGGCCAAGCGCCTCGAGATGGCGCAGGCGGCCGCGCGTCAAGGCGGACCAGGCGTCGCTTCCGCCGACCCCGTCCTCGACCTCGAGGTTGGCGTCCGCGGCCTGCAGCAGCCTGCGATCAAAGCCGGTGAACCGATCGGCCTGAGTCTCGCGCCAGATCCGCCGTTCGGCCTCTGCGCGCGACAGATCGCCGAGCCGTTCCTGGGCGACCTCCTGGGCGCGGGCCCGCAGTCCATAGCCGACGTAATGGCGGGGAATGACGAGGTCTCGCCCGGAGGCGCGTCGCCCCCGCACCAGCACGTGGGCATGCGGCTGGTCGGTGTCGAAATGACAGATCGCAAGCCACTCGAGGCCAGGCTCGCCCAGGTCCTCGGCCACGCGCCGTAGCGTCTCTCGCGTGAAGGACTTCAGGTCGCCGAGCCGGTCTCCGTGTTCCGGTGAGATGATGAGGCGAAAGTCGTGCCGGTCGTCCGACCAGCCGGCCGTGACGGCGGCGGCATCGACCTCGTCGGCCCCGCGATCGAAGAACGCCGACCGGTCCCCGTCGACCGCCGTGCCACCCCGTCCCAAGTAGGCCACGTGGGCGGCCAGGGCCGCGCCGACTCCGCTGTGTCGCGAGACCAGGGCCTTCACGACCACCCGCTGCCGCACGTCCAGTCGGAAGGGGCGGCCGGAGCGCTGCTGCGCTGCGCGAAGCACGCCGGCGCGATCGCCCAGGGCAAACAGGCGCGACGTTGCAAGCCTCTGCAGCACGGCCGTCCGGGCGGGAAAGCGATCGGCTTTGACGCGGGTCGGCAGGCGCGCGATCAGACGCGGCCCATCCGGGTCGGGCGCGGTGGCCAGTCGAACATGGATGGCGTCGCGAGCAAGCACGACCGTCGCCTTTCGCCGCTAAAGCACCGATGCGTTGTGACGACGTGTCGGACCGGACCGATGCTGCGATAATGCGCTGAAAACACTAGAGCAAAGGGCGAAGCGAAACATCCCTTTTATCTTGCCCTAAGACCGAAAATACGGATGCAGATCAATACTCATCAATCACGCGCAAACGGTTGCAAATCTCTCGGCGCCTAAAGGGTGCTCGTTATCTACCGCCAGTCCCGCCGGCGCATCGGCCAAATGAAGAAACCCGCCCGGCCGGAGCCGAGCGGGTCGAAGATGCGCGGGTTCTGTTGCCGAGCTAGGCTGCCCGGGACCGGATCGCCACGTGCTGCACGCCGTGCGAGGCCGCTTGCTGAGCCAGGTTCAGCGCGGGTCCGAACGGATGCGAACCGGGCGACCGCGCCTCGTCCAGGGACTGCGCGAGCGTGAGGCAGCAGGTGGGTTCGAGCGCCATCAACTCGTCGTTGGCGCGGAAGGGTGCGGCCTTGCCGTGCCGGTCGAAATCCGCCCGGGCGACCACCAGCGTCACCCCCTTCTGCTGCGCCCAACGGATCGCGATCCGCTCCGCGCCCTTGGCTCCGGTCGTGGCGAGCGCCATGTCCGGCCACTGCTCGCGGGCCCAGTTCAGGGCGTCGAAGATTCGGTTGGCGTCGAGCCGGCTGTCGGCGAACGGGGCAGCCCGGAAGGCCACCACGCGAGCGCCGGGATCGGCTTCCTGCGATCGCCGCGCCTGGATCGCGCGCAGGGCCTGCTTGGCCTCCAGCTGCGCCGCCGTCAGCCGCGTGCCGCGCCGACTGCCGCGCCAGGGCGTCCAGACCTCTCCGGTGGCTGTCGTGTAGACCTCCGCCGCCGCATCCCGCACGATCTCGCACGCCGCCTGGGCCACGTCCGCCGCCCGGGCCATCCGGGTCGCATCCTGCAGCTCGGTGTCGGCCATCTCCGATCCGTCGAAGTCCCGCTCCAGCACCCGCATCCGGTCGCGGGCCCGATCCGCATCCCGCTCGATGCGGCCGGCCGCCGAATGGAAGGCGCCGATCAGGCTCTCAGCCAGGATGGTCTGCACATCTTCCAGCGCCGTCTCCCCGACCAGGTCGAGGAGCTCTGTCATCACCGCGTGACCCAGTTGTTCCAGCGCGGCTTCCGTGGGATGCGGGCGCGGGTCTTCCAGCGCCGAGGCCTGCACGTCGAAGGCGGTATCCGAGGTCGAGAAGGCATGAAGGGAGAAGGTCATCGGAAGGACTCCGTGGTTGAAAGGAATCGCCGATGCGCCCCAGCGCAACGACCTCCTCCTTGGCCACGTCGGGCCCCGGCCAGTCACCGGAGCGGAGCGCCTCACGCGAAGCGGAGGGAAACGGCCGCCAGGCCGTTGACGGGCCGGGTGACGTGACAGGATCGGAGGACGTTGTGTGGGGGCGTTTGCGCCCGCCCGAAGAGGCGGGCGCTCCGTCCGGCGCGCGCTTGCGCCGGGTGCTGACGTCCCGCCGACGTGGTCGACACGGATGAAGTTCGGTCTTGCGTGAGGGATCGTCACCCGCATGGGCGGAGACCCGGAACGGGGCTCCGGGAGCCGCAGGCGACTAGAGCCCGACCCGGCCGACCGGCCGGGGCACGCCCTCAGGCTCGCGTCGCGGGGGCCGCTAGCGCGGTCAGCTGGATCTCGGATTGCTGGCGCTGGCGCACCCCGACCTCCGGACTGCCAAGCACGGCTTCGAAATGCCGGGCGGCCTTCCGGCGGGCCACGTCGCTGGGCCCGCGCCCGGGCCGCGGCCCCTTCATCAGCGCGCGACCCAGGCTGTAGTTGAGCTCGCCGGCCGACGGTGCATCGGGCGTCCGCTCCAGGTAACGCGACAGGCGTGCCGCCGCCGGCGCATCGGGGTGCGTCTCGCGGTGAAAAAGCAGCGACCCGACCGGCTCGGCGGTCAGTACGGCGCGGAGGCGACGATCCTCGGCGCTGAGCCGCAGCTCCGGCTCCACGTGCAGCTTGAGGACGTTGGACCGGACGTGGCCCAGCGGCGTGTCGAGCTCGGCCCACACGCGATAGCGCCCGGCGCGGTCGAAGGTGTAGCCGCCGGCCTGTCCGAACAGCGGCAGGTCGCGGCTATACGGCGTGGACCGGCCGAGCGTGATTGCCTCGGTGGGCCCGCAGACGTAGAGCGGCGGCCGGTAGAGGCGCCGCTCGCCCAGGTCGTTCTCGATGTAGAGCCGGAACGCCGCGTGGCTGGGGTCGATCGTGCGCGGCACGGTCACGGGCGTGTCCGGCATGCCGGGCGCAAGCGCGAGGGTGACCGTCAGCTGGGTCGGCTCGAACCGGAAGAAGCTGGTGCGCGCCACGCTGAGCGACAGCGTCAGCGCCTCGCTGGCGCGGCGCCGCCGGCGCCGGGGCTCGTTGGTGGCGAAGGTTGAACCGAAGCGGCTCCCACCGGGCATGATCGCGGCGTTGTGGCTGCACGAGGCCAACCGCGTCTGGTCTGGCGGGGTGAAGCGGTAGTGGCCGAAGCCGAACGCGGCGTCGGCGTCGCTCGAATGCATGAAGTTCGGCCCGCCCTCGTCGTGCTGCAGGTTGAACACGTGGCCGAGCTCGTGGATCGTCGTGAAGCGGATCTCATTCCAGTAGTCCGCCCCCCGGCTCTGCCGGATGGTGTCGAGGAAGATCGCGCAGCCTTCGCGAGGGCGCGCCGTAAAGATCGGCGCGGTGTTCGGGTCGTCGCCGGTCCCGAACCCGCGGTCGAACATGATCCCGAAGGCGCCTCCGAGCCCTGTCCCCGCGTAGCGCGATGCGAACAGCACCGCGATGCGTTGCGTGGCCTGGCCCGGCGGGTTCTGCGTCACCGCGAGCAGGAACTTGTGCAGCCACAGCGAGGTGATGGCGGCATGGGCCGGCAGCGCCCCCGCCACGGCCTGCGGTCCCGTGCAGGTCAGGGCGATGTCCTGGTGCGATCCGTTGCGGAAGTGGCCCTCGACGAAGCCGTTGAGCTCGTCAATCTGCGGCGGCGGCTGGAGACCCTGGGTCACCACGCCGAAGCGGCACTCGAGGTCAGTGGACATCGACCTTGAAGGTCAGCGTCGTCGAGGCCACCGCGCCCGTGCCCGGCTTCACCTCGAGCGCAGGCGTGAATGAATAGTCCCCCGGCTGCAGGCCCTTGGCGAAGGTGAACGTCAGGGTCTTGCCGTCAGCGCCCACCGCCCCCTTGAACGTCGCGTTCGAGCTGTTCCCGTCGCGGGTCAGCACCGAGGCGCCTTCGTCGACCTTCGTGATGGCCTGGTCCGACGTCACTGTCAGGACGAGCGCCTTGGGCGCGGGCGGCCGTTTGGTCGCAGGGTCCTTGAGTGTGAGCTTGGGCGGGGCGGCCGCGGCGGCGCCCGCCGCCGGCGCGCCCACCGTCTCGAACCGCGTCTGGATATTGACCGCGCGCAGCTCGATCGACCCGTCGGTGTTCTGGATCAGCCGGAAGAGGACTGGCCCCCACTGCTGCGCGCCGGTCGCCCCGACAGGCAGGTTGTTCGAGGAGGGCGAGAGGCCGAGTGCGGTCAGGGCGTTGAACGCCTGATCGTAGGCGAGCTGCGCGTTCGAGACCTTTACCGCCGCAGCGCGCTTCTCCTCCGCCTTGGACGCGGGGTCGGCGTCGACGATGGCCTTCTCGGCCTTGGCCTGCGCGAGCGCCAGCCCGGTGGTTCGCTCGGCGGTGGTCGCCGCCGTGGCCGCGGTCGCGTCCTTCCCCGCGTCGCCCGATTTCTTGGTGATGTCAGCCACCTTCGCCGCCTGCGCCGCCTCCAGCAGCTTGGCGGTGACCGCGCTGTTGTCGGCGGCGCTCTGCGCCGTTGTCAGCAGGCCATTCGAGGTCGCCACATCGAGCGTGAACTTCGACAGATAGGCGTGGTTCTCGATCGCATAGGTGTGCTCGGGGTCCGGCATGTGGACCCAGGTGTAGGTCGCGCTGCCATCGGCCTGCGGCTGGACGAGCAGGAAGGTCGCCGGCAGCGAGAAGCGCAGCCCCTTCGTGTTGGAATTCCGGTCGACCGGCTTCACCGAGACGGTGGAGATGCAGCCAGACAGGAGGAGCGCCGCCCCGGCGGCGAGCGGGACGGCAAGTGCGCGGGCGATCATTTTGTGGCTCCCGGCACGACGGTGACATTTATGGCGACCGGGTTGCCGCTTGCGTCCTTCAGCGACGCCTCGGTCAGGGTGAAGGTGTCCTTGGTGAAGTCGATCTTGAAGAGGTATGGCCGCGGCGCGGTCGTCGCGTTCGGCAGATTCGCCCCGATTGCGGCCACCGCGATCTTGCCGATGGCGTCGACGAAGGCGGCGGGCACCACGGTCTGGTCGCCCACGACCTTCGCCTCGGTCAGCGACCCGTTGTTGAAGGTCAGCGTCGCGTCGATCGAGGCGAGCACCGCATAGGGTCGCGCCGAGACCATCCGGTTGGTGTCGGGCAGGTAGATGATCTCGCTGGTCAGCCCGCCCTTGCCGTCCGAGCGCACGAAGAGGAAAGGCGCCTGCTCGTAGTAGCGATAGCCGCGCGCCTTCTCGTCGGTGAGCCCGCCCGTGCGCCCGACCGGCTCGACGCTCAGACCCGCGCAACCGCTCAGGCCCACGCCCAGCGCCACGGCCGCAGCCGCACCCCAACTTGTCATCGGAACCCCCCGATCATCCTTCGGCGAACTGTGGTTAATCAACCTGGGCGCGTCAAGCGCGACTCTACCCTTGCTCCGAAACGATGCGGCCAGGCTGCGGCGGAGCGCGGTCTCGCGCCCTTCGAACCATCCGTGCGTCTCGTGCTAACTGCGCCGGAACGCCGACACATTGCCCGAGACCATGACCGCGACCGCCATCGAACCGACGCTCTGGAGCGACGACTATGCCGCCGCGGCCGCCTTCGGGGCCGATCCGGCCGACGTCGAGGACGCCGTCCAGCGCTTCGGGCACGGCGAATGCGCCACCTTCGCGGGGCGCCTGCACGAATGGACGGGATGGGACGTCTACCAGTTGCCCGGCTGGCAGCACTGGTGCGTGTGCCGCCCAGACGGGGCGCTGCTCGACATTTATGGCGTCTTCCATCGCGGCGCTGGCGGTTGGGACCATGTCGCCCGGCGCTACGGCATGACGGAGACCGACTGGTCGAGGATGGAGAGCCCGGCGCGGGTCTGCTGGATGGAGAACGCGCACCGCGCCGAGATCGACGCCTTCCTGGACACGCCGTGGGGCAGGGCGATCCTGCCTCTCGACCAGCGGCGGGCCACGCCGATCTTTTATCCCGACCTCGACCTCGACCTCGACGAGGACGACGAATAGGCGCGCGTTCAGCGCCAGCCCCGGCCCCCTTGCGGCGCGCCGGCGGCGCGCAAGCGATCCGACAGCGGCCGGCCGGCCAGCCGGCAGGTCGCCACCACACGATCGTAGCTTCGGCGCCCGGCGATGCAGCTCAGTCTCCGGCCCATCGCGAGGCGTTCGAGGGCGGCCTTCGCCTCCTGGCCGCGATCCTCCGCCAGCTCGGGCGCATAGACATCCGCGAGCCGCACCTCGGCCCAGCGATCGGCGCCAGGGCCCAGCGCCACGCACAGGCTGTCGCCGTCGCCCACATAGACGACCGGCCCCTCGAAGCGCCGTCCCGGCGCCAGGTCGGCCGGCGTCGGTCCACGGACAGGGATCATCTTGCAGGGATCGGCGGCCGCCGCCGTGGCCGCCAGGGCCATGGCCAAGCCGCAAACCCCGGCTAAGCTCGCAGGGATGCGCCGCGACCGGCGCCGTGGAGACCTCGACATGACCCGGACCCTAGCCCTGTTCGCAGCGATCGCGGTGGTGGCGTCTGCCGGCACGGCGTCGGCGGCGCCCGCCCTCGACGCCGCCGGCAAGTGCCGCGACGGCGGCAAGTTCGTGGCTGCTGAGAAGTGCAAGGGCGCCAAGCCAACCCCCAAGCAGGTTTGCAAGGACGCCAAGGGCAGGTTCGCCAAGTGCGGCAGCCCGGGCGCGAAGCCGGTCAAGTAGCGGGCGTCAACAGAGGGCCGCGCGACCGGCAAGCCGCATGAGGTGGTTCCGGTCCGTCGGCCGGTAGGCCACGGCGCCGTGCGGCGCGCAGTACGCGCCGCGCACCGCCGGCCGTCCACAGAGGCAGAAGCCTTCATCCTGCGGCTCGCCGATCGGCCACCGGCATTGGCCGCGCCGCACACTCACGACGCTGGCCAGTCCGGCATCGGGGAGCGGCGCTGCGAACAGCGTCGCCCCAGCGATCGCCAACGGCGAGGGCAGGGGGCGCCGCGAGATGCGCCCCTTGCGCTCCCGCCGCTGGTCCGGCCGGCCGGCGCCCGGAACGTGCGGCGCCGCCCGGCCCGTCAGGCCCATGCGATGAACCTTGCCGATGACGGCGTTGCGGGTCACCCCGCCCAGGTCACGGGCGATCTGGCTGGCGCTTCGGCCGTCCTTCCAGAGGCGGGCGAGGGTCTCGACGCGATCGTCGGTCCAGGTGGCGGACATGGCGGAACTCCGCGTCTTCGAGCCCGATCGGCTCGCCCGCTCCGCCCTTCCTCCGCTCTTGATTGCGGCGCGCTGGTTTGCGCTTCCGGTCCACGCGCCCGGCGCCTACATCTCAGCACCTCAGCTGGAACAACCGCCCATGTCCGTCCAACCCCATGCCGTACCGGCGGCGCAGGCGCCGCAGTACGAAGAGCGCCTGATTCTCTTCCTCGACTTCCTGGGGTTCAAAGCCCTCGTCGACCGCTCGGTGGGCGAGCCGGCGTTCCTGGGCCGGCTGGTGAGCGCCATGGACACCGTCGGGCGGATCGGGGCGGGCCTGGCCCCGATCTTCCGCACCCAGCGGGTCACCCAGTTCTCCGACAGCATGGTCGTCTCCTACGCCGTCACCCAGCGCTCGGCCGTCTTCCAGCTGCTCAACGAGATCGCCTTGACGGTTGTGGACTTGGCGGAGCGAGGCTTCCTGGTGCGCGGCGCCATCACGACGGGCCTTCTCTATCATTCGGACCGGCACGTGGTGGGGCCGGCCATGACCGAGGCCTACCTCCTGGAATCGAAGACCGCGATCTACCCGCGGGTCCTCGTCGACGCGAAGGTGCTTCAGGTCGCCCGGACAGCGACCCAGACGTTCCACACGCCAGACGAGGAGGAAGCCTACGCCCGCGGGTTCCTGGCCCGCGACGAGGATGGCCTGGACTACCTCGACTACCTGTCCTGGCGAGCGGTGATCGAGGTCACAGGCGGGACGCCGGAGTACTACCCCGCCTACCTGGAGGGGATCGCCGAGCTCATCCGCGAGGGCCTGGGTCACGCCGATCCGCGGGTGCAGGCCAAGTTCGTCTGGCTGCGGCGGAAGTACGCCGCGGCGCTCAAGTCCTTCCGGCGGATGAGCCCGACCGAGCAGTTCTGGCAGCAGAACACGTACCTCTGCCAGGCCCTGCAGTCATTGCCCCGCCTCCAGCGCGAAGCCGCCGCCGCACGACAGGCGATCAAGGCCTCGCAACCCGCCGCGACCACGAAGAAGAAGCGGCCAGCTCCGAAGAGGAGCTGACCGCCTGGCTCCCGACGCCGCGCGCCGTCCTAGAAGGGGATCTCGTCGTCCAGGTCCATGCCCTGCGGCGCCGGGTCCGGCGCGCGCGGGCCTTCAGAGAGCACTGGCCGCGCCTTGATGCGCAGGTTCTCGACCACCAGGCGCAGGTCGTAGTGCACGGCCCCGTCCTTGCCCGTCCATGTGTCATTCTCGACGTGGCCGCTGATCACCACGCGCGAGCCCTTGCGGGCATAGGCCGCGATGTAGTCCTGCGCCGTCTTCTCGTGGAAGCATACGCAGTTGAAACCGGTGGTGCGTTCCCCCGGCTCGCCGTCCCCGCGGCGGAACCGCTGGGTCTCCAGCACGCGGAAGCTCGCGCGCTTGCGGCCGCTTCCCTGCGCGGCCAGGATGGAAGGGTCGGCGGCCAGGTAGCCTTCGATGATCACGCTTTGCATGGTCGGTCTCCTTGTCTGGGGTCGGGGGTCAGGCGGCTTGCCGCTCGGCGACGGCCTGGCGGTCGGACGCCCAATCGAGGACGATCAGCGAGCGGATCACCAGCTCCTTGGCGGCGCGCTGGCAGCCATCGCGGGCCTCGTAGAGGGTGTCGACGAAGCTGCCCACGGCGACCACCTCGCACCCGGTGCAGAGCCCCCCGGCGATCACCCGCTCATTTAAGCCCTTGGCCCAGCTCACGCAGTTGACGCCCACCACCCGCGGGTCGCCCGAGGCGTCGCGGCCGCGGTTCTCAAGCAGGCGAAAGACGGCCTTGGCGTAGTCCTCCGTCACCTGCGGTTCGGCCGCCAGGCGGCCCACGAACACCACGTTCTGCATCACAGTCTCCTTCAGGGTTTGCGAAGCCGCGAGGTCCATTCCCCGCTCGACTTCACCCTGCAAAGCCCTCCCTCCCGTCTCGGCCCCCAGCGGGCCGCCCCCTTGGCCTTGGCGTCGCCGTGAATCGGTTGGTAAGTCCCTGCCGATGAGCGACTTCGTCGATGTCCCCGGCGCCTCGGGAGCCCAGTACCGGTTCCGACGCGCCACGCCGGCCGACCTCCCGCCCACCGCCGGCAACCTCCTGGTCGCCACCGGCCAGTCGGGACGGCTGAAGGTCCTGTTCTGCGGCGCGGCGCGCAGCCTGGCGCGGGCCGCGCCCGTCGTGGGCGACACCCTCAAGGCCCATCGCGGCGCACGGCTCTATGTGCGGCTGAACGTGGCGCGCGCCACGCGCGAGGCGGAACACGCCGACATCGTGGCCGGCGTGTCCCCTGCGGCCGAGGCCGCCGACCTCGACTAGATCTCGCCGGGCGCAAGCGCCTGGACGACGGCGTGCCGGCCGACCACGGCGGCCGCGACCTCCGGGCGGTCCACGGGAACGAAGACCCGCAGGGTGTAGGCGATGATTTCGGTGAAGGCGCCCAGCGCCACCAGGGCGTCGCGGTCGGAAGCGCCGCCCACCACCTCCAGGCGCCAGCGATCCATCACCCGCGCCCGTCGCAGCCAGAAGCCGCCCGCGAGGCTGAGCTGCACGCCGCGTTCCAGCACCTCGCCCAGGATCGTGGCCCCGTCGGCCCAGGCCTCCGCCAGCGAGGTGACGCCGAGCGCCGCCTTCAAGGCCGCGACCTGCGCGGGATCCAGAACGCGCCCCAGCCAGCGGCGGCCGTCCGGCGCCTTCACGCGGCGAACCTGCGCGCCCCGGGCCGGCAGGCGCGCCCAAACCGGCAACAGCAGCCCCGTGGCCAGGGTGAGTTCGCGGGTGCGCCAGGGATCGGCGGCGACGATCTCGGCCGTCCAGGCCTGCCGCCACGCCGCTGCGTCGGCGACGGCCCAGGCGGACTCCTCGAAGGCCCGCACCGTCTCGAGGCTGCGCGCCTCGGGACGGATCAGGCGCACCGCCGGCAAGAGGCGGTCCTTGTCGTCGGTGGTTGTGAGGCCGAGCTGCGCCAGCGCCGCCCGCCCCGACCGGCCGTTGACGACCAGCAGCCTGGCCGCGCCGAGCTCTGCATGGCGGGCGAGCGCCGCCTCGGCGGTCAGGAACGTCCGTCGTGTCCGAAGCGCAAAGGTGACGAGGCGCGTCTCCGCGCCGGTGGCCGCATCCTCGCGGACCACCTCCTCGGAGAGGATCTGCAGGTCCTCGGCGACGATGTCCTCGACCCCGCGGTCGAGTTCGCCGGAGGCCGCGGCGCGCTCCAGCACCCCGGCCAGGATCTTCTCATAGTCCGCGAAGAGGGCGTTCTGGTCGGCGATCCGTAGCGCCAGCAGGCGGTTGAGGAAGGTGGTGATCGGCGGAAGGTCGTCGGAACCCTTCAGCAGGCCCTCGGTATCGAGCAGCTTCAGCCCGGTCTTCGCCTCGAAGTCGGCCAGCGACATGCTCTCCAGTTCCCCGAAGGCGAGGCCGCCGTAGAGCACCAGCAGGGCGCGGCGCGCCCAGGGGCTCTCAAGGTTGTCCTCGGCGCGGAAGAGGCCCGCGCCGGCCACGCGCCGCTCGCCCCGGGTGAGCGCGCCGAGCGAGTCCAGCCGTCGCGCGATCGTCGAGAGGAAGCGCTTCTCGCCGTGGATGTCCGTGGTGACCGGGCGGAAGAGGGGCGGGGAGGCCTGGTGGGTGCGGTGCGTGCGCCCGAGGCCCTGGATGGCGGCGTCCGCCCGCCACCCGGGTTCGACCAGATAGTGCACCCGCCGCTGGCGGTTCACCGCGTCGAGGGCGGCGTGGTAGCTGCGGCCCGTGCCGCCGGCGTCGGAGAAGACGAGGATGCGCTTACGCCCGTCCATGAAGGCGTCGGTTTCGGCCTTGGCCGCCGATGCGCCCCGGCGTTCCACGACCCGCCGACCCTCGCGCGTCACGACGCGGCGCGTGCGCCCGGTGATCTCGGCCACCGCCGCGGCGCCGAAGGCGTCGAGCAAGGCGTCAAGGACGCCGGGCACCGCCGGCAACGCGGCCAGGCCGGCGATGGCCTCGTCGCGAAGCCGCAGCGCCTCCTGGCTGTGGACCGGCCGGCCCTCGTTCATCACGGGGACCAGGGTGACCTCGCCGTCCTGGCCCTCCGCGGACTCCATCAGCGCGGTCGGGAAGGCTCCGCGCAGGTAGTCGAGCACGTACTCCTTCGGCGTCAGGTCAATGGCCAGGTTCGACCACTCCTCCGGCGGGATCTCCGCCAGCCGGCGCAGCATGACCGCCTCGTTGGTCGACACGATCTGCACGACGGCGGAGCGGTCTGCGGCGAGGTCGCGGCGGATCGCGGCGATGAGGCTCGGCGCCTTGAGCCCGGCCAGCAGGTGGCCGAAGAAGCGCAACTTGGCGCTCTCGAACGCCGAGCGCAGGGCGCTCATCGCCGCCCCGCTCACCACCTTCCCGTCGCCGTCGCAAACGCCCACCGCCTGCAGGGCGGCGGACAGATTCGCATGGATCACCTGGAAGGCGTCGGCCCAGGCGTCCCAGATCGCGATGTCCTCCGCCGTCAGGGGATGCTCAAGGGGCGCGTACTCCACCCCCTCGAACGACAGGCTGCGGGCGACATAGAGGCCCATCGCTTTCAGCTCGCGCGCCACCAGCTCCATGAAGGCGATGCCGCCCGTCTCGGCCGCGTCGAGGAAGTCCGCGCGCGTCGCGAAGGGCGCCTCGGGCCCGCCCCACAGGCCCAGCCGCGCGGCATAGGCGAGGTTGGCCGGCTCGGTGGCGCCGGTGGCCGAGACATAGAGTACGCGCGCGCTGGGCAGGCGGTTCTGCAGGGCCAGGCCCGCCAGGCCCTGCTGCGATGGCTTCTTCGGGCCGCGGCCGCCAACGCCGCCGGCGGCGTTCGCCATGGCATGGGCCTCGTCGAAGACGATGACCCCGTCGAAGTCGCCGCCCAGCCAGGCCACGACCTGGTCGAGGCGCGAGGGGCGTCCGCCGCGGGCCGGCTGGCGCAGGGTGGCGTAGGTCGTGAAGAGAATCCCGCGCTCGAAGCGGATCGCCTCGCCCTGCTTCCAGCGGCCCTGGGGCACGACGTCGTGCGCAGAGCCGCCGATCGCCTTCCAGTCGCGCTGGGCGTCCTCGAGGAGCGCCTCGTTGCGCGAGAGCCAGAGCGCCCGCACCCGGCCCTGGGCCATGTTGTCGGCGACGACCGCGGCGATCTGCCGGCCCTTGCCGGCCCCCGTGCCGTCGCCCAGGAACATGCCCCGGCGCAGCCGGAAGGCGCCCTCGGCCTCCGCGGGCGCGAGCCGCAGGTCATGCGCGGCCTCGCCCGGCAGCCAGGCGCCCGGCAGCAGGCCCGCATGGGCCTCGCCGGCGTGGACCACGGTCTCCGCCTGCGCCTCGGAGAGCCGGCCCGCAGCCCACAGGCCCTCGGGCAGCACCGGCCGGTAGCTCGGGGCCGGCGGAGCCACCGACGCCATGGCGCCGGACTCCACCAGCGGCGTCGGGTGAGGCCGCGAGGCGTCGAAGGCGATCCGGCCGAGCTGCCAGGCCTGGTAGAGGCCGACGTCGCGGCCCTCGCCCGACCACGCGCGGGTCTCGTAGGCGAGTGGGCTCGCCGCATCCAGGAAGCGGAGCGCGCCCGGCGCGCCCGGGAGCGCGCGGACCCGGGGCAGGACCCCGACAGGGGAAGGCCGGGCGGTGCGCATCTGCGCCGACGGTCGAACCGACAGGCCCGCCGCCCAGGTCGCCGCCGCCGCCAGGTCCGCAACCGTGCGCACGGCGGGCGCAGGCTCGCTCGACGACGCCCGGTCCAAGACCAACAGGCCGGTGTCCACGCCGGTCCCGTGCTTGGCGAAGACGCCGGCCGGCAGCGCCAGTCGACCAACGAGGCGCGCCTGGCGGGACAGCAGCGCGAGCAGGCCCGGGTCCTCGAGCGCGGACGCCGGGACGATCGCCGCCAGCCGCCCCCCATCGGCAAGGCAGTGCAGGGCGGCGAGCAGGTGCGAGCCCAGGCCCGCGAACGGCGGGTTCATGACCACGGCATGGAAGGTCCCGGCGTCAGGCAACAGGTCCCCGAGGTGCGCCGCGTCGAGCCGCGCCCGCGCCGCGCCGGCGAACAGCCCGTCCAGAAGACCGGCGCGGCGGTCGCTGAGTTCGTTCAGGGTGAGTGCGCCACCGCACACCTCGGCCAGGGCCGCCACCATGCCCACCCCGGCGGAGGGTTCGAGGACCCGGTCGCCCGGACGGACCTGGGCGGCCAGGACCAGCAGCGCGGCGAGCGGCACCGGCGTGGAGAACTGGTCCATGGCCAGCTGGTGTTCCGAGCGGCGCGTGTGGGTGAGCCCCAGGTCCACCAGGTCGGCCAGGGCCTGGACGATCTCGGCGGGGGCGTCCTCGAGCCGCGCCAGTTGCGGGCCCAGCCGGCGCACCTGCAGCACCATGGCCGCCTCGATGGCGTCGTAGGCGTCGCGCCAGTCCCACGCGCCATCGGCGTCCGTCGCCCCGAAGGTCGTGGTCAGGATTCCCGAGACAAGCCGGCGTTCGAGGGGCCGGCCGCGGGCGAAATGGGGCGCGAGCGCGCGGGCAGCGGAGAGCAGGTTGGCGGCGCGCTCCGGCGTTGCGGCGGCGGTGAAGAGGGACAGGGCGGCGTTCATGGCAAGGCTCCGGCCCGGCGCGGGGGCGAAGGCCTCCCCGTCCGCCGGGCTCGCCTTCGCCCGACCTTCCTTCGCCTCCAGAAAGACGGCGCCGTCCCGGAGCGACCGGAACGGCGCCGTCGGCCGGCTGACGCACCGCGGAGAGGCCCACCGTCCGGAGGCGGTGCGAACGCCTGGTCGTGCCCACGTCGCGGCGGCGCCTGCCCGAAGGCGCCGGTCGCCGCAACGTTCGCGACGGGCATGCGTCGCCTGCCCAGGGTCAAGCGGCGTTCGCCGTGGCCCCGTCGTCCACGGCCGCGTCCGAGGCGACCGCCACGTCATCCGCGCCGGACGACTCAGACGACCCCCCGGCCTCCGCCTCCAGCGGCGGCTCGGCCGCCCAGGAGAGATACGCCGGCGCCCAGGCGCGCTCGGCGGCCCGTTCCGCCACCAGCGAGACGAGCTCGTCCTTCTTGCAGGCGCCTGCGCGGGCCTCCCCGGCCCCCATCTCGTCCAGCATCTCGAGCAGCTTGGCCTTCGGATGGGGCCGCAGGAACGCCTCGTCCGGCGTCCAGTGCAGCGTGACGTCGGCCTGGCACAAGGCGGCGAGCTCCACGGCCTCTGCCCGCGCCGAGCGCCGCACCTGGGTCGTGCGCGGCTCGCAAACGTCGAGGCTGAGACCCGCGAGCTCTGCGAGCAGCGCCATCTTCTCCCCGTGCGCCAGGCTGGCGACCCAGGCGATGGCCGTGAGCCCGGACGCCTCGAAGGCGGCCCGCCGTTCGGCGAGGCGCCGCCGCACGTCGCCGTCCAGCGCCTCGATCGGCGAGACACCGATCCGGCCGTAGGGCTCGGCCTCCAGGCTGAGCGCGCCGCCGCCCCGGCCCCGGCCCTGGCGCAGCACCAGCACCGCGAAGAGCCGCGCGACGACCGCCACCAGCGCTGCGCCCGGATCGTCGGCCAGGGCGCGCACCAGGGCGCGCGTCGCCGCGTCGGTGCGCACCTCGTGCAGGGCATGGCCCACCCCGTCGAGATCGGGCCGCGGCGCGACGGCCAGCGGGGTCACGGTCACGACAGTCGTTCGGCCGCGACCCGCCAGGTCCGGCGTCTCGCCGCCATCGGCCTCGAAGTCGTCGTCCGCCGGCTCGTCCTCGTCCGTCTCGTCCTGGACGGCGGCCGCCGCCGGCGGCCCATAGGCCCGAAGGTCCAAACCGGTGACGCTGTCGCAGCAGACCTGCACCAGGGTGACTTCCCGTGGCGGCTCGCTGGCCACGTCGGCCGCGAGCCTGGCGACAAGGAAGGCGCCCAGGTCACCGTCGCAGTCCTCCCCGGAGAGGTCGCGGTCCCGCAGGGTCTCGGCGGCGTCGTGGGCCGCATCCTGCGCCTGCTGCCAGGCCGACAGGCCCTCGGCGTCGAGCCCGAAGCCATAGGCGTCCCCGAAGCGCTCGTGGGCCGCGTCGTCGATCGGGTCGGCCCCGACGCCCACGACCAGCCGAACCGCGCCGCCAGCGACGGTCCGGGCGATCGCCTCGGCGCGCGCGATCCACGCCGCCTGCAGGATCTCCGGGTCGAGGACGACGTCGGGGCGCTCCCCGAACAGGTCGCTCTCGAGGCGTCCGCCCGCCGCGACGTAGCGGGCCGCGCCCACCAGCCGGAAGCGACGGTCGCGCACTGTCACCTGGCCGGCGTCCAGCCGGTCGGTGACCCGCCATTCCTGGAACCCGAAGCCGCTCAACGCAGCCTCGGCGATCTCGCCCTGTTCCTTGCGGTCGGGCAGGCGGGCGACGAGTCGGGCCTGGCGCAGGGTGATGCGTCCGGCCCGCAGCGCCTCGAGCGCCTTCGGATGCAGGTCGGCCAGGGCCGCCAGCCGGCGCACATCGATCTCCGGATACCCCAGCGCGGCGCCGATCACGGCCGGCGTCAGCCTGGCCTTCAGCATCTTGCCGATGGCCACGACGATGTCGGCGACGTGGACGGGCACGGCGGTGTTGGTGAGCACGATAGCCGCGGCCTGTCGGGCCGGATCGGTCTCCACGAAGGCGGGCACCGGGTAGGCGTCGGTGATTCGCCCCCCCTCCAGCAGGAGCTGCAGCGCCAGCCAGCGGCGCCGCCCGTCCAGGGCCATGGCCGCCTTCTCCTTGCGCCGCCCCGGGCGCACCGTCAGCGGCTGCAGCACGCCGGCGGCGAAGATGGTCTCGGCGAGCTCGGGCACGCCCTCGTCGGCCGGCGCGTCGAAGCGCATGTTCTCGGGCGCGACGGCGAGGTCGCGCAGGGCAAAGGTCCTGGGCAGGCGTTCGGCGGCGGGCTCAGTCGCCGGAGCGGAATCGCGCTTGGGGGTGGGCATCGGAAGGCTCCCGCCCGGCCGGTCGGGACCTCCCCTCCGCGCCGGGCGCCCCTTGCGTCCCTTCCTCCGCCGCCTCCAGCTCGTTCCAGTCCCCGAAGCCCACCGGCGGCAGCGCGACGGCGGCCCCGCAGCCGCCGCCGAGGAGGCGGGCGCGCAGGATCCCTGCGGACCGCTCGCCGTCCACGCCGCGATCCCCGGCGATGACCACCCGATGCACACCGGGAGGCGGCCGCCAGCGCCGCAGGTTGCCGGTCGACAACAACGCCCAGCCGGGCAGCTCGAAGCGGCGCATCGCCGACAGGACGGAGAACACCCCTTCGCCCACGACCATGGCCTCGGCCGCCGGAGCCAGCCGCACGGCGCAGCCTGGCGGCAGCACGCCCACCACCTTGCGCGGCGGCCGCGCCAGCCGACTGCGCCGTCCGTGCAGGTCCAGGTAGGTGATCTCGACGGCGCTGAGCGCGCCGTCCGCGTCCAGGACGGCCGCCAGCAGCGCCGGCCGCCGTACGCCGCTATCGCGGTACACCGACGCCGGCGCGGCGCTGTGGGCGCGAAGGGCCTCCGTCGCCGCGTCCCCCGGCGCAATCCCGCGGCGGGCCAGGTAGCGCGCCGCGGACGAGCCGGGCCTGAGCGCCCCGGCGCCCTCCCAAAGCCGGCGCGCAGCGGCTATCCGCTCGAGCCGCGTGGCGTCCCGCGTGGCCGTGACGGGCCGTGACGCCGCGCCGGGTCTGTGCAGAAGGCGGTTCTGGCCATCGATCCAGCCCCGCGCCCGCAGATCGTCGAGGATCTCGCGCCACCCGGTCGCCCCGAAGCCGTGCACGACGAGGCGGCCGTCCTGTAGCAGCAGCGACACCGACCGGTCCCGGGCGCTGTGGCCCGGCGCCGGCACGAGCGCGCGCCGGCCGCTGGCGTAGACGTCGCCGCCGAGATCGCGCGCCAGCGCGGCCAGGGATGGGGATTGGATGGACAGGGTCATGAGGGCCTCCCGGCGCGGTTCGCGCGCGCCAGGCCCTCCCTCCGCCTCCAGGACGCGGGGGCTTGCGGAGCCGCAGGTGGAGGGCGCAGGAAGACCCATGGCGACCAGCCTCGACCAAGCGCTGCTCTACTTCGTCGACCTACGGATCCGGGTCCGCGGGTCGCCGGAAGCCTGCGCCATCGTCGATCGATGCCTGCGCCTCCTCGCCGAGGCAAAGACGGCGGACGCCGATAAGGTGCTGAAGCTGGAGGCTGAGGTCGAGGTCCTGCGGGAGGACCTGCGCCGTCGCTTCGGCCGGGCGAGCAAGCTGAAGGTCCACTAGACTCAGAGGGGCGCAACCACCTGCACCGCCAGGACAGGCCGGTCCGGCCGGTCGCCGTGCGCCTCGATCCGGAGTTCGGCGCGGACCGCGATGTGGTGATCCGACGCCAGGGCGGCGAGCCGATTGAACTCGGAGACGGCAGCCTCGATCTCGGCGGCGAGCAGGCGCGGATCGATGGGCAACGGAATCGACATGGAGACCTCCTGGCGCACCCGCACGCGGGCGTGCAGCTCACGCGCTGGGCTGCGGGGTGTCGAGGGACTCATGGACCTGGGGCGCGAAGAGGCGCTGGCGGCTGCGTGGAAGTTGATCCGGACGCTCGACAGCGCGCCTAACCCGCAGCAGCAGGCCCACGCCGCCATCGCCGGCCTGCTCCGGAGCGGCCCGTGGGGCCCCGCTGCCGAGCGCGAAATCCTCCCTCTGGCCGCCTGGCTGGCCACCCGCCCGCCGCCATCGGCCCCCAAGGCGCGCTGCCAGGCCCTGCTGAGGATGCTGGGAAGGCGAGGTCCTCGGCTCAGGTTGAAGCTGAAGTCGGCGATGTTGCGTGCCGGAGGTTGCGTCGAAGGCCGGCAGGTGAGAGCGTCCGGAGAACATCGATCCTTGGGGGTGGGCGATGGCCTTTTCCGGCATTTCCGAGATCGCAAGCGCGCTGACGCCGGCGCCGTCGCTCAGCGATCCCTTCGTGAAGGCCTCGATCGAGGCGATCCGGGCTTCGGTGAGCGGCCGCCTGGGTTTCTTCGGGGTGCGTCGCACCGATCCCATCGAGGCCGGGGTCCGCATCCTGCAGGAGCAGGGCAGGACCCTCACGGAAAAAGAGCGCCTCAAGGTCGTCGCGGCCCTGAAGGAGCTGGAGGAGGTGCGCCGGCTGCGGCTGCGCGTGACGATCCAGATCGTCATCACGGTCGCGGTCGTCGCCCTGGCCCTGGCGGTGATCTTCAACGTGGTCGCCGCGTCCGATGACCTCAGGAAGGTGAGCTATGGCCTGCTCGGTACGGCCCTCGGCTACTGGCTGAAATGACGCGGACCCGGGCCGAGGTCCGCTCGGCTTCAAGCGCGATGCTGGCGGCGCTCGCGCTGCTGACCGTGTCCCTGTTCCTGTTCCTCGCGCCCTACCACCACCTGCTCAGCTGGACGTCGGGGCGCGGCACGCCGCACGACAGGGCCTATTCCATAGCAGCCCTTGCCGCGCCCGTGATGGTGCTCGTCGCCGTGGCCCTCATCGGCCACGCCGGGGCGTTCCGCGGGCGCGCCCGACTGCGCAACACCCTGCCGGCCTCGGCGGAGCCCGCCCTGTCGCCCTGGCCTGACCTGCTGGCGCGGCTCGACGCCTTGCAGGTCGGCGTCCGGACCGCGGGCGATCCGACCAAGGTCGTCGACCCCGGCGGTCGCGCACTGCTCTCGCCGCACCTGGTCCGCAATCCGTTTGGGCGCGGCGCCGTCATCGTCGTCCCCGCGCTGGCGTGGCTGCGACTCGCATCCGAGCCGCCCGCGCTGGCGGCCGTGGTCGCCCACGAGCTCGGCCACGCCGAGCACCGTGACCTCCAGGCGATCGTCCTGCTGGAGGGGGTGCTGGTCGTCACCCTACTGGTCACCGCGGCGATCGTGGCCTGGGATCTCGCCGCATCCCTCCGCGTGGATCTCGCCGCGCCGGGTGGCGCATCCGCGGCGCTGCTGGCCAACCTCGCCGGCAAAGCCTCGAACCTGGCGCTCGTCGGCCTCGCCGCGGTCGCCATGGTCGTCGTGCGGGCGACCCAGGGCTTTCGCGAGGCGATGGCGGACCAGTACGCCGTAGGATTCGTGGGCGACGAGGCCCTGGACGCGGCAGAGGCCAGGCTCGGCGGCGCGGTGCACGGCGGCGCCGACCGCCCGTGGCGCCGCTGGCCGATCGATCGCATCGCCGCCTGGCCGCCCTTGTTGCTGGCGCTGGGTTTCGCGGCCTCCGCCTTCCAGGCCTATGTCGCCAGTCCGCTGGCCTTTTCCTGCCAGGCCTGGCCGGGTTCGACGGCGTGCGAAGTGTCCACGCCCATCTACAACGTCCTGCGCCTCGTCATCGCCTTCGGCGCCGCCTTCGCCGTGTCAAGCGTCGCGCAGGCCCTGCGGGGCGACACCCGCCACGCGCCCGTGGATCTCCTGTGGCTCTCGGTAGGCTGGGTGGCCGGGTTCCTTGTGAGCCAGACCGTGCCCCTGTCACTGACCTCGCTTCCCGTCTTCGATCGCTTTCCCAACCTGTTGCGGCATGACGCCGGCCCGCTCCTGCTCAGCGACGCGATGCAGAGCCTTGTCGTCGTCGCTCAGGGGGGGTGCGTTGCGCTCGCAGCTGCCTCCGGCCGCGGGCCGCGGCTTCTCTGGGTGGCGGGCGGCCTGGCGGCGCTGGTCGCAGGCCCCCTCGCCATCCAGGCGAGCGCCTCGTCGATGGCGGGCTTCGTGGGCCCGTTGCTCGTGTGCCTCTTCCTGCTCGCGTCGATAGCCTCGACGGCGACGCGAAGCCGCCAACCGGTGTCGTGGCCCGGACGTCTCGCAGGCGGCCTGGGCCTCGCCGTACTCCTCGGCGGCTGGATGGGGCTTGGCGGGCCGTCGTACCCCGCGCTGGGCTTCGAACGGGCCGCACAGGAGCGCCTCGCGCAGAAGCAGAACGCGCAGGCGATCATCGACCTTCGACGCGCCGCACGGCTGGCGCCGTTCTCGGCGTCAGGATGGTTCAACCTGGCGGACGGGATCGATCCCGGGCAGTCCGGTCGGCCCGAGGCGATCGCCGCCGCGGACCGCGCGCTGCACGCGCCCTACCTGCATGCATGGGCGCAGAAGGCCGACATCCTGGTCCTGGCTGGCTCCCTGAAACTGGCCGCGCGGCGAGACGCGAACGACTGGGCCGGCGCGGAGCGGGACCTCACCCAGGCCCTGCGGCTCTGGCGTGGCAGCACACGCCTGGAGGACAGGGTCGGGCTCGTGTCGCTCTACAACCTCGCCATCGTCGACGTTCACCGACACGGCGACAGGATCGGCGCGGCGCTCAGGCTGGTCGAGGCGGTCAACCTCAAGCCGGAGGTCGCGCGCCTGCTCGGCGACGACCCCGACCTGACGCCCCTGAGAATCCTCGACACGCCGCCGCCGACCGCGGAGACCGCGCAGCGTCTCCAGGAACGCGCCAGGGCATGGACGACATTCCGCACGGTGGCCCGCGCAGCCGGCGTCTCGGACGAGCAGGCCTACCGCTTCCTGGCCCTTTTGCTGCGATGCCAGGCGCGAGACGCCGGCGTGAACGCGGCCTGCAGCCTGTAGCCGGATGATTCCTCGGGCCCCGGTGGCTGGCGTCGCCGATCCGTCGCGGGCCGTTCGGGCAAGCGCGACGTCAGCCGGGCCCGACGAGCCGCGCACAAATGCGAAGGGCCGCGCCATCCCGGCGCGGCCCTTGCCAATGTGCGGAGCTGGCAACCGCTGCCGTCATGCTGCCCGCCACGCTGCCGAGAACGATCAGGCTTTGCCCGATCCACTTGCGTCGCGTCGTTCGCATGCTTGCCGATGTCGTCTTCGTCCCAGACCCGCGCCCGACCGGGGCGCCCGGGGATCCTTGCGGATCCGAAGGAGGCGAACCTCCCGTGGTTTCTGTATCCATGTCGTCACCCTTCACCTTTCCGCCCCACACATGCAGGGCTGTCGAGAGCAGGATGGCGGCTGGCAGGACGGCGACGGGAGTCGAACCCAGCACTCCGAGAACTTGTAGGTTCATAATGCGCCTTTTTTGTCGACGTGTAAATAACAGGTTCCGTGTCTGGGCAATCCGGCCAACTGAATTGTTGTATTAAGGTTCGCCGGAGACCCATTGAGGAAATCTGATCAATGTCGGACATCGTGAAGATTGTCGATGAACTGGCGAAGGAAGCGCCAGGACCTATCGGGTTCGCCACGAAGGCGGCCGCGTTCATCTTCCGAAAGCGTCTCGAAGAGGGCCGGGCCATCATCGTTCGGAAGATGTCGAAGGGACAGCCCTGGCGCCTGCGGGAGGACAAGGTGATGGCGCTCACCTTCGACTTCCTGCGCGCGGCCGCTGACGGCGCGGCCCAGGAGAACCTCGAAGTCATGGCGGACCTGATCGCCAACGGGGTCGCCGAGGAGGGGCTGGCCGAGGAGGCGATCCGCGATCTCATGCGCGTCGTCCGCGACCTGGCCTACGACGAGATGCGCGCGCTTGCGGCGCTCCTGCGCGCGCAGAGGACGTACACGCCGCCGGCCGACCTCAACGAGCCGCCGACCAAGTTCTGGGTCGGCGCTCAAGTCTACAGGCTCGCCTGGAGCGAGCTTGCGGGCCCAGGGCACGACGAGCCGCCAGACGAGGTGGTGGGCACGTTCGGCGCGCTGATGCGGACCGGACTCGTCTATACGGACTCGGCCTGGGAGGGCATGACGTTCGCCGGCACGCCGAAGCTCGCGCGCCTGGCCCGCCTCGTCGACCTTGGCGCCTTCCCGGGCCCGCCGCGGGCATGAGCTCTTCCCACCCGCAAGCGGCGCGCTCCGCGATGACCGACGCCGAGGCGCTGGAGGCCATTGCCGCGCAGGCCCTCTGCCACAAGTGCGTCGGCGAGCCCTACCTCGCCGCCGAGATGAAGGCGCAGGGCCGTGTCCGACGCTGCTGTTCCTGCCACAAGCGCCGCCACGGCTACACCCTCGGCGCGTTGGCGGAGCGCATCGACGACGTGTTCCGCGTGCATTTCCGGCGGACCTCCGACGAGCCCGACGACTGGCAGCGGATGGCGATGGCCGACAAGGAGTCCACCTACGACTGGGAGCGCGCGGGCGAACCGGTGGTCTGGGCGATCGCGAACGCCGCCGACATCCCATACGAGGCGGCCCACGACATACAGCGGATCCTGGCCGACAAGTACGCCGACATCGAGCTGGCGAAGTCCGGCGTCGAGACGCGGTTTCACCGGGAGTCGTACTATGAGGAGAGTGCGACCGACGACCTTGGTTGGCAGGAGGGATGGGGGCGGTTCGAGCAGACCCTGCGGACCCGGGCGCGCTTCTTCAGCACCTCGCTTTCCGACTATCTGAGGGCAGTCTTCCGCGATCTCGATCGAATGACCGGCGTGGGCGGGCGCCCCCTCCTCATCGAGATCGGTCCGGGGACCCCTGTGAAGGCCCTCTATCGGGCCCGCGTTTTCCAGTCCGATCCGCCGCTGGTCGAGGCGTTGGCGCGGCCCGACCTCCATCTCGGCCCGCCCCCCGCCCATCTTGCCGCTGCGGGCCGGATGAACGCCCGTGGCATCGCTGTCTTCTATGGCGCGACCGCCGCCCGGGTCGCGATCGCCGAGGTGCGCCCGCCCGTGGGCAGCCAGGTCGCCGTCGCCAGGTTCAGACTCCTGCGTCGTCTTCGCGTCCTCGACCTGACGGCGCTCGGCCGCGTCTCCGAAGCGGGTAGCCTCTTCGACCCGGGGCTCGCAGATCGGCTCGCCCGGGCGAAATTCCTGCGCTCCCTCAGCGGCCGCATGACCCGCCCGGTGATGCCCGACGACGAGGCGTTGGACTATCTCCCCACCCAGGCCGTCGCCGACTTCCTCGCCGGCGAGAACACGCCGCGGCTCGACGGCATCCTCTTCCCCTCCGTTCAGGCCGGGACCCGCGGGCCGAAGAACGTCGTGCTCTTTCACCACGCCGCCGAGGTGGAGGAACTCCAGTTTCCCCCGGGCACACAGGTCGAGGCCCGGACGGGCGATGTGTACGAGGAGGGCTGGGTTCAGGAATACTCGGTCATCGAGCGGACACCCCCGCCATGGCCCGATCGGCGTGCCTCACGCCCAAAACGCGACTGGTCGAACATCCCGACCAATCTCGGGGGCGCGATGGCGCTGGAGCTGCGGGAACCCACCCTGCGCGTGGATGCGGACGCGACAAAGGTTCACCGGATCCAGGCCGTGCGCTTCAGCACCGAGAAGTTCGACGTCCGGCGTTGGCGCTGGGAGCTGACGGCTCAGGAACAGGCCCTGTTCGATGGCGAGGACGAGCCAGACCTTCCTTTCTGATAGGCAAGCCCCGCCTGCCGGGTGGAGGAAATACTTCCGACCTTTTGCAGAATTTTCGCCGCATATTGTACCCGGGGTCTTCGGACCCTCGGATGACTGGAAGCAGGCGAATATATCGCCCTTGCCAGCCTGGGTGGCGCCGCGTTGACTGGGCGATTGTTTGCCCAGCGCGGAGTGACGACATGGCGACGGAGCGGTTGGAGCCTTTTCGGCAGGCCTTGCTCGACCTGCGGAGCCGACTGCGCGACGGACGCCTCGAGCCGGGCGCGCGCGTGACCGCCAAGGACGTCGCCGAGGGCCTGAAGTTGAGCCCCACGCCTGTGCGGGAAGCCCTCTCCCGCCTGGCCGGGGAGGGCGTGCTCGAAGAGCGGCGCGGCGACGGGTTCTTCGTGCCCGAGCTCTCCGCCGTCGACATCGTCGCGCTCTACCGTCTGAATGAGCACCTGCTGCTGATCTCGCAAGGGGCCGTCGGCGCCGCGCGCCGCGACGCAGTTCCGCCGGATCATCAGCCGGGCGACGGGCCCATCCGGCTGGTGGAGCGGCTGTTCCTCGCCTGGATCAGAGAGGCGAACAGCCGGGTCATCCTCGACGCCTACCGCACGACAGCCCTGAGGCTCGCCCCCGTCCGCCGGCGCGAAATGGAGGTCATTCCCGACCTGGAGGGGGAAGCGCGGATCCTTCTGGAGCTCGCGGGGCCCGGGCAGCGGCGGCGGCGACCGGCGGCGATCCAGGCCTTTCACCGCCGGCGCGTGGCGCTCGCGGAGGCCATGGCCCGTGCGCTGGAACGGGCCTCGCCGCAGGGCGACTGATAATATATCCAAATATATCCTCATATAGTTTGAGTATAGTCTCCTCCAGGCGTGTGGTGTCGGCGGCCGCCACTTCCGGCGGTCTCTCACTCGAAAGAGGACTGCGATGTCCAAGCTGCATCTGCCGTCGTCGCGCCTGATCTGCCTCGGCAGCGCCCGCGCGCTCACCAACGCCCCCAAGGGCGAGGACGAGATCGAAGACGATCCGTTCGTCCTCTACAGCTGAGCTGGTGCTGGCGCCGGGTCCCCCGGCGCCAGCGTCCGCCATGACCGTTCAAGCTCACCTCCGCCGGCTGCGCGACGATGTCCATGCGGTGGCCATCGACGATGACGCCGTCTTCCTCGACGTGGCGCGCGACACCTACGCCTGCGTCCCCGGCGCCGCGAAGATGCTCGTCCTGGACGAGGCCCGCCGCGTCCGCGCGGTCGCCGACGCCGCCTTCACCGAGGTTCTCGACGCCGCCGGCCTGCTGGCGCCGCCCGAGGCGCGACTCTCGGGTCAGGCCTGGCCCGTCGTCCGGCCAGGCGCCAGCGCCATGACCGGCCCCTTCGCGCCGCCCCGCTGGCCCGACGCGCTCGAGGGCGCGCGCAGCCTGCTGGATCTTTCGCGCTGCTATTACCGCCAACCCCTGTCGCGACTCCTGGACTGGGCCGAGGCGGGCGCGACCGAGGCCGGGAGCGACCCCATGGACGCCGCGACCGCGGATCTGGTCGCGGCTTTCCATCGCTGGTCGCCTTACCTGCCGGCGCCCGGCAAGTGCCTGCTCCGCTCCTTCACGCTCCTGCGACTGCTGCGCCGGCACGGACAGGACGCCCGCTGGGTGTTCGGGGTTCGCACCTGGCCGTTCCGGGCGCACTGCTGGCTGCAACGGGGCGACACTGTCCTCGACGACGATGTCGAGGCGCTCGTCGCCCTGACGCCCATCCACGTCGCCTGATGCCGGGGAGGGATTACATCGTCCTCGTGCGCCGGCCCGGCGAGGCGGCCGGCGGGCCGTTCGCGGCGGCGGCCGCCCGCCTGCGCGAGGAGGCGGCCTGGACGCTCCGCTACGACCATCCGACCCTGTCGGCCTGGAGCGTTGGCGACGAACTTCCCGTTCGCGCCCTTCGGCAAGACGCCGGCATTGTCATCGGCCAGCTCCATGCCGCGCCCGGCATCCCCCGTGACGCCTCGCCCCTGGTCGAGGGCCGCGAGCCGTTGGGCGCCCCGGACGACGTCGCGCAGCGGCTCCTTCAGGCCCACTGGGGCCGCTACGTCGCGGTGATCCGGGACGACCGCGGCGCCGCCGTGCTGCGCGATCCCTCCGGGGATCTCGACGCCTGCGTCTGGACCACCCGCGAGGGCGTAGGCGTGGTCGCCTCCGATCTCTCGCGCGTCCCCGGATGGCTGCGTCCGCAACGAGTTGGCCTGCGCTGGGACCGGATCGCGCTCTGCCTGGCCGCCCCCGGCGGCGCCACGGCGACATCGCTGCTGGACGACGTGGAGATCGTCGCGCCAGGCGGCCTGCGTCCGGTGCTTGACGGGGCGGGCCCGTCGCTGGCCTGGGACATTCCTGCCCTCTGCGCGCCAGCGCCGCTCGATCCGATCGCCGCGCGCGCCCAGTTGTTGGAAACGGTCGACCGCTGCACGTCTGGGTCCGTGGTCGGCTATGATCGGTTGCTGGTCGACCTGTCCGGCGGCCTCGATTCCTCCGTCGTCGCCGGCGCAATCGCGCACGCCGGTCTCACGTCCCGGGTGACGCAATGGGTGCACCGCCTGGACGATCGGCCGGAGGGCGACGAGCGGGCCTATGCGCGCGCGGTGACGGACCGCCTGGGCGGCGAGCTTACGGTGGTCCGCAAGCCGCTCACGCCGCTGACCCCCGAAGACTTCGCCGAGCTCGCCGACGGCTTCTGGCCCGGCCTCAACGGCGCCGACGCCGCGCGCGACCGCGACATCGCCGGGCGCCTCGCCCACGCCGACGCGATCGTCTCAGGGCAGGGGGGCGACGCGGTCTTCTACCAGATGCCGACGCCGTGGGTGGCGAGCGAGACCGTGCGGCGCCGCGGCCTGGCGGCGCTCGCCGCGCCCGTCCTCGTCGACACGGCCCGGCGGCTGCGCAAGCCGGTGTGGACGGTCTACCGCGAAGCCCGGGCCGGGCTGCGGCCGGGTCGCGGCCTGCCACCTGTCGCCTCGACCTTGCTGACCGCTGCGGCGCGCGAGGCCGCGGTCCACGCGGTGCATCCCTGGGAGGCGGCCGCCCGCGGCCTGCCCCTGGCGCGCCAGCTGCAGGTCTGTGCGCTCGCCAACGCCCACGTCGTGCGCGGCGACAGCCGGCGGCGGCGTCGCGGCGACCTCGTCTTCCCGCTCGCGACCCAGCCCCTCGTCGAGCTCTGCCTGTCCATCCCGGTGGAAGTATTGGTGGGCGGCGTCCAGGACCGCCCGTTCGCGCGCGAGGCGCTGGCGCCGCGGATCCCGGACGTCATCCGCCACCGCCGCTCCAAGGGCAGCCTCACCGCCTACTTCTCGCGACTGGTCGCGGCGAGCCGCGAGACCCTGCTGCCGTTCCTGCGCGACGGCTGCCTGGCCGAGGCGGGCCTGCTCGACCCAGCCGCCGTGGAGCGCGCCTTCGACCCCGACCTGCTGATCTGGAACGGGCGCCCGAACGACGTCCTCAACGCGGCCCCGGTGGAGGCCTGGGTCCGTCACTGGCAGGGGCGCGTGCCGGACGCGGCAAGGTCGCCGCGCCGGGGGTAGCCGCCGGACCGAGGTGCGCGTCGAGGAACTGCTGCACGCGCGCGTAGAGGTCCCGCACATTGCCGGGGCTGCTGATGTAGTGACCCTCGCCCCAGTAGGTGACGAGCTCGGCGTCCTTGCCCTGCCGGTAGAGGGCGGAGAAGATCGCCTCGGACTGGGTGAGCGGGACCACGCCGTCCTGGTCCCCGTGCGCCAGCAGCAACGGGGTCTGGATGGCGTCGGCGTGCAGCAACGGGCTGTTGCGCATGTAGCGCGCCGGATCAGTCCACGGCGGGACGCCCATGCCGCCCTGGCCGCTCTCCATGCCGCCCGTGACGTAGTTGCTCCAGACGCCCTCGTCCTGCAGGACGCGGTGGGTCACCGGCAGCGCCGACCACTTGGAGACGAGGTCGGCGTAGCCGCCGACGGCGACGGCGGCGCGGAAGCGGTTGGTCTGGGTGATCGCGGCCATGACCGTATAGCCGCCATAGCTGTGGCCCCAGAGCGCAAGCCGACCGGGGTCGAAGGTCCCGGCCGTGCCGGGATCCCGCGCCGCCGCATCGACGATCGCGAGGATCCGGTCCGCCAGCCCGCGGGCCGGCTCGGCGGGCGACCCTGCACCGCGCTTCGGCTGCGGCAGGCTGGGCGCCAGCACGGCATAGCCCTGACCCAGGAGGACCCGCGTGTCCCCCATCAGCCCGAGCACCGGTCCCTTGAAAGGCGGGGGCTCGCGATAGGTGTCGCCGGAATAGACCTTCACCAGCAGGGGCGGCGGCGGCCCGTCGCGCCGCGGCGGCAGGTAGAGCCAGCTCGTCAGCGGCTGGCCCTCCGGCCCCAGGTGGCGGACCACCCGGATGTCCAGGGCGTCCGTGTCGGCCAGGCCCCCGTTCAGGTCGGCGAGCACGCGCGGCGCCTTGGCCCGCCGCCACTCCAGCCGCGTCTCAAGACCCTTCGCATCGAAGCGGATCACCGCGCCGCCTGCGTTGGCGGCCTCGACGATCGCCTCCGAGGGCGCTTTGACAGCAGGGGCGGAAGGCGCTCCGATCGCCTCGACTTTCCGGTCGCCCGCCGTCCCGCGTGCAACCCACCCCTGGGCCCTTGGCGATGCAAGGGGCCGACCGTCCCGGGTCTTGCCCGCCCCGGTGATGAGCACAGCCCCGGCGACGGGCAGGCGGCGGACGTGTCCATCGGCTCGCACGGACCAGGCCTGACCGCCCACCAGCAGCGTGAAGCCCGTGGCGTCCAGGGTCGCGAGCGTGGCGGCGGCGGCCGGCAGCGAACCGGTCAGCTTGACCGGCGCCGCCCCGGACCAGCGATACCAGTCCGCGCGGCCGTTCGGGTCGGCGCGCGGCCGGGCGATGACGATCGGGGTCTCGCCCATCCACTCCGCCCGGACGATTTCGGGACGGCCCAGCACGACAGGCTGGACCACATCCTCCGGCATGGCGGTCAACCGGTCTGCGCGGAGGTCGTAGCGGCGAAGGCGCCCGACGCTCCAGGGGACGTCGCCCTCGCGGCCGTAGAACAGGAGGCCCGCGCCACTTGGCGACCAGGCCATCAGGCTGGGCAGCACGTCGCAGCCGGGGCACGGGCTCCAGTCGCGGCCGGTGGCCAGGTCGGCGATCCGCAGGACCTCGACCCGCGGGCCCACGCCCCAGTCCCCCTGCACGGCGCGGCCCGGCCGCGACTGGATGTCGTCGCCGAGCACCCGGTAGGCGACGCGCCGGCCGTCGGGGGAGAGCTCGAAGTCGACGATGTCCCCGCGCGCGATCTCGCTCACGACCCCCTGGTCGACCTGGATGCGGAGCAGGCGCGCCGGCGGCGGCCGCACCCGCACGTCGCGGTAGGCGCCGCTGCCTACGACGGTGTGGGCGCCCCGGCCGGCTGCGCTCTCCGCCCAGAGGCGTGGCAGCTCTTCGGCGGAGACGCGCCCCGTGCGGTCGCTGGTCGCGAGGGCGGCGCCGGCGCGGTCGACGACCAGCAGCTCCCTGTCCGATCGCCATTGCACCAGGCGCCCGCGATGGGGCTTCGGCGAGCGGACCTCCAGCCAGCGCACGGTGCGCGTCGCCAGGTCGACGACGCCGATCCGCCAGTCGCCGTCGCGCACCTGGTAGACGGCCAGGCGTGCGCCCGACGGCGAGACCGCGGCGATCAGCTGGCCGCTCGCCTCACCGGGCAGCAACGGCGTCGCAGGCCCGGCCCCGTCACGATCGGCGAAGAACAGCCGGCTCGCGCCGAGCGGATTGCCCTGGTCGTCGTCGAACCGCGGGGCGTCCGCGTAGGGCCCCCGTTCCTCGAACACCACCCATCGGCCGCAAGGATCCATGGCCACGGCGCCGAAGGACGCCTGCCGGAGCAGGTCCTCGACCGTGAAGGGACGGGCGCTGGCCGGCGCGTGGGGCGCGCCGGCCAGCAGGGTCAGCGCCACGACGGCGCTCCCCAACGCGCGCTTCATGGCCCGACCTCACCAGGCGCGCGTGATCTGGATGGCCACGAACCGACCGATCGGGTCGGCATTGGTGGGGTCGTAGGCGATGCCTACGGGGTTGTCGTAGAAGGGCGGATCCCGGTCGAAGAGGTTGCGCACGTTGAGGGTGACCGACACCCCGCGCGCAAAGCCGTGGTCCGGCGGCGCCAGCCTCGCCTGCAGGTCCACGGTGGGCTGCGCCCTGATCCGCGCGCCCAGCACGTCGCGATAGTGATCCACATAGTTGAAGGCGCCGCCGAGGGTCAGGCGGTCACGCGTCCAGTCGAAGGTCGCCCGCGCCCGCAGCTTCACCGGGAAGCCCGCGACCCCGACGCGCTCCTGTGGCCCCGAGGTCGGCGTCACCTGCTGCTTGTAGTCGGCCATGTACGTGCCGTTCAGCCCGAGCGCGAGGTCGTCGCCGCCGATCTGGAAGCGGTAGCCCGCGGTCACGTCGATCCCGCGGACGCGCAGCGTTGTGGTGTTGACGTAGCGATTGTCCACGATCGCCGCAAAGGCCTCGGGCGGGAAGGCGGCGGCGGTGGCGAGCGTGCCTGGCCGCGCCAGCAGGTCGACGATCAGGGCCCGGTCGGCGGCGTTGGTCGCCGGAGAGATGAACTGCACGAACGGGGCGAGCGTCGGGTCCACCAGGGCGGCCACGGTGTTCTGCTGAACCGGCCGGTCGATCCGGTTCCTGAAGGCGATGTCGAAGGCGGTGAAGCCCAGCGTCAGTCCGGGCACGGCGGCCGGACGGTAGTCGACGCCGAAGGTCCAGGACCTGGCGGTCTCCGGCTTCAGGTCGACATTGCCGCCGCCCAGGACCAGCACCCGCACCCGCGTCCCGTCCGCCTTGTTGAGCTGGATCGAGGACGCGGACGACGCGTCGTGCACCTCGCGCAGGGCCGGCGCGCGGAAGGACCGCCCATAGGTGCCGCGCACGGTGAGGTCCCCGGTCGGCCGCCAGAGCAGGCCGATCTTCGGATTGGCGGTCGTCCCGACGTCGTCGTAATGCTCGACACGGCCGGCGAGGGACAGCTCCAGGGCCTCGATCCCGGGCCGGCGGTTGGCCTCCCCGACCAGCGGGACGCGCAGCTCGCCAAAGCCGGCCAGGGTCTCGCGCGACACGTCGCTGGTGGCCTGGGCCACCGGCAGGATGGTGCTGGCGAAGTTGGTCCCCGTCTTCAGCAGGGTCTCGCGGCGCGCCTGGCCGCCGAGCGCCAGCTTCACCGGCCCGCCCGGGATCTCGAACAGCATACCGTCGGCCTGCGCGCTCGCCACGTAGGAACTGATCTTGGTCCGCGTGGTCACAAAGCCGGAGGTGATGAAGGCCAGCACCTGCGGACTGTTCACCCCCACCACGCCCACGAAGGGGTTGAAGTAGCCGTCGCGGCCGGGGCTGAAGGCGGTGTCCGGCCGGTCGGGTGTCGTCCCCAGCGCCTCGCTGAGGAAGAGGGTGTGCAGCAGGCCGGGCGTGTCGGACTCGCCGATCTCCTGGCTGAAGCCCAGGTAGGCGTCGCCCTGCCAGTCGCCGAACAACCTAACCCTGGCGCCGAGGGACGCAGCCCAGGTCTCCGCGGACCCCACGTTGAACGGATTGCCGAGCTCCGGCTGCAACGAGTAGGCGATGGACTGCGAGGCCGACCCGTTCGGGGAGACGAAGAACGGGTTCGACCGGTTCACGGTCAGGGTCGTGGCGTTGGCGGCGGTGCGCACGCCGTACTTGCGAAAGGCGTAGCGGACGTCGCCGGTCAGCTCGACGGGCCCGACCTCCTGGCTGGCCGTCAGGAACACCGACTGCAGGACCTGGCGGGGCAGGGTGTCGGTCCCGGCCCGCGGGTTCTGCAGGTTGACCACGCCCGCCTGGAAGTCCGTCGGGCGCAGGCCCACGCCGGCCTGCCCGGCCGGAATCGCCCACCGCGGGACCTGCGCGCCGGTGGCTGGGTCTGGCCCCAGGATGTTACCGGGGAAGCTGTTCGCCACCCGGTGGTCGGTCCCCCCGAACGGGCGCAGGTCGGCGGTGGCGGTGAAGTCGCGGTCGCGGTCGCGCAGCGCATCGCGCTTCTGGTACTCGAAGGCCGCGAACACGCTTCCGCTGCCCCAGCGATGGCCGAAGGACTGCGACAGCTGCACCTGGGCCGGCTCGCCCGCCGTCCCGATGCCGGCATACGCCCGGGTCTCCGCGCCCTCGACGTCCCGGCGCAGGATGATGTTGACCACGCCGCCCACGGCGTCCGCGCCATAGAGCGCCGAGGCGCCGTCCAGCAGCAGTTCCACCCGCTCGACCGCGGCCGATGGGACGGACGAGATGTCCGAGAAGTCCCCGAACGACCCGGAGCCCGAGAGCCTGCGGCCATTGACCAGGATCAGAGTGGCGTCCGCGCCCAGCCCGCGCAGGTTGACGCCGGCGCCATAGTTCACGTTGCGCACGATGCGGTCCGAGCCGGTCGTCAGCGTACCTTCGGACGCGCCGGTGGCGAAGGCCTGGGGCAGGGCGGCCAGGGCCGCGGCCACCGTGGCGTGGCCCGAACGCTCCAGCGCGTCGCGGTCCATCACCATCAGCGGCGAGGCGCTCCGCGTCCCGCGGATATGGGTGCCGGTCACCCGCACCTCGTCCAGCAGAGTCGGCGCCGGGGCGATGGCCGACGCCGCGCCATCCGCCATTCCGTCACCGCCGCCGTCGAAAGGGCCGTCATCCGTCGCGCCTCCGACCGGACGCGCAGACTCGATCACCACCATGGTGGCGTTGACGCGGCGGGCGCGCAGGTCGCCGCCGGCCAGCAGCTGCGCCAGCGCCTGGTCCACCGTCATCCGGCCCTTCACCGCCGGCGCCGTCCGGCCGGCCACCGAGGCCCTGGAGAACATGATCTGCTGGCCGGTCTGGCTGGCGAGGCTGAGCAGCGCCGGCTCGAGGCCCTTGGCCTCCAGCGACACGGGCCAGGTGGCAGGCTGGGCGTGCGCCGCCCCGGCGGACAAGGTCCCGGCCGACAGCGCCGCCGCGGTGGCCAGCCAGGCCCAGCGACGGCCTACGCGATACTCGAACGCCTCGAACATGTTTCCCCCGCGACGTCCGCGGGCTCTGCGTGACCGGGATGGTTGGCTTCGGGCCCCGAGGTTCGTCTGCAGGTCTAGAGGGCGGCCCGCCCCCGAAACCCTCGGGCCTCTGTCAGAAAAACATCGTCATCCGGGCGCCAGCCGGATCTCGCGCGGCGTCTCGGCCACGACCTTCAGGCCGTAGAGCGAGCGTGCGCCGGCCACGAAGCTGTCGATGTCGCCGGCCACGAACTGGCCGCTGACCAGCTCGTCGCCCACCGCCGCCGGCGCCTCCAGCACCACCTTGCGTTCGGAGTAGCGGTTCACCTCGGCCACCACGTCCCGCAGCGGCGCGCCCGAGAAGGTCAGGCGCCCCGTGGTCCAGCTCGCGACGGCGTTCGTATCAACCCGATGCGGCGCCGAAAGCCCGCTGGGCGCCGCCACCACGGCGTCGCCGGGCGCCAGCACCGCCTCGCGGCCGTCGGCGCCCCGCACCTGGACCCGGCCCCGAAACAGGGTCACCCGCACCGCGTCGTCGTCGCGCCGCACGTCGAACTGCGTGCCGAGCGCCCGCACCCGGGCCCCGTCGGCCACCACCACGAACGGTCTCGACGCGTCGTGCGCCACGTCGAACCAGGCCTGCCCCCGCTCCAGCACGACGCGCCGTTCGCCTTCGTGGAACTCGACCTTCACCCGGCTGTCGGTGTTGAGGCGCACCTTCGAGCCGTCGGCCAGCACCTCAAGCCGCTGACCGCCCACCTTCGTGACGTAGCTCGGCTCACGGCCCTGCCAGGCCACGATACCACCCCCGACCACCAACAGGCTGGCCAGTCCCAGCCCCAGGGGGGCCAGCACAAAGCGACGGGACCTCACCAGCGGCCCCGGCTTCTCCGGATACTTGGCGAGCACCGCCTCGGTCGCGGCCACGATGGCCGGCCGATCAGCCAGACTCCCGGCGGCTTCCCAGCCCGCCTTCACCTTCGCGAAGGCGGCGGCGTTCTGAGGATCGCGCCGCCAGGCCCGGAAGGCGGCCAGGTCGGCCGGATCGATGTCGCCCGCGGTCATGACAGTGAACCATCGGGAGGCCTCGGCCGCGCGGGAACGATCGGCAGCTTCGCTCATGGCCACGCCTCGCCCTCAGTCCTGCATCAGGGCCGCACATCTCCGCCGCGCCTCCGTGAGCCGGGCCTCCACCCGTTTCACGGACAGGTTGCAGCGGCGGGCGATCTCCACATTAGAGAGCCCGCCGAACCGGCTCAAGAGCATGACCTCGCGCAGAGGCTCCGGCAACGCCAGGATCAGCTGCTCCAGCAGCACCGCCTGCTCGGCGTCCGCCGCCACGGCCAGCTCAGGCTCGTAGACGAACCCGACCTCCGGCCGCCGCCGCACCTCCTCCATCGCCGCCCGGATCGCCACCTTCACCAGGAACGCCCGCGGGTTCCGCACCTCGGTCCCACTGGCCAGCGTCCGCGCAAATGCTTCTTGGACGAGATCTTCCCCGACGAATGGGCCAAACCTGTGCCGTAAGAACCTCTCAAGCCAACCCCGATGTAACCGATACATGCGGTCCGTCTTGGAGCTATCGGATGCAGTTGGTTGGAGAGCGGTCATGTGAAAGCACGTCGCGAACCCGGCCCACACCCGAGCCGACGAATACATATTATAGTGGATAAACCTCATAGTATGTAAGCGGCGAATGTCGCCGCATGGACATGCGGAGGCTCGTGGGACGGAATGCGCTGCATTTCCGGCGGCTACGCGGCCTGACGCAAGAGCAGCTCTCAGAGAAGACGGGACTCACTCAACAGTATCTGAGTGGCCTTGAGCAGGGGCGCCGGAATCCGACTGTGGTCACTCTCTACGATTTGGCGCAAGCACTGGGCGTGAGCCCGGCGGACCTCATCACACCGCGGAACTAGCCCAACCCGTGGCGGCGGTTTGTGACTCAATGGTGACATTAGAGGGTCTGCTTCGGGCAGACAGCGAAACTGAGGGTTAGCGCTGCGCCTGGTGCCTAGGCCTCCTCCAGAGACGGCTGGAGGATCATCCCTGCGGCCGAATTCACCTGAGCGCCACGAGCTCCGCCGGTCTTGAAGTCCATAGCGCCGTCGAAGCCCCGGATCCCCGGCTTCATCGGCCGAAGCATGTCCATGTTGTTCGGCATCTGGCGAAGCACGGCGAGACACGCAACCGCACTTTCTGCCAGGGGCCGGCTCCGTCGCGCAGCCCTTCCAGCGCTGGAGTGAGCTTCGGCCCAAGTTTCCGAGAGGCCTGATAGAGCAGGTTGTCTTCGGTTCTGCCGGCCAGGTTTCGGCCTCTTACCGGACCTATCTCCCAGATCATCCGTCATCAGCCGAATACTCAAGCACATTGTGGAACCCGGCTGCCGTTTGCCGACGCGGCGATAGGCACCGCGCCGGCTTTGGCTCTCGGGAAAAACGGGGCGACCTCGGTCCCAATCCTCGTCAGGGTGCTAGCGAACTGGTCCCTGACCTTATGCAGGAAGAGGTCGCAGATACGACCCAATGCCTCTAACCGGCGTGGCCGGGCCTGGCACGTCGAGTCTCAAGCCTGTGAGGCAGGCCTTGCCCAACGCTCAGACGTCGACCGTGAACTGGCAGCGGTCTCCGCATTGCGGTTCGACTGCGCGAGAGGCGCGGCCTGGGCAAAGACAGCATGGGCGGCATGCGGGGATAGCGATACTCGCCCCCGAAGCGGCATTGTGCCATCTGGGCCCACAAAGCCCGACGCAGAGCACATCTTGAAGTAACATCACGCTGCGCCGATTCACCGACGGTAACCTCAGCCCTCATGACTGCTAGACCGATCTATATGGACTATAACGCGCACGCGCCGATGGACCCGGCGGTCCGCGAGCGCATGGCATGGGCCAATGTCGAGTTGGATGCAAACCCGCACGCGGCGGGGGTCGAGGGCGAGGCCGCCGCGGCCGCCATCGGCGAGGCCAGGGCGCAAATCGCGGCGCTGATCGGCAGCCCACCCAACGACATCGTCTTCACCTCGGGCGCGACGGAGGCCAACAATCTGGCGCTGCTGGGGATCGCCGATCATCTCGCCGCCATCGGACGTCGCACCCTGGTCGTGGGCGCCGGCGAGCATCCCTCGGTCCTGAGAGCCGCCGATCACCTCGCCGGCCGGGGCTTCGACGTGAGATTGGCGCCGCTACAGCGAGATGGCCTCGTGGATCTGGATCGGCTGGGAGAGCTCCTCGACGATACTGTAGGTCTCGTCTCGGTCGCCGCGGCGAACCACGAGGTGGGCGCCGTCCAGCCCCTCCTCGAGATCTCGACGCGAACGCGCGCGGCGGGGGCGCTGCTGCACAGCGACCTCGCGCAGGCGGCCAGCAAGGTTCCGATCGAGGCCGCCTGGATCGATCTTGGGAGCCTGTCGGCCCACAAGTTGGGTGGTCCGACCGGGGTCGGAGCCCTGTATGTCAGCCGATCGCTTCGACGGGCCATGCGCGCGCTCCAGCATGGCGGCGGCCAGGAAGGGGGATTGCGCTCGGGAACCCTCTCCGCCGCGCTTTGCGTCGGGTTCGGGGCGGCCTGCGCGATTTCGCGCGACAAGATGTCAGCCGAGGCCGCCCGTGTGAGCCGACTCCGCGACCAACTCCGCGATGGGTTGCTTGCGCTCGGAGGGGTATTCGTCAATGGCGGGATGACCCACCGGCTGCCGGGCAATCTGAACGTCTCCATCGCCGGCGTCGACGCCGAGGCCCTTGTGCTGAAGGTCCGATCCGGCCTCTCCATCGCCACCGGCTCGGCCTGCACGGCTCAGTCGATCGAACCGTCGCACGTCCTGCTCGCCCTTGGCCTCGACCGAAGCGAAGCCGAGGCCTCGGTGCGGATCAGCCTCGGACGCTTCACGACCCGAGAGGAGGTCGGCGAGGCGCTCGTCATCCTCGAGAAGGCCATCGGCGACCTCAGGAGCCTAGTCGCGCGCGCATCCTACTCGGCGGCCGCCGAATGAGCGTTGCGCCCGCGTCCGCGCCCCCGCCCATGGATCTCGCAACCCGCTTGCGGCACATCCTGGCGGACCTGCGGCAGGAGTACGAGCAGGAGCACGCCACCCCGTGGATCATCGGCTTCTCGGGCGGAAAGGACAGTACGCTTCTCGCTCAGCTCGTCTTCGAGATGCTGCTGGATCTGCCGCCTTCAGCGCGACGTCGGCCGGTCCATCTCGTGGCCAACGACACCCTGGTGGAATCGCCGGTGCTCGCGCGGCATCTGGACGCTGTCCTGGCGCGGATCGCCGCGGCCGTGGGCCCGCAGCGCCTGCCGGTGACCGTGGCCAAGACGACGCCGCAGGCAGATCAGACGTTTTGGGTCAATCTGATCGGTCGCGGCTACCCGTCGCCCAGCCGCATATTCCGGTGGTGTACCGACCGGATGAAGATCCAGCCCACGACCAGCTATATCAAGGCTCAGGTGAGCGCGGCCGGAGAAGCCATTCTGCTGCTGGGCGTGCGGCGGAGCGAGTCCTCGCAGCGGCGCAAGAGCGTGGACCGCTATGAAAACGGCGAGCGGCTGAACCCTCACAACAGCCTGCAGGGCTGCTGGGTCTACAAGCCGATCGTTGACCTTTCGACCGATGAGGTCTGGCAGGTGCTTTTGCAGTCCAGACCCCCGTGGGGCGGGACACATCGCGAGCTCATCACCCTGTACCGCAACGCCGCGGGCGCCGAGTGTCCCCTGGTGACCGACAAGTCCGAAGCCCCGTCCTGCGGCACCAGCTCCTCGCGCTTCGGCTGCTGGACGTGCACCGTGGTCCACAAGGACCGCAGCGCCGAGGCCTTCGTCGAGGCCGGACATGGCGATCTCGAACCGCTTCTCGAGTTCCGGGACTGGCTGAAGGCCCTGCGCGAGGCGGGCGACAAGCGCATGGCCGTGCGTCGGAACGGGTCGCTCAACTTCGTCCGCGAAGGCCGACTGATCCCAGGTCCCTTCACAATGTCGGCGCGCCGCGAAATCCTGGATCGTCTGTTGGGCATCCAGGCAGAGGTCGGGTTCGAGCTGATTTCGCCGTCCGAGATCGAAGCCATCAAGACCATCTGGGCGCAGGATCTGTCCCGGGCTTTGGGGCCAGCGCAGTGACCGGCGCCTTGGAGCTGCTGTCGGTCTATGGCGGAAGCGAGCGTGTGGCCGCGGCCTTTGCGGCCCATGACCTGGCGCCAGACCTCGCCCGAGCCCTGCTCGCGGCGCGGGCGTCGTTGTTCGGCGCCGGCAACCGTCGCCGCCTGTTCACCCAGTTCGACGCGATCCTGGGCCAGGAGCAGGCCGACGGCACGGTGGCCCAGGAGGGTGTCCAGACGACGTCCGAGTCCTCGCCTGGCTCCCCTCAGGCGGCGCAGCTACGCGGGGTCAAGATGCGCAACTGGAAGGTCTTCGCGCGCGCCGAATTCGACTTTCCAAGGCTTTCGACCGACCGACCGGTTTGCCTCATCGGGGGCAAGAACGGGTACGGCAAGACGAGCTTCCTCGAAGCCATCCTGTTCGGCCTCTACGGACAGCGCGCCCTGCTTGACGTGGATCGGACGCTCCGTCCCGACGCGGCCGGACCGGCGTCGGCGCGAGCGACCCCCTATCGGCAGCTGATCGAGCGCGCCTTTCACGAGCCGGCTCGCGCGCGAGGCGAGGAGGTGGCCGCGGTCCACCTGGCGTTCGACACGTCGGATGGACCCCTCGAAATCGAGCGCCGTTGGTACTTCCGTGCGGATGGACGTTCGTCGCCGGAGGATGAGGTCCTCACGCTTTGGGCCGGGGATGACCTTGACGCGGTGCCGGTTCCTGAGGGCGAAGACGTCCAGCTCTTCTACCAGGAGGAAATCGCGAGACGATTGATGCCGGCGAGCGTCGCGCCGTTCTTCCTCTTCGATGGCGAGCAGGTAAAGCGCTTGGCCGAGCGCAAGATGGCCGATCAGGTCCGGCTGGGCATCGAAAGCGTCCTGGGGCTCCACGCCTGGCGCGACACCATCTCCGACCTGCGCGACTACGCGCGGGACCGCGGGCTGAGCGACGGCCGGGCCGAGGACTATGCGCGCCTGAGCACCACGGCGGACACGCTGGAGGCGGAGCGGGAAAACACGATGGCCGCCATCGTCGACCTAGAGGCGCAACTTTCGCCGCTTCGGGCTCGTCGCGACAGCCTGCTCGCGGATATCGGCGCGCTTGGCGGCGGGACCTTTGCCTCTATGCAGGACCTACACGAACGTCGCCACAGCCTCGGCCAGCAACGACAACACCTGCAGGCCGAGCTTGCCCAAGCGGCGAGCCACGCCTTCGCGCTCGCTCTCGTCGGCCAGCCGCTGCTCGGCAGAACCGCCCGGACCCTCAGGCGGGAATCGTCCCAAGCCGTCGCCGGTGAGGGATTTTCGGCGGACGCCCTCGAGGCGCTGCTGTCAGCGATCGATGCCGACGACCCGCCTCTCGATGCGGCGGAGCGCGAGGCGGTGCATGAGCGCGTGCGGCGCGGCTGGGCGCGCCTCGCGAACGCGACGCCATCCGAAGGCCGGCTGCACCACTATCTTGACGTGCGTCTCCACAACCGCATGCTTGAGCGCCTAGACTCCGCGCCCGCCGCGGTCGCGGGCATTCAGGACAAGGTCGCCGTGCTGCGACGTCTCGAGACCGAGCTCGCCACCCTCGAAGCCGCAATCGTCGAGCGCGGCACCCGCCAGCAGAGCGACCAGGACCTGCGCGAAGACCTGAGGACCGTCAGTGAAGGCATCGAGGCCTTGGAGCAGCGGCGACGAACGCTGGATCAGACCCTTGGACGCCTGAAGAGCCAGGAAGCCCAGATCGCGGAGAAGTTGGATGCGCGGCGCTTCGGTCGTCAGAGTGATGAGCCGGCGCAACGGCGAGCGGAAATCGCACTCGGAGTGGCCCGCGCGTTGGAGCAGGTCATCAAGACGGTCACGCCGACCTGCTTCGAGAGTTTCGCCCTCGCGGTGACGCGCGCCTACAAGGCCCTGTCCCACAAAGCCGTCGTCGATCGCGTCGGCATCGATCCGGATGGCGCCGTCACCCTGGTGGATCGTCAAGGTCGCGACGTCCGCAACTTTGATCTCTCGGCAGGGGAAAGCCAGATCTTCGCCATGGCGCTGATCGCCGCCGTCGCCGACACGGCGCGATGCCCGATGCCTTTGGTGATCGACACCCCGCTCGGCCGTCTGGATCCGGACCACCGTGAACGGATCCTGGAGTTTTTCACCACGCAACCGCGCCAAACCATCCTGCTATCCCAACCGGACGAAGTGAATGGTCGCTACCTCGCGCAGATTCAGCATCGGATCGCCGCACGGTATCGTCTTGATCACGAGGGGGGCGCCGGCGGCCTGGGCGGCAGCGTCGCGCATGAAGGCTATTTCCCCACTGTAGCGGCCTGACGATGACGACTCCGCATCCCGTGCACCTGCTCGACCTCCTGCGAGCTGATTTCCGCACGACCGAGGCCGCCGACGGCCTGAACTCGGCCCTGCAGAAGGCGCTGAGCCTTCCCTATCGCTATCAACCGGCGCGCCTGGCGCTCGCGAAGTCGCTGTCCGTCTCCATCCATCCCACGCTTGAGGGCGATCTTCGCGGGAAGCCCATTAAGGGCGAAACCCTGTTCGGACAGGAAGAAGTCGACCTCGCCCTATGGGTCGCCCTGATCGTCGAGCACGCCGAACGCCCGGGCGCGACTCGCCGGGATATTCAGGACTTGGTCGCGGCTCACTGGAGCCGAGGCGTCGAAGCCCTGTGGGCGGACTGGCTCGCGGGCGGAGAAGACGCCGTCGCCTTCTTTGAGCGTCTCGCAGACAACCCTGCAAGGGCGTTGGCCGAGCAAAAACAACCTTGAGTGCGTCGCCTCGCAAGGGATGCTAGGCAGATTGGCACGCGGCGCAGACGCGCGGCCATGGACCCGGGACCGGATCAATGCAGTTGTTCGAGGAACATAGCGGGCTCATCCGACAGATCGCCGAGGAGAACTCGGTGCCCATCGATCTGATCCGGCAGATCCTTGACCTGGAGCCGGCGTACCGCAACCTCCACGCCTGGGGAGCGCGGCCCGCCCTGCGTCGCGCGCTCGCGGCGCTTGTCGACGAGACGCTCGCCTCCGGAGTCCCCGACGCGTGAAATTCCTCTCCATCGAGCTCGAGCATATGTTCGCCTACGATGAGAAGGCGACGCTCAACCTCTCCGGAACATCGGCCGAACAGAACCTCGTCCTCGTCTGGGGTCGCAACGGCATGGGGAAGACCAGCTTCCTCAATGCGGTGAAGCTCCTGTTCACCGGCGTCGATCCCCCCGAAAGCCGGATTGTCGGCTTCCCGCCGAGGCCTTTGGGCACGCGGCAGTATGTCGTGGGCGACGGGGCCGGGTGGAGCGGGGTGATCAACCAGCCGGCCCGCCGACGCGCGGAGCGGGAGGGGCGGTCGGTCACCGCGAGCGTCAAGGCGGTTTGGGAATCCGACGGGACGCTGGTCACAGCCGAGCGGCAATGGACGTCCGACGGCTCCACGTATCAGGAATCCTTGGTGGTGTTCGATGGAGCCGAAAGGTTCGTCAAAGACGCAGCCGAGGCGCGTCTGGAGGACTTCCTCCCGAAGGACTTCGTCGGCTTCTTCTTCTTCGATGGAGAGGACATCAAGTCGCTGGCCGAGAACGCGGAGCGCAAGCAGATCGATTTCGACAAGCTGCTGCGCATCACCTTCCTCAATGAGGCCACGGAAGAACTGAAGCGGCACGTCACCGAGCGCCAGCGTGAGATGGTGCGGGGCGGAACGCTGGAGACCCTCAAGAAGGTCGAGGTCGAGCTCTCGAAGGCGAAGGGCGCCAAGGAAGTCGCCCAGAACCAGCTCAGCGGCCTCGACGAAACGCTGCTGAACGAGACCGTCGAGCTGCGCCGGCTGACCACGCGGCGCGAGAATCTCAGCTCGGGCGCGTCGGAGGCACAGCGAGCGGCCCTCGACGCGCGCAAGGTCGCCCTGACGGCTCAACTCGGCGAGACGTCCGCGACGATCGCCACGCGGTTACCCCCTGACGTGCCCATGCTCGCCAACCTCGGTCTGATCCGCAGAGCCCTGGAGGCCGTCGAGGCTCGGCTGGCGGCGGCGGGCGCCGCGGAGGTGGTGCTCGTTCGACGCGTACGGTCCGATCTCCCCCAATGGATTGAAGAGGCCCCTGTCGAACTCCGACCGGACCAGGTCATCGCCCTGAGCGCCGCGATCAGCGAGCGTTTGGGCCGTCTCGTGTCGAACGCGGGCGACGCCGGCCTGTTTTCCAAGCTTGAGTTGGGTCGCGCAGACCGCCTGCGCGACAGTCTCCTTCGGTGGGCGAGCCTCGGACCTGACCGCCGGGGCATGCAGGTGGCCAACCTCACCGAAGCGCATCGCCTTCGCACCGAACTGCAGCAGGTCAACGACGCGCTGATGGAGATCGAGGTCGGCTCCCAGGCGAACCTCGAGGAATACAAGAAGGTGGTCGCTGAGATCATCAGGCTCGAGGAGCAGGTCGCCGAACACAACCAGCGAAAGGGCGTCCTCCAGAATCGGATCGCCGAGCTGACGCGCCAGGAAGCGGACCTGCGCGAAGAGCAGCAGCGCCTTCAGCAGAGGCAGGACGAGGCCGCCAAGGAGTTCCGCGAGCTTCGCTTCTACAACGCGGTCGTCAGGACCCTGAACGAGGTGACCGAGCGCCTGCGCCAGGCCATGCGCGCCAAGATCGAGACCTTGATGAACGATCGCTTCGCGCGGCTGCTGACCGACCATCCTCTGATCGACAAGATCACGCTGGATGAAAACTACACTATGTACTTCTTCGACCGCGCGGGCCGGCCGGTGGGCCGCTCCAGCATCTCGAGCGGCATGAAGCAGCTCGCCGCGACCGCGTTGCTGTGGGCCATGAAGGACGCCGCCGGCTACGAGATCCCGGTCATCATCGACACGCCGCTGGGGCGGATCGACCGCACCAACCAGAACAATCTCCTCAACGGCTACTATCCGAACCTGTCGCACCAGGTCATCGTCCTGCCCACCGATGCGGAGATCGACCGGGAGAAGCTCAGCGCGTTGGAGCCCCATGTGTGGAAGCACTACTCGTTGAAGAACTACGACACCGGCGAGAGCACGGTGATCGTCGAAGGCGCGCTGGTGGGTCCCTAGATGGTTGACCGCATCCACCTGACCAAAGACGACCGGGACGCCATCCAGGACATAATCCGGTACGGCATCCGCTCTCATGAACAATGGGTCGGCGGGCGGATCGCGCTCGCGCGCTCGCTGCAGCTGTCGGACCTTCCGGACCCTGTGACCTTCCAGAAGCTGTCGAAGCAGACTGGCGGAGTCGAGTTGCACGCGCCGCAGCTCACCGGCGAGGGCAAGGGGCCAGAGGAGGACGTCACGGACATCTTCCGCGCGCTCCTGTCCGTCTACGAGGGGCGCGACTACTTCGAGGACGAAGTGGGGTTCCACGACGCGCTGCAGCGGCACGTCCGCCGGGGCCTGCGCGAGATCCGCAACGGCTGGCCGCCGACGAGCGACTTCCATCATTACCTGCTGCAGGAGATGTTCTTCGACGACGAGCCCACCCGCACGGGCGCGGCCGAGGAAGATGCGGCGGCGCTCGGCGCGCGCATCGCCGCGGTGCTAGGTCAACTGGGAATCGGCGCGGATCTGGTCGAGTCGGTCGAGGGCCCTCGCCTGACGCGCTTCACCTTGACGTTGTCGGCCCTGGACGACCTCGACCGGCTGCGCAAGGGCGTGGGCAAGATCGGGTTCGCGCTCGGCTTCGGGCAGGAGGCGGTCACGCTCGCCTTGGCGCCGGGGGAGCGGCGGGTCTTCCTCATCGTCCCGCGACCGCCCAGCCACTGGCGAACCGTGACCTGGAAGGACGTGCGGCCGAGCCTCGACGGCCCTGTCGCAGGCGCCATGGCGCTTCCTGTATGCCTGGGCACCGACATCCTGGGGGAACCCTACCTCATCGACCTGGCGGAGGCGCCGCACCTGTTCATCGGTGGAACGACCGGCAGCGGTAAGAGCATGTGCCTGCACGCCATCCTCCTGTCCCTGCTCGAGGCGCGCAAAGACCAGGTGCAGCTGCTGCTCATCGATCCGAAGGCCGTCGAGTTCCAGGCGTATGGCGGCTCGCCGCGCCTTCGGGAGGGCGGGGTCCTCGTCACCGCCGACTCCGCGCTGGTCGCCCTAGAAGGCCTGGTCGAGGAAATGAACGCGCGCCAGGACACGCTCGCCAAGCTCGAAGTGCGCAACATCGCGGAGGCCAACGCTAAGGGCGCGCGCATGCCGCGGATCGTCGCGGTGGTCGACGAGCTCGGAGACCTCTTCATGACCAGGCGTGAGGTCGAGGCCCCCCTGATCCGCCTCGCCCAGAAGGCCCGCTCGTCAGGAATCCATCTCGTACTGGCGACGCAACGCCCGGAGGCCGCCACCTTCCCCGGCCTTTTGCGGTCGAACATCCCGAGCCGCATCGCCCTTGCCGTGCAGAAATCTTCGGAGTCCCGGATCATCCTGGACGAGAGCGGCGCAGAGACCCTGCTCATGCGCGGCGACATGCTGGTGCGGTTCGCGGGAAGACAGACCGCGCGTGCGCACGGCTGCCGCGTCGATCCGGCCGATATCCTTTCCGCCGCAGGAGCCGACTGATGTCCATCCAGATCTCGGACTGGAAACTGCTGCAGCTGACCGTCGAGGACGTCGGCCCCTTCCGCAACGGACCGCAGAGCTTCAGCTTCGCGGGCGAGCCGCTTGCCGACGATCCCGATCCGGGTCCGAGCAACCTCTACATGCTGCTCGCCAAGAACGGACACGGCAAGACGACGCTGCTGGAATGCATTCACGGCCTCTTCGGGCTCATGGCCGAACCCGCGGTCGGCCGCTTCGCGGACCCGGGCGAGCATGGCAGAGCTCAGGTGGATGTCCGGGCGACCTGGACCCTGGAGGGGCGGACCCAGACCGTGGTGCTTTCGCTCTGGACCGGCGCGGACTCGCCGCTCGTCACTTGGTCGGCGACGGACCTCGAGGGGGCTCAGGCCTCCGAGAGTTGGGCGCGCCTGCGGCTGGAAAGTTCCTACAACGGCGTTGCGGCCGTCGAGGGCACGGACGACCTCGGCCTACGCCTCTACCGGGCGATCCTCGAAGCCCGCGGCCGGGCGCCGGAAGCCCTGTTCGGCGCAAGCGAGGATATGCCGACGGTCCTGCTCTTCCCGGCGGATCGGCGGCTGCATCGTCCGGACGATACCCGCCGTGTCGAGCGGCCCGAGGCGTTCGCCTACCAGCCGGCCCAGTGCTTCGCCTCCGATGGCCCGGAGTGGGGCACGACGATCGACAACCTGCTGGTCTGGCTGGACTGGATCAACGATGGCCGGCTTGAGGAACTGCTGAGCTTCGTGAACGAGCAGATGTTCGAGGGCCACGTCGAGAAGGCGATCCGGACGCCGCGCCGGCAGGACCTGGCGACGTATGTGTCCACCAAGTCCGGCGAGCACCCCCTCATCGGGCTCAGTCATGGCGAACGCGCCCTCTTGCAGCTCTTCGTCCGCGTCGCCTGCAATATGACCAGCAACACGATCGTCCTGATCGACGAGGTGGAGACGCACCTTCACCCCAAGTGGATGTTCCGGCTCTTCGATGGCCTGAAGGCGCTCCTGCGAGCGGCGCCGGCGCTCTCCATCGTGTTCACGACCCACAATCGCGAGCTCATCCGGGTCTTCGACCACCAGCGCAAGGAAGAAGGCCTCGTGAAAGGCGGCTTCTGGATCGAGGACGAGCTCGCCTGATGCCGAAGTTGTCTGAACTGGGAAACTCCGACGCCGTGGACAGCGCCTTCGCGGCGCGCACGATCATCTACGTCGAGGCCAACGCCGACAGCGACGTGTTCGCACGGATCGTCGGGATGAGCGCGATGAGGCGGCTCGACTTCAAGGCGCCGCTGGCCGACGGTGGCGGCTACAGCGCGGTGTGCGCCCAGGTCAAGGCGGAACGGGCCGCGGGCAACCCACGGGTCTTTGGATTGGTGGATGGCGAGGCCGCGGCAAGCCTAGGCGGCCTACCCCAGTTGGTGTCGGCGTCGAACGCGATCTTCCCGCTGCCGAACTACGACGGGATCTTCTGCCTCGCCGAGCACGAGCTCGAGAACCTGATGGTGCAGCACGGCGACATCTGTCGCCACCTGCTGAAGGACGTCGAGCTTGCCAAACTCTCCAGCCGGTCCCTCCCGGACATCGAAAAGACCCTCAAGGACCTGACCCGGCGCTTCTTCGTCGCGGCGATCCTCAAGTACGCCGCCCTCAACCTTCGCCACCACGGCCAGCTCTATCATCCGGTGAACGTGGAGCGGTTCCAGGACCCCAAGGCCAATTTGAAGACCATCCTCGGCGCCCTGAAGGCGATCATCGTGTCCGCCGGCCTCGACTGGAAGGTCTTCGTCCGGCAAGTGTTCGAGATCACCCGCAGCCTCCGTCAGCGTCTGCGCGACGAAGGCGCCTCCGACCTGCAACGCGATCTGCACCTTCTGCGGCTGGCCGACGGCAAGGGCCTGCTCAAGCGGATGAGGTCGGACTACAAGGCGTCCAAAGGCATGGAGGGCCACCTCGTCTCCGGCCTGGTGAACTCGGCCTATGCCGGCATCTTCCGCCAAGAGATCCTGACGGCGGTCGCCGCCTGACTGGGTGAGCAGTTGGGACAGCCGCTCCACCTCAGAGCTGTCGCGCCCGGCATTCGGTGCGCGTCGATAGAGGGCGTACAAGGCCGTCACGGCGGAGAAGATCGCGCGGATCGCAGCCAGTTCGGGCCACTTCTGGAGAGGTTCGTGTTCGCGGAGCTGCGGAGGCTCGCATCGTGGTCGGAGGACCGCCTTCGCTTCTCCCACTATCGCGACAAGGACCAATTGGAGGTCGATGTCGTCATAGAGAGTGAAGACGGCGGCAATGGTGGGCGTGGAGGCCAAAGCCGCCGCGCCGGTGAAGGACGAAGGCTTCCGCGGTCTCCAGCGGCTCGCCGATATCGCTGGCAAGGCCTTCCGTACTGGAGTCGTGCTGTACGACGGCGATTAGACCCTCCGCTTCGCGGACAACCTGGTCGCCGCCCCCGTCGCCGCGCTTTGAGCGCCATAGGCGTAGCTGCGACTAGCTGGCGCGCCGACGCGATGAGGGCAGAAGCGCGTTCACGGCCGAGGTGACGACGTCGAGCGTTTCGCGGCTCACCGAAACCATCCCGATCGTACCGTCCAGTCGGGTCGAACACAGGAAGTCGGGCTCGAGGATAGACATCGAGATAAGGCCCTGGTCGGCGCGGTTGACGACCCGCTCGTCGATGTGCTCGCCGGTGTTCCTCACCTCGCGGTCGACGACCTGGCGGATCTCCTCGAGCGCCACCTCGACTTGGTCCCGTGTGGCCGCGGGCAGTCCCTCGAGCGACGCCAGTCGGGCGATACAGTTCTCGACGATGACGAGGTTGGACAGGAACGCCTGCGCGCCGATCAGACCTTGATCCGCCAAGGGGCCATTCATGGAACGCTCAAGCCGCCGGCCCTCGACGACGATGCCGGCGCTGTCCCCCTGGTCCAGGATGTCCGGCCGTCGCGCTTCGAAGAGCACGAGCGCCTGCTCTGCAAGTTCCAGAGCCGAGCGGGCAGCCGCGAAGAGGCCATAGACCTCGGTGAGGTCATCGCCCTCATCGTCATCCTTGGTGTGCTCAGCGCGCCACTGGTAGACGCGGTCGAAGCGCGCCTCCAACCAGTCCGCGAGCGTGTCGATCTCGGCGGCCGCTGCAAAGAAGGCGTCGCGATCAATTGCCATGGCGGGCAGCAGAAAGGTGTTGTTGCCGCCATTCTCCCGCCACACACGGACCTCTTCAGGGTTGGCGAAGATCGGCGTCAGGTGCGCGCGCAGCCCCTTCGGGTCATGCGTCTCATAGAAGGAGTGCAGTCGCTTCGGGTGCTGACTGAGATTTCGGGCCAATAGGACCTGTTCGATGACATCGAACCGAACGGCGCAATCCGTCCAGTCGGTGTCGAAGATTTTCCCCAGCGCGGCGCGATGACCTGCGACGAAGCTCTTCTTGAGGATCGCCTTCTCCTGCTTGTCGAACCTGAAGCCGATCTCGCGCTGCAAGGCATTGAGGTAGAGCTTCAGCGCGTCGTGCAGCAGCGACACGCAGCTTCGACTATGCAGTTCGACGCCCGTCTGCGCATCGATCCACTCGCTCAAGTACGGGGGCTCATCGCTCTCCTCGAACCTTGGCCCAAAGGGCTGCTCCTCTGCCTGGATGCGCCGATGGACCTCGAGGAACGGCACCGCGCCCGTGTCGTAGAACGACCGGATGAAGGCGGTGCGCTGCTTTAGGAAGAATGTGACGTCCATCTCGCTCCCGAGGGTTTGCGCCCCGACATGTTGGAGCTCTTTGCAGCCCGGACAACACGCGAGACGCTGCAATTGCGACTGTGTGAGAGGCTCTGCCCCACCCCATTCGATGGTCTGCTTTCCGGCTCGGAGCCACCTTCTGCTCCTGGCGCGCAGAAGAAGTCGGGATAGTCCGCTGGCGCGACGCAGGTGTACTTCGATTTCGCCCAATCGACGGATACGCTTGGCGCCTACCTACGAAGTCCCCTCAGGCCCGGCTCCGATTAGGGGCGAGCCCTACCTCAAGCCTCAAGCCTCAAGCCGTCGGCCCCTTTCCCCCCTTCGCCCGGATCTGGGCGCGGCCATGCTCCGCGAGCTGCGCATACAGTTGCATGTGGGCGTCCAGCATCGTCAGGGGATCGACCGCGGCGATCGCGGCGTGCATCTCCGCGTCGAACTCGTCGACGGCGCTCGCCTGGACGAGCATGAACTTGTTCTCCACATGGGCCAGCGCGATCTGCGGCTTGCGCTGGACGAAGGCCGTCAGGATCGCGTTCTGGTCCAGCTTCAGGATCTCCGCGAACAGCATCACGCGTTCGACGAGCAGGCCGGTGCGCCCGCTCTCGAAGTCGTTGTAGGCCCGGGGCGAGATGTTCATCCGCGCGGCCATCTGCGGCGGGGGCACACCCCGCAGCTTGCGAAGCGGCTTCAGGATCTGGGGCGCCAACGCCCTCAGCCCGAAGCGGTCCTCCTTCTTCGCAACCATAGCCATCACCGTGTCACGTACGCGACTTATCGTGGAGTAGGCGCCGCCCGGCCGGTGATCAAGCGGCGTCCCCGCCGCGGTCCAACCTTGGCGGCATAGGCGCTCATACCCGGCAGAAATCCTGCCGTTTCCGGGCATTCCGCGCGCGCGTCGCCCGACGATCGGCGCCGCCACGAAAAGTCAGGCGCGAATCGCTTCCGCGCGGCGGCCCCGGCGTCGGCAGGAATTCTGCCGCGTGAAAGCCGAAAATCTTCCAACCTATTGATAATAAACAAGTAGTCGGAACTTTCCTTCAATCGCTGGCTTGTTCGTCCGAAGCGTAACTCTCAGGCGCCAGGGCGTTGGGTGCAGGCATTCGCATAGCGTCGGCGGCGGGCGGTCTCCTGCTCGGACTGCAGGTGGCCACGCAGTTCGTCGGCTGGTCCTTCGCCTGGCACCCGGCCCTGGGCGCCGGCCTGCGACTGGATGCCGGGCCCACCCTCTATCCGCCCTGGGCCATCGTCGGATGGCAGCGGGCGCACGGGGAGGAGGCGCCGCGCACCTTCGCGGAAGCCTCCTCTCTGATCCTCCTGGCGATGGCCGGCGGCCTGGGACTCGGCATGCTCGTCGATGGGGAAGGTCGCACGTCGCGCCGCACGCGGGGCTGGGGCAGCCTCGCCGAGGCGCGCCGCGCCGGGCTCGCGGCGAGGGCCGGCTGTGTCATCGGTCAGCTGGGCGGCCGGGTCCTGATCACCGCCGACCTGCGACCAACGCTCGTCACCGGCGGCACGCGCTCCGGGAAGGGCAGGGGACATGTCGTGCCGAGCCTGCTGAGCTGGCCCGGCAGCGCCATGGTGCACGACCCCAAGGGCGAGCTCTGGCAGCTGACGGCCGGGTGGCGAACGACGTTCTCGCACACACTGCGGTTCGCGCCGCGCGACCTGGGCGGCGCCCGCTGGAACCCGCTCGCCGAGGTGCAGCCCGGTCCCGGCGAACTCGCCCAGGTGCAGCGCCTTGTGGCGATCCTCTCAGACCCCGGCGGCGTGAGGGACGACGAGGCGATCTGGGACAAGTCCGCGGCCGAAATCCTCGAGGCGGTGATCCTGCACGTGCTCTACACGGCGCCCGACGAGGCCAAGACCCTGCTCCGCGTGCGCGAGCTGCTGGCCGACCTCGACGAGGCGGCCGAGGCGATGCTGCGCACCCACCACGTCGTCGGGACCGACGGGGAGCCGACCACCCACCCGTTCATTCGCACCGCGGTGAAGGGCTACGCAGCGATGCACGACCGCTTCCGGACCTCGGTGCAGGGAACGGCGCGCTCGTATCTGAAATGGCTCGCTGGGGCGGACGTCGAGCGAACCCTGTCCGGCTGCGACTTCCTGGTCGGCGACCTCATGTGCGTTGAGGCGCCCGTGAGCCTTTACGTGCAGGTGGCCCCCGCCGATGCGTCGGCGCTGAAGCCGCTCGTCCGGCTCCTGTTCTACGCGGCCGCCCAGGGCCTGACCGCCCACGAGAAAGCGGACGCCACCGGCCGGCCCAAGCGGCACAAGCTGCTGATGGCCATGGACGAGTTCCCGCTGCTCGGCCGGGTGGAGTTCTTCGAGAAGAGTCTGCGGCTGATGAGCGGCTACGGGCTGAAGACCATGTTCGTGGCGCAGAGCCTGAACGACATCGTCGAGACCTACGGCCCCAACAACACCATCCTCGACAATTGCTTCGTCTATACCGCCTTCGCCGCGCTCGACCCGCTGACCCAGGACAAGGTCTCGCGCCTCACCGGGACGATCGCCGAGACCAGGACCAGCCGCAGCGGCCCGGCCGGCCTGGGCGCGGGCCGCAGCTCGGTGTCGCGGTCCGAGGTCGAGCGCCCGTTGTTGGAGCCCGGCGAGGTGCGGGCGCTCGGCGACGACGAGCAGCTGGTGTTCGTGGCCGGCCACCGCCCGTTGCGCACCCGCAAGGTCTTCTACGACCGCACCCGGCCCTTCCGCCGCCGCGCCGCGCTGCCGCCGCCGGCCGCCGGGGTCGATGCGCCCGGCCGGCCCGTCCATCCGTGGGCGGGGCGGCGCGCGCTGGGCGAGGATCCCTCCGCCAGCCTGCCGCTCTTCAAGGAGGTCGCCGCCGCGATGGACGACAAGAAGGCGGCCCGCAAGGCCGCGGAGATCTACGGCCGCGTGGCCGAGGAATTCGCCGCGCAGGAGGCGGCGCTGGATCATCTGCAAGGACGTCACGATGGCTAGGATCGACGATCGCCCCACGCCCCGCGTGCAGGTCTACTTCGAGAACCCCAGAACCGAGGTCGCCCTTCGGCGTGAGGCCCGCGCCAACCGGATGACCCTCAGCCGCGCCGCCGAGCAGGCGATTGCGCGCGGCCTGCAGCGGCGGCCGGCCGCCGACCCCGAGGACCGGGTCCTGGCGCTGGACCGGGCCCTGCGCGACCACATGCGCGCGACGGCCCGCGACATGACCATCGTCCAGGAACTGCTGGTGGAGTTCGCGCGCGCCTTCTTCTCGCGCCTCCCCGATACGGCCGCGGACCATGATCCGCTGCTGCAGGCCGCGGTCGAGGCGCGCATAGAACGCCTGCTCGACGCTGCGGCCGCGCGCATCGCCGCCGGCGGCGGCCGGGTCGCCGAGGCCGGCTCGCCGCCGGAGCCGCGCAGCTTCGGCGTCGCCGCGGAATGAGCCCCGAGGCGGTCGCGCAGGCGCGCAAACGCGCCGCGCTGGACCACGCCCTGGGCCCGGACGTCCTGACCGCACTCGCCGAGCCGGCGGTGGTCGAGATCCTGGCGAACCCGGACGGGCGCCTTGTCGTCGACCGGCTCGGGGAGGGGCGCGCCGACGCGGGCGTCCGTCTCTCCGCCGAGGCGCGCGAGCGGGTCATCCGCCTCGTCGCCGACTATGTCGGCGATCCGATCACGCGGGAGGATCCACGGCTCGCGGGCGTGCTGCCCACTGGCGAGCGCTTCCAGGGGTTCCTGTCGCCCGTCAGCGCCCAACCGACGTTCTCGATCCGCAAGCGGCCGGCGGTGATCTGGCCCCTCGCGGCCTACGTCGATCAGGGGATCATGTCGGCGGCGCAGGCGGACGTACTGCAGGCGGCCGTGCGGGAACGCCGCAACATCCTGGTCTCCGGCGGCGCCGGCTCGGGCAAGACGACGCTCGCCAACGCGATCCTCGCCGAGCCCGGCTTTGCGGCCGACCGCGTTTTCCTCATCGAGGACACCCCGGAGCTGCAGTGCTCCGCCTGGGACCTCGTGCCGGTCCTGACCCGCCGCCACCCGCGGGCGATCACGCTGGCCGACCTCGTCCGCGACGCCCTGCGCATGCGCCCCGACCGCATCGTCATCGGCGAGCTGCGCGACGGGGCGGCGGCCCTGGAGGCCCTGAAGGCGTGGAACACCGGGCACCCCGGTGGGATCTCGACGCTGCACGCGAACTCGGCCCGCGAAGCACTGGTGCGGCTCGAAGACCTGCTCCACGAAGTGCTTCCGAACCCGTCCCGGCGGATGGTGGCGCAGGCGATCGACGTCGTGGTGCAGATCAATCGCACCCCGACGGGCCGCACCGTCGAGGCCGTCCTGGCGCTGACGGGCCTCTCGGCCAGCGCCGAGTACGAAATCCGCGATCTTGCCTGAGATCAGAGCTCCTTCGTGGGCAACGTTGCCTGGAAGTCTGCAGTCGAAAGGGCGAGAATCCCCCTCGGTGACGACAAGTCGTGCGCGACGTGTAGTCAACTTGCCATGACGTACGCCTGACTTACTCGCAACATGCGCGTGAGTTGCTGAAAACGCTGCAGAAAATCGACCCACAACCCTGTTGACAACGGGAATCAAGGCGCGTTTGCATTGCAACTATAGCGCGACGGAGCGCTGAGGATTGCACGAATGCGCAAGGTATTCCTACGCGGCCTTTCGGCCGTGACGACGGTTTGCGGCCTGGTGGTCGCGGCGCCCGCCCTGGCCGGTGGCGCCGGCATGCCCTGGGAAGGGCCGCTGCAGCAGATCGTCGAGTCCGTGACGGGCCCGGTCGTCCAGGCCGCCGCCGTCGTGACGGTGGTCATCTTCGGGGCCGGCATCGCCATGAGCGAGGGCGGGTCGGGCATGCGCCGCGGCCTTGGCATCCTGTTCGGTCTGTCGATCGCCTTCGCCGCCTCGACCTTCTTCCTCGACTTCTTCGGCTTTGCCGGCGGCGCGGAGATCGGGTGATGAGCGACCACCTGCATCGCGACGGCTGGGACGTGCCCGTGGCTCAGGGCCTTGCCGAGCCTGTCCTGCTGGCGGGGATGCCCCGGGACTACGCGATCCTCATGGGCACCGTGGCCCTGGTCCTGGGCCTGGCGCTGCGGATCTGGTGGCTCGGGTTGCTCTGGTGGGCCGCAGCCCACGCGCTCGGCCTCTACGTCGCCCGCGCCGATCGGCGCTTCTTCGACGTGCTGCGCCGCCACCTCGGCCGCGCCGGCCACCTCGACGCGTGAGCGGCCATGAGGTTCCTCGACGAAGCCCGCCGCCGCCCCGCAACCCTGGCGGACCACCTGCCCTGGGCCGCCCTGGTGGCGCCCGGCGTCGTGCTCAACAAGGACGGCTCGTTCCTGACCGCGCTCAGCTTCCGCGGGCCCGACCTGGAGTCGTCCACCGAGGACGAGCTGATGTCGGTCCGGGCGCGCCTGAACAATGCGCTCCGCCGGCTGGGCACGGGGTGGTGCCTTCACGTCCAGGCCTGCCGCCGGCCCGCCGAGCCCTATCCGGTGAGCGACGTCGACGTCGCGGCGGCCTGGCTGCTGGACGCCGAGCGGCAGGCGGCCTTCGAGACCGCTGAGCCGGCGTTCGAGACGGATTTCCGCCTCGGCCTCACCTGGTTGCCGCCCGCCGACGAGACCCGCCGGCTCGAGCGGGTGATGTTCGACGGCCTGGAGCGCGGCGGGCGGGACTGGCGTGCGGCCCTCGACGCCTTCCGGCGCGAGGCCGACGCCATCCTGGACCTGCTGGCCGACACCCTGCCGGAGGCGCGACGCCTCGACGATGCGGAGTTGCTGACCTGGCTGCATGCCTGTGCGTCCGGCAGGTCCCATCGTGTCGAGCCTGCGGCGACCCCGGCGTTCCTCGACGCGGTGCTGGCGGACGAAGCGCTCACCGGCGGGATCCGCCCGCGGCTTGGCGACAACTGGATCAAGGTGGTCTCGGTGCGCAGCCTGCCCGCGGCGACCCGGCCGGGCCTGCTGGATGCGCTGTCCGCCTTGCCCTTCGCCTACCGGTGGACGGTGCGCTGGATCGGGCTCGACAAGGCCGATGGCGAACGCGAGATCACCCGGCTGCGGAAGCGGTGGTTCGCCAAGCGCAAGGGCCTGGGCGTACTGCTCCGCGAGGCGATCACCCGAGAGGAGGTGCCGCTCCTCGACACCGACGCGGCGGGCAAGACCGAGGAATGCGACGGTGCGCTGGCGGCGCTGGGCGCCGACAGCTGCGCCTTCGGCTACCTGACCCTGACCGTGACGGTGCTGGACCCCGTGGAAGAGCAGGCGGCCGAGAAGGCGCGGCTTGTGGAGATGGCGCTCAACGCCCAGGGCCTCGTGGCGCGCACGGAGGACCTCAACGCCGTCGAGGCGTGGCTGGGCGGCCTGCCGGGCGAGCCCTATGCGGATGTCCGCCGCCCGCTGGTCAGCTCCCTCAACCTCGCCGACCTGCTCCCCATCTCGGCGGTCTGGGCGGGACCGCGCGCCGACGCGTGCCTCGACGGCCCGCCGCTGGCTGTCGCCCGCACCACGGGCTCGACGCCCTTCCGCCTGGTCCTCCACGTGGGGGACGTGGGCCACGCCATGGTCGTGGGACCGACGGGCTCCGGGAAGAGCGCCTTCCTGGCGTTCCTGGCGCTGCAGTGGTTCCGCTACCCCGGTGCCCGGGTCGTCTTCCTCGACAAAGGGCGGAGCGCCCGCGCCGCGACCCTGGCGGCCGGCGGCGGGTGGTGGGCGCTTGAACCCGGCGCCGGCCTGTCGCTCCAGCCTCTGGCGCGGGTCGAGGATCCGGCCGAGCGCGCGTGGGCGGCGGAGTGGATCGAGGACGCCGTGCGCAAGGCCGGCGTCGAGATCACGCCCCGGCTGCGGGAGGAGATCTGGAGCGCCCTGGGGGCTCTGGCGGACGCTCCGTCGGAACAGCGTTCGCTGACCGTGTTCTGCGCCCTCGTGCAGGATCGCCACGTCGCCGCTGCGCTCGAGCCGCTCACCCTCAAGGGCCCACACGGCAGCCTGCTGGACGGGGCGAGCGAGATGCTGGCGGAGAGCCGGTTCGACACCTTCGAGCTCGAGACCCTGATGACGACACGCTCGGTGCTGGCCCCGGTGCTGGCGGCGCTGTTCCACGACCTCGAGCGAGGGTTCGACGGCCGTCCGACCCTCCTTGTTCTCGATGAGGCCTGGCTTTTCCTCGACGACACCGCCTTCGCGGCGAAGATCCGCGAATGGCTGAAGACGCTCCGCAAGAAGCGCGTGGCGGTGGTCTTCGCGACCCAGTCCCTGGAGGACGTGGCGGGGTCCTCGATCGCCGCCAGCCTGATCGAGTCCTGCCCGACCCAGGTCTTCCTGCCCAACCCGCGGGCGCTCGAGCCGGCGTCGGCCCCCCTCTACCAGGGCTTCGGCCTCAACCGCCGGCAGCTGGGGCTGATCGCGTTCGCGACCCCGAAGCGCGCCTACTACTGGCGCCAGCCCCAGGGTCGCCGGCTCTTCGACCTGAAGCTCTCGGGGGTCGGGCTCGCGCTCTGCGGAGCCTCCTCGCCCGAAGACCAGGCCCTCATCGACCAGGTGCTCGCCCGCGCCGGCCCCAAGGGCTTCGCGCGCGCCTTCCTCGCAGCCAAGGGATTTGCCCATGTCGACACGCTCTTCGACGCCTTCGCCGACGCGCCGCTCGCCGCGGAATAGGTGGGCCGGGGCGGTCATCCCGATCCTGCTCGCCCTGTCCGCCTGCTCCGAGCCGAAGCCGGCGAAGGCCCAGCAGATCGTCTTCGACCCGAAGAACCACCTGGAGAACGCGCTGCAGGCGGCGCGCCAGCTGGAAAGCCTCGCCAACGAGGCGCGCAGCCTCGCCAACCAGGCGCGCCAGCTCGCGGCCTCGCCCTACAGCCACCTCGCCGAGACCTCCGCCACCCTGCGCGACATCGGCGAGCTCGCCCGCTCCGTGAAGGGTATCGCCGGGGACGTCGAGGGCCTGCAGTCGGACTTCGAGAGGCTCTACCCCGCCACTGTCGACGGGCTCGATCCGCGCCGGGCGCTGGAGCAGGCGCGGGCCCGCAACAGCCAGGCCCGCGACACCGCCCAGGATCTCGCGCGGACCGCCGCGGAGCTGGAGCGCCTGAGCCGCGGCCGCACCGGCCGGCTCTCGGGCGCCCTCAACGCCAGCCAGGGCGCCGAGGGTGAGACCGCGGCCATCCAGTCCTCCACCCAGGTGCTGGCGGTGCTGGCCGAGGACCTCGGCTCGATGCGGACGCTGCTGATGGCGCAGTCACGGCTGCTCGCCGCCGAGAGCGCGCGCCGCGCTGCCGAACGTGCGGCCGGCGCCGAGGCCCGGCGGCAGTTCTGGGGGCGGGAGCCCACCACGATCCCCGATCCCAGTTTCGACCCTCTTCCCCACGCCCGTCGCTGAGACTGGTCATGGCCGCGTCCCCCCAAACCGCCAACGACCTGATGGTGGTGTTCTCGAACACCGTCTCCGCGGGCTTCGATGCGCTCGGCGGCGCCGTGAACGGCGTCTTCGGCCTCATGATCGCCCTCGTGGTTGCGCTCACGGGAATCCAGTGGGCTTTGTCTTCCAACCGCGAGGTGCTGGCGTCCGGTTTCGGCAAGGTGCTGCTGATCGGGGCCTTCGCGTACTTGATCAATGACTGGCAGGGCCTGTCCCAGACCATTTGGAATGGCTTCATCGACCTGGGTCTCACGGCCGGCGGCGGTTCGCTGTCGCGCAGCAACTTTCTGAATCCCGGCGCCATCCTCCAGCAGGGCTGGGAGATCGTGAAGGCGCTGGGCGAGACGCCCGCCCCGGTCAACAACCCCATGGACGTGATGGGCAACCTGACGGACGCCCTGATCCTGGGCCTCGCCATGATCGGCATCATGCTCGCCTTCGCGGTGCTGGCGCTGCAGATCATCGTCACCCTGCTTGAGTTCAAGATCGTCACCCTGGGCGGCTTCGTCCTCCTGCCGTTCGGCATCTGGTCGAAGTCCTCCTTCCTGGCGGAACGCCCCCTCGGCTTCGTGGTCTCCTCGGGCCTGAAGGTCCTGGCCCTGGCGATCGTCGTGTCCGGGGCGCGCTCGGTGTTCGACCAGCTGCAGCCGTCCGCCAACCCGGACCTCTACGAGGCGCTGGCGATCCTGGCCGCCTCGCTGCTGCTGGCTATGCTGGCGCTCTTCATCCCGAACCTGGCGTCGGCGCTGGTCACCGGCGGGCCCGCCCTGGGCGCGGGCTCTGCGGTGGCTGGTACGCTGGCGGTCGCCAGTGCGGGGGTGGCTGCCGTCGCGAGCGCCACCGGCCTGGGCGCGGCCGCCGCGCGCATCGCAGGGCCCAGCCGTGCGGCTGCGGGCGCGGGGTCGGGCCGCCCACCGTCGAGCCCCGGCGCGACGCCGCCACGCCCCTCCAACGACAATCCGCCCCGAGGCCCCGGTCCGACCCCGACGCGCCCGGCCACGCCGACCGGCGGAGGCAGGGTGGGGGAGGCCGCGCCACGGTGGACCCCAGCGACCGCCACACCCGCCGGGCCCGGCGAGGCGGAGCCGACGGGACCCGACACCTCTTCGGAGCCCGAAGCGCCAGCGCCCTCGGCGCGTGTCGCCAACGAGAACGAGGACGCACGGCGCGCCTTCCATCGCGCCCTGGAGGCGGATCGCCGCCCGGTGCGGCCGCCGCCGCGGGCCGCGCGCAACGCCGCCCTGCAGGCCTTCTTCGTCGCCAACGCCGGCCGCGCCCTGCTGCCGGCCAACGAGACCTCCGGCGCGCTCGCGCCGCCCCTGAAGGATGAGGAGGCCTGAGCCATGCACCCCTTCTTCCGCCCCAGGCGCGCCCTGTCCGCCGCGCCGGAGGCCACGCCCTACAGGAAAGCTGCCCAGGTCTGGGACGAGCGCATGGGCCTGAGCCTGGCGCACGCCCGTAACTGGCGGCGGATGGCCTTCGCCAACCTGGCCGTCGCGGGCTTCCTTGGCGCCGGCTGGTGGATGCAGGCGCAGCAGGCGGTCGTCAGGCCGTTCGTGGTGGAGGTGAGCCAATGGGGCCAGACCCAGCGGATCACCGCGCTCGACGGCCGCTATGAACCGACCGAGGCCCAGGTGGGCCACGCGCTGGCCAGCTGGATCCGCAGCGTTCGCGCCAAGTCCGTCGATCCGGTCGTCATCCGGCAGAACTGGCTGGCCGCCTACGACTTCGTCACGCCGAGGGCGGCCGCCTTCCTGAACGCCTGGGCGCAGGCCCACGACCCCTTCGCCGACGTGGGCCGCGAGGCGGTCGTGGTGGAAATCCTCAACGTCGTGCGTCGCAGCGCACGGACCTACGACCTGCAGTGGCGCGAGACGCGGTTCGTCAACGGTCAGGCCGCCGGGCAGGCCCGGTGGCGGGCCCTCATCACGCTGAAGCTGCAGCCACCGAAGACCGAGGCCGAGCTGCTGAGGAACCCGCTGGGCATTCGCATAGAGGACGTGTCATGGACCCCCGACGCTTCCTGATCCTTCCGGTCAGCGGCCTGGCGCTGACGGGCTGCGCAACCCTTGAGCGCCTGGCGTCGCGGCACGAGCCGACCGCGACCCCGCCGGCCGTCGTCGCGCCCGCGCCTCAGCCCGCGGTCATCCACCCGGCCGAGGCTGTCCCCGCGCCGCGTCCGGCCCAGTTCGTGACGATGTCGCCGATCCCCGACCCCCGGCCTCGTGGGCGAGGCCGTGTGCGCCCGGCTGGGCCCCCGTCATCCCCGCCGCGCGTCGAGGCGGGCCGGGCCGCCATCGCGGCGGCCAACGCGGGCGCGCGGGAGACCTCGCGGGCGCGCGCGTTCGTGGGCGGAGTGCAGGTCTTCGCCTACGACCCGGGCCGGGTCTACGAGGTGTGGACCGCGCCGCTGCGCGTCACGACCCTGACCCTCTCGCCTGGCGAGAACGTCACGGCGAAGGCGGCGGGCGACACCGTGCGCTGGCAGATCGGGGAGACGCAGTCGGGGGAGGGACCCGCCCAACGGGCCCACGTGATGATCAAGCCCCTGCAGCGCGGGCTCGAGACGAACCTCGTGCTCACCACTAACCGGCGGGTCTACCTGCTGCAGCTGCGCAGCGGGACGCCGGAGGCCTTCAACGCCGCCGTCACCTGGGACGTCGGGGCGCTCCTCGACACGTCGGGGCCTTCCACGGCCCCCAACGCGCCGGAGCCGCCAGGGCTGACCAGTCCGCGGGGGCCCCTGGACGCGGGTTTCCGCATCACGCCCAGGGGCAGGCGACCCGCCTGGACGCCGACGGCGGTGATGACGGACGGCGCCCACACCTTCCTGGCCTTCCCGGAGAGCCTGGCGAGCGGGGAAGCGCCCGCGCTGTTCGCGCTCTCGCCGGACGGTCAGGCCCAGCTCGTCAACTATCGCCAGCAGGGCGGCCTCTGGGTCGTCGACCGGGTGCTGCAGGCCGCCGAGCTGCGGGTGGGGGGCCGTAAGGCCCAGGTGGTGCGCATCGAACGCAAGGGAGCCGGCTCATGACCTCCACCGGACCCGTCGAACCCGGTCCCCGCCCCAAGGCGCCGATCGCGCCGCTGGAGACCCGCGCCCCGCGCCCGCCGGTGGTGCGCCTGCGCAAGGGGGTCGTGACCGCCGCGGTGATGGTCGCGTCCGGCCTGGTGGCGGGCTCTCTCGCCTGGGCGTTCGTCGTCCAGCCGGAACTGCGGGCGCGCGCCGCCGAGGCGCGGATTGCGGCGCGACCTAGCGAGACGCGGGGCGCGGTGCGGCCGAGCGAACGGGTGACGGACGCCCCGGCGACCTATGCCGAGCTCGACCGGCTGCCCGAGCCGCGGCGTCTCGGCGCCACGTCGGACCGACCGGACGCGCCGCCCCCGCGTCCGGCCCGGCCGACGCCCGCCCCGGCCCGCAATGGCGGATCAAATGCGACCGATGAGGCCCGCGCCTCCGGCCTGTTCTTCGCCGCGTCCACAAGGCCCGGGGCAGGCGGCGCCCCGAACGCGGCCCGCGGGGCAGGATCCGAAACCGCGGACTACGGCGAGACCTACAACACCCATGCCCTCCTGCCGCCGCTCAGCCCCTACGAGGTGAAGGCCGGCGCCGTCCTGCCCGCGGCCCTGCTCACCGCCGTCGACACGTCACGCGAGGGCCCGGTCACGGCGGCCATCACCGAGAACGTCTTCGACAGCATCAGCGGGCGGCACCTGCTGATCCCGCAGGGGGCGCGCCTGGTCGGGCGTCACCAGGGCGGGAGTCGCCACGGGGACAGGCGGGCCTTCATCCTGTGGGAGCGGCTGATCCTCCCGAACGGCAAGAGCCTGGTGCTGCCCAAGGAGCACGGGACAGACGCCCAGGGGGCGGTTGGCGTGCCTGGCGAGGTCGACCGGCGCCTGTTCCCCCTCGCGGTGGCCACGCTGTTCGCGGGGGCCATCACGACCCTGGGGCAGGCCGCGCGGGACCGCGACGACCAATCCCCCAGCTTCGTGGGCGACGCGGGCGACGCCGCGTCCATCGAGGCGGCGCAGGTCGGCGGCAAGCTGATCGATCGCGAACTGGAGGTCCGTCCGGTGGTGCGCCTCCGTCCCGGCGCCCGCGTGCGGGTGTTCATCACCCGCGACCTGGTCCTGGAGCCATACCGCCCATGACGAGCGCCCTTGCACCCAGCCTGCTCGCCGCGGGCGTCGCTCTGTTGGCGCTGGCCGTTGCGGAGCCCACACCGGCGGCCTGGTTGATCAACGAGTCGCCGAGCGTCCCGATCGGCCTCTACCGGCGCGACGCGGTCGCTCCGCGGGCCGGCGCGGTCGTGGCGCTTCGCCCGCCGACCGAGGCCCTGTTCTACCTGGAGACGCTCGGCGCGCCGCCCGACGCGCGCCTGCTCAAGCGGGTGGCGGCGGGACCAGGGGCCGGGGTGTGCTGGACCGGCGGCGAGATGGAATGGGGTGCGCGCAAGCTCGAGGTGCAATCGCGCGACCGCCGCGGCGCCCCATTACCGGCTCCGCGCGGTTGCCGGCGGCTCGGGGCCGACGAGTTCCTCGTGGTGGGCGACACGCCGGCGAGCTTCGACAGCCGCTACTTCGGGCCCGTGCGCCGCGCCCAGATCGAAGGTGTCTACGAAGAGGTGCTGACATGGTGAAGCCGGTCATGCTGGCGTTGGCGATCACCGTGGTGATCGCGGGCCCGGTCCGGGCGGCGCCCGACTGGAACCATGCCGGGGGCGATATCTTCGCAGGCGCGGCCAGCGCCGCCCCCGTGGAGACCGCCAAGGGTCCAGTGTTCCTTCCCGCGAGCCGCCAGCCGTACGACGCCGAGATCGTCGCCGCGGCCACCCGCTACCGGCTGGATCCCAAGCTGCTGCATGCGCTTGTGACGGTGGAGAGCGCCTACCGGCCGCGCGCGGTGTCCTTGGCCGGGGCCGGAGGCCTCACCCAGCTGATGCCGACGACGGCGAGCGAGCTCGGCGTGCAGGACCGCTTCGACACCGCCGAGAACCTCGCCGGCGGGGCGGCGTACCTCGCCCGCCAGCTGGTCCGCTTCGGCGATGTCCGCCTGGCGCTCGCCGCCTACAACGCCGGCCCTGACCGAGTGGCCCGCCTCGGCGTGGTCCCGCCGTTCGCGGAGACCCGGCAGTATGTCGACCGCGTGGTGGAATGCTACCTGGCGCTCTCCGCGGGGCGCACGGTCCGTTCGGCCAGGGACTGCCGGAGCCGGGTCCGATGACTGCGCCCGAAGCATCCATCCCCGGCGAAGGCGCGGGGGAGCGCGACGACGATCTCCTGACCCGCAAGGAGGCCTCCGCCTACCTCGCCCGCTACCACGTCGCCCTGAAGCCCGCGACGCTGGCCCGGATCTGGTCGGTGGGCGGGGATGGCCCGCCCTGCCAGCACATCCGCTCTCGGCCGCTCTACCCCCGCGGCGAGCTCCGGACCTGGGCGCTCGGGCAGCGGTCGCCGCTCAGGAACTCACGAGGTCACCGGCGAGGGGACGACAGAGGAGGGCCATGACCATGACGCATTGGAAAGACTGCCTGGACCCGGCCGCGCCGGCCGGCCGCTACCTCCCCTGGCGTGAGGTCGCGCGCGCGACGAGCATTAGCCGGACAACGGCCTGGCGCCTGCAGCGGCTGGGTGAATTCCCGAGGCCCTATCCCATCTCCCCGGGCCGGGTCGGCTACCTCGAGACCGAGGTGGAAGCGTGGAAGACGTCGCGCCGCACCGCCCCTCCGCATCCGGCGACGCAGCGAACGGCCACCGCTGCGCCGCCCGTGCCTGTCGCGCCTGCGCCTCCGGCGCGAGGGTCGTCTGCACCCGAGCCGCGGCCGACCCAACCAAGGGACCCGGAGCCGCCCCGACATCGACGACAGCGCCGTTCGGAGCACGCCAAATTCATCGCCCAGCAGATGCGGTTCGATTTCTGACGCCGCCGCGACGACGCAGGCGCTCCCCGGGTGAGCCTGTCGGATGCCACGCTTGGCTTGCGGTGGTTGGTTTTCGATTGGGCCGCCCCCGCGCTCCGCCGATGCTCGCATCTCAGCAGGGCAGCGGGCTGCGCTTTCGACCTCCGTGGTAGGGAAGCCGCTGGGATCGCCTTCAGTCCTGGGAGACGGCGCGCCGGCGGTCTTGGACTCGCTTGCCGGCTACCAGTTTGTCGAGGGCGAACGGCCCAATCCGGCGGCGGGCGAGGTACTCATCAAGGTGGCTGCCTGCGGCGTGGGCTATGTGGACGCCCTCGTGGCGCTGGGACGATACCAGGTGAAGCCATCGCTTCCCCATACGCCGGGCCAGGAGGTTGCGGGGTGGGTCCAGGCGGTCGGCGGCAGCGTCTCTGCATTCTCGCTGGGCGACCGCGTCATGGCGCCCGTCCGTGGCGGATTCGCCGAATACGCCATCGCGCAAGCTCGGGCCACGACGGCTATTCCAGACCGGATGAGCTTCGCGCAGGCCGCGGGCTTTCGCATCAACTACCTTACCGCCTTGCACGGTCTTCGCGACCGTGGCGCGGTGCGCGCCGGCGAGAACGTGCTCGTCTTCGGGGCGGCCGGCGGCGTCGGGTCGGCCGCGGTGCAGGTCGCGAAGCTACTGGGCGCCCGCGTCGTGGCAGTTGCATCCACGGACGAGAAGCGGGCCTTCTGCTCGGCCTTGGACGCGGATGCCGCGCTCGACACCGCGAAGGAAGGGTGGCGGGACCGCCTGAAGGATCTGGTCGGGCCCGCCGGCCTCAACGTGGTGTTCGACCCAGTCTGCGGGCCCCTTTTCGAACCGGCGTTCCGGTCCCCGGCCTGGGGCGGGCGCCGTCTCGTCGTCGGCTTCGTGGGGGGCATTCCCGCCTTGGCCGCCAGCCTTCCCCTGATGAAGGGGGCGTCGCTCACGGGGGTCGATGTTCGGCAGTTCCTCCTTTTCGAAGCTCCGCTTGCCGCCGCGCATCTGTCTGAGCTGGTGAGCTGGGTCGCCGACGGCCGCCTGTCGCCGCCGGAAGGGCGCAAGTTCGGTCTGGATGACTTCGCGGCCGCTCTCGAGTTCGCACTCGAGGGGGCAGGCAAGGGCAAGACCATCCTGGAGATCGCCACCTAAGCGGGCCTTCGGCGAGGGCCACCGATAGGCTCTGTGGCGGCTGACGGCCGACGTTCACCGGACCGCAGGCCGGAAAACCCCGGCCGAGGTCAGTCCCGGTAGCTGGGATCGATCCGGTCCAGCTTGCGCAGCAGAGCTGGCCAAAGGTTGTCCACCGCCACGCCGGCCCGCAGCTCGGCCTCGAAGGCGGGCAGGATTTCCTCGTTGATCGCGCAGACGTCGGCGGCCTGTCCGGCCAAGAGTTGGATCTTGCAGGCTTGGCGGATGAGGTTGGTCTTGCCGAAGACCTCGTAGGCTGAGCGGCCAAGCGCCACGAGGCCATGGTTCTTCAGGATGGCGGCGCCGTTGGCGCCTAGGGATTCCTGAAGGCTGGGCATGCGTTCGGGGTATGTCTCGACGCCGTCGTAGTCATGGTAGGCGATGCCACTGGCCAGGGCGAAGCCCGCCGGCTGCGAGATCGGCAGGAGGCGGTCGTTGCGAGAAGCCATCGCCGCGAAGACCGCATCGTGGGAGTGGAGTACGAAGTTGGCGTCCGGCCGGGCGGCGTGGACCGCCTGCATCGGGTACCAAATCCTCGGATGGAAGGTCAGCGGGGTCTCCTGGGCGAGCTCGCCGTGCAGGGTGATCTTGATCAGCGAGGAGGCCGTGATCTCCTCGAAAAGGAAGCCCAGCGGATTGAAGAGATAGTGGTTGGGCTCGCCCGGCACCCGCGCCGAGACCGGCGGCTGCGAGAGGTCCCACCAGCCCATGAGCGGGATCAGTCGGTAGAGCGCCGCTAGATCGACCCGCGTCTTCCATTCCGCCTCGGAGACCGTTCCCTTGAGCGAGGGGTATTCCACGTCGCCGATCTTCACGCGATCTCTCCTGTGACTGCCAAGGGCGTGCCCGATGAGCGTCGTCGCGGGACGGCGTCTGTGGAGGCAGCTCATATATGAACTAACGTCAGTTTCGGCGATTGGCGAAGGGAAAGCAAGCCGGCGCACGCGGGCCGCGCTGCGCCTGTCCAGAATTCGACATTCCGGGGCGATCCTGCTTTAGCGGGTCGCAGTTGGACCGCCGCGGCCATCTGACCGCTGCGACGCTGGCGGGGCGACTGATGGTTCAAAACCAGACTAGTGTCAGTAACGGCCGCTGCCAGCGGAACGATCGTCGCCGGGAACGCTCAGACCAGGTGCGTCGCGCGGAGCCGTGCTTCCGGGCGCCTCTGGCGCTTGGCGCCAGCTCGGTGACGTCGCCGGCGCGCGAGAGCACGCGGGCAAGAACGGCGTGTGCGCACTGCATGTGCGCCGGTCCCCGCGCGCCGCCTGGGCTTCCTGGGTCGATCTGACGCCATCGTGGGAAACAAGCGCGGCCCGTGGGCTTGCCGAGGCGCGCCACGCCCGCCGTCATTCGCGTATCGCCTCGCGCCGCGACGAGGTCACGGTACGTATTGTCCTTGTTGCGGGACCTTGACGAGCAGGAGGGTGACGCAGCCCGCTGCGATCAGCGCAAGCAATGGCAGGAGCCCGAACTGCTGGGAGGCGAAGGCCGCGGTGGCGGCGCCGACCAGGACCGGAGCCACCCAGGCCGTGCCGGCCGCGCTGAGGGAGTAGAGCCCGAAGAGGGATGACGCCTGCTCGGGGGGAGAAAGCTTCGCCATCAAGGTTCGGCTCAGGGCGAGGCAGGCCACGAGGAACAGGCTGTTGATGGTGTCGCAGATGGCGAAGACCCATTCAGGCCAGGTGTCGTAGAGCGGCCCGTCCCACGGGCGGCCGTTGACCGCGGGATCATAGCTGAGGAAGAAGAAGACGTGATCGTGAGAGGCCCCGATCATGCCGGCGAACGCGAGACCGTTGGCCAGAAGGCAGATGAGGAGGGCGCTCTTGGTGCCCACGCGGGCGTCGAGCCAACTCGACAGCACGCCGCCGAACACTGCGCCGATGGAGCTGATCAGCGCCTCGATCAACAGTTGCGCAGTGCCCCACCGGAACACACCGGCCGCGTAGACCGCCATGAACATGACGTTGCCCATATGGCCGCTGCTGAAGAGCATGCGCGCGATCAGGAAGGTGCGTAAGTCCGGCCGGGCGAGGAAGTGCCGGAGCAGATCGCCCACCTGCGAGATCGACTGTACGACCGCGTCGCGAGCTCGCACGCCGCTGCGCGGGATGTCATGGCTGAACATCAGGAGCGGAAGCAGCGCGAGGAGAAGGCAGGCCCCGACCACCGGTCCTGCGGCGCGTTGGGGCTCGTGGGCTGCGGGATCCAGCCCGAAGAGGGGCTTTGCGGGCAGCCAGGTCGCCTGGATCTCCGCGGGCAGCACGAACGCCCAAAGGAAGCCCATCAGGGCGGCCGATGCGACGAAGAACCCGAGAGTGGCGCCGAGGCCAGAGGCCCGGCCCAGTTCCTCGGGAGTGGCCGCGCCAAGCAGCATCGCGTTGTGCACGACTTCCACAAGCCAATAGAGGACGGTGGCGATCATCAGGAGCGGGACCACGGCCTGCAGGTTGAGCGGCCCGATCGATGAAGCCCACCAGAAGCTGCCGGCGACGGCGGAAAGCAGGACCACCAAGCCTGCGAGCGCAGGCTTGCGCACGCCCATCCGGTCGATGCTGCCGCCCAGTATGGTGGCGAGCAACGCCCCGGCGATGCCGCTCCACAGCCCGATGGTGGCCACCATCTCCTGGCCCGCCACCGGGTTGGGCGCGAGCACCGTGGCCACATAGGGGGTGAAAACTGCCGCGACGATCAGCATCGAGTAGCAGTGCCGGCCCGCGTCGAAGACGGCCCAACTCGTGGCGCTGCGCGTCAGCGGCGCGGGCTTCGCCGCCGGCATCAGGGTGTGAGTCATGACGTTCCCCCTCGTGAACGAACATTAGTCAGATTTAATGTCAAATTCTCCGAATTCGGTGCGCGTGGCGAGCCGGCAACGGTGGATCGAAGGAAAGCGAAGGGGCGTCGCAGGGTCCGCCTCAGCCCAGGCGCCCAAACTTCGATCGGCTGCGCCTCTGGGGAGATAGTGAGTGGTGCTAATGCGTGGTAAAAATAGCTAATCAGAGCCGTGAGGCGCGTGACGGGCAAGGCTTGGCTCGCGGGCGACCCGAATGGGCTGCTCGCGTGATGCCTTTGGCGGCGGACTTTTTGGAGGCCAACGCGCCGCCAAGGATAAATCGGCTTGGAAGTCGACTTAGGACAGATTAGCAGCGCTCAATGAGGGCTCGGCATCGGCCAGTCTTCTGTCCGACGGGATCGACATGCACGAACTCGACACCATCATCGTCGGCGCAGGGATCACGGGCCTGGCTGCGGCCCGCCGCCTACAGGCCACGGGGCAGAAAGTGCTGGTCCTGGAGGCTTCCCACCGCGTGGGCGACGGACGCGTCGTTCGGGTGGAGCGCCGGGGCGACATGGCCGACGGTGGCGCTCAGCTGATCCATACGAATTACGATGAGATGCTGCGGCTGGTGGACGCGGTTGGCCTGCGTGGCGAGCTGATCAAGGGCGTTGGCAAAACCGTCTACCTCGATGCGTCGGGGGCCCCGCGCATCACAGGCGGCCATATCGGCCTGGCGGGCGTCATGGGAGCGCGCGGGGCGGCCGAGGCCGCCGCCTTCTACGGCCGGACCAGGTTCTCCAAGTCGTTTCCGCTCTTCGAGATCACCAAGGATATCCCGGAGTACGACGACATCACCGCCGCAGAAGCCTATGCCAAGGCGTCACCGGCGTTTCTCGATTACGTCCTGCGTCCGATGATGCACGCGACCACCAACACCGTCCCCGCATCGACCAACCTCTACCATACCCTGAACCTCCTCAAGCTGGTCACGACGACCGAGACCTATGGGCTCCGGACGGGGATCGTGACGCTGCTCGAGCGGATCGCGTCGAGGGTCGACGTCAGGTACGGGGCGAAGGTGGTGTCCCTGCTGATGGTCGGCGAGCGCGTCGACGGGGTGGAGCTCGAGGACGGGACCCGGCTCGGGGCGCGGCACGTCATCGTGGCCTGCCCGCTGGGCGCGGCGGGGGAGCTGGTCCCCGAGGCCTTGGGGCCGGCCCGCAAGTTCCTCCAGGAATTCCCGTACACGCCGCTGCCACTGGTCTTCTTCTTCCTCGACCGCCCCATCTCAGACGACGTCTTCGTCTATTTCGGCCATCCGTTCCGCGAGACGCCGTACAACATGGCCGTCAACCACGCCGGGCGCAGGGAAATGGTTCCGAGTGGCAAGGCGATCATCTCCACCTGGGCGGCTTACCCCTCGACCGTGTCCATGAGCGAGATGTCCGACACGGACACCATCGCCCAGGCGCTCGCCGATCTCGACGCCTTCATCCCTGGCGTGGCGGAATTTGTCGAAGAGGCGCGGGTCATGAAGCATCGCCGCGGTATCGCGCGCTACGCACCCGGGACGCACCGGAAGATCCTGGACTTCAAGGCCTACGCAAAGCGACTCTCAGGTGTGTCGTTCGCGGGCAACGATTACGACTCGGTCCACATGGAGTCCGGGGTGCGCAGCGCCTATCGCGCCGCGGCGCGCGCCCTCCAGAGCTGATCCCCTTCACGCCGGACCGCCGCGCCCCTTATACGTAGGCGTGGTGGGTTGCGACGGCGGCGCCGTGGCGTTCTGCTCTCTGCGGGTTCAGCCGCGAGGACCGGAGCTCCCGGCCTGCGTCCAGAGTGCTGCGGCCCGCGCCGCGATCATCATGATCGCGACGTTGGGGTTGGCCGACACCAGGTGCGGCATAACCGAGGCGTCCGCCACATAGAGTCCCTCGACGCCGCGCACCGCCAGGTCCGGGGTGACGACGGATTCGGGGCCCGCGCCCATGCGGCAGGTGCAGGCCGGGTGGAACTGGGGCGCTGTCTCGGCGCGGATGAACGCGTCGATGTCCGCGTCGGTGACGAGCAGCCCGGGCGGCGTAATGCGCCCGGCTCTGAACGGGGCGAGTTCCTTGGCCTCGCCCATCGCCTGCAAGCGACGAAACCCTTCCCGCAGGGCGAGTAGATCCTGCTCCTCAGCGAGTGAATTGAACCTGATGCGGGGCCGATCCATGGGGTTGCCGGACCTCAGGAGAACCTCGCCGCGGCTTTCCTGTCCGACGAGCCACACGCGGGCTGCATAGCCATCCGGGTAGGGGCGCTTTATGCCTGGGAACCAATAGTCGGCGCCCGGCGGCACGACCGACAGGACGACTTCCAAGTCGGGCTGGCGCAGGTCTGGCCGGCTCTTCAGGAACCCGATCAAGGCGCCGGGCGGAGCGCTCGCAGGTCCGGATCCGAACAGGTACGCGCGCAGCATGCTGACGCCGATCCGGTCCAGTCGCAGCGATCGATGGAACGCGCCCGGGCGCGTCCTCGCCCAGGTCAGGCCGAAGCCCAGGTGATCCTGCAAGCCCTGCCCCACGGGCAGATCGACCAGGGGCTTCACCCCCATTGCGTTGAGATGCTGCGCCGGACCGACGCCCGAGAGCATGAGCAGGTGGGGGGTGTTTATCGCCCCCAGCGCCAGGACCACCCGCCGATGGGCGCGGGCTGTCTCACGGCGGCCGCGGTGAAGGTATTCCACACCCACGGCGCGACGGCCTTCAAAGAGGATGCGGGTGACGTGGGCCCGCGTCTCAACCTTGAGGTTCTGTCGTGCGAGGGCAGGGCGCAGGAACGCGGCTGCCGACGAGGAGCGCCTCCCGCGCCGGACGCTATACTGGAGGGTCCCGAAACCTTCGGCGCCGGGACGATTGACATCATCGAACGAGGCGTACCCCTGCGTCCGTCCCATGGCGAGGGCGGCCTCGTAGATCGGGTCGTTCAGCCGGGCGGGCTCGGCGCCGAGTTCTCCCGAGCCCCCGCGCCATTCGTTCTCTCCGCCGGGCCAGGTCTCGCACGCCTTGAAATAGGGGAGGACCTCTTCGAAGCCCCAACCGGCCGCGCCGGCCGCCACCCACCGCTCGAAGTCGAGCGGGTGGCCCCGCGTGTGGGCCATGTAGTTGAGGGAAGAGGACCCGCCCACCACCCGGCCATGCAGCACCGGATGGCGGCGTCCCCCAAGGCGTGCGTCCGGTTCAGACAGGTCTCCCCACTCGTAGAGGCCGAGCTGGGTCATCTTCCGGGCGCCCACCGGAATCGAGATCAGCGGGTTCCAGTCCCAACCGCCCGCCTCCAGCAGGAGGACCCGTGAGGACGGGGCCTCCGAAAGGCGATTGGCGAGCACGCATCCCGCTGATCCCGCGCCCACGATGATGTGGTCGAACTCCGCAGCCATTGTCCCCGAACCCTCCAAGACGAACTTTTATCTGCCGTTAGTCAGTACACGAGTGACGTGAGCTGTCCCGCCGTCGGCTCCCGAGCATCGGCCGGCGCGTGGCCGGCGTTTCACGCCGCGGAAGGCGGGCGAATCAGCTTGAGCACGCCGGAAAAGCTCATGACCGGCCGATCCCGCCCGCCGCGATCAACCCCTCCGGAAGGCCAGCGAGCGACCGGCTTTGGTGACGTGGCCGGTGCAGAACGGCGGGTCGCCGGCGGCCGCCGAGCCGACGAACTCTCCGCTCAGGGCCACGGTGGCGGAAGGGGCGGGCCCGATCGCCTTGCTCCCGATGCAGAAGGGGCTGAGATCTCCCAGTGTCATCAGGCATCCGCCGTGGACGCCGCCCGAGGCGTTCAGGCGCCTGCGTTCCACCCGCAAACCGCGCACGTGGCGGCGCGCTTCGTCTGTCCGGGGATAGAATGGGACTGCCAGGTCTTCGAAGAGGGCGTGCCCTCGGATCGGCGTCCATCCGGCCCAGGGACCCGTGGTGAGCGGGGGGCGTCGAAAGACGGATCCCGGGCGATTTGACAGGGTCGCACCTCTTTCCAACGCCATCGCGGTTTTGGCACCTCGCGAGGGAAGCTTGGCAAAGCTCGTCCATCGCCCCCCAGTGCGCCTTGGTGCCCGTTAATCTAATCTAAGTCAAATATGCTGCGGCTTTCTGCCGCCTTCGCCGCAGGGACGCCTCGTTCGAGGCGCCCGCCCGCTCAGGCCGGGAAAGCCTCGACGCCGAGGTCGCTGTCCGCCGCGGCGGCCTTTGGGCGGCTGTGAGATCCTTCGCCGGCGGCGGGGCGCGAAACTCAGCCCGCACGTCGCTCGCTCGCGGGAGGCCAAAACCGCCCGGATGCTGCAATCCGACGAAGCTGCCGAGTGGGTCAAGGCTTGCAACCGACGGCCGGCCTTGGCGGGCAGGGCGGGCACGGAGCCGGGCGCGCGGCGCTATCCCGCCGGCGCCGCGGGGTGTGGCGCGTGGCAAAGCTGCGGACAGGTCACCGCGCGGAACCGCGCTATCGCGTCCCTGCCGAGTGCTACGCTTGTCGTGGGACGCTGAAGCGCCAGGCAGCGCCAAAGCGCGTCACTTCCGCGTGGCGACGCTTTCACAACGCAAGAATTCAACTCTAGTCAGAACAACCAAGAGGATTTCACCGGGCCTTTCCGCTGGGTGAACAAACCTGCGCCATCCCCGCCACCGAGAGCCGAGAAGATAGGCAGCGAAAAATCCAACCTTAGTCAGATTGACATTTTCCTGACGTAGGTCAGAATTTTCCCATCAAAACGCGAGCCTCGATGCTCGCTGGAAATGGGGAAACGACATGAGAAATGGGCTTCTGGCGCAGGCCAGCTTTATGACTTTCGCCGCCGTGCTGGGGGCTTCGACCTCAGCCTCCGCCCAGGACACGGCGACGGAGCCGGGGGCGCAGCTTGAAGAGCTTGTGGTGACAGCCCAGCGACGGACGGAGACCTCCCAGAAGGTGCCAATCTCCATGACCGTGCTGAGCGGCGAGGTGGTCCGGGAGAACTTCCGCACGAGCGGCGAGATCGCGCAGATGGTGCCCAACGTGCAACTGGGCGCGCCCATCGGCTTCGGAACGCCCCGCACGGGCATCCGCGGGGTGTCGCAGAGCGACTTCAACCCGAACGCCACCACGTCGAACATGCTCTATTTCGACGACGTGCCCCTGAACGCGCCGGTCGCCCAGGGGGCTCCCATCTGGGACCTCGAGCGGGTGGAGGTCCTGCGGGGACCGCAAGGCACGCTCTTTGGCCGCAACGCGGTGGGCGGCGCCGTGCGGTACCTCTCCGCAATGCCCACCAAGGACGTGGAGGGCTACGCGGAAGTGGGCGCGGGGGTCCATGACCTGCGCGAGGTCCGCGCCGCGGTCGGGGGGCCGATCTCCGGCACGCTCAGCGGCCGGGTCTCGATGATCTCCTACGATTTCGGCGGGGACATCCAGAACGTGGTGCAGAACGAACGGCAGGGGAAACAGCAGTACTCGGGATACCGGCTCGTGCTCGAGTGGAAGCCGACGGACGCCCTCACCGCCGTGTTGCGCGCGCAGCATGTGAACGCCGACCAGCAGATTTTCAGCTGGAAGGTCACGCCGGGCGTGACGACCTCACCTGGCAACTTCGGCCCGTTGGCGAACGGGTGGACGAGCCTTGGACAGATCCAGACCGCCTACGGTTTCAAGAACCTGGGTCAGTCATCCGACTATCGGATCAGCGAAACCGACGTTCGTCCCCACGAGCATCTGGAGCACACGCCGATCTCGCTCAATATCGACTACGACCTCGGCTTCGCGACCCTGACCTCGGTCACGGGCTACCTGGACGTGAGCCACTATCTGATCCTCGACAACGACGCCTCGCCCGCGCCGATCCTGGGCGAGTACACGCGGACCTTCGACCAGCAGTACAGCCAGGAGTTTCGCCTCACGTCGAACGACGAAGGCCCGTTCACCTGGATCGCCGGCGCCTTCTACATGAAGGAGTTCATCAAGACCGACGTGGATTTCGACGCCTCGGTCTGGCGCGGGAACCAGGCCGACCTGCTGCCTGACGCCCGCACGGTGGGCTACACCCGCGGCACCCGCAACGACCTCGAGACCTATGCGGCCTTCCTGCACACCACCTACGACATCACCGACAGTCTGCTGCTCACGGCCGCCGCCCGCTACACGCACGAGCGTAAGGATGTGACCTGGCGTTTCCGGACGCAGTACGACTTCCCGACCGATGCGCCGCGGACCAGCAAGGAATTCTACGATTGGTTCCGGGCGGTCACGAGCGGCAACCGCGGCAACGTTCTTTCGGTCGCCGATCCCCTGGGGTTGTCGGCTTCGAAGTCCTGGGGCGAGCTGACCTGGAAGGTCGGGCTCGACTACAAGATCAATTCCCAGATGCTCGTCTACGGCCTGGTTTCGCGCGGGTTCAAGGGCGGCGCATTCCCGCCCACCAACAACACGGTCGGCGGCGTTCTGGACCCGAACGGTGACGTGATCGCCGTCGATCCGGAGACGGTCACGGACTACGAGGTCGGCTTCAAGGGGGACCTGATCCCCGGACGCCTGCGCGTCAACGCAAGCGCCTTCTACTACGACTACCGGAACTACCAGACGAACCAGCTGGTGCCTGCGCTCGGCGTGCAGATCCTGAGCAATCTGCCGAAGGCCGAGCTCTATGGCGCCGAGGTGGAAGTCAACGCGATCCCCGTGGAGAACCTGCTGGTCAATATCGGCGTCGGCGTGGTCGACACCAAGATCACGAAGTCCTCCGACCCGGCCCTGATCGGCAACAAGCTGCCGTTGGCCGAGGATTTCAATGCCAACGTTCTAGTCCGGTACGATCTCGAAACTGGTCTTGGCGTCTTCTCGCCGGAAGTGAGCGCCAAATACGTGGGCAATTACTGGACGTCGAAGGAGAACGTCACCAAGCTGGGCGACTACATCCTGGTCAATGCGCGCATCGGCTGGGAAAGCCCCGGGGAGAAATACTACGGCGCGCTTTGGGCGACCAATCTGTTCGACGAGGTCAATCCCATCGCGCTTGACGACCCGGACGAGTTCTGGGGGGGCAACAACGCCAATGTAAACCCCCACCGGCGCTACGGTCTCACGGTCGGAGTGCGTTTCTAGGCCGCTCAAGGTCCGCCCGTCTCCGGGCGGGCGGACGTCCCAGAGATGACGAGCCGCAACGTCCGAAAATCCTGTCGTAAGTCAGAGCGGACGTTGCTTCATGTCGAGCTTTCGCGCTCGTGACAGGAGACTTAGATGCGCATCGGCGAAATCGAATACCCCTCCTTGGAGGGGGTCGTGAGTGAGCCGGAGTGGCAGACACGGGTGGAGCTCGCGGCGCTTTACCGGCTGGCCGTGCAGATGGATTGGGATGATCTGTCGATCACCCACATCTCCGCCCGCGTCCCGGGAGAGCCTCACTACCTGATGAACCCGTCGGGTCTCCTGTTCGAGGAAGTCACCGCGTCGTCCCTCGTGAAGGTCGATCTGGACGGCCGTATCGTCGGTGACAGCCCCTTCGAGATCGTCGCCGGCGGCTGGTTTCCGATGAAGGCAGTTCACGAGGTTCGGGAGGACGCCAACTTCGTCGTCCACACCCACGACGTCTATGGGATTGCGCTCTCGCTGCGGGAAGAAGGGCTTCTGCCGTTGACCCAGACGGTGGGCTTCATCCTCGGCGACGGGATCGCCTACCACGACTATGACGGCGTGGAGACCTATGCCGATCGGGTCGCGGGGCTCCAGCATTCCCTGGGCGCCGCGAACTACATGATCCTCAGGAACCACGGCCTTCTCACCCTGGGACTGAACGCGCGTCAGGCTTTTCGGCGGATGAACAGCCTCGTCCGCTCGTGCCGCATCCAGTTGCTGGCGGGCCGCGACAGGCTTGTGCCCATCGACGAGGTGATCCTTGCGACGTTCCGGGAGGAGCTCCGCCGGGCCCAGGGCAACGATCCGTGGCCGGGGCTCCTGCGCCGGCTCGACCGGCTGGAACCGTCCTACCGCAGCTGACCAGGCCGACCGCATAACGGCCCGCCCCAAGGCGAGGTCGGCGACGCCAGGGGCGATGCGAACCGAGGCCTCACCGGGGCCGGGCCTGCTGATCGCGGCGATCGGACGCCGCCGCCCGAGGTTGCGCGGGACGCGCTGGAAAAACTCACGAAAGCCATGGAGCAGCCATGGCGCCCCCCGGAGCGCTCAACGCGCCCATAATGAAGGATGTGTCTGATGAACGGAGCGGAGTCGCTGGTTCGAAGCCTTCTCGCGAGCGGTGTGGACACCTGCTTCGCGAATCCCGGCACCAGCGAGATGCACTTCGTCGCCGCCCTGGATCAGATTCCCGGGATGCGGTGCGTCCTGGGGCTGTTCGAAGGCGTGGTCACTGGCGCCGCCGATGGCTACGGGCGGATGACGGACAAGCCCGCCGCGGTGCTGTTGCACTGCGGTCCCGGCCTGGCGAACGGCCTCGCCAACCTCCACAACGCCCGCCGCGCCCGCACGCCCGTGGTCAACATCGTCGGTGACCAGGCGACCTACCACAGCCATCTTGATCCGCCGCTCGCGGCCGACGCTGAAGGTTGGGCGCGCCCCGTCTCGGCCTGGGTTAGAACCTCGACGACGCCGGACGCGGTCGGGGCCGATGCGGCCGCTGCCGTCCAGGCGTCCCTCACCGAGCCCGGTGGTGTCGCCACGCTCATCCTGCCATCGGACGTTTGTTGGGATCCCGGTGGCGTGGTCGCCCGGCCGATGGCCGTCCCTTCGGCGCCGAAGGTCGACGGTCAGGCGCTGAACGTCGCCGCGGATCTCCTCCGCAATGGCCGGCCCACCGTGATCTTCCTCGGCGGGAAGGCCCTGCGCGCGGCGCCGCTCGAAGTGGCCAATCGCATCGCCCGAGCCACGGGAGCCCGTCTGCTGACCCCGTCGTCGAACGCCCGGGTGGAACGCGGCGCGGGGCGTCATCCGGTCACGCGCATGCCATACCCCCTCGACCAGGCGATCGCCGCATTCGCCGGGACAGCCAATGTCATCCTCCTCGGCGCGCCGGCCCCCGTGGCCTTCTTCGCCTATCCCGGCAAGCCGCAGCATCCGATGCCGGCCTCGGCGATTGTCCACGTCCTGGCGCGTCCGGAGCACGATCTGACGGATGCTCTCGAACGTCTCGCGGACCTGCTCGGCGCCCGCCAAGCGGCCCCGCCACTCGCCCGCGCCGTGGTCGTGCCTGCCGGCGGCGCGGTATCGTCGGAAGCCATCGCCCAGACCTTGACGGCGCTCTTGCCTGAACACGCCATCGTGGTCGACGAGAGCATCACCGCCGGGCGCGCCTTCTTCGCCGGCACAGAGGCGGCCGCACGTCATGACTGGCTGCAACTCACGGGAGGGGCGATCGGCGAGGGTATACCGCTGGCCGTCGGGGCCGCCGTCGGGGCTCCCGGGCGCCGGGTCGTGAACCTGCAGGCCGATGGCTCGGCGATGTATACGGCTCAAGGGCTTTGGACGCAGGCGCGTGAAGGCCTGGACGTCACCACCGTCATCCTCTCCAACCGCAAGTACGCGATCCTGCTCGGGGAGTTCGCCGCGGTCGGCGCCAAGCCCGGACAGGTGGCGCGGGACATGATGAGTCTCGAGAACCCAACGATCGACTGGGTTCGGTTCGGCGAGAGCCTAGGGGTGGAGTCAGCTCGCGCCGATACGATGGAGCGCTTTGCCGACCTGCTTTCCTCTTCGTTTTCGCGCCGAGGCCCCCAATTGATCGAGTTGGTGCTCCCATGAGTTGCGCGGTGACGGCCAGGGTGGCGGTCGCCGATGATCGTGAACCCAGCCGCGGCGTAACCTGGTCTCGGCTTCGGCGGGCCGGTGGCCGTCACCGATCCCAAGGTCACCCTGTGCCTGGCTTCGGCAACATCGTCGCAGGCGCGGATCGGCGGGCTGCGCGTCGTGACCTTCATCCGGTCCTTTGGGGGCGAGGGGGCTTCACGGCGCGTGGTCTTCCAGAGGGTCAAGAACGCGGGCTGTACGGCACAGCAAATCTTGACGTAAGCCAGATTTATAGCACCCTTGGGGGGCAGGGATCGCCGTCGGGGCGCGCCTGGGACGCGCCGCCATCGCGCGAATTGTCGAGTGAACGCGAATGCAACAAGTGGATACGGTCGTTGTCGGCGCCGGGATCGTCGGCCTGACGGCCGCTGAAGCCGTCAGCCGGGCAGGCCGCGACGTCGTGGTGGTCGAGGCGTCCAACCGCGTCGGCGGGCGGATCGTGCGGATGACCCGCGGCGGCGATGCGTTGGAGGCGGGCGCTCAAGGCATCCACAACAACTACCGCGAAATGCATGCCATGATCGCGCGCCACGATCTCGCAGGGGACCTGCGTCCATCCTCAGGCAAGGTGCAGTATCTCGACCGCGGGGCGCAGCCACGGGTCTCCGGCGGCAACGCCGATCTGATGCAAATTCTGGGGGTGCGCGGAACCGCGGACCTGATCCAGTTCCGGACGCGCTACTTCACGCTCGCAAAGAAGTTCCCGCAGTTCGAGATCAATCGCGACATCCCCGAGTACGACAATGTCCTTGCGAGCCAGTCATTCGGCTGGGCTGGGGAGCGGTTCCACGACTTCGTCCTGCGGCCGATGATCCACGCCATGTGCAACACGAGGCCGGATCAAACCAACCTCTACCATGTCATCAACTCGCTGCGGCTCAGGCTGACCACGACGATCCAGAGCCTCCGTACCGGCAACGTCACCTTGTGCGAGCGATTGGCAGAGAAAGTGCCGGTCAAGTTGGACGCGCCGGTCGAACAGCTCCTCACCTCGAAGGGCAGGGTGGAGGGCGTGCAACTTGCGGACGGCCGAACGATCAAGGCGCGCCATGTGATTGTGGCCACCACGATCGGCGCTGCCGGGCGCATGACCCCTGACGAATTCGGACCCGCCAAGCACTTCCTCGAGAGCTTCACCTACAGCCCGATGCCCCTCGTCGTGCTGTTCCTGGATCGGCCGCGCCCGGAAGAGGCCTACGCCTTCATGGGCCACCACCATCACGACGCCATCTTCAACATGGCCCTCGACCATGGGAAAAAGACGCCCTTCCTGGCGCCGAGCGGCAAGTCGATCATCACGGCCTGGCCTGCCTATCCAAACACCGCCTTGCAGCTGGCTAAGAGCGACTCGGAGATTATTGCTCAGGCGCTCGCCGACCTCGCGCCTCAACTCCCGGGCCTCGCCGAGCAGGTCGAAGAGGCGCGCGTCATGCGGCACGACTGGGCCGTTGCGCGGTACGGACCCGGCGCCCACCGCCGGATCATCGACTTCAAAGCCTATGCGCGGACCCTGGGCGGGGTCTCCTACGCCGGCAACGACTACGACGGCGTGCACATGGAAAGCGGCGTCCGGAGCGCTCTGCGGGCGGCGGAGCGCAGCCTTCGCGACGCGTAGACGCCGGCGGCGACGGGCTCTTCGGAATGGGCGCGCTCTGACGACGATCCAGCAATCATATGGAAAGGGCGGCAGCTACGCCCCGAAGGCTTGACTTAAATCGGACTAAAGTCAGAATTTGTGGGTTCGGCTTGTGCTCCGCGGCTGATCCTTGGGAGGTAGAGGTGGTCGTAGCCGTCGATCCGAAGACGAACAGGCCTGCCGCGTCGGCTGCGCCGAAAGCCTATTTCGGCTGGCGGGTGGTCGCCGCGCTGTTCATCTGCACCACCGCCCTCATCGGGATAGCGATGTATGGCTTCATCGTCTTCACGGGTCCCCTTGCGGATCAGTTCGGATGGACGGCGGCCCAGTCGGGAACGCTTGTGTCGGCGATGTGGCTGGTGGGGCCGCTCGCGCTCCTGGCTGCGCCGGCGATCGAGAAGGTTGGGGCTTGGCGTCTCGTGGCCCTGGGCATGCTCCTGCAGGCCTTGGCGCTGGGGTGCCTCGGCGGGGGGCTCGTGTCGGAGTTCTGGCATCTCTACGCACTGCGGCTGGTCATGGGCGTGGGCAAGATCGCCGTGCTCACCGCCGCACCCGTGATTGTGGCGCGGTGGTTCACCCGCAGGTTCTCGACGGCCATGGCGATCGTGTGGTCGGGCGGGGGAGCCGGCGGGATGCTATCCCCGGCGGTGGAGCAGCTCGTCGCCCATGCGGGATGGCGGCACGCCGCCGTGCTCATCGCGGCGAGCCTCGTCGTGTGTTGGGTTCTGGCCGCGCTCCTGGCGCGTGGCGCCTCGGGTCCCGCAGACCTCGGCCTGGGGTCCGACGGCGACGCCGCTGCGGGAAGCGCGACGGTCGCGGCTCCCCGGACCGCGGCGAAGACGAGGTGGGCGTCTCTCGACCGCAAGGCCGCCGCCCTGATGTGCCTCGCCGTCATCGGCGCAGGCATGGCGGCGATCGCCTTGCAGTCGCAGGAGCTCGCCATGCTCTCGCGCGACGGCATGACGGGACGCGAGGCGGCGATGATCCTGGGCCTGACCGCCGCCGGCGGCCTTCTCGGCTCAATCGTGGCCGGCTGGGTGCTGGATCGCCTGCCGGCGATCTGGACGAGCGCCAGCATCGCGACGACCTACTACGTCGGCCTCCTGGCGTTCGGGGCGGCTACCGGTTCCCATGCGCTGTGGCTCGCCGCTGCGGCGGCGCTGGCCTGCGGGACGGCCCTGGGAGCCGGCGAGGTCCTCTGGATCACCTTGTTCAAGCACAGGTTCGGGGCTGCGCTGTTCGCCACCACCTATGGGATCTTCTACTTCAGCTTTCAGGTCGGTTTCGCCAGCGGCGGCTCCGCCGGGGGCTGGAGCCTCGACGAATTCGGACGCATCGGCCTGCTGACGCTCTGCGCGCTGCTCTACCTGCCCGCCGTCGTGCTCAGCATCCGGATGGGGGGCCACTTGCGGACTAGCAAATGACGCCTGACCGGTCCGACGACGCCGAAGATCCCGCGCCGCGTCCCAGGTCGCCGTCGCAAGCGCGCAGCCGAAGGCGGCTGGAAGGCATCCTCGGCGCTGCGGATACTCTGCTCCGCACGAGCAACATCGAAGACATCAGCTTGAACGACCTGGCGCGGGAGGCGGATATCCCGGCGGCCTCCGTCCACTATCTGTTCCCCTCGATGGTCTCGCTTCAGGCCGAGTTGCGCCGTCGCTACGATGCGGCCTTCTCGCGGATGCTGGTGGGCTTCCACGCCGAGCTTGCGAAGCGCCCGGTCTCCACGTGGCAGGACTGGATAAAGCTCGAGGCGGCTCATGCGCGCGAGCACTACAACCTCCATCGGCCGAGCTGTGAGGTCCTTCTGGGCCCGCTGCTTCACCGGGAGAACGCGATGGCCAACCTGCGCGGCAACGCGGAGGTCGGCGCATCCAACCTGGAGACGTTGCGACGCATGTTCGTGGTGCCGGACCTGCCGGGGCTCGAGGCGTGCTTCGCCCGCAGCTGCGCGATCATAGAATTGTTCTGGACGCGGTCCTACCTCGCCACCGGCACGATCGGCGACTTGGCCTTCGAACACTCGGTGAGGGCCGCGGTGGGCTATCTGCGGAACTTCCTGCCGGAGATTCTGGAACGCCGCTCAGAGGACGCGGTCGCGGCCCCGCAGGGCCGCAGCGGGCGCCGTGCAGGTCGTGGCCCTCGATCTCTGAAGGATCGGCGGCCGCCGCAGGGTGGGCGCTAGACGGCGGCCACCAGCTGTATCTCGACGAGGTAGCCGGAGACCAGTTCCGCGCCCATGCAGGTGCGCTGCGGCCAATGCTGCGGCTCGTCACCCATCCACGCCGCATAGAGCTCGTCGAAACGCGGCTTGTCGGACAGGTTGGCCAGATGGATGGTCGCGGACAGGATCCGCGTCTTGTCGCTGCCGACAGCCTCCAGCATGCTCTCCAGGCGGGCAAACACGCTGTGCGTTTGCGTCTCGATCGAAGGCGACTTGTCCTCCGCGACCGTCGCGACCCAGGCCATGCCATTGTAGATCGAGCCTGAGCTACGTCCCTGGATACCCCACGTGTGGGGCAGGCGCTTGATCTCCGCAGACATGGGCTCTCCTCGCAGCTCGTAGGCTATTCAATCTGACATAAGTCAAATTAATGGTTATGGTCAACGCCCTCTTTCCGCTGTCAGCGTTGCGACGCGTGGTGGGGCTGTCCCGTTCAACAGGGTGCGGAGGCTGCGGCACACCAGACGGGATCAGGGCCGGGAATGAGCGGGAGCCAAGCTGCGCCGGCGTGGGAGCAAGGTCCCGGCCTTGCGCGTCGACGTATCCGGCCTTTGGGCCGCGGCCCTGGCGGCCGCCTAGCGGAAGCGCAGTGGCGGCCTGAGCTTGGCCCCGATCCGCCGCGACTTCCTCCGGCGATCGGCGATAATCCTGTCCGAGACGAGATCGGTAAGTCGGCGCGGTGGCCAATTGGGCTTCGGTCGCCGAACGAACCAGAGGCCGGTGTTCTCGGTGGCGCGTTCGAGGGTGATTTCGGCCAGGGTGAGGCCGTTGTGGGTTCCAAGGCCCATGCCATGGCCCCAGCACCCGACAGCGTAGGCGATCCGACGGTCGGCGGTCTGACCCACATGCGGCGCCCAATCTGAGGTGATGCTGATGGGGCCGCCCCACGTCTGCGCCGTCCTTAGGCCCGCAAGCCGGGGGAAGAATGCCGCGACGTGCTCGGCGCCTTCCAGCTTGAGACGCCAGTCGACTTCCGGCGTGAGGCTCCCATCCGTGGGGGAGCCCGCGTAGTAGCCGCCGACGTGCAGGATGCGGCCGTCCGCGGTGGGCGCGAAGGAGTAGAAGAGATCGGATACGATATTCAGGCCGCATCGCCGTCGCCATCCCGTCGCATCCCATTGCGGCGCCGTCAGCGGTTCGGTGATCGTGCCCTTTATGATCAGCGGGCGCTGCTGGCGGGCGAGGCCGGCTTGTGCGGCGCCCGGGAGAAGATGTGTGTAGCCGTTAGTGGCGATTACCAGCTTCTCGCAGCGGACCTGCCCCATCCCCGTCTCGACCACGATCTGAGGGACACCGAGGTCAATGTGAGCAACGGGGCTGTGCTCGAAGATGTCAGCGCCCAGCCGCTTCGCGGCGGCCGCCAGGCCCCGCACGAACTTCAGGGGGTTGAACTGACCCCCGCGCCGATCGTGGATTCCTGGGCCGAGGTAGGGGCTGGCGAATTCCTCCTGCAGGCTCTCGGCCGTCATCGCCTGGAAGTGCTCCGCCTGGCCGATGCGTTCGAGAAACGCCATGTAGCGCTCGATGCTGGCAGATCCCTCGACCTCCAGCGCCGCCTTCATGTAGCCGGTGGCGGCATAGTCGCAGTCGATCTGCTCGGCGGCCTGCAGGGCCTCCATGAGCCTGATGCCGTTCGCCACGTATCGCCACGCCGCGCCGACGTTCTCGGCGCCGAACGTCTTGATGTGATCGTCGTAGGACCCTCCGCCGAACTGGACGATCAATTGCCCAGCGTTGCGACCGCTGGCGCCGTATCCGACCACCTCGGCCTCCAGCACGCACACCCGGACGGCTGGATCCAGCTTGCGAAGATGGAAGGCGGTGGATAGGCCGGTTACGCCGCCGCCGATGACACATACATCGTATGGCCGCTCTCCGCGGACGGGCTCCGAAGGGGCGTAGGGCGGCGCTGCGTCGAACCAGTAGGAACGGTCACGGTGCATGATCGATCCGACGGACGGCATCGTCGAGCCTCCAGGCGCACGCGCGCCATTCAATATTGTCGTTAGCCAGATATTGCGACCGATGTTCGCCCAGCTACCGGCAGCCAACGCCCGCTCCAGGGCGGATTACGCCAGACGGCGCCTCAATGTAAAGCTGATTTGCGGCAGATTTTAGGATCGCTTGGCAGGGCGCGCGGATCGGACGCCCTCAACCCGTGATGCGACTGGCCTCCGGCTGGGGCGTGCGCTTCGGAAGGTATTCAGGAAGGAAATTCCTGAGGTAGCCGAGGCTCGCCCGAAGCGACTCCTCGAGGGCTTCGTCGTCGATCCGGCCGCGGGTCAGGTACGATCGGGACCAGAAGAGGTCGAGGATCTCGCCATTGTAGGAAAAGACCTCCTCCAGGCTGCCGGTGTCCGGGACGACAAACGTCTTGCGGATCGCCGCGAGCAGCGAGGATCCCACCTGCCGGTTGTAGGTGATCCCGGCCAGACGGTTCTCCCGCGTCAGCAGTGGCCCGAGAAGCGCTTCGCACGCTGGCCGGCGGTCGTTGAACCAGTCTCTGGCGCGACGAGCCGAGGCCCGGACCACATCCTGCCACGAGGAGGCGTCGTAGTGGTCTCGGAACTGGTTCGCGTGGTCGCTGAGCTCGGCGTCGAGCCGGCGGCCGAGCTGGAGTTGGATCGCCGCGATGGTCGGGAAATGGTAGTGGACCGACGCCTTGGAAACCCCGGCCATGTTCGCGATGTCCGAGTGGCTCAGATCTTCGACGTTCACCGTCTTCAGCAGTTCATAGGCCGCGTCGAGGATCAGTTCATTCCGCCGTCGGCTGCGATCCTGCGACGGTTCGAGCGCGGCGCGCTGGGTGTCGCTGTTCCGTTGCTTGCGGTGCGACGATCTCGGTCGAACCACCGGGCTCGCATCTTCCCTCGCCCCGGCCATCAACGCCCCATCATTCCCATAAGCCAAGAAGCCTAGAAGCCTCCGCGCCGACGCAGCCGCGGTGCGCCGCCCGGAGTCTAGCAACTGTCGCAAGTCAGTTCCACACCGCCGCCGCGTCGTGGCCTCGTCGTGCCCGCGGCGGGAAAGGAGAGCTGGCCGGAGCCAGCCCAAGTTCGGGGAGGATTGCCCTGCACATCGCGGCGCGGGCAGGGGCCAGATACGACTATGGTCCGATAAGTCAAGCGGAGAGCCGGGTGAAATGCCGAAATCGTCGTAAATGCTCTTGTGTATCTACGACCAAATCCGTCATTAGTCTGAAAACGGGTGGCTCGGCGCCACAGGAGGGCATCGATGCGCGATCAACGGTTCGAGGGCATTTTTCAGGTGGCCTATGTCGTGGCGGACATTGACGCTGCGATCACCCATTGGGCGCGGGTGCTTGGCGTCGGCCCCTTCTTCGTTGTTCGCCGCCAGCGCTATGCGGAGTGCGTGTACAGGGGGCAGCCCACCGATCCGGAGGTCAGCCTGGCCTTCGCCTACTCGGGTGACCTCAACATCGAATTGATCCAGCTTCATGACGAGGCGCCGTCGGTGTTCCGCGACTTCGTCACCGCCCACGGGTACGGGCTGCAACATGTCGGCTGTTTCGCCGACGACATCGTCCAGGCCTCCAAGGACCTCGCCGCGGCAGGCGTTCGGGAGCTGCAGAGGAACGTCAGCACCGCCGGCGTGGAAACGCGGTTCTTCGACACCGAGCTGCACCCGGGCGCGCAGTTGGAGCTGATCGCAGCTACGCCTGAGCTTCGCAGCCGATTCGCCGCGATGAAGGCTGCGGCGGAGACGTGGGATGGCCGTAAGGAATCCTTCTAGGCGCCTGAGCCATCGAAGGCCCGCGCTGCTGCTCCGATCTGGCTGACCAACCGTGCAGGCAGATTTCGGACGTGGAAGCCCTGATAGACCTTCGTGGCCGTCGGCGGACTACGCTCGAGACCGGCGCGCCCGGTCTGCACGTCGAGCCAATCCCCTCGCCCTGAGCGGCGGCCTGGCCCTGGCTGCGGCGCGCGAACCGCACTCTGGATCGAAGGGCTCCTCCGCGTCCGCCGCCTGCGACGGCTGAGCTCTGCCGTTCGGCGCAAGACCTGGCGCGCAGAAGATCCTCGTGGTCGAAAGCGGTGGCCAGGCGGTCGATCTGGTCGGCCGAGAGGTCGTGGACCGCCGCCAAGCGTGGCGCTGTCGCGCTAGGGCGCCGGCGAGGGCTGCGGCGCGCCTGGTGCCCGTCAAGGACATCGCGCGCCGGCTGCTGACCGCACCACCGCGCCACCGCCCGGCGCTGAGCTGCTGGACGCCGTGCCTCCAAACCTGCGCGGGGTGTTGTCCGGCCGCTCGCGCGAACAGTCGCCTGCCTCTCCCTGCACAAGCGCAACCGGCTGATGCGCAGACGTGCGTCGCAGGATGCGCCTTAGAGCACGACCTCGATGAGCCGTGGTCCATGCACCTTCATCGCAGTCGCGAATTGATCCTCGAAGTCCTCGACGGTCGTGACCCTTGAGGCCTCGACACCCATGCCGTTGGCGAGCTTCACCCAGTTAAGTTCGGGATTGTCCAGGTCGAGCATGGAGTGTGCGATCGGGCCGCCGTTCCCCGCGCCCACTCGCGCGAGCTCGATATTGAGGATCGCATAGGACCGGTTGGCGAAAATCACGGTGGTGACATCGAGGTTCTCGCGAGCCTGCGTCCAGAGGGCCTGCAAGGTGTACATGGCGCCGCCGTCGCCATGGACGCAGACCACCTTGCGGTGCGGCGCCGCGACGGCAGCGCCCGTGGCCACCGGGATGCCCTGTCCGATCGAGCCGCCGGTGATCGACAAGTGATCGTGCGGAGCCGCGGTCGCGGTCGCCAGCGACGTGCCCATTCCGTTGGTGGTGGCTTCATCGGAGATGATGGCGCCCTCCGGCAGATGCCGCGCGATGACCTGTCCGACGCTGAATTGGTCCAGTTTCGGTTTGAGCCCGTCCGACCTCTTGAGCTCCGCTACGAAGCTTGGCGCCTTCGGCGCTGAGATGACATCTGCAACCGCTTCCAGCGCCAGCGTCCCATCTTCCTCCGGCTGCGTCAGATACAGGATCTCGGCTCCCTCAGGGGCGCACCAGCTCGGCTTTCCGGGATAGGCGAAGAAGGCCACAGGAGGCTTTGTGCCGACGAGCACGAGCTGTTCGACGTCCTTCAGGAACTCGACGATCTGCTCGGCGAAGTAGGGGACCCGCTCGACCTGGACCCGACCTGCGCCGCGCTGGATTCGCGCCACGAAGGTGTCGCAAAGCAGACGGGTGCCGGATTTCGCAGCGATGCGGCCAGCGGCATGGAGGCCCCGTTGCTTAAGAACCTCGCCGCGCATCAGGATGGCCGTGCGCTTGCCATTGGCCAACGCTGCTGCAACCCGATCCACAGCCCCCTGGCTCGGCGCAGCCGCGACCGGCCGGGGCAGGGCAGGCGCCGGGCCTTCGGCGTCGCCCCAGGCGGTGTCGGCGGGCAAGATTAGCGTCGCGATCTGTCCCGGCGATTGCAGCGCGGCGTGCACCGCGCGGGCTCCGTCCGCGGCCACAGTCCTGGCGCTGCGGGAAGAGTGCACCCACGCCGAAACAGGCCGCGCAAATCCCACGACGTCGGACGTCAAGGGCGCATCGAACTGGCCATGGTAGGTCGCGTGGTCGCCCACGATATTTACGATCGGGGTCGCGGCGCGCCTCGCGTTGTGCAGATTGGCGAGGCCGTTCGCCAGCCCGGGGCCAAGATGGAGCAGCGTGCACGCGGGCTTTTCGGCGATCCGCCCGTAGCCATCGGCCATGCCGGTCACCGCGCCTTCGAAGAGACCAAGCACCGCCCGCATCCCCTCGACCTTGTCGAGCGCCGCCACGAAATGCATTTCCGACGTGCCCGGATTGGCAAAACAGACGCCCACGTCGGACGCAACCAGGGTCTGGACCAGGGACTCCGCCCCGTTGATCTTATTTTCAGGCATGGACCTCTCCAGGGGATGGCTGACTTCGTTTGGGACGCGGGGAGCTCTCGCCCGCTAGCGATACGGGGCAGGCGGCGAGCCGTTTGCCCCTAGAGACGCCAAGACGAGGCGGCTTTCGCCGCGATCATCATGATCGGGATGTTCGGGTGCCCAGAAATGAGGTGGGGCATCACGGACGCGTCGGCGATGCTCAACGCCTCCACCCCATGCACGCAGAGTGAGGGATCCACGACCCCCGTCTCGGGGCTCGGGCTCATCCTGCAGGTGCAGGCTGGGTGAAACTGTTGCGTCGCCCTGGCGCGGATGAATTCGTCCAGATCGACATCGCCGCGCGGCGGTCGCTTCGGGAAGACGAGCGCCTGCCGGAACGGCGCCAGTTCCGGCGAGTCCCCGAGCGCGAGCGCCCGCTTGAGCCCTTCGCGCAACGAGACCAGGTCGTCGGAAACTGAGAGCGAGTTGTAGATGATGCGGGGCCGATCCTGCGGGTTGCCCGATCGCAGGAGGATTTCGCCGCGGCTCTTCTGCGCCACCAGCTGTGTCCGTATCCCAAAGCCATCCCCGGCCGGGCGCCAGGGGAACCACCGGTCTGCGCCACCGCCCGGGAGCTGCATCAGGTATTCGATGTCCGGGCGCGGCAGATCCGACCGGGTCCTGGTGAAGCCAAGGATAGTGCGGGGGAGCGATGAGGCTGGACCGCTGCCGAGCAGGGCGGCCCGGGCGACGTTGAGCGCCGCCCTGTCGATCCTAAGGGACGCCAGAAACTCGCCCATGTCCTTACGCGACCAGAAGGTCTGGACCGCGAGATGGTCTTCCAGGCCCTTGCCGACCGGGAGATCGACGACCGGTCGGACGCCCATGGCGCTCAAGTGATCGGCGGGACCGATCCCCGACAGCATCAGGAGGTGTGGGGTGTTGACGGCGCCGAGGCTCAGCACGGTCCGGACGCTGCTCCGGGCGCGCCGAAGCCGCCCGCCGGCAAGGTATTCGACGCCGACCACACGCGTCCTATCGAGGAGCAGTCGCATGGCGTAGGACCTGGTCCTGACCGTTAGGTTCGGCCGTTTCAGCGCCGGCCGCAGGAACTCCCGGGCCGACGACGAGCGCCTGCCGCCGCGGACAGAGTACTGCAGCGGTGCGAAGGCTCCGCGCGCCGCGCCATTGTGGTCATCGGTGACCGCGTAGCCCTGCGCTTTCAGCGCGTCGAACCAGGCTTTGAAAATCGGGTCTCGTGCTGGCGGGATCGCGGCGCCGATTTCACCGCGCTGGCCGCGAAGCGGATCGTCGCCGGCGGTCCAGCGCTCCACTTCGTGAAAGAATGGAACGACGTCCTGGAACGCCCAACCCGTCGCGCCTTCCGCGGCCCAGCCGTCATAGTCTTCCGGCAGACCATGCGTGTGGGCAAGGAAGTTGATCGAGGAGGTGCCGCCGATGACCTTTCCATGGGGCACGACCTGCGGGCGACCATTGAGCTCCGGGTCTGGCTCCGAAATGTCGGGCCATTGGTGGCGTCCTCCCCGCAGCATGAGGGGCGCGCCCACGGGCATGGCGATGAGCGGGTCCCGATCCCAACCGCCGGCCTCCAGGAGGAGGACCTTGAGGTCCGGATTGGCGCTCAGGCGATTGGCCAGGACGCAGCCCGCTGAGCCCGCCCCGACGATAACGACGTCGAATGTGTCCGTCATCGCGGCCCCAAGTCTGCCCTTAGTCTGATTGCGGTCATGGCCGGGTCTCGGTGTGGTGCTTGATTGCGGGGGGCTGCGCACGCGCAGACGTCGGTCTCGCCTAGTCCTTGTAGGTCGGGTCCAGCCTGTCGAGCTTGCGCAGAAGCCCCGGCCAAGCGTCATTTCCTTGAGCCCGTCGCAGCTCCTGTTGGAAGTCGCGGGTCACGTCCTCCGGGATCTGGATCAGGCCTTCGCGACCGGCCAGGACCTGGATCATGCAGGCCTCGCGAAGGTTGTTCATGATCAGAAAGGCGCTGCGCGCCGTCGGCCCCAAGGCCAGCAAACCGTGATTTTGGAGGATCATCTGGTAGGCGCCTCCGAGGGAGGCCTGCAGGCCAGGGATTCGTTCAGCGTAGGTCTCGACGCCGTCGTAGTCGTGGTAGGCGACCCCGGCCGCCAGGGCGAAGCATGCCGGCTGGGAAATCGGCAGCAGGCGCTCGCTCCGCGCGGACATCGCCGCGCCGTAGCGTTCGTGCAGATGGATCACAAAATTCGCGTCTTCACGCGCGGCGTGCACCGCCTTCATCGGGAACCAACCACCGTCGACGATCCCAAATGGCGTCTCGGACACGATCTCGCCTTCGAGCGTGATCTTCACCAGCGAGGAGGCGGTGATTTCCTCGAAGAGGAATCCCTTCGGGTTGAAGAGGTAGTGCGGTTCGCCGGGCGCCCGCGCCGACAGGTGGGTAATGGATAGCGTGTCCCATCCCATCAGGACTGTCAGCCTGTAGAGCGCCGCCAATTCTACACGGGCCTGCCACTCCGCGTCGCTCACCTGCCCGCGGAGCGAGGGGTAATGGGTGTCACCAAGCTGCATACCAAGACTCCCGGTCCGCGTTCGCCGCGCGAGCCTGCCGTCGCTTGAAAGAGCCACTCTCCTAGACAGAATTGGGCTAACGTCAAGTTCTCGCGTTCGATGCCCCGTGGGCCGCCCATGGCCGAGCCCCGCGACGCGCGCCCGGCCGCGACCTTGACCGGCGGCTTCCAACACTAGGCCTTCCTCTTCCCACAGAGGCCAGATCGGGCCGAACACCACGACCCGGCAGGCCATGCAGCCGTCACGCGAGTTGGTCCGGGCTGCGGCTCAGCCTATTTCGCCGGGCCGCCCGTCCAAAGGCTGGCGGCCTTTGCCGCCATCATCATGATGACGACGTTGGGATTTCCCGAGACCAGGCGCGGCATCGCGGAGGCGTCGACCACATAGAGGCCATCGACACCGCGCACGCTGAGGTCCGGATTGAGAACCGCGTCCGGGCCGTCTCCCATCCTGCAGGTCGAGGCGGGGTGAAACTGCTGGCTGGCGCTCGATCGCAAGAAGGCGTCGATCTCGGCGTCGTCCTGCGGCGCCGTCTTCGGGTAGACGAGCTTGCCCCGGAACGGCGCGAGCTCGGACGCGTGAACCAGTTCCCAAAGACGCTTGTACGCCGCGCGGAGCTTTGGCAGGTCGCCGGGGGCCGATAGGGAATTGTAGCGTATGAGCGGCCGCTCGTTTGGCTCTGCCGACCTGAGGCGCACTTCGCCCAGGCTCTCCTGGCCCGTCAGATAGGCTTTGACGCCGAAGCCGTCGCGGAACGGAGCTGTGAGGCCGGGGAACCAGTAGGAGGAGGCGCCGGGCAGTTGCAGCAACAGCTCGAGGTCGGGCTGAGGCAGGCCGGGCTCGCTCTTCACATAGGCCAGGAACACCGCCGGGAGGGTCGTCGCCGGCCCCCGACCCAGGAAGTAGGCCGCCAACATGGCCATTCCAATGCGATCGAGGCGCATCAAACGCCCAAATTCGCTTGGAGGCCCCTGACGCGACCACGTCATGGCGAATCCGAGATGGTCTTCGAGATGCTGCCCGACAGGCAGATCCACGACCGGCTTGATCCCCATTGCGCGCAGGTGGTCGGCGGGGCCGATACCCGACAGCATCAACAGGTGCGGCGTATTGATCGCCCCCAGGCAGAGCACTGTGCGCTCTGCGCTGCGGGCCACCTCGCGGCGGCCGTCGCGCACGTACTCCACGCCGACGATTTTCTGGCCGTCACGCAGCAGGCGCGTCGCCAAGGCGCCGGTTCGCACCGTCAGGTTCGGACGTTTCAGGGCCGGCCGGAGGAAGGCCCGTGCTGAGGAGGCGCGTCGACCGTTCTTGACGGTGTATTGGTTGAGGCCGACGCCTTCCGGGTGTTCACCGTTGAAGTCCTCGGTCAGCCTGTAACCCAGCCGCGCCGCAGCCTGACGCCACGCCGGGAAGATCGGATCGTCACTGGTCGGCGCGCGTGCGCCGAGTTCCCCGTGGCCGCCTCGCCAGGCATCTTCACCGCGCTCCCAGGTCTCGATGCTCTTGAAGAAGGGCAGGTTCTCTTCGAAGCTCCAGCCCTTCGCGCCGGCGGCCACCCAGCGGGCGTAGTCGTGCGGATGGCCGCGCGTGTGGGCCATGTAGTTGATCGAAGAGGTCCCGCCGATGACCTTGCCATGCGGGATGATCTGCGGCCGGCCACCCAGTTCCGGGTCCGGCTCGGAGACGTCGGCCCAGTCGTAGAGATTTCGCTGGGTCATGAGGGGCGCGGCCATCGGCAACGAGATCAGCGGGCTGCGATCCCAGCCGCCGGCCTCAAGGAGCAGCACACGCCGGCTCCGGTCGGCAGAGAGGCGATTGGCCAGGACGCAACCGGCCGAGCCGGCGCCGACGATGATGGTGTCGAAGGTTTGATCCATGTGTCCGCCCCCGCAGTCAGCCTAGGCGGCCTGAACGCCAAAATCCGGCACGCCGGCCGCGCGATCGAGCAAGCGCTGGCGCTCCGGACCCGGGACGAGCGATCCGCCCGTCGTCCAGAGGACGTGATTGGCGTTCGCGAGGCGGCCGAGCAGGCCCGCGCTCTCCAGATAAGCCCGCCCCCCGGGCGTGCCGAGGACGTGGTGCGGGCCTGCGAACGCGGCGGCCGCGGAAGGCTCGACGGTCAGCCCCATCGCCTCGTGCCCGGCGCGGAACAGCGCGAGGAGTTGGTTGTCCGTGACGGTATAGATCCCGTCGAGCTGGTCGCGCATCAGAGGCGCGACGAGCATCGAGGCCTGACCGACCGCCAAGCCATCGGCTTCCGTCCTGTTTGTCAGGCCGACGTCGTAGACGGAGACCGGCGCCTCGCCCGACAGCATTTGGACGAGCATGCACGGCGCCTGCACCGGCTCGGCGAAGATGCAGTGGACGTTGCGCCCGAACAGGCGGCGGAGCCCGTAAGTCACGCCACCCGGCGCGCCGCCCACCCCGCACGGGATGTAGACGAAGAGCGGATGCTGGTCATCAACCTGAAGACCCTGCTCGGCGAACTGATGCGCCAGTTCGCGCCCGGCCGCAGCGTAGCCGACGAACAGGTCGATCGAGCGTTCATCGTCGACGAAGTGCGCGAAGGGGTCGGCTTCAGCCGCGCGCCGCCCGTTTTCGACGGCCTGGGCGTAGTCGCCGGCGTGTTCGACGACGACAGCGCCGTGGTCCCGCAGGCGCTGCTTCTTCCAGGCCTTGGCGTCGCTCGACATGTGCACTACCGCCTTGAAGCCGAGCGCCGCGGCGATGAGGCCGATGCCCATTCCAAGGTTGCCGGTGCTGCCGACCACGACGGTGTAGCGCGCGAAGAGCGTCCTGCAGGACGGGCTCGCCAGCTCCGCCAGATCTCTCCGGGGTTCGATGAGACTGTCCCGAAGCGCGACCTTCTCCGCGAAGGCGATCACCTCGTGAAAGCCGCCCCGCGCTTTGATGGATCCGGCGATCGGCAGCTCGTGGTCGGCTTTGATCCACAAACGCCCGCTCGGCAACGGGATCGGTGGGAGTCTTGCGGCAAGACGCGAGGCGTTCAGGAGCGGCGAACGGAGCGGGTCGCCGGCGTCGCCGAGGACGGGGAAGAGGACCTTCAGCAGGCTTCGCGCACGCCGGAGCCGGTCTTCGGCGTCGTCGATCGCATCGAGCGCGTTGGGGGCGACGCTGCCCGCCTGCGGGTTGGCCCAGAAGCAGGGCAGGGCCTCGCGCACCTTCTCCACCAAACCCCGGTCAGCCGCGCGTTCGAACATTCCAAAATCCTGACACTGGTGTGGTCTCCGCTTACGGTCCGGCGCCCCGGGCGTCCCCAGCTCGCGCCGCTAGGCCGCGCTGGATTCCGCGGCGTCGACCGTGGCGAGCAGGTCGTCGATCGCCGAGAACGCTTCCGGCTCCCACATCATGACGGGATGCCCCGTGTTCGGAATGATGTGGAGCTTGGCGTTGCGACGTCCGGCGATCATGCGCTCGACGATCTCTGGGGTGATGTAATCTGAGTTCTCGCCACGCAGGACGGCAATTGGGACGTCGGGGAGCCGCTCATATTCGGGCCAGAATGTCGGGCGGTCCCGGGCCGTTCGGCGCAGCCCTTCGTTGGTGAGCTGATCGAAGTCGCGGACATAGCGGCCGTCTGCCGTTAGGCGATAGTTCCGGTAGAGGAGGCGTTGAAAGCGCACCTCGTCCATCAGCGGAAAGGCCTCTTCATACTGGGCCTTCAGGCGGGACATGGCCTCGTCGCCGGAAAGCTCGTCGCCGCCTGAGAACTTCTTCATCCGGTGACCCGATGCGGCGACCGTCTCCGGTGCGGAATCATTGAAGACGATCCCAGCCACCCGCTCAGGCAAGCGCGCCCCAAGATCCATGGTGAGCTGCGCGCCAAGGGCGACGCCAACGAAGACGGCTCGACGAACGCCTTCAGCGTCCATGAGCGTGATCACGTCCTCAGCCAGGCGTTCGAAGTCATAGTCCTTCGCGTCCGTCGACCGTCCCGAGCGCCCGCGCCCCCGCAGATCCGGCGTCAGGACACGCCGGCGCGGCGCCAAGTGCGCCGCCAGTTCCTCGAAGTCTTTAGCGGTCCGCCAGTAGCCGTGGAGGCAAACGACCGGCGTCGTCTCGGCCATGTCGCCGTAGACCCGGTAGTAGAGGCTCAGGTTCGGCGCCACCGGGAGTTGGCGTTCGGCATAGCCTTCCGTGTTCACGACGTTCGTCCCCTTGCTGCACGTGCGCTGCGCTCGATCTGTCTCGCCGCAGAGCGCGGCCTGACGTGGCCGATCGCGCACCAAAATCAGGCTAACGTCAGCTTATCGCTGAGATTATGCACATCCGCAACGGTCGATGGGCGAAGGGCGAGATTCGCGGGAAAGGGTCGATCCGATCTCGTCGCGGCACGTGGCCCTTCGAGGCGAAGGCGCACCCTTGGCCAGGAACCGCTGGGTGTCACGCTCGCCGATCCGGCCCGACGATCACGACATCGAACTCTCCATGGAACCGCGGCGACCGGTTCAATATCTGATGTTAGTCATTTCTGTCTGGATTTGCCCGTCCATTCCGTGCGACCTAGCGGCATAAGCGACCGATGGCTGAAGCGTCGCCGCGGCAGAGGGAACGCGGTGACGGATCGAGCCCGGGCGCACCGGCCTGTCCCTTCGGAGCGCAATGGAAGTCCGATGCCGCACGATGTCGCCAGCGATCCTTACGCCGTTCCCGACGACCTTGCGGAGCGCATCGACGCGCTGGACCTGCGCCGGAACGTGCGCGACCTTGTGGACCACGGCTACACCATCATCCAAGACCCGGCCGCGCACGCGCTGACCGACCGGGTGCGCGAAGCGATCCTTCGGCTATCCAACGAAGACGAGGGCGGGGTGTTGAATGCGCGCGGCGCAGGTCTGCTGCTGGGCCGGGACCCGATCTTCGCCGAGGCGGCGATGGTCCCCAGGCTGCTGGTGATGGCGGAATACCTGCTGGGGCGCGGCGCGCTGATCAGCCAGCTCCTCGGCACGATTCGCCGGCAGGGCGGGGCGCCCGCCGGGTTGCACGCCGACAACAGCTGGTTCCCCGAACCTTTCCCGCCCTGGGAGATCATGTGTACGGCCTGCTGGGTGACGGATGAGTTCGCGGCGGACACGGGCCCAACCCTGATCATGCCGGGCACTCACAAACACCGGCGCCATCCGCCGCCCGAGGTCCGCGACAGCCTGGAAGGCGCCCAGCCGATCATCGCGCCCAAGGGATCGCTTTGCCTGTGGAATGGCTCGGTCTGGCACGGCAACTATGCGCGGACGCGTCCGGGCGAGAGGGTCGTGCTGCACATGACCTACACACGGATCGGGTTTGAGCCGGTAGAGGACTACAGCCACCTCGACGACGCCTGGCTGGCCGATCAACCGCCAGAGATGGCCGACCTGCTCGGCCGCAAGCTGTTCTTCGGCAGCACCACGCCCACGAGCGGCAGCCCCGACCCGGCGCTGTTGGAGCGGACCTATCAGCTGGTCCACGGGCCTGACGGCTACTGAGGCCCGGGTTCCGGATCCCCTGGGCGGCGCGCTGCCTGACCCACAACGCCTTCGTGACCCCCTTGCGGATTGCGCCGCGAGGCTGCGGCCAGAACTAAGGCTTCCGCGCCCCACGCACAGCGCGTGGTCTGGCGACGACGCAGATGCGTTTCGAATCCCCAGGGTTAATCGACGCTCACTCCGAGCCATTCGGCCCGGTTCTGTCCAACCCGGTCCGTCCCAAGCGCTCCGGGTGCCATGAGGGCTGCGGCGCCTCCCTCAGAATACGTCCGTAGTCACGTTGAGAGTGTTTCGGTGAGCGGTGGCCGCACGTCCGATAAGCCACAGCAGATTGATGTAACACAATAAATATAAAAGTGTCGCGATAGGGCGGGATCTCGGATTGACACAAAATCTGACTTGGGTTCAAAACGACTGATCAAGCGGCGTTTGCTGTGAGGGGAAGCATGCAAGTTCGGGCGAAGCTGGTTTGCGGCGTGAGCGCAGGGGTCCTTCTGGCGGGGCTTGGATCGGTCGCACAGGCGGCGGACCAGGCGACGGTTTCGGCAGACTCCACCCAGCTTGAGGAGTTGGTCGTCACGGCGCAGCGCCGGGCGGAAACGTCGCAGACGGTGCCGATCTCGATCACCGTGCTCAGCGGCGAGGCCCTGCGGGGGCGTGTCCGCACCAGTGGCGAGATCACCCAGATGGTCCCGAACATCCAGCTGGGCGCCCCGATCGGGTTCGGAACCCCACGAACCGGCATCCGAGGCGTCTCGCAGAGCGATTACAATCCCAACGCCACCACGTCGAACATGCTGTACTTCGACGACGTGCCGCTCGACGCGCCAATCGCGCAAGGCTCCCCGATCTGGGATCTCGAGCGGGTGGAGGTTCTGCGCGGTCCGCAGGGGACGCTGTTCGGCCGCAACGCGACCGGCGGCGCCGTGCGGTTCATCTCGGCGATGCCGAAGAACGAGGCGGAGGGCTATGCCGAGGTGGGCTACGGCGCCCACGACCTGAAGGAAAGCCGCGGCGCATACGGTGGCCCGATCACCGACACGCTGAAGGCCCGGGTCTCTTACACGTTCCGCGACTTCGGTGGCGACATCAACAACGTGGTTCTGCAGACCAAGCAGGGAAAGCAGAAATACGCCGGCTTCCGGGGCATTCTCGACTGGCAGCCCACCGAGGACCTAAGGGTCGTCCTGCGCGCCCAGCACCTGAACGGCGACCAGGACGTCCTGTCGTGGAAGATCTCGCCTGGGCTGACCAATTCTCCGGACAACTTTGGCCCGTTGATCAACTATCCCAGCCTGGCCGCTCTGCAGGCGGCCTACGGGTTCAAGAACCTGGGTCATGCCTCGGACTACGAGGTCAGCGAAACCGATGTTCCGGTCAATGAACATCTCGAACACACGCCAATCAGCCTGAACGTCGATTACGACCTCGGCTTCGCGACATTGACCTCTGTGTCGGGGTATCTGAACGTCGACCAGTACCTGATCTACGACAACGATGCGACGCCCGCGCCGATCCTGAACGAATACGACCGGAGCTTCGCCCAGCAATGGTCGCAGGAATTCCGGCTGACCTCCCCGGACGAGGGGCGGTTCAAATGGATCGCCGGCGTTTTCTACATGAAGGAGAAGATCAAGGCGGATCTCGACTTCGACGCGACCGGCTGGCTGACGACCACGGCCGACTCGCCGTTCGCCGGCCTGAACACGCTCGACATCACCCGCGGCACCCGCACGCACCTGCGGACCTGGGCGGCTTTCCTGCACACGACCTACGACATCACGCCCGATCTGAAGCTCACCGCCGCGGCGCGCTATACAGATGAGCGCCGGCGCCTGGATTACACCTTTGCCTCCTTCTGGGATTTCCCAACCGCCGTGCCGGGGACCTCGGCCCAGGCGTTCGATTGGATCAAGGCTGTGAACAGCGGAAACCGTGGCACGCTAATCTTCGCGCAGGACCCGGCCCATGCCAGCGCTTCAAAGTCCTGGGACAACGTCAGCTGGAAGGTGGGGCTGGACTACCGCCTGGGTGGCGTTGGAATGGTGTACGGCTTGGTGTCCCGTGGCTTCAAGGGCGGGGCCTTCCCCCCCGGCGCCAGCGCACTCGCCGACATCCTGACTCCCGACGGCTCGAAGATCTTGTCCGTGGATCCGGAGATCGTCACCGACTACGAAGTGGGTTTCAAAGGCGACGTCATACCGGGAAAGCTCCGGTTCAACGCCAGCGCCTTCTACTATGACTACAAGAATTTCCAAACGAACCAGCTATTCCCGGCCCTCAGCGTCCAGATCTTGAGCAATCTGCCGAAGGCGGAGCTCTATGGGGTCGAGGCGGAAATCACGGCCAAGCCGATCGAGAACCTGACGATCAATCTCGGCGCCGGCGCCGTGCACACGAAGATCACCAAGGCCGATGATCCTTCCCTGGTGGGCCACAAGCTGCCGCTTGCCGAGGATTTCAACTGGAATGCGCTGGTGCGCTACGACATCCCCACGTCGGTCGGCACCTTCTCGCCCGAAGTCAGCGCCAAGCGCACCGGGAACTACTATTCGTCCAAGGAAAACGCGCTGGAGCTCGGCGACTACACGCTGATCAATGCGCGGATCGGATACGAGAGCCCCAACGGCAAGTACTACGCGGCGATCTGGGGCACGAACATCGGCGACGTGATGCGAGCCATCGCCGTCGACGACCCCAGCGAGTTCTTCGGCAGCACCCTTTCGAACGTCAACGAGCACCGCCGTTATGGCATCACCGTCGGCGCGCGCTTCTGAGCTGGTCGCCTGAGACCACTTCAGGACTGACGGGGCTACCGATGAAGTTGGTCGACATCCGATAGCCTCCCTGAAGGGGAGGCTTCGGATGCGGCGTCGGGGGTCCGAGTTGAATGGCGGCCCCCTGCCGCATGGTTGATCACTCGGACGCCGGTGACGGTCGCGAGTGCGCATGGCCGATTCGGCCGTAGAGCGCTACAGATGGTATGGGGTGCGCTTCGGCGGTGGAGACGCTGATGCCGCCCACTGCCGGGTCCGACGGCCGCGCAGCCGCCTAGGAGCGCGGGCTTACGATGTCGGGGGAGCCCATCGCGTCTCAACCCCATCATGTTCCGCCTTGCGCCGCGTCGGGAGGACCTCGGGGAGGAAGTTGCGCAGATACCCCAGGCTCGCCCGAAGCGACTCCTCCAGGGCGCGGTCGTCTATACGGCCCTGGGTGAGGTAGGACCTGGACCAAAAGAGGTCGATGATCTCGCCGTTGTAAGCAAAAACCTCTTCCAGATGAGGTTGCTCAGGAATCTCGAACCGGCGCTTTAGTCCCTTGAGGATGGTTGCGCCGACCTGGGTATTGTACGCGATGCCCGCGAGGCGATTTTCGCGGGTCATGAGGGGACCCAGCAGGGTTTCGCATGCCGGCCGGTGCGCATTGAACCAATCGCGCGCGCTCGGCCCGCCAATCCGCAACAGCTGCTGCCAGCTCACGTCGCCGTCAGGCAGAGGGACCCGGGCGATGTGCCTCGAGCATTCCGCGTCGTATCGCCGTCCGAGCGCGAGCTGTACCGACGCGATGGTCGGGAAGTGATAGTGAACTGAGGCCTTGGACGTCCCAGCGACCTCGGCGATATCTGAGTGACTGAGGTCTTCGATGTTCACCGTCTCGAGCAGTTGGGCGGCTGCATCGAGGATCTCCTCATTGCGACGGCGGCTCCGATCCTGGGCGGGCTCCAGCCGCGCGCGCTGAAGGTCGGCGGTCCTCTGCTTGCGATGCGTCGATTTTGGCCGGACCCTCGTCAGGCTGGCGTGAGCTTTGTCTGGGGTCACGAAGAACCGCCTGTCCTTTTTTGTCCAATCTGTCGCCGCCGCGCGGTCGATAGGAGGTAGAGTATATTCGGCTAACGTTCAATCTGGGCTTGCCGCGCTCTCGGGCACGAGCCGCAAGACTGCTTCAGCGACCCGAGCGGGGCGACGTCTAGCCCCCCGTTGGCCCGCCTAGTCGCAGCTCTTCCGCGGTGCAGAACCTGGCCGGCGGCGATTTGGCGCGGCTTACGCAGCGGCGACGGGCGCCCGCATCTTGGCGGATATGCCCAGGAGCACCGCTCCCGCGACGACGAAACCGGCGGCCACGAGGATCATGGCCTTATACCCCCCGAGCCCGATGATCGGGCCCGCGACAAGGCCGATGACGACGCCGGCCGCCCCTATGACCCCGCCGGCCGCGACGAACAGGCGGTTGGTTGCGTCCACCTTACGGACAACAGCCAAATATGCCGGCTGCGCGAGGCCGAAGCCGAACGAGAACATCATATTGCAGGCGATGTAAGCGACGTCGCCATCCAGCTGCAGCACGATGAAGGCCAGCAACAGGATTAGGGAGCCGGCGGCGATCGGAACCCGCGTGCTGGCTCTGCCGCCCAACCAAGCAACCAGGCCAGAGCTTGCGACATTCGCGATCGACCCCAGGCCGAGCGCAAGACCGATAGTGCCGTGGGCCATTCCGCGCGCCGCGCCGATACGCTCGACGAAATACCAGAACCCGAGCAGGCCAGCCGTGAAGAGACCGAGCGCGGCAAGCGCCACGGCGCACGGGAGGGCGGCGCGCAGGGGGATCGCCGGCGCAACCGCGTCGCCCCGGGCCGAGGACATTTCCATGCTCCGGCCCCTCGTCGGCAGCCACATCGCCGCTATGCCGGCGCTCGCCGTCACAATGGCCAGTGAGATGAACATGCCATGCGCGCCGGCGCGCGGGACGACGTAGCTCGCCAGCAGGATCTGCATTGCTGCTGCGATCACGCTCTGCACGACAATGGACACGGCGAAGGCGCGTTCAGGATTACGGTTGTCGCCGAGAGCCGCAAACACCGGCGCAGCGACCGCGCCTTGCGCCGCGCCGATCAACGAAAACAGGACGAGTAGCCACGTGGTCTGGGACGTTGCGGCCCCGAGAGCCATCAGGGCAACGCACGAGACCACCGCGATCAGGCTTGTGTAGCGCCAGTTGACGCGCCGGATCCACAGCGGGGCCGTCAGGCTGCTGAGACTTGAAAAGCCAATGTAGGCGGCGCCGATCTGGCCGAGCGCACCATCGCCCAGGTGATAGCCGTCAGCCAACGCCCCGAGGACAATCGGCTGGACGTTCACGACCAAATTGCCGACGCCGGAGAGGTAGGCCGCGGCCAGGACGGCGGACATGGCGTCCACGGTCGAGCTTGTGGGGCGGGGTGGCTGCATCAGTTGTCAGTCCCTCGGTGAGGGCGGACACGCAGCCCCCACGGTCATCGACGATGGTCGGGCGGAGCGGTGGTCAGGAGGCGAGGGCGCGTTGGGCGGCGCGTTGTGCGCTGAGGATCCCGGCTTCCATGTGCAGGAAGTTGTAGTCGGTTCCCGCGAAGGAAATGCCTTTCAGGCCTGCGGCGTAGGCCTTGAAGTCGAGCACTTTCCTGACGCTTCCGGTGGGATATCGGCCGACCGCCCAATTGTGGCGCACCACGGTCGCGTGGGCGATCCAGCCCCGGATTCCGGGAACGAACGCTTCCACCTCGGCGAGCGCCTGCTGGATGATCTCGTCGTCGGTCTTCTTCATCAGTTCCACGGTGTGCGGGAACGCGGGCCATGCCGAGATGATCGCGTTTCCACTCGGGGCGAGGTGCGGCGTCTTGCGGACATGGTTCATGGCCATGTTGAAAGCGGCGTCCCGGTTCGGATGGCCGTAAAACCGCACCGCTTCCTTTTCGATGGGCCGATCGAGGAAGAAGAAGGGCAGGGGCAGGCCCACGTGGGGGAAGTCGGTCAAGTAGCTCTTCGCCGGTTGGAACTCGTCTGTGAGGATTCGCCCCGCCGCCCCGGCCGTCGTGGTTACGATGACGTGTTTAGCCTTGAAGGTTCGTCCGTCCGCAAGCTGGACCCCATCCACCACGCCTTGGGTCGATAGGACCGTTTCGACCGGGGCCCCGTAGAGGACGTTGGACTTCTGCGCCATCTTCTCCATGAGCCTGACGTTGCCGCCGGCCAGGCTGGAGATCTTGGTCGTAAGTGCGAGCTTGAGGCCGTTGACCACATAGTAAAGGTTGGTCGTTTCGGGCGTAGTATTGGCCATGGCGTGGGTCAGTGGCCGAAGCATGAAGTCCTGGAACGGCTTGCTGTATTTCGCGAACGCCTCCGCGGCCGTGACGTCGTCGTATTCGGGGATGTCCTTCGCGATTTCGAATTGCGGATTGGGCTTCGCCATCGTGAAGTACTTCGTGCGGAATGCGGCCAATTCGGCGACGCCGCGGGGACCGACCATCAATGCGAGATCCTCCGGAGCCCGTGAGATGCGGGCACGGCCGTTCTTGTCCAGATACTCTGACTTCTCGGGCGCGGGGATGAGATCACCCATGAGCCCGTTCTCATCCACGAGCCGCAACATCTGCGTATAGTTGCTGTGGATGCCTTGTCCCCCCGCCTCGGCGGAATCGCCGTTGTAGGACACGATGCGAACGCGGCCGCCTGCGCGCTCCGAAGCTTCGAGCACGAGCACGGCCTGCCCCGCTTTGCTCAGCACATCTGCTGCGGCCAGCCCCGAAATGCCGGCGCCGACGATGATCGTATCGAACGTGGTCATGAAACTCTGGGGCTCCCTTAGGCGCGACCTCTTAGCGAGCGCCATAAGTCCTAATTGGACTAACGTCAGAATGATGTCCATAGGCCGGAGGCAGTGAAGAGCTGGAGTTGGACCGAGAACCCCGGCTCAATCCAGCGCGGTGACTTAAACAAATGCAGTCGCTTAGAGCGAAGCCTTTTGGCTGGGAGTGGGCCTCGCGCGGGCGCGAGGGCCGCCCGCCTCCGGACCCAGGGTCTACGTGGCGACCCGGACAAACAGACTACCGACGTTTTATTGCGGCGAGGTCCCTGGGCATGATCGCGGCTTTTCGACGCCCATTGCGAATGTTGTGTTTTGAGACGAAGTCCAACGACCCATTGGGCGCAATGCCGCGCTTTGCAGCCAGGCTTCTAGGCGACTTAGCCGCCCCGGCCTCCCCCCAGGGACTACGCGGCGGCATTAGGGCTCTGGCCGCCTGCAGCGGTTCACAATGTCCGATGCAGGCTCGTTACTGCGGGGGCGGCTGCTGGCCAGCGCCATCGTCGCCAGCGCACCGTGTTTCCAGCCCTGCTGGCTGATGCGGGTTTGCTTTGAGCGTCCGCTTTCCGCGCGGACGCCAAGTCTCTGTTGTGCATTGCTGCCGGTCGCAGGTGGACGGTCTAGTCGCCTAGACGCGCAAACGGTTCAAGGAACCTGACGTCGAACCCTTCGACGGAGGCGCGAAGCTCGAGGTCTGCGTGAGCCCAGACCTCGGCGGACATGTCGACGATGGCGAGCATGGCGCCGACGTTCTCGCCGAGGTTGGTTAGATGCTCCAGCCGGTCGTCTGCGTTGACGAACTCCTCGTAGACAACGGCTTCCGTCTCGTCGTCATTGAGGAAGATGTCGTAGCGGACTGTGCCGTTGTCCTTTTCGCGGGACAGGCGGACGCTTTCCTCCGCGATGCGCTTGAACTCGTCGAGTTTCCCCCGGTGGATCTTCAATCGCACCATCGCCTGAAATCTGCTCATGCTCGGACCCGCTCAATGGCGGCCAGGGTCGGGAAGTCGGTGTAGCCGACTTCAGGCCCTTTCGGACTCGCGCCGAAGTAGACGCTCGGGTCGGCGGTGTTGAGCGGAGCGCCTGATTGGAGCCGGGCCAGGAAGTCCGGGTTGGCCAGCACCATCGCGCCATAGGATTCGAGGTCGGCGAGCCCCGAAGCGACGTCCTTGCCGATATCCTCGCGGGGCCGGCCGGGCCGGTTGAGGATCAGGGCCTGACCCCAAATCCTGCGGAAGTCGTGCAGGATGTCATCCTCGCCGTAGTGGACGACATGGATGTAGGCGAGGCCGAGCTTGTCAAGCTCGCCCACGAGGTAGCGGAAGAGATCGGGCCCTTCTTCGCCGTGGTTCAGGCCAAAACCCGAAAATCCTGGTGATAGCCTGATGCCGGTTCGATCAGGACCAATGGCCTCGACGACCGCACGGGCGACTTCGATCGCGAAGCGGGCGCGGTTCTCGAGAGACCCCCCATACTCGTCCGTCCGCTGGTTGGCGCTGAGCGCCAGGAACTGGTGGATCAGGTAAGCGATGCCGTGGATCTCGACGCCGTCGGCCCTTGCTTCGATCGCGCGTCGCGCCGCAAACGCGTAGTCGGCGACGGCAGTCCGCACCTCTTCAGTCGACAGCGCACGCGGGATCGGAATGTCCTTCATGCCGCCCAGGGTGTAGATCTGCTCGCCCGGGGCGATGGCGGACGGGGCGACGCCTTGTCGATGATGCGGCGTGTTGTCAGGGTGCGACATCCGCCCGGCGTGCATCAGCTGATAGAAAACATGTCCGCCGAGGGCGTGGATTGCGTCGGTCACGCGCCGCCAGTCCGCGACATGGGCATCCGTGTAGATCCCCGGCGTCATCGGATAGCCCTGGCCATCCTCGGAAGGCTGCGTACCTTCCGTGATCGTGAGCCCGACGCTGGCGCGCTGGCCATAGTATTCGGCCGCGAGCGGACCGGGCGTGCCGTCATCGTTGGCTCGGGCCCGGGTCATGGGCGCCATCACGAAGCGGTTCTGCAGCCGAATTCGGCCCAGCGTGAAGGGTGAGTAGATATCGGTCATCGATCGGTGTCCGTAGGTTCCGCGCTGGGCGCAGCCCCAGAAGACGTCGCGCGCGTCCGCGCCGTCAGTTGCGAATGGCGGGCGGACGAAGACGGCAGCACCGCCTCCGCCCAAAACAGCCTCAGGGGAACGGGCTGTCGATCTTCACGAAGTCATGGGCGATGAGCGGCCCGCCCGGCGACTGGAACAGACGGCTGCCATGCTCGACGTCGCCGAGGTCGAGCCCGAAGAAGCCCAACTGATCGATCAGCTTCGCGACCTCGGCTTTCGAGGCCACGTCGTCGCCCGCGTAGAATAGGACGCGACGGCCGCCCTCGGCGTCCGGGGCCCTTTGCAGGTTCTTGAAGTAGTGGTGGTTGAACGCCTTCACGACGCGAGCGCCCGGGGCCCATTCCTGGACCATCGCCGTCGACGCGCGCCCGCCGATGTCGATCGGCGGAAGCGGCGGCTTCTGCATGTTGTTGTTGGTGTCGATCAGGATGCGGCCGTTCCAATCGGGCAGGCCCGCAAGGGCGCTCTGCACCTTGGGCCAGTTCACTGACAGGAAGACGATGTCCTTGGACGCCGCATCCTCGCGCGTTCCCGCGCTGATCGACGGACCGGCTTCAGCGACCAGGCCGGCCAGCGTTTCGGGACCGCGGCTATTGGCGATGGTCGACGTGACGCCTTTGGCGCCGAGGCGGCGGGCGATGGCGCCGCCGATCATGCCGGCGCCGATGATTCCGATGGATGTCATGTGCTGTCTCCGATTTCGCTTGAAGAGGGGCGCAGCCAGGGCTTGGGGAGGACGAAGCCTGGCTGCGGTTGGCCAAGGCTGGGGGAGGCCCTGGCGCGAGAGAAAGGGATCAGCCGCGGTAGATCGGCGTCGATCCGGACTCGCGTTGGCGATCGCCAAGCGCGAACAGCTGCTCGCGCAGCACCTGAATGTTGCGCTCGCCGGTCGCCAGGCCGTCGGCGGTGGCATGAACCGAGTAGTAGCCAAGGTGAAGGTCGTGCGGGTGCGGGATCGCCGAGCCGAGGACGAAGGTCGCCCCGTCGGGTCCCGCCTGCAGCGCGATTACGCCGTCGCTTTTGGCGAACACGAGCAGTTCACCGTTCGAGGCGGCCGCAGGGCCGATGAGGCTGCCCTTCGACAGCGCGAGCCAACCGACCGTGTGGCCGACCGGCGGCGCGTAGTTCCATCGCTGCCCCGGGGCCAGCGTCACCAGCAGGTAGTTCACCCCTGCCGGCGCCTTCACCGGGCTCGTGGCCCCGCCGTGCGAGCCTACAATGACATAGGCGGGCCCGACCTGATGCATGTCGGCGGCCTCGATATACTGGCTCTGCACGTCCGACAGTTCGAGCTCGGCCGGCAGGGCCAGCCAGAGTTGGAAGCCGTGGATCCGCTCGGATCGGCCAGACGATAGCTCCTTGCCGTGCCACACCCCGCCGCCCGCGCGCATCCATTCGACGCCGCCGTAGCCGATGTAGCCCTGGCCGGCGTCCGGATCGTCAAAGTGCACGTCGCCGCGCGTGAAGACGGTGACCGTGCCGATGCCGGAGTGCGGGTGCATTCCGCCGGCGGCCGCGAATTCGCTCATCACCCCGCCGAAGCTGTCGAGGAACACGAACGGCTTGAGCTGTTCACCGAGGTCACCGGGGCTCATCAGGCGGAACACCTCGCCGTGGCCGCGTCCGCGTGTGCGGAAGATGACCGAGCGGTGGGCGGGCGCCTTGGCGGACGGAGCCTCATCGGCATGGATGACGTCGATCGTGGACACGAGTCTGCTCCTTCGGGCGCGACGAGTGGCCGCCCGTTTTCGCGGTTGTGGGGATGGAAGGGTTGGAGATGTGGAGCGGTCAGGCCGCTTGCGCGCGCGCCGTCATGGTGGCCTTGGCCCACCAGACCAGTTCGTCGAGCGCGGTCTTGGCGGACGGGAGCAGGGTCTGTTCGATGGTCTCGATCGGCTGGTTGCCGACGGCAGGGAAGATCGTGAAGAAGTCACTGCCGCCGATGTGCACGGCGGCATGGGTCGAAACCATCTGCAGTTCGACGCCGATCAGGCGCAGGTGCTCGATGGCCCGCGCCGCGCCGACGCCGCCGTAGCCGATGGCGGTGAAGGGCTTGCGGCCCCACTCGGGATAGGCCTGGTCGAGCGCATTCTTCAGCGCGCCGGTCAGGGAGTGATTATATTCGGCGACCACGAAGATGAAGCCGTCGAAGCCCGCCAAGGCCTGCTGCCAGCGCACCGCTTCCTCGCTCTGGCTGGGAACCCAGGCGCTGGACGCGACCTCATCGAAGAGCGGCAGTTTGAAGTCGCGCAGGTCGAGCAACTCGACGTCTAGGTCGTCGCGGGCCTGGGCTTGCTTCAGCATCCATTGGGCGGGGATATCGGCGAAGCGCGCGGCGCGCGTCGAGCCGATGATGAGGGCGATCCGGGGTTTGGCCGCGGTCGGCATGAGGGCGTTCCTTCGTTCGGGTTGGGAGAGTGCGGGCGCAATCTCGTCGTTGCTGACGCCAACTTGGCGAAGGTCAGGGGGCGCCACTAGACAGCCGAACCGCGCCTCGGTGTTCCTCAAGAGGGAACACTTGGAGCGGCTTTGGGCCTAAACGCGGGGAGGTGTTGGCCATTGCGTGGAGGCGCTCCGGCCAGTCCGGCGCGGTGTCCGGCTCGATGGGCGTCGAGACTGAACGCGCCGGCGCCGGCAGGCGCTCTCGCCACCAGCCAGCGGAGCTGCTACCCGGTGTCGCCGCTGGGGGAACACTCCGCGCGTGGCGAAGGGTCATCGATGGGAGGCGGACATGGAGATCGAGGACCTTCGGACCTTCGTCGAAGTGGCCGATGCCGGCGGGATTAATTCCGCGGCGCGTCGGCTCGGACTCGCGAAATCCATCGTCAGCCGCCGCTTGCTCCGCCTGGAGGAGGAACTCGGCGCCGAACTGCTTGCCCGCACGACCCGAGGCGCGATCCTGACCGAAGCCGGCTTGTCGTTCCGCGACCAGGCCGCGGACATCTGCGCCAAGATCGACGCGGCGCGTGAAGAGATGTCGCCGAACGGCGACATTCGTGGCCTGCTGCGCATCGCCGGTCCCGCCTCGGTGGGAACGTTGTTTGCGTCAGCCCTCGCCGAGTTCGCGCGACGCCACCCGGCCCTGCAGGTGCACACGCGGTTTTCGGATCAATATGTCGACCTGGCCGCCGAGGGCTTCGATTGCGCAATCCGCGTCGGCTACCTGCAGGACTCTAATCTAATCGCCCGAAAAATCGGATCGCTGCCGATGCAGCTCTATGCGAGCCCCGACTACATCCGGGAGAACGGCGCGCCCGATACGCCCGGCGATATCCTTAAGCACGCGGCGATCACATCGAGCGCGGCCAGCTGGGTGTTCAGTGATGGCGAGCAGACCTTTACCGTACATCCGCAAGGGCGGTTCAAGGCGGACAACGCCTATGTGTTGACCGAGGCCGCCGCTGCTGGTCTCGGCCTCGTCGCCATGGGTGAGATGATCGCAGCGCCCTATGTCGCGGCCGGCAGGTTGATGCCGACTATGCCCGGCTTTTCTCTGTCGCCTGTGGGTATCTTCGTCGTACGGCCACCCAGCCAGCACACGCCGAGGAAGGTGCGGCTGCTCGTCGATCTGCTCGTCGAGGCCTTCTCCAAGAGCGACAGCGCGAAGGCCTGACCCCACCTTGAGCCGTGCTGTGGTCCCGCTGGCCGTTTATCGGTTACCTGCCCGCTTCCGAATTCGTCTACCGCAAAGCAGGACCAGCAGCGTTGGACAGCCCACCTTGCACAAGGCGACGCGACGGGACTGCGAACTGCCGTCCGAGCGAACCGTCTCTCAGGTAGATGTCTACCCGCGCACTCTCACCAGCTTCAGCCAACCCATGTGCGAGCCCGATTAAGCGCTTCGCTGCTTCCGCCTTGCGACCCGGCGCATCGACGCTACGGCGCGTGGTCGGGTGGCGGCAGGTTGGGGCCGGGACGTGACCGCGGAACTTCCGTGCGACGGCCTGGCGACGGCGGGGGCGGACGACGTCCGCCAGACCGAGGTGGACGTGGCGGTCGGCTCTTGCCGCACGGTCCGCACAATGTACGCGATGTGCTGGGGCCCCACCTTCTCAAACAGACCGGCTCATACGAGCAGGCGAGCTACGCCATTTAGGACACTCCGGACATGTTGGCGGAGCACTACGGCCGCTTCCTGCCCCAAGACAAAGCGGCTCGCCTGGGAGGTGCTGAACCGCGCCTGGGAAGCGGCATAGGCCGGGGAGGAGATCGGAGCTGCACCGCTGCGGCGATGCGGCTTCCGCTCCCTCGGCTCGCGTAATCCCGAAACGCGATGAAGCCGGCGACGTACGCATGTCGGCGAATGGCGTGAGACCGGCCGAACGCGACTGAAGCGGATCGACGACGTTGCGGGCCTCACGCAGCAGCCGTGTCTGGAGGCCCAATGGTATCGTCTATGGTATCTCGCCTCTTCAGACCCCGATTTTTCCTCGGTAATTCGAGTCCTGCCAGGCCCACCAGCGCTTCCTCGCGCACGTTCGCGGCGTCCTTCCGGATGGCTCCCTCCTAAGGCCAAGCTGTATTGCCGTAGCTGTGCTTTTCATCACAACCTGGGGCTGCCTTCAGGGGGCAGACTAGCAGGCGAGGGGGCGGGGCGGTCGGGCGTCCACCCTCGCCAGACGGGAACGGGGGCAGATCATGAAGGAAGTTGCGTCCAAGACGATGGATGGGATCTCGGATCTCGTCGTCTTCGCGCCGATCCGCGAGGGGTTCATCAAGGCGTTCGAGACGGTCACCTACGCCTCGCGCCTGGAGATCGTCTCGAACGCGCTGAACCGGCTGCGGGTCGCGGCGCGGGAGTACGAGCGGGTGACACCCTACAGCGACGTCACCGAACGGATCCTGAGCCTGCTCGATTTCCGCGTGGGCGTCATCGACGAGGACTTGTTCGGCCTGGCGCGATCGGGCGGCGGAAAGCATGTGCTCAAGCCGAAGCGCCACCTCTACCTCACCGCCACGTTCGAGGGTGGGTTCGAGCCCTACATGCGCCAGATCTGGCGGCCCCTGGGCCCGTTCCTCGACCTGCTGTTCTGCAATTGCGAGGACTACGTCACCGCGACGGAGCACAGCTTCGACGAGTACGTCCAATGGGTGCGCGACAACCAGATGGACAGCGCGATCTTCTACAACACCACGGGGATCACGGTCCGCGACCAAAAGTATCTCTCCAGCTTCGAGAAGGCCCAGCGCGCCCAGCTGCCCGGCGGCGGCCTGCCGGAGCGGGACGCGGACCTGGCCCGCCATACGATGGCGTACCCCGAGGACGAGGCGGGAGAGACGCGGACGCACTATTTTCCCAAGGCGGCCGAGCTGGGTTTCGAGGCGCTGAACGTCCTCTACAAGCTGACCGACTACTTTCCGCCTGAGTGGCAGACAGGCCCCGTCGGCGGCAGCGGCAAGCCCGATGAAGGCCACCGGCTGATGCGGGCGACGCGCGAACTCCTCCTCGGCTGGGAAGACGTGCTCGCCGAGGTCGACCGCCGGGCGGCGGCCGATCCCAAGGGACCGTTCGCCCGCGCCCTGAAGACCTACAAGGATCCGCTGGACTGGTACCGCTCGGGCGCCGTCTACCTCGACAAGCTCGACGGAAAGCCGCCGCCCGAGGATCCGGAGTTCGTTCGCGGCCAGGTGCAGTCCGGCATCCTCAAGCCCCACGGTTCGCGCGAGAGGCCGGTCAGCCACGGTGCGCTGATGCTGTTCACGGTCCGGAACGCCGAGAGCGCGCGCAGCTCCATCGCGCGATGGGTCAAAAAGAACGTGATCCGGTTCGGAGACAACGCGCCGCCTCAGGACCCTTCCACCGTATTCGCCAACATCGCCTTCACCTCGCAAGGCCTGCTCGAGCTCGGCATCGACTATCCGGTCCACGACTGCCTGCCGAAGGAATTCCGAGAGGGCTTGGCCCAACGCTCCAGCCAGGTCGGCGACATGCGCGAGAACCATCCGCGCAACTGGATCCTGCCGGAACGCAACGGACCCGCCTTCCTCAAGGTCGGCGCGCCGGATCGAGCGCTTCCGCCGGTCGAGCTGGACGAGATCGACTTCGTCCTTCAGCTGCGGGGCTTCGACGAGGACGCCGTCAGGCGCGTGGCGCGCGACCTCGCGTCCAAGGCCGCGCCCGGCGCGACGCTGGAAGCGATCGATTGGCTGCACGTCGAACTCGAGGACGGTTCGTTCCGCGATCACTTCGGCTACATCGACGGCATCAGCCAGCCCCGGGCGCGAATCCCTCGCGAAGCGCAGCCTGTTCACGAGCGGGACAAGGTGGCGCTGGGCGAAGTGCTGCTGGGTTACGGCAACGATCGCGGCGACGGCCCCCCGACCACGTTCGACGACCTGGACGGCGAGGGCAAGCCGTCCGGCATGAGCACGGCCTGGCGCACGCCGCATCGCAAGCGCGCCCAGAAGCTGCTCAAGAACGGCAGCTTCTTCGTGATCCGCAAGATCGGCCAGGAGAAGACGGCGTTCGACGCCTGGCTGGACAGCCAGAAGGCCGCCGTCGCCGAACAACTCGGCTGCTCGCAGGACGAGGCGCACGCATGCCTCAAGGCCGCCGTCATGGGGCGGGATGTCGACGGGAACCCGCTCAAGGCCGGCTCGCCCACCGACAAGAACGACTTCGACTACGAGGGGGACCTCGACGGCATCGAGTGTCCGCACGCGGCGCACATCCGCAGGGCCAATCCCCGGCGGTGGAATCCGGACCACGCGGCGCCCGTGGAGACGCGGCGCGAATTCGAGCGACCCACGCCGCGCCTGGTCCGGCGCGGGATGCTGTTCGGCAAGGACAAGGACAAGTCGCGCGGGCTGATCTTCATGGCCTACGCGGCCAGCATCGCCGAGCAGTACGAGGTGATCCAGCGGTGGCTGAACGGCGGCAACCCGACGGACGTCGCCTCGGCCAACAACGACCCCCTCACGGGCGTCCGGCCGAAGGATGGGTCGGCCACCTTCCGGTTCTTCGCCGAGCACAAGAACAAGACGAAGGTCGTCGTGCGCGCGGAATTGCCGCTCGCCTACGACCCTAGGGATCCGACGGCGCCTCCGGGGCGCCACCCTTTCACGCCGCTCTACTGGGGTCTCTACCTCTTCACGCCCTCGCTGGCGGCTCTCAAGACCATCACCGGCTGGAAGCACGGCTACAGGCCGCTGCGCGAAATGCTGGAAAACGCCGTCGGCCAGGTCTGGATCGACAAGCTCGAGGCGTTGCCGACGGCGGAGGCCGCCAAGGAGTGGAAGCGGCTGATCGAGGACTTCGTCGCCAAGGACCCGTCGGAGCGGGACATAAGTCCTCATCTCTGGTCGGCGATCCGCTACTACTACGGCGGCGCGCTCGACATCAGCGCGCCGCTGGACGGGGGCCTGCCGACGCCGGCGCTGGAGGCGGCGGTCGCGCGGGAGGTGGCCGACCACGACTGGACCATTCCACCCGACGTCGAAAAGCAGAACGTCATCCTATGTGCGGGCCAGGCCCGTATCCGCCAGGTGCTCACCGATTGGGAAGACTTCACCTCGGAGGAGCAGCTTCGCCGCATCATCGATCATGCCGGCCCGATCTATGTAACGCAGCAGCCGGACAATCAATATTTCGATCACAGCGGAAAGTATTCGAAGCTCAATTATCACGAAGAATCCGCCGAAACGAACAAGATTCTATTCAACTACAAGGAGAAAGACGGCTTCATCGAGGGGTATAAGGCCGGCAAGAAGGTCCTGGACGGCATAAAGAAGGCGGTCGAGGCGAACAGTCCGTCGAGGAAGGCGTTCAAGATCGAGCTTCGGCGTCAGTACATACAGCCGGCGATCGCGGAGGTGTGGAGGCTCTGGTACGGCCTGCCGGACGACAAGACGCTGCATGGCGGCGCCTGGTCCTGGAAGAAGCTGGTCAAACAGGTCCTCGACGACGCGACGGAACGCTCTCAAGCGCTCTGCCCAGGCGACTTCATGGCGCCGTCGCGAGGCTCAGTCTTCCCGCGCCCGAACGCGTCGATCGAGCACTATGCCGAGGAACACGGCGCGGCGATCCGCGAGGCCGGCCTGGCCTTCGTCGAACGGCTCCATCACGATCCGACCCTGGAGAAGACGCCGCTGATCGAAGAGCTGTTCTTCGCCTACCGCGAGCCCGAGCAGAAGGCGGTGCTGGCCCGCAATATCGTCGGGACGATGATCGGCGCCATCCCCCCGATGGACGCCAACCTGCGCAACGTCATCCTGGAATGGCTCATCGAGAAGCGCCTGTGGCGCCACCAGGCGGGGTTCAAGGCGGCCACGGCCGGCAAGGATCTGACAAAGCGGGCCGACGAGGCGCTCGAGGCGCTGAGGGGGCCTGTGTCCCAGGCGATCTGCAAGCGGCCCGCGCCGGACCTGCTTTTCCGCACCGCCAAGCACCGGACGGTCATCGTGCGAGCCGACGCCAAGGACGGATCCGCGAGGCAGCCGGCGATCGCGGAGGAGGGCGATCTCGTCGTGGTCAGCCTCGCCTCGGCCAGCCAGAGGAGCCTGCATCGCCGCCCCGACGGCGACGTCTCGATCGTCTTCGGCGGCGAGCGGGACAAGCCTCTGCAGGGCTACGCCTACAAGGACGGTGTCGTGACCCCTCGGAAGAACGGCGCGGTGCACGCCTGCCCCGCGCAGGAGATGGCGATGGGCGGCATGATCGGGATCCTCGCCGCCTTCCTCGACGCGGGGACCATCCAGGCCCTGCCCGCGTCCCTGATCGTGAGGATCAGCGACTGGTGAGCGCGGCGATGCGGGCGACGTGGCCGGGCATCTGCATGTCCGCGAACTCGCGGGCGGCCGCCCGTAGGAGGACGCTCGCCTGTGCTGTCTGGCCGCGGGCCCGCAGCAACTCGGCTTCGCACACGATGTTCTGCGCCGCCTCCCGGCGGGACAGCCGCACGGTTGCGGACCGGCGGGCGTGGGCAAGGCGCCGGTCGGCGCGCGCGGGGTCGCCGCCGGCCTGCGCCAGCCGCGCCATCGCGCGCCAGCCCATGGCTTCGCCGAGGCGGTCGCCTGCGCGCCGTGCGCGCTGCAGCACGGCGCCCATGAACTCGCGCGCGAGGTCCGCGTCGCCGCGGTCCGCCGCCACATCCACGACCCAACCGAAGACCATCGAGCAGTACTGCTGACTGTTGCCCGGATCGACGAACACCCGCGCGGCGTTGACCAGGTCGTCCGCGGCCCGCGGATCCTGGGTCAGGCGCCAGCGTGAATAGGCCGCCTGCGCGCGGCAGGTGCGGTTCTGCATCCGCGTCCGGCTGCGCTGGCTCACCGACAGGATCGCGTCGGTGACGCGGATGGCGCCCTCCCATTCGCCCTGGGAGACCTTCGCCGCCGCGCGGTAGAGCAGGATGCTGGCGTTGATCGCGTCGTCGGGGTTGGCCAGGATCGCGTCGGCCTGGTCGAACAGCGCGTCGGCGCGCGCGAAGTCGCCGCGCTCGGAGTGCAGGAAGCCGAAGCAGGCGTGCGAGTAGGCCGACAGGCCCCTGTCGTGCGGAAGACTTGCCCGCGCCAGCTCGGGAAACAGCGCCTCGAACGCGTCCACCGACTCGGCGATGCGCGCGCACGTGAACAGCGAATGGGCGAGCTTCGCCTGGATCGTGCGGATGTCGCCGGCGGAGCCGTGGTCCAGCGCGATCGCGCGCGCCGCCTCGAAGTGGCGGACGGCCTGTTTTCCACGCCCGAGGCCATAGGCGATGGCGCCGTTCCAGTAGATGCCGCGCATCCGATCGCGCGGCGAGCCGTGCGCCTCCAGGATCGCCTGGGCGCCGGCGAGCACCTCGAGTTGGTCGGGCGCCGGGTCCACCACACAGGCCAGGCCGAACTTGTTGAGATAGGTCCAGGCCCAGTCGCGCTTGGCCGCACCAGTCGCCAGGGCGCCAATGAGCCCGAGGCCGGCGCTGTAGTGCGCCTGCGCCCGGTCGAGAGCGCCGGCGGCGAGCGCCGCGTCGCCGGCCTCGACCGCAAGCGGCAGGCCGGCCTCCGAACCCGACGCCACGGCGTGGTGGGCCATCGCATCGCGCAGCTGCTCCCTGGGGACGTGGGCGAGATGGTTCTCCAGCGTGGACAGGATCCTCGCATGGAGCGCACGGCGATCGGCCGGGCTGATGGCGGCGTAGATCGCGTCGCGGGTCAGGCCGTGCTTGAAGCGATAGGTCTCGTCGGTCTCGCCCGCGAACAGGAAGTCCGCCTCGCGCAGCCGGTCGCGCAAGGGTTCCGTCAACGGAGCGCCGAGCAGGGCGTCGATGAGCCAGGCCGGCGCCACGTGGCCGATGACGGCGAACAGCTTCAACAGGTCGCGCTCGGCCTGCTCCAGGTGGCTGAAGCGCGCCTGCACCGATTGATCGAACCACGCGCTGCGCAGGTCCTGTGTCATCGAGAAGGTCCCGGCGCGAAACCCGTGGCACAATTCTTCGATCAGCAGCGGGCTGCCGCCCGCGGCCTGCTCGATGCGTTCTGCCACAAAGGGGTCAGGCGGCTGGAGCAGGCCCCTGATCGTGGCGATCGCGTCGCCCCGCTCGAAGGGCAGCAGCGGCAGCCTGTCAGCCCGCGGTACGCTCTGCGTCCCGTCGGCCTCCTTGCGGGACGCGGTCACCACCTTCAGGCGATCTGCCAGATACTCGTCGCGGAGCAGGGCTGTGAGGAGGTCGACGCTGGCGTCGTCGGCCCATTGCCAGTCGTCGATCACCAGCAGGAGCTTCCGTTCCGCGGCGATGGCGTCGCGCAGGGCCGTCGGGTCGATGCCGGCGGTCGTGTCGGTCGGCTCTCCGCCCACGCCCAGCACGGACGCGATCTGGCGGAACGGCTGCAGCGGCTGGGCGCTGAGGTACGACTCGCACCAGCCGCTCGCGACGCGCCAGCCGCGGCTTACGGCTTGGGAGGTTTCCTCGCGCAGGAACCGGCTCTTGCCGATGCCGGCGGGCCCGTGGATCTGCAGCAGCGGTGTGGCGCCGGCGAGCCAGGTCCGAAACCTGGCGCTCTCGTCGGTGCGCGCCCGAAACGGCGTCAGACCGTCCAGCGCGCGTGCCTCGTAGCGCGTGCCCACGCCGGCCCGGCCCGTGACCGACCACGCGCGTAGCGGCTTGCTCTTGCCGCGGAGCAGCCGATCGAGGCAGCCGCTGGTCTCGAAGAAGTGGTGCTCCGCGCCCAGCGTCTCCGCGCTGACCAGGATCTCGCCCGGACCGGCGGCGTCGCACAGCCGCGCGGCGGTGTTCGTGGCGTCGCCGAGGATCTCGTACTTGCCGCGGACGATGTCGCCGCTGCGGAGCAGCACCATCCCGGCGTGGATGCCGCTGTGCAGGTTCAGCGGCCGGGTGGAGCGGAGGGTGGGGGCCAGCGCAGCCAGGCCGATGTGGATATCCAGCGCCGCCTCGGTCGCCCGGCGTCCGGCGTCCTCATAGATGCCCGGATAGCCGAAGATGCAGAGCATCCCGTCGCCGTCCATGCGGATCACCTCGCCGCCATGGGTGAGGATTGCGCGATCGGCGACGGCGCGAATCTGCTCGAGGATCTCCGCGAACTGCTCGGGTTCCAGGCTGGAGGTCAGCCCGGTCGAGTCGGACAGGTCGCAGAACAGGATCGTGACGGGGCGGCGCTCCTCGACGTGGGCCTCGCTCATCGGGACATGCGCGCCATGAGCGTGCGCAGGCGGGACAGCGAGTGGATGGTCAGCTTGCGGCCGGATTGGCTGACGATGCCTTCCTTGGCCAGTTGGCGCAGCTCACGGGTGATCGCCTCGCGGTGCGAACCGATCCGCGCGGCCAGCTCGGTGTGGGTCGGGAAGTCGGCGATTTCGCAGCGATCCCAGTCCCGGCCCGCGCTCGCCGACAGCCGAACGATCTCCATGTGGAGGCGCGCGCAGACCGACAGCGTGGCGAGTTCGGAGCATTTCTCGGTGAGATGGCGAACGCGCGCCGCCAACTGCGTCGCCAGCCAATATCCGGCGCTGGGAACCTCCCTGAGGAACGCGCTGAACGCGGCGCCGGACATGACCCCGATCACGGCGTCGGCGACCACCACGGCGCTGGCGGACCGCCGCTGGTCGCCCAGGACGGCCATTTCGCCGAACAGCCGGCCCGCTCCCATTTCGCGCAGGATCGTCTCCCGGCCGTTGCTGGAGATCACCGAGAATCGCACCGACCCCGAGACGATCAGATAGACGTCGCTGGCGTCGGCGCCCTGCGCGATGACGATCAGGCCCTTCCGGGCGTGAAAGCGCTTTCCCCGATCGAGAAACGCCGTCGCCAGCTCGCCCGGCAGCGCCTCCTCGAGATCCAATCCCGAAATGTCGGCCAACTCTGCGTCGTACATTCCAGCGCGCCCCGACCACACCGGTCCTTGGAAACACAATTGTGGGAAAAGGCACAAACGAACACCACTTTTTCGCGAGCCGTGCGCCGAGCCGTCGACGCGCCGCGCCTGAGTCACGGGCTGCGCGCTCTCCACGCCCTCGCGCTATCCGCGAACCTAGATATTCACTCACATGAGAGTGAAGATTGACTCGAAGCGGCGCAGGTCCCAATCCTGGCCTCCACGCCCGGCGCGAACGACCGGAGCGGACAGGGAGGAAGGGACGATGAGAGTTCTTCTCATGGCCTCGGCTTGCGCCGTGGCGGTCATGGCCGGCGGGGCGGCGGACGCCCAGACGACGGCACAAGGACGTGGGGCCCAAGGACGTGGGCCCCAAGCGACGGACGTGGGCGAGGTCATCGTCACGGCGACGCGGCGGAGCGAGCGCCTGCAGGACGTGCCGCTCAGCATCACCGCCTATTCGCAGGAGACGCTCACGGCGAAGGGGATCGTCGGCTACGAGGGCCTTGCGCAGGAGACGCCCGGCGTCGTGCTGAACCGGCCCAGCGCCAACTTCAACAACTTCACCGCCCGCGGCATCGCCACCAACGGCTATGGCGCCAACCTGCAGAGCACGGTGGCGGTCTACATCGACGAACTGCCGATCTCGACGATCGGCAACACCACGGTGCTGGACCCGAACCTCTACGACGTGGAGCGCGTGGAGTTCCTGCGCGGGCCGCAAGGCACGCTGTTCGGCTCGGGCTCGCTGTCGGGGGCGCTGCGAATCCTGACCAAGAAGCCGGACCTGAAGGCGTTCGACGCCTCGGTGCTGGTCGACATGGGCGTGATCGGCGATGACTCGCTGCGCCAGCGCTACAACGGGATGATCAACGTCCCTCTGATCCAGGACAAGTTGGCCGTCCGGGCGGTGGGCTTCTACCGCAACGAAGAGGGCTACATCGACAACGTCGGTCTGGCGAACCGGAAGAACTCCAACGACCTCGACGCCTGGGGCGGGCGGGTACAGCTCCTCTGGGCGGCGGGCGACCGCACGACCGTGAAGCTGCTGGCCTCCCGCGAGATCAGCAAGCCGCGGGACTCCTCCACGATCAGCCCGGCGCTGGGGCACGACAAGCGCGCGTCGGACCGACCCGACCTCTTCCAGGGCTGGCTGACCAGCTACAACGCCACGATCGAGCACCAGTTCGACGGGGCGCAGCTCACCAGCTCGACGACCTATTCGAAGTTCAACCAGAAGTTCTACGTCGATCTGGCCGGCACCTTCATCGCGCCGAACAGCCCGACGCCGCCGGGGCCGCTGAACATCGCGTTCGGGCTGGACGCCGACGCCTACCAGGACACCTTCGTGGAGGAGGCGCGGATCGCGTCCGATCCCGGCGGCAAGTGGGACTGGGTGGTCGGCGGCTTCTACCTCGATCGGCGGATCGACGTTGACTACAACTACCGCTCACGGCCCGACTACCTGGCGTTCCGCGGCTTCACCGGCCTGCCGGACGAGTACTACCAGCGCCAGCAGAACCACACGAACTCGCGCGAGCTGGCCGGGTTCGGCGAGGTGACCTACCGCTTCAGCGACCAGGTGTGGGTGACGGGCGGCCTGCGCTACGGCGGCTTCGAGGCGCAGACCTTCGTCGAAGGCGGCTACAACTCGAACTACCTCGTGGCGGCGCTGACCCCGGCCTTCCGCGGCCCGCTGACCATCACCCAGGTGGCGAAGGCCACGGGCGTAAAGGCGAAGGAGTCCGGCCCGTCCTGGAAGATCAGCGTCTCGTACAAGCCGACCTCGGCGCTGACGACCTACGCGACAGTCTCGACCGGCTTCCGCACCCCGGTGGTGAACGGCTTCGCGGGCCGCGCCAGCCTCGTGAACCCCAGCGACATCATCATCCCGCCGGGCGCCGACTCCGACGACCTGACCAACTACGAAATCGGGCTGAAGGGCCGCTGGCTGAACGGCCGGCTGACCACCAACCTGGCCGCCTACTGGATCGACTGGGAGAACATCCAGGTCCAGGCCAACCGCGTGTCGGACTCGGTGCAGTTCGCCACCAACATCGGCAAGGCGGTCAGCCGCGGCCTCGAATTCGAGATCATCGCGCTGCCGGCCACCGGGCTGACGATCGGGGCCAACGGCGCGCTCAACGAGGCCGAGGTGACGAAGCTGACGCCCACCGAGGCGGCGATCTCGGGTGCGGGGGAGGGCGTGCGCCTGGCCTCGCCCCGCTTCCAGGGGTCGGCCTACGTCAACTACGGCTTCGACCTGACGCCTGAGGCCCGCGCCAACCTGTCGGCGGTGGTCCAGCACGTGGGCAAGTTCCCGGGCATGTTCCCGTACATCCCGGGTCGCCCCGGCGTGCTGGCCCCGACCTACGCCTACACCCAGGCCTACAACAACGTGAACGCGACCTTCGCAGTGGCGTACGGCCAGGCGACGGCGGCGGTCTACGTCGAGAACCTCTTCGACAGCCGCAAGATCAACTACGTGCACCCGGAGGCCTTCATCGCCAGCCGGTTCGCCGAGCAGCGCCCGCGCACCATCGGCGTCCGCGTCGGCTACGACTTCTAAGGATGGCGCCTCCCCACGCTTCGGCCGCGACGGACCCTTCGGGGACCGCCGCGGCCGCGAGGCCGGCCGACCTGCGACCGGCGAGGGGCGCATGGCCGGTGCTGGCCATCCTGTGCTTCGTCTATGTGCTGAATTTCCTGGACCGGCAGTTGCTGTCGATCCTGGCCAAGCCCATCCAGGACGAGCTCGGCGTCACCGACGGCCAACTCGGCCTGATCGGCGGACTCTATTTCGCGCTGTTCTACTGCCTGATCTCGATCCCGGTGGGCTGGCTGGCCGACCGGACGAACCGGACCCGCGTGCTGGCCATCGCCTGCGGCCTGTGGAGCGCGGCGACCATGGCCTGCGGCCTGTCCGCCAACTACCCGCAGCTCGTGCTGGCGCGCATGACCGTAGGCGTCGGCGAGGCGGGGGGCGTGCCGCCGTCCTACGCCATCATCACCGACTACTTCCCCTCGGGCCGCCGGGGCACGGCGCTCGGGCTCTTCAACCTGGGCCCGCCGATCGGCCAGGCGATGGGCGTGGCCTTCGGGGCGGCGATCGCGGCGGCCTACAGCTGGCGCGCGGCATTCCTGGTGTTGGGCGCGGTGGGCCTCGTCGCCGCGGCGACGGTGCTGTTCGGCGTGCGCGAGCCTGAGCGCGGCGGCCTCGACCGCGCGGCCGGCGTCCCGGCCAAGCCCGTGCAAGCCGGCTTCTGGCCGACGGTGCGCAACTTCTTCTCCACGCCGGCCCTGCTGCTCGTGGCTCTGGCCAGCGCGGCGACCCAGATCGTCACCTATGGCGCGGGCAACTTCACCACGCTGTTCCTGATGCGTGAGAAGGGAATGACCCTGCCGGACGTCTCGCTCTGGTATGCGCTGGTGGTCGCCGTCGGCATGGGCGGCGGCATCTTCGTCTCGGGCCGGGTGATCGACCGGTTCACGCGCCGGTCGAAAGCGGCCTATGCGCTGGTCCCGGCCCTGACCCTGACGCTGGCCGTCGCGCCCTACCTGGCGTTCGTCTGGGCGCCTAGCTGGCCTGTGGCGCTGGCCTTCCTGCTGGGCCCGACGTTCCTGAACTACTTCTACCTCTCCTCGGCCGTGGCGCTGGTCCAGGAGGAGGTGGCGCCCGCGCAGCGCGTGCTGTCCGGGGCGCTCCTCCTGCTGGTGATGAACCTGATCGGCATGGGCGTGGGGCCGACGTTCGTGGGCATGGTCAGCGACGCGCTGAAGGCCAGCCATCCAGGCAATTCGCTGCAGCTGGCGTTCTACGCGCTGGCGCCGGTCTACCTGCTGGCCATCGGCCTGTTCCTGGCCCTGGCGCGGGTGCTCAAGCGGGAAGGGGCGGGCGCATGAAGGCGTGGCTGGGCCTGGCGATGGCCCTGGCGCTTGGGGCCGGGGCGGCGAGTGCGCGACCCGCGCCGGTGGTCCATGCGCCAGCCGGCGCGGCGCGCGGCGAGGCGGAAGGCGAGCTGAACGTCTTCCGCGGCCTGCCGTACGCGGCCCCTCCGGTCGGCCCGCTTCGCTGGCGGCCGCCGGCGCCGCTGCGGCCCTGGGCCGGCGAGCGCGACGCCAGGGCCTTCGGCCCCGCCTGCCTGCAGCCGCGGCCGGTCCCGGGCAGCATCTACGCCAGCGACCTGCCGCAACTGAGCGAAGATTGCCTGACGCTGAACGTCTGGGCGCCTGCAAGCGCCAAGGGCGCGCCGGTCATGGTGTGGATCCACGGCGGGTCGCTGACGGCGGGCTCCAGCCGCGAGGACATGTACGACGGTGCGGCCCTGGCGCGGCGCGGGATCGTGGTGGTCTCGATCAACTACCGCCTGGGCGTCCTGGGCTACCTGGCCCACCCCGAGCTGACGGCGGAGAGCCCGGACGGCGTGTCGGGCAACTACGGCCTGCTGGACGAGGTCGCGGCGCTGGTCTGGGTGAAGCGCAATGTCGCGGCCTTCGGCGGCGACCCGGCGAAGGTGACGGTGGCGGGCGAGTCGGCCGGCGGCCTCAGCGTGCTCTACCTGATGGCCTCGCCCCTCGCGCGCGGCCTGTTCGACAAGGCGATCCTGCAGAGCGCCTACATGGTCTCCACGCCCGAGCTGAACGAGCCCCGGTTCGGCGAGACGCCGGCCGAGGCGAAGGGCGTCCAGTTCGCCCAGCGCATCGGCGCGAAGGACCTCGCCGCGCTGCGGGCCATGGATGGGGTGGAATTGGCCGAGAAGGCGCCTCGGCTGGGCTTCGCGCCCTTCGGGGTGATCGACGGCAAGGTGCTGCCGCGCCAGCTCGTCGAGGTGTTCGACCTGGGCGAGCAGGCGCCCGTGCCGGTGCTGGCTGGCTTCAACGCGGGCGAGATCCGTTCGCTGCGGTTCCTGGCGTCGCCCAAGCCGGCGAGCGCGGCGGCGTATGAGCAGGCGATCCGGGCGCGGTACGGCGATCTGGCGGACGAATTCCTGCGGCTCTATCCGCCGGGCGACCTGGGCGAGAGCGTGTTGGCCGCGCCACGGGACGCCATCTACGGCTGGACCGCCGAGCGCCTGGCGGCGAAGCAGGCGGCGGTTGGCAAGGCCTCGTTCCTCTACCTGTTCGACCACGGTTACCCAGCCGCCGACCAGCGCGACCTGCACGCCTTCCATGCCGTCGAGATCCCCTACGTTTTCGGGACCAGGGACCGCACGCCGACGATGTGGCCCAAGCCCCCTGTTTCGAGCGCCGAGGCGAGCCTGGCCGAGGCCATGCAGGGCTACTGGGCGACCTTCGTGAAGACCGGCGCGCCCAGTGCGGCCGGACAGCCCGCGTGGCGGCCCTACGCCGATGGCCGCGCCTTCATGGCGTTCGAGGACGCGCCGCGCGCCAAGACCCGCCTGATGCCGGGCATGTACGAGCTGAACGAGGAGGTCGTTCGACGCCGCCGCGCTCGCGGCGACACGCCCTGGAACTGGAATATCGGCCTCGCCGCGCCGGCGTCGCCGCCTGAGTCACCGGAGCGCCGATGATCGACGGAGCCACACAGCCCTTTTCGCTGACGCTCGACAAATTCCTGTCCCATGCCGCGAAGTGGCGGCCGATGTCCGAGGTGGTGACCGCCCGCGAGGACGGAGCCGTGGACCGCCTGACCTACGCCGAGGTCATGGCGCGCAGCCGGCGGGTGTCGTCGGTGCTCGCCGGGCTTGGCGTGGGGATCGGCGACCGGGTGGCGACTCTCGCCTGGAATACCCGCGCGCATTTCGAGGCCTGGTACGCGATCATGGGCATGGGCGCGGTGTGCCACACGCTGAACCCGCGCCTGACGGCCGACCACCTCGCGGCGATGGTGCTGCGCTCGGAGGCCCGGATCGTGATTGTCAGCGCCGACCTGGTCGGGCTGGCGCGCCAGGTCGCCGACCGGGTTCCACATTCGCTGTGGCTGCTGGTGATCGACGGCCTGGGCGACGGCGAGGCCGCGGCGCTGGAGCCGCTGATCGCCGAGGCGTCGGACGGGTTCGCCTGGGGTGGTTTCGAGGAGACCACGCCGTGCGGCCTCTGCTTCACCTCGGGCACGACCGGCGCCCCGAAGGGCGTCACCTACACCCACCGCGCCAGCTACCTGCACACGCTGCGGGCGCTGCAGATGGACGGGATGGCCATCTCGGGCCTCGACAGCCTGCTGGCCGTGGTGCCGATGTTCCACGCGAACGCGTGGGGCCTGCCGTTCGCGGCCCCCGCGGTGGGCGCGAAGCTGGTGCTGCCGGGGCGTAACGCCGACGGCGCCAGCCTGGCGCGGCTGATCCGCAGCGAGGAGGTCACGATCGCGGTGGGCGTGCCGACGGTGTGGCTGGGCCTGCTGGAGCACCTCGAGGCCGTGAACGGCGAGGTCCCGAGCCTGAGGCGGATCGTGGTGGGCGGGGCGCCGACGCCGCCTGTCCTGATGGCGCGCCTGGAAGAGCGGCTGGGCGTGGTGGTGCAGACCACGTGGGGCATGACCGAGCTCTCGCCTTGCGGGACCATGGCGCCTCCCGACCTGCCGACGCGTTCCGCGGCCACGTCGGGCCGCCCCGCCGTGGGCATCGACATGATGGTGGCGGACGGCGACGGGAACGCCCTGGCCGAACAGCGGAACACCGAGGGCCACCTGCATGTGCGCGGCCAGGCGGTGATCGAGCGCTACTTCGGGGAGGTGAAACCGGCGGTGAACGCCGACGGATGGTTCGCGACCGGCGACCTGGGGCGCATCGACGACGAGGGTAACCTCTACATCACCGGCCGTGCGAAGGACCTGATCAAGTCGGGCGGCGAGTGGATCAACCCCGCGGAGATCGAAGCCGTGGTCAGCGCGCTGCCGCAGGTGTCCCTGGCGGCCGTGATCGGCCGGCCCGACCTGAAGTGGGGGGAGCGGCCGCTGCTGGTCGTGGAGATGCGCGATCCCGATGGCGTGAGCGACGCCGACCTGCTGGCTTCGCTGAAGGGCAAGGTGGCGAGCTGGTGGATTCCCGACGCGGTCGTCCGCCTGGAGAACATGCCGCTGGCCGCGACGGGCAAGATCGACAAGCTGGGCCTGCGTGCGGCCTATGCGACGACCGAGGCTCCCAAGCCTTGACGCTGGCCGCTCCCGCGTTGGAAGAGTTCCAGGTGTCGGACAGCTTGAAACCCCGGAGGCGTTCCAAGAAGGCGGAGCAGCGCGCCGAGTCGATGGAGCAGATCCTCGACGTCGCCGAGGAGCTGTTCTCCCGGCACGGGCTGTACGGCGTCACCCTCAAGGACGTCGCGACGCGGGTAGGCGTGCACCACACGCTGCTGAACTACTATTTCGAGGACAAGAAGAAGCTGTTCGACGCCGTCTTCGCCCGACGCGCAGCGGTGACCAGCGAGCTGCGGATGAAGGCGCTGGACGACTACGAGCGCGCCGTGGGTGGCAAGCCGACGGTGGAGGGGGCGCTGCACGCCTTCCTCGACACCGACCTCGACCTCTACATCCAGGGCGGCGAGGGCTGGAAGAACTACGGCGCCCTTGGGGCCCAGGCGGCCAACACCACCGAAGGCGCCGAACTGATGGACAAGCACTTCGACCCCGTCGTGCTGCGCCTCGTCGACCTCCTGAAGAAGGCCCTGCCGGACAGTCCGGAAGAGGACATCTTCTGGGGCTATCACTTCGTCACCGGCGCCCTGATGGTGACGCTGGGCCGGACGGGTCGCATCGACAAGCTGTCGGGCGGGATCTGCAAGTCGGACGACTTCCCCGCCATCAAGCAGCGCATGGCCCGGTTCATGGCCGCCGGCTTCCTCGAAGTCTGCCGCGGGCGCGCCGCCGGCTGACGCCCGCGTGCACGGTCAGGCCGGCAGTTTCCTCGCCCAGTCGCGAACGACGGTGACGAACCGCTCGGGCTGGGCCGCGTGCATGGCGTGGGCCGCGTCGGGCAGGGACACGTAGTCGAACGGCCGGCCCGCCGCCTTGATGATCTCGCCCGCGCGCCTGGCCTGGAAGTCGGTCAGCGCGCCGATGAGCTGGCCGGTCGCCTCGTTCACCTGCCGCCCGTGGTGGGTGAGCAGGATCGGGACCTTCACCGCCGCCAGCATCTGGTCGTGGCGGCAGCTGGCGCCGACCGTGCCCTCGTAGAAGGCGCGGCCCCACTCGGGGTCGTATTCCTTGATGTTCTGCGGCGGCTCAGCGGCCCCGCCCATCCCCAGCTTGGCGTAGTCGCCGATCTTCCATTGGTTGCCGAGGAAGGTGGCGAAACGCTCGAAGATCGGCCCGACGATGGTCTGGCGCACGTTGGGCGAATAGGCGGGCGTCAGCTCGGAGGCGAACAGCGGCGGGTCCTCCAGCACCGCACCGCGCAGCTGGCCGGGCAGGGCGTAGGCCGACAGCCAGCACGACAGCACGCCGCCCGAGGAGCAGCCGCTGGTGACCACGGGGCGCTTGATGACCGTCGCGATGAAACGGACGAGGTCGTTGCCCATGTTGTCCAGGGTGTAGCGGCCGGGGGTCCAGGTGCTGCGGCCCTGGCCGCGCATGTCGATGGCGTAGACCTGGAAGTCGGCCGACAGGAGCTTGATCGCCTCTTCATATCCCCACCAGGACTCGGTCTGGCCGGGGATCAGCAGCAGCGCGGGCTTCGAGGCCGGGCCGGCGACCACGTAGTTCAGGGTCACCTCGCCGAGGTCGACGGTCTTCTCCGGGAAGCCGTGCGGCACGAAGGCGGGTTTGTAGGCCGGGCCCGCGCCGCGCCCCGGGACGCCGGCGGCGAGAGGCGGGGCGGCGGCGGGCGGCGGCGGCGTCTGGGACGCGGCCGGCGCGGCGGCGGCCAGCACCGGGGCGGCCATGGCCCCGCGCATCACCGTGCGCCGCGTCGCCCGCGCATCGGCCGCGCCGCCGTCCGCCTCTGCCGTCGCCACGTCCCGAACGTCTTCCATCTGCATCCTCCCGACCGAGAGCTCCGCATGTCTCGGATGACCGTATGGTCACTTATTTAGCGCCATCAGCCGTGACCATCAACGGAGATTCGTAGCGAACCGAGCGCTGCGCGTAGCGTCGCGCTTGACCAAATGGTCGCAAAAAGCCTACGCAGGACGGCAACCGGAAACGCGACAGAGGAGGCGGTCGGATGCGGCGGTTCGTGATGGCGGCGGCAGGCGTGTCTGCGGGCCTCCTGGCGGCCGCCACGGCCTCGGCGGCGCCGGCCGCGGCCGGCCTGACGTGGACCACCCTGGGGACGAACTCTGGCCCGATCCCGCGGGCCGATCGGTCCGAGGCGGCGAACCTGGTGCGCTACGGCGACCAATTCATCCTGGCCGACGTCGGCGACGGGGCGCCGGAGCAGCTCGCCAAGGTGGGCGTGCGCCTGGGCCAGGTGAAGACGGTGGTGATCAGCCACCTGCACTTCGACCACACCGGCGGCCTCTTCGCCTTCCTCAGCCTGCGCTTCCAGAGCCGCCAGAACGGACCACTGACGATCTACGGGCCGCCCGGGACCCAGCACCTCGTGACCCAGCTGTTCGCGGCGATGCGGCCCGGCGAGAAGGCCTCGGAGACGATGGGCCCCGCGCGCTTCGGCCCGCCCGACTCCGGGGTGAAGGTGGTGGAGATCGGCGATGGCGCCACGTTCGCGGTCGGGGACTTGCAGGTCGCAGCGGTGGAAAACAGCCACTACCAGACCCTGGGCCCGCCTTCGTCCGAGCGGCCGGTCTCGGTGTCGTTCCGCTTCAGCGCGCCGGGGCGGACGATCGTCTACACGGGCGACACCGGGCCGAGCGACAAGGTCGCCCAGTTTTGCAAGGGCGCAGACCTCCTGGTGAGCGAGATCATGGATCCTGTGCTGGCCGGCGCGAAGATCATGAAGGCCTATGCCGACACCAAGCCGTCGCCTGCCGCGATCAAGGCCGTCGAGGACCACTTCGCCCGCGAACATCTCCACCCGAGCGAGGTGGGCAAGCTGGCGGCGGCCTGCGGCGCCAAGACCGTCGTGGCCACGCACAACGCGCTGGAACGCGACGAGCTGGACGGCGCGCGCAAGCAGATCGCCGCAGAGTTCAAGGGAAAGGTCGTCCTGGCGGAGGACCTGCAGACCTTCTGATCGCCGGCCCTAGGTGTCGTTGTCGGGCAGGGGGACGCGCGGCCGGCGCAGGATGTCCTCAGTCGCCTGGGCGGACACCTGCTGGGCCTCTTCATTCGGCAGGCCCAGGCCGCTCAGCACCAGCTGGCAGAGCTGCTGGGCCAGCGGGACGTTGGCCGCCGCGCCGGGGTCGCCCGCGAAGCGTGTCAGGCCCGCATGAGCCACGCCCTGGATCATCAACGCCCCCGCCTCGACGGTCGGGACCAGGAACCGGCCCGCCAGCAGGCCCAGCCGCACGTCGGCCACCGTGCCCTTGTTCAGCGCCACCATCGGCAGGGTCCAGCCGCTGCGGTCGTTGCGGACCAGGACGCCGCCCTGCTCGGGCTCGTCGGCCACGTAGCGGAGATAGACGCAGATCGCGCGCGCCACCCGGGCCGCGGCGTCGGTGACCTCGGCGTTGGCGTCGGTCACCTCGCGCTCGATGCGGCCGAAAATCCGCCGGACCACGGCCGCCAGCAACGCCTCCTTGTCGGGGAAGTGCTTGTAGAAGCTGCCCTTGGCGACGCCGCCTTCGCGGACGATGTCGTCGATGGCGATGGCGTCGACCGGATTTGTGGAAAACAGTGTCTGGCCGGCGCGCACCAGGGCGTCCCGCACGGGCTCGCCCCGCGCGCTCAGCCGCCCCCGTCGCTTCGTAACCGCCGCCATCCGACTCCGCCTCGCGAACAGGAGGTTCGTTCCACGTCGCGCGCCCGGTTGGCAAGCTGCGCCGGCGTCAGCCCTTCTGGCGCAACGCGAAGTCCTGGGCGACGGCGGCGCCGAGGCCAGGACGGGCCATCACCCGGCCCTGCAGCGCATCGAGGCGCGGCGTCGCGGGCAGTCGGCCCTGCAACGCCGGCGTGGCGCGCCAGGTGAGGAAGACCGAGGCGTAGAGGTCACAGGCGCTGAAGTCCCCAGCCAGGTATTCTCGGCCGTCCAGCCGTGCCTCGAGCAGCAGCAGCGCGTCACCGAGTCGTCCGATCGCCGCGGCGCGCACGGCCTCGACGTCCGCGCCGCCGGCATAGCGGTCGGGGAACATGGCGGGCGTGAAGGCGGCCTGCAGCGAGCTCGACAGGAAGCTGAGGACGGCCTGCGCCCGGGCGCGGGCGACAGGCTCGGCCGGCATCAGGCCGGCCGCCGGCGCGAGGTCGGAGATCAGCGGCAGGATCGCCGTGGACTCTGTGACGACCGCGCCATCGACGGAAAGGGCCGGCACCTTGCCGGCCGGATTGACGGCCAGATAGGCGGGCGCGCGCTGCTCGTCGCGCCAGGTGCGGACCAGTTCGACCTCGTGCGGCAGGCCGCTTTCGAGAAGCGCGAGCTTGCTGGCCAGCGAGCAGGCCAGGGGTGAGTGGTAGAGCGTGATCATCGATGCGCCTGAAGGCCGGGGTTACGGGTGAAGGCCGCCGCAGCAGCGGGCGGCGAAGGGGCCGAACAGGCGCTGTGCGTTGCCGCGCCGCACCTGCTCCCGCTCCTGCGGCGTGAAGGGCAGGGCGATGAACTGCGCCTCGGCGGCGTGCAGGCTTGGCTCGGGCGCGAACGGGAAGTCGGTGCCGTATAGGATCTGCGAGACCGGCGCGATCGCCCGCAAGGCCGCCACTTGATGCGGTGCGGTGGCGAGGGCCAGGTCGTAGTGCAGGCGGGCAAGGGCTTTCATCGTGTCGGGCGCAGGCTTGGCGCGCGGGCCCAGCACGGGCGGGATGGCGCCGATGCCGGCGATGCGGGTCGCCAGGAACGGCAGGGTCCCGCCGGCGTGCGGCAGGATGAACCGGATGTTCGGATGGCGTTCGAGAGCGCCTGAGAAGATCAGGCTGGCGACCGTACGCGTCGTGTCGAACGGGAATTCGATCATCGGGGCCGGAAGCTGGAGGCCGAATTCCTCGAAACAGGCTGGCGCTGTCGGGTGGACGAAGACCGTCGTCTCGCGCTCGTCCAGCGCCGCCAGCAGCGGCTCGAACTTCGGATCGCCGAGGTAGGCTCCGTCGGCGTGGGTGGGCAGGGCGACGCCGTCCAGCTTCAGGGTGTCGAGCGCGTGGGCGAGTTCGGTCAGGCCGGCCTCGACGTCCGGCAGCGGAAGGATCGCATAGGCGCCGAAGCGGTCGGGGTGGCGCTTGCAGAGGTCGGCGGCGTAGTCGTTCACCTGCCGGCACAGCGCCCTTGCCTCGTTGGGCGGGAGGAAGCTGACGTGCGGCGAGGAGACCGACAGCACGGCGCCGGCGACGCCGATCTCGTCCATGATCGCCAGCGCCCGCTCGGGCGACCAGTCGGGCACGGGCATGCCGCCATCCACGGTCTTGAGGCCCGCCTTCAGGAGAGCGTCTCGATAGACGGGCGGCAGGAAGTGGGCGTGGACGTCGAGGGTCCCGAGCGCGGACATGGCGTGGCTCCGAGTGGGGGCGGCGAGCAGCGCCGAGGCGCCGGCCAGCGCCGCGCGGCGGGTGGGCTCAGGCATCGGCGGGCGGGCGGATGATCTCCTCCGCGGCCTGGGCGGCGATCAGCTCGGCCTCGGCCAGCGGCACGCCCAGCCCGCGCAGGGTGAGCTGGCAGAGCTGCTGGGCGACCCAGATATTGGAGGTCGCGCCATGATGGCCCACGAAGCGGGTCAGCCCGGCGTGGCCCACGCCCAGGATGAAGAGCACGCCGGCTTCGGTGGTGGGCACGCTGAAGCGGCCTGCGGCGAGGCCTGCGGCGACGTCGTCGACCGTGCCCTGGTTCAGCGCCAGCGACGGCAGGGTCTGGCCGCTGCGGTCGTTGCGCACCAGCACGCCGCCCTGTTCGGGCTCCTCGGCCACGAAGCGCAGGTAGACGCAGATGGCGCGAGCGACCCGGCGGGCGGGATCCTCGACGCCGGCGTTGGCGGCGGTGACCTGGCGCTCGATCCGCTCGCGGATGCGTCCGACGACCACGGCCAGCAGCGACTCCTTGTCGGGGAAGTGCTTGTAGAAGCTGCCCTTGGCGACCTTGGCCTCGCCCACGATGTCGTCGATGGCGACCGCGTCGACGGGATGCTGGGCGAACAGCGCCTGACCCGCCTGGACCAGGGCTTCGCCGACCGGCGCGCCGCGTTGCTCGGTGCGGGTTTCACGCCCCTTCGTCGTCGCCATCGTCCGCGCTCCCGCCTGTTCGGAGCCGGGTTCGTTCCACGCGCGCGGTGGCCCTGGCAAGGTCATGCCTCCACCGGCGCGCCGAGCGCCTGGGCCCAGGCCGCCGTGAGCTCGCGCGCGCCTCCGGCGCCGAACACGTGGCGGTCTGGCCGCACGAGGACCGCTTCAGCGCCGTGTCCCGCAAGCCAGCCGTCGAGCAGGTCGCGGAAGGCCGCCAGCCGTGGATCGGACAGCGAAACAGGCGTCACGCGCGGGCCGTCCGGGACCGGCGTCTTGGCGCGTGAGATCAGCCAGGCGCCATCGCCCAGCACGTCGTCGAGCCGGACCGTCTGTCGCTCGGCGCGATGCGCGGGCTGCGGGAACATCTGTCCGGCCGCCGCCGCGCCCGCCAGCACGCCCGCGCCAGTCAGCGGCGGGGGCGCGGCAGGCGGGACGGGCGGGACGCCCGCGGCCTGCGCCGCCAGCATCCGCTCGTCGCGGGCCCGCGCTTCGGCCGGGTCCAGCGTGCAGACGACGCGGCCCATGCCGATCGCCAGCGCGATATAGGCCCGTACGTTCGGCTCGCGCTCCTCCTGATAGGTGTCGAGCAACGCCGGGCTCGCGCCACCCTGCAGCACTTCGGCCAGCTTCCACGCCACGTTGGCGGCGTCGCGGATGCCGGCGCACATGCCCTGGCCCGCGAAGGGGGGGGGTCTGGTGGGCGGCGTCGCCGGCGATCAGCACCCGGCCGTCGCGCCAGCGCTCGGCGACCAGGCCGTGGAAGCGGTAGACCGCTTTGCGCTCGATCTCGACGTCCACGTCCCAGGGGCCCAGCAGGCCCTGGATGAAGGCGTCGTCCAGCGCCTGCTCGGGCGTCTCGCCTGGCAGCAGCATGAATTCCCACCGGTGCCGGCCCGGGCCCATCAGGACGCAGGTGGTTGGCCGGGCGGGGTCGCAGATCTGCAGGTTGATGTCGGGCAGCCGGCAGCCGGGGCGGGGCAGGGCGTCGATCACCAGCCACGGCTCGTCGAACTGGAGGTCCGAGAGGCCGATCCCGAGCGCCTCGCGCACCGGGCTCCAGGCGCCATCGCAGCCGACCAGGTAGTCCGCTTCGACCACCAGATCGCCGTCCGGCCCGGAGAGCGTGGCTTCCACCGACGTCGCCGACGTCCGCAGCGCCTTGAACTCGACGCCCAGCCTGACCTCGGCCCGGGGTGAAGCGTCCAGTTTCGCGCGCAGCAGGCGCTCCAGGCCCGGCTGGTTGAACATGTAGCCCGACGCCCAGCCGCTCGGGGCCAGCCGGTCGCCGCCCATCGGCATGCGCAGCAGCACTTTGCCGGCGGCATTGCGGAACTCGTAGCCGGTGGCCGGACGCGCGTGCTCCAGCAGCGCCTCGGCGATTCCGAGCTGCTGGAAGACGCGCATGATCTCGTGGTCGAAGTGCGCCGCACGTGGCAGCGGATAAACCTCGGTGGACTTGTCGATCGCCAGCACGCTGACGCCGGCGTCGGCCAGCAGGCCGGCGAGCGTGGCGCCGACCGGGCCCAGCCCGACGATCAGGACCTGGCAGGAGGCGCGTTCCGTCACGAGGTCGGTTCCGGCGCGCAGGCGTTCTCGATGGCGCCCAGCTTCTCGATCTCGACGCGCACCACGTCGCCGGCCTTCAGGAAGACGCGCGGGTTCATCGCCGCGCCCACGCCGCCCGGCGTGCCGGTGAAGATCAGGTCGCCCGGCTCCAGGGTCATGGCCTGGGACAGGTGCTCGACCTGGGCCCACACGTCGAAGACCAGGTGGCGGGTGTTGGACGACTGCCGCACCTCGCCGTTCACCAGGCAGCGGATATCTAGGCCGTGCGGGTCGGGCAGTTCGTCGGCGGTGGTGATCCAGGGGCCGAACGGCGCGTGGCTGTCGAAGGACTTGCCCACCACCCATTGCGGCGTGCGGTGCTGCCACGCCCGCTCGGTGGCGTCGTTGCCGACGCAGTAGCCGAACAGCGCGCCGGGGGCGGCGTCGCGCGAGACGTGGCGGCCGCCCTTGCCCACGACGGCCACCAGCTCGGCCTCGTAGTCGACGGCCTGGGAGACCTTGGGGATCTGGATGACGCCGAAGGGGTCGTTCACCGAGGTGACGGCCTTGGAGAACCAGATCTGGTTCTCGGGCGTGCCCAGGCCGCTCTCGGCTATGTGGTCGGCGTAGTTCAGGCCGATCGCCATGATCTTGCCCGGCCGGCGCACCGGCGCCAGGAGCCGCACCTGATCCAACGGGAGGCTCGGGCTGCCGCTCAGTTGCCGGATCGGCGCCTCGAACTCGGCCCAACCGCCGATCAGCGCCTGCATGTCGCGCGGGAGCTGCGGCAGCGCGCGAGAGATGGAGACGATCCGGTCGCCCCAGACGAGACCGAGTTCCGGGGCGTCCCCAGCGGAAAAGGTGGCGAGTTTCATGGCGTGTTCCTGAGGCCGCAGCGTCAGCGGGCGTGGGGCGCGGCATGGCCCCATTGGACCGCCAGCAGGTCCTGGATGGAGGCGATGTTGGAGCCGTCGGCGGCGGTCAGCAGGTCGCCGTCGGTCCAGTGTTCGAGCGTGTTGCCCCAGGGATCGCGCCAATAATCGAACACCTGGCTGCCCAGCAGGTGGCGGCCGATGCCCCACTCTGCGCTCCAGCCGGCCTTGGCCAGGCGCTCGTGGCCCAGCAGCAGGTCGTCCATGTCGACAACCTCGAAGGCGGCGTGATGGAAGCCGACGCCCTGCGGGTTCATCATCAGGAACAGGGTGTGGTGGTCGGTCGGCGTATCACCGCGGTCGCAGCGCATGAAGGCGCCCATCGACATCTCCGGGCCGACGGCGATCTCGTCCGAGGTGATGAAGCCGAAGCGATCCTTGTACCAGCGCTCGGACGCCCGGAAGTCGGAGACGCCCAGCACGCAGTGGCCCAGCCGCACGACGTGGGCGCCTTCGCCGATCCGCTTCACCTTGCGCAGCCGGGCGTGGTCGCGGGCGCTGTTCCAGGCTTCGCGCGCAGGCAGCGGCAGCGGGTCTAGCGCGGCCTGGCCGGCGACCACCTCGACCTTGAAGCCGTCGGGGTCGGTGAGCGTGGCGACCACGCCGCCGCCGGGCCGGTCGAGCGCGCGGACCTCCGCGCCCTCGGCCGCGGCCAGCGCCTCGACATCGGCGACGGACGCGGCCCGCAGGCCCAGCGCCGCGAAGCCGGGCTCGCCCAGTTCGGTGATGTGGACATAGGGCGCGGAGCCAAGCCCGCGGGCGTAGAGGCGGTCGCCGGCCCGTTGGGCCACGAGCCCGAAGTCGGCGAGGAAGCCGGTCATCCGATCGAAATCCGGCGCGCGGAACGTGACGTGCGAGATGTCTTCGATCTTCAGCATGCTTCCACCCTGGAATGACTTATTGGTCACTCCAGTAGCGCCAAGCAAGCTGCCTGGCAACGGGGATCGAAGGCGGATCGCTTATGATGTCACGCCATGCGGCCGATCGCGCTGACGTGATTGTGACCAAAAAGTCGATATGCGGGCCGGGCGGATGACCCGGCCGCCCTCAGCCTTTCGCCGCGCCCCATAGCTCCCGCAACCGTGTGGCCGCCAGCTTCGGCCGCCGGTCGCGGGTGAAGACGCCTTTGTGGTTCAGCGAGCCCACCCGCATGATGCTCTGCGAAGTCTTGAAGTCGGCGAACGCCCAGGGGTGCGCGCCCACGATATAGGGATGCTTGCGCAGCGCCCGCCAGTAGGCCTCGATGAGTTGGGCCTGATAGTCCTCACTCCACATCTCGGCGGGCTGGGCGTGCATGCCGGCCACCGCATCGGCGCCGAATTCCGAGAAGATCACCGGCTTGTCGCCGTGGCGGGCGCGCAGCGCCTGGATCTCGCCCTCCAGGACGGTGATCGCGTCGTCCAGGCGGCCGGAGACCGCGTACCAGCCGTCGTACGAATTGGTGCAGATCACGTCGCTGGGCGCGATCCAGTCGGGCGGGCCGCCCTGGACGCTGACCACGGTGAACGGTCGCGACTTGTCCAGCGTGCGGGCGTGGGCGAACAGCTTCTGGAAGAACTGCGTGCCGGCCTCCACCGCGCCGGCCGGCGCGTCGTCCACGGTGTGGAAGGGCTTGGGGATCGGCTCGTTGGCCAGCGACCACATGATCACGCAGGGGTGGTTGCGATCGCGGCGGATCAGCTCGCTGGTGGCCTTGGCCAGCTGCTGGTAGCGCGTCTCGATGATCTCCGGCGTGTCGGAGAAGACCAGGCTCACGCCAGGCGTCTCGTCGATCACCAGGAAGCCGTATTCGTCGGCCAGCATCATCGCCTCTTCCGCGTACGGATAGTGCGAGGTGCGGAAGCTGTTCGCGCCGATCCACTTCAGCAGCTCGAAGTCGCGGACCAGCACCGGCAGGTCCAGGCCCTTGCCGTGCAACGGGAAGTCCTCGTGCTTGCCGAAGCCGGTGAGGAAGACGGGCTTGCCGTTCAGCCGGATCTCGCTGCCGCGCACCTCTACGGTCCGCACGCCCACCTTCATCGGGTAGTCGTCCAGCGCGCCGCCCGCGCCGAGGCGGATGTTCAGCTTGTAGAGGAACGGGTCTTCAGGCGACCAGGCGCGCACCGCCGGCACGCGCAGCTTCACCGTCCCCGCGCCGGCCCGGACGTTGGTCGTGACGGACACCGGCTTCGGACCGCCGGACAGCACCAGCGTCGCGGGGCCCGACCAACCGCCGCTGACCGCGAACGCCACCTCCACCTCACCCGAGGTTCCCGCGAAGCCGGTGAAGACCGTCACGTCGTGCACGTGCACGTCGGGCAGGGCGCTGAGCACGACCGGCCGGTGCAGGCCGCTGTAGGGGAAGAAGTCGTAGGCCGTCTGCGGCCAGTGCTGGGTGTGCAGTCGCGAGGTCTTGGGATCGGGGATCGCCGGCACGCGGTCGAGCCGCAGCCGGTTCTCGACGCTGACCACCAGCCGGTTGGCCTGGCCCTCGCGCGCCACGCCGGTGACATCGAAGGCGAAGGGCAGGTGGCCGCCCACGTGCTCGCCCAGGTACTCGCCGTTCAGCCAGACGCGGGCGTGATAGACGGCCGAGCCGAAGCGCAGCACCAGCCGGCGGCCGCGCCAGCCCGGATCGACCTGGAATTCGGTCTCGTACCAAGCGGTCCCGAAGTAGTCGCGGGCGTCGTCGAACAGGTCGTTCCAGCTGCACGGCACCGGGATATGGCGCGGCGCGGGCAGGCCCTTGGCGAACCAGCGTTCGCCTTCGCCCTGGTCCTTGGGGTCGAGCTGGAAGCGCCAGAGGCCCGAGAGGTCACGGGTCGATCGCGTGGGGCTCTCGTGCGGATAGAGCAGGCTGGCCTCGGCGCGCTTCGGGCCTGCCCGGGTCTGGGCGGCGGCCCCGCTGGCGGCGGCGGCCGCTGTCGCGGCCAGGCCGAACGCGCCTACCGCCTGGCGACGCGTGACGGCCGCGCCCTCCGAACCTTCGCCCATAGCTCTCTCCCTTATGGACGGCGGCTCGGGGTCAGCCGGCGCCGTACCTCTTTCGCTCCGCGGCGACGCGCGCGCGGGCCTGTTCCAGTTCGTGGACCTCGGTCGCCGCCAGCAGCGAGTTCAGCACCCGCGTCAGGTGATCGCGCATGGCCTGCCGCGCGCCGTCGGGCGAGCGACGGCGCAGGGCGTCCAGGATGGCGGCGTGTTCGTCGATGCTGGGCGTCACGCCGGCGGCGTGGGCCTTGGTGCTGAGCAGCTTGGTCTGGGGCGAGCGGGCGCGGGCGTCCCACAGCATCTCCACCGCCGTGACCATGGCGCTGTTCTGCGTGGCCCGGGCGATCAGCATGTGGAAGCGGCGGTCGGCGTCTTCGGACATCACGACGTCGCGCGCGTTCTCGGCCTGCATCTCGGCGACGAGGCTCTCCAGCTCGTCGAGTTCGGCCGCGGTGATCAGGGCGGCCGCCAGGGCGGCGCTCTCGCCCTCGATGGCGCGGCGGGCCTCCAGCAGCTCGAAGGGGCCCACGTCCATCTCACCGGCCTGGCCGTCGCGCGGCGCACGCGCGGTGACGTAGACGCCCGAGCCCAGCCTGACCTCGACCAGCCCGTCCAGTTCGAGGGCGATGATCGCCTCGCGGATGGTCGGCCGCGACACGGCATAGGCCTGCGCGAGGTCGCGCTCCGAGGGAAGGCGGCGGCCCACGCCGTAGTCGCCGGCCGCGATCTTGCCCGCGAGGTCTTCCGCGACCCGCTCGTAAAGGCGCCCGGATTCGATCTTGGCCATCATCGCCCTCATGCATATCTGGTCAGGCCAATTGCGACAAGCCGGTCGCGGGCCCCCTCCACATTACCGCGAATCGATGGGCTCTCGCACGGGCGCGCGCAGCAATCATTCCTAGGAAAACTCGCCCGAAACGGCCCGTTTCCAGGGAGGGGACCGGCGTCGCAATCGTTCTGTTATACCAGTCATTGCAGTTGGCCTTACCAATATGGTAGGACCGATTTCCAACGGGCGGCCATAACGCCCAGGGACAAGAGGGGGAAGCCATGCGGCGCCTGTTTTCCAGCACATCGCTGTCGACCTATCTGCTCGCCGGCCTGATGGCCGCGGCCGCCGGAGGCGTCGCGCACGCCGCCGACTCGATCGCGGTCGAAGAGATCATCGTCACCGCACAGAAGCGGGCCGAGAACGTCCAGGACGTGCCCCAGGCCGTCCAGGTCGTCTCCTCCGCCCAGCTCGCCGCCAGCGGCGTGCGCGAATTCACCGACCTAGCCAAGCTGGCCCCGTCCCTGGTGGTGCGCCCGGCCGAGCAGCCGGTGAATTCCTCGGTGTCGATCCGCGGCGTCGGCACCTTCGCCTTCTCGATCGGGGTCGAGCCCAGCGTGGCGATCCAGGTGGACGACGTGCCCGTCGCCTTCCAGGCGCGCGCCTTCACCGACCTCTCCGACATCGAGCACATCGAAGTGCTGCGCGGCCCCCAGAGCACGCTCTACGGCAAGTCGGCCTCGGCCGGCCTGATCAACATCGCCACGCGGGCGCCGACGGCCACGTTCAGCGGCACGCTGAACGCGCTCGCGACCACCGATGACGAATATCAGATCGGCGGGGCGCTCTCGGGCCCGATCACCGAGAACCTGCTGTTCCGCCTCGCGGCCAACTACGACGACTTCGCCGGCAACGCCCGCAACGTCTTCAACGGCGACAAGGCCAGCGGGCGCGAGTTCGTCTCGCTGCACGGCAAGCTGGTGTGGACGCCCACCGACCGGCTGACGATCAGCGGCGGCTGGAACTATGTGGACGGCGAGACCACGGTCGGTCGGCCGTTCATCCGCTTGGCCCCGAACGCCAACCTGCGCGGCAACGCGCTCTATCCGCCGTCGGTGTTCCAGGCGGGTATCACCGTCGGCCCGTCGAACACGAAGTTCGCCAACAACTTCGCCGCCCGCACCGACTACGAGGACAACAGCCAGTCGTTGAAGATCGAATACGACCTGGGCCCGGCGACCCTGGTCTCGGTGACCGGCAACGACAACTACAACGTCACCGACCTGCTGGACGTGGACGAGACGGCGGTGGCCGGCCTCGACAACCGCAGCATGGGCGACTTCAAGTCGGGCCAGTTCACCCAGGAAGTCCGGGTGGTCTCCAACGGCGAGGGCGCGCTGCGCTACACGGCCGGCGTCTACTACGCCGATATCGACTTCGTGCGGAACTTCGGCCGCGGCCCGGTCTTCTCGCAGGCCCGCTGGTACGCCACCTCGGCCTCGAAGCAGTACGCCGCCTTCGGCCAATTGGACTGGGAGTTTTCGCCCGGCACGACGCTGACGGGCGGCCTGCGCCGTCAGCATGAGAAAATCGACTACAGCTTCCTCGACATCCTGAACGGCGGCGCCTTCTTCGAGGGCGGGGCCAAGGACAACTTCTGGACCTGGCGCGCGGCCCTGAACCACAAGTTCAACGAGGACGTGATGGGCTACGTCTCGTACGCCACGGGCCACAAGGGCCAGACGTACGACCTGACCACCGGCTTCAACCGCAACCGCCAGCTGGCCGGCCCGGTGCGGCCCGAGACGTCGCGGGGCTTCGAGGCCGGCGTGCGCAGCACTCTGCTCGACGGCCGCGTGACCCTGAACGTCACGGCCTTCCGCACCAAGTACAAGGACTTCCAGGCCCAGGGTATCGAGACCCTGCCGGATGGCACGGTGAACTTCCGGCTCGCCAACGTGGGCCGGCTGCGCACCCAGGGCATCGAGGTCGACTCGGCGTTCCGGGTGAGCGAGGACCTGCGCATCTCGGCCTCGGCGGCCTACCTCGACTCCAAGATCACCGACTTCCCGTTGGCCCAATGCTATCCGCTGCAGACGGTGGCCCAGGGCTGCGTGACGACGCCGGCGCCGGCCCACCAGGACCTGTCGGGCCACCGCCCGGCCCAGGCGCCGAAATTCAAGATGTCGGCCGACGCCGCCTACTCCCATCCGATCGAGGGCACGCCGTGGGAAGCCGTCGGCACCGCGTCGTACGCCTATCAGAGCAAGATGAACTACGCGCTGAGCGGCGACCCGCAGACGATCCAGAAGGCCTACGGGATCCTGAACCTGACGGCCGGCATCCGCGACCCAGAGCGCCACTACGAGATCGTGGCCTTCGTGAACAACGTCTTCGACAAGCACTACTATTCGAACATCTTCAACCAGGCGACGACCTACAGCAGCCAGACGGCCGTCCAGGTGATCCTGCCCCGCGACTTCAAGAGGTTCGCGGGGATCCGCGGGTCCTATTCTTTCTAGGACCGACGCGTAGGTCGCCGGGCGGGAACCTTCCCCCACCGCCCGCCCGGCGATAGCCATTTCCCCAGCCTTCGGCCGTCTCCTTCCGGGAGGCGGCCATTGTTTTTCAGGCGAGGCTTCTGATCAGGGCTGCAGGTCGATGCGGCGCCAGCCGCCGTCCAGGCGCTCGCCCAGGATGCGGCCCGCCTTGGCCGCGACGGTCCGCCGGTCGCTGGGCCGCAGCAGGACGGCGAGGGGGCCTTGCGGCGCCCGCTGGCCCGTGGCGCGGGCCTCGATCGTGAGCGTGTCGGGCGAGGGCTCGACGTCCAGCTCCCAGCGGCCGTGCTCGCCCGCGCGCCAGCCCTCGGTCTCGCCGTCGTCCTCGTAGCAGGACGCGGTGAAGCGGCCTTCGATAGGCGCGAACAGCGCGAACGCGCGTTCGTCGGCGCGGCGGTCGAAGGCCTGGTCGGCGATGTTCAGCGGAATGGCCGAGCCCTCGCGGACCAGCAGCGGCGGCTGGCCCCAGGGCGCGGGCCGCATTACGCGCCGGCCGCCCTCGAACCGTACGCCGCTCCAGAAGTCGACCCAGGTCGGGCCGGCCGGCAGGCGAACCTCGCGCTCGGTCTGGCCCGGCTCGACGACCGAGGCGACGAGGAGCGACGGCCCCAGCAGCAGGTCGTCGTTGTCGGCATAGGCCTCCGGGTCGTCCGGGAAGTCGTGGAACACCGGCCGGATGATCGGCTCGTAGGCGTCGTGGTGGCGCCGGGTGAGGTCGTAGAGGTAGGGCAACAGCTGGTAGCGCAGGCGGATCAGGCCGCGCACCACCGGCGTCGCCTCGGGATACATCCAGGGCTCGTTGGCCGAGGCGTCGTCGTTCCAGGAATGGATGCTGAAGCGCGGCATGAACACGCCCGCCTCGACCCAGCGCACGAACAGCTCGGGATCAGGCTTCGGCCCCGCGAACCCACCGATGTCGTGGCCGCTGTTCGACACGCCGCTCAGCGCCAGCCCCAGGCCCATGCGGATGTTCCAGCGCAGGCTCTCCCAGGCCGTGGCGTTGTCGCCGGACCAGGTCTGGACGTAGCGCTGCATGCCCGCCGCGCCGGCGCGCGACACCAGGAACGGCCGTCGCTTCGGGTCGTGCGCCGCCTGCGCCTTCCGCGACGCGCGCAGCATCAGCAGGGTCTGCAGCGGCTTGGTCCCGGCCGCGGGCGCCGGCGCGCCGAAGTGGTTGGCCAACGCGTCCGGATCGGTGATCTCGAACTCGTTGTTGTCGTTCCAGGTGGAGTCGATGCCCATCTCGAGCAGGTCGGTGGTGACGTGCTCGCGCCACCAGGCCGCCGCCACGGGGTTGGTGAAGTCGACGTAGGCGCCGACGCCGTCCCAGAACTGCGCCCAGGCCGGCTCGCCGTCGGCGTCGCAGACCAGCAGCCCCTGCTGGCGCGCCGCGGCGAACAGCGGGTGGTCGTCCAGCAGGCAGGGCTTGATGTTGGCCACCAGGCGGACGCCGGCGGCATGGTAGCTGGCCGTGAACGCCGCGGGGTCGGGGAACTTGTCGTAGTTCCAGTTGAAGACGTAGCGGCGCGGGCCGATCGAGGTGTAGCCGCTCGACAGGTGGAAGCTGTCGCAGAGGATGTCGTGGCGGCGGCAGTTGTCGATGAAGCCGGCCATCTGCGCCTGGGCGTCCGGCGCGTCGGTGTAGCTCATGGTCGAGCCGGAGTAGCCCAGCGCCCACTTCGGCAGGAACGCCGGCCGGCCGGTCAGCCAGGTGAAGCGTCGGGTGACGTCGGCCACCCGAGGTCCCGCGATGACGTAGTAGTCGAGGTCGCCCCTCTCGGCCCGGAAGCTCCGGAAGACGCCGTGGTAGTTGCTGCGCTCGGCGCCTAGGTCGAACGCGCAGTCGGCGTAGCTGTCGTAGAACAGGCCGAACGCCAGCCCGCTGGCCGGCTGCTGGGTGATGTAGAACGGGATGTGCTTGTAGAGCGGATCGGAGCGGCGCGCGTCGTAGCCCATGGCGTCGACGTTGCGCATCTCGAAGCGCCGGTTCACGCGGTCCAACTCGCCCGAGCGCTCACCCAGGCCGAAGTAGCGCTCGTCGGGATCGCGGACCAAGTAGTGGGCCACGCCGTCGCCCCACCAGCCGAAATTGTAGGCCTGGGTCGGCCGGTCGCGGGCGATCACCCGCCAGCCGTCGCCGTCCGCCATCTCCCACTTGCAGATCAGCCCCTTCAGCCGCACGGTCAGCCGCAGGCGCTCGGTGGCCAGCACCAGCCGCTCGTCGCCGGCCTCCAGCGTGTAGGGCGGGTGCGAGAAGCCGCCGGCGTCCAGGCGGTCGCGGCCCTCGTCGGGCACGTCCTCGGCGCCGGGCGCGATGGCCCAGGTGCGCGGGTTCGAGAGCCCGCCCGGCGGCCGGTGCAGCACGCGGACAACGTCGGGTTCGAGGACGAGGATCTCGACGGTGTGGCCGGTGTCGGCGGTCAAGGTGACCCGCGGTCCCTGCTGGCCGGAGAGGGCGAAGACGGGCGGACGGGCGATGGACGGTTTCATGCGGTAGCCAGCCTCAAGTCGACGCGCCGGGGCCGCAGCAGCACCCAGATCGCCACGGCCGCCAGGAGGTCGAACACCCCCAGCAGGCTGAACAGGGGCGCGAAGCCGACGGTGTCGGCCAGGGCGCCGACCAGCAGCGAGAACAGCAGGCCGCCCGTCCATCCGAACATGCCGACGAAGCCGTTGGCGCGGGCCACGCTCTCGCGCGGGAAGACGTCGGTGGTGAGCGTGTTCAGCAGCACCGACAGCATCTGGTGCGCGAAGCCGCCGACGCAGAACAGGGCGATGGCGGCGTAGGGGCCGGCGACCAGGCCGACGCTGGCCGGCGCGATCATCATCAGCGCGGCGAAGGTGAAGCCCACAGCCCGCGAGGTGACCAACGGAAGCTTCCCCCACTTCATCAGCGCTGGGGAAAGATATCCGCCCAGGATGCCGCCCGCGTCCGAGGCCAGGAACGGGAGCCAGGCGAAGAGAGCGATGGAGGCCAGGTCCATGCCGCGCTCACGCGCTAGGTAGAGCGGGATCCAGAAACTGAAGGTCTGCCAGGCCGGCTCGATCAGGAAGCGCGGGATCGCCAGGCCCCAGAAGGTCCGCTGGTGGATCAGTGAACGGAAGGTCTCCTTGGGGCCCGTCGAGGCCTCCACCACGTCAGGCGCCAGCGCCCGCTGTTCGGCGTCCAGCAGCCGGTGGCGGCTGGGCGGGTTGTAGAACCAGAACCAGACCGCCGCCCAGATCAGGCCCAGCGCGCCGGTGACCACGAAGGCCCAGCGCCAGCCGTAGGTCAGCGACAGGAAGATCACGATCGGCGGCGCGATGGCGGCGCCCAGCGAGGTGCCGGCGTTAAAGAAGCCTACGGCGACCGAGCGGTCGCGGGCCGGGAACCACTCGCTGACCGCCTTGATGCCGGCGGGGATGGCGGCGGACTCGCTGATGCCCAGCAGGCCGCGGAAGAAGGCCAGCGACATCCAGCCGCCCGCCAGGCCGTGAGCCATGTTGGCCAGGGACCAGGCGACCGCGAACACCGCGAAGGCGACCTTCAGGCCCAGACTGTCGATGATCGCCCCGCAGACCGGTTGCATGGCGGTGTAGGTGATCTGGAACGCGGCGACGACGTACGAGTACTGCTGGGTGGTGAAGCCCAGGTCCTTGGTCAGCTGCGGGGCCAGGACGCCCAGCGAATTGCGGGCCAGGTAGTTCAGGACCGTGCCCATGCAGACGAGGGCGACGATCCACCAGCGCAGGCGCTTCAGCGTCGCCATGGCCTGGCGGTCACCAGTTCCACATGGTGCCGTCTTCCAGACGGGCGATGGGCAGCTGCTTCGGGTCGTAGGGGTATTTCGCGGCCAGCTTCTCGTCGATGTCGACCCCATGGCCCGGCGCGTCGCCCGGATACAGCAGCCCGTCGGCGAAGGTGTAGGCGTGCGGGAAGACCGCGTCGGTCTCGGGCGTGTGGCGCATGTATTCTTGGATGCCGAAGTTCGGCACCCAGCTGTCGAAGTGCAGCGCCGCGCCCATGGTCACGGGCGACAGGTCGGTGGCGCCGTGGCTGCCCGTGCGCACCTGCCAGACGGCGGCGAAGTCGGCGATGCGGCGCAGGTGGGTGACGCCGCCAGCGCCCACGATGGTGGTGCGCAGGTAGTCGACCAGCTGCTCCTGGATCAGGTCCTTGCAGTCCCAGATGGTGTTGAAGATCTCGCCCACGGCCAGCGGCGTGACGGTGTGCTGGCGGATCAGGCGGAACGCCTCCTGGTTCTCGGCGGGCGTGGCGTCCTCCAGCCAGAACAGGCGGTAGGGCTCCAGCGACTTGCCCAGGCGGGCGGCCTCGATGGGCGTCAGCCGGTGGTGGACGTCGTGCAGCAGTTCGACGCCATAGCCCACGCGGTCGCGGACGGCTTCGAACAGCTTCGGCGTGTGCTCCAGGTACTTGGGCGTCGACCAGACCGTCTCGGTGGGCAGGGTCGCGTCGGCCGGCTCGTAGAACATCTGGCCACGACCGACGCCGTAGGCCTTGTCGATGCCGGGGATGCCACTCTGGGCGCGGATGGCCTTGTAGCCCAGGCCCACGTAGCGCTCGACCTCGTCGCAGGTCTCGGCGATGTCGGCGCCGTTGGCGTGGCCGTAGACCAGAACGCCCTCGCGGCTCTTCCCGCCAAGCAGGTCGTAGAGCGGCATGCCGGCCGCCTTGGCCTTGATGTCCCACAGCGCCACGTCGACGGCGGCGATGGCGCGCATGGTGACCGGCCCGCGCCGCCAGTAGGCGCCCCGGTACAGGAGCTGCCAGGTATCCTCGATCCGGCTGGCGTCACGGCCGATCAGCAGCGGGACGACGTGCTCCTCGAGATAGGCGACCACGGACTTCTCGCGCCCGTTCAGCGTGGCGTCGCCCACGCCGTAGAGACCCTGGTCGGTGACGATCTTGAGGGTGACGAAGTTCCTGCCGGGGCAGGTGACGATGACCTTGGCGTCGACGATACGCATTGGGCGCGCGATCTCTCCCGTATGACGCCGGCTTGGCGGCGCAGCGTCGCAAACTCCCGGCCGGCGTCTCTAGGCGTATCAGAAGCGGCCGCCCCGCGCCGATCCAGCCTCTTCTCGCTAAGGGAAGAAAATTGGTTTGTCCAGACTGGACTGACCAATTTTGCCCACCTTCTGCGCACCAAGACCCCTGTGCCCGCCATCGCTGATAGCAGACGCAGGAAATCTCGGGTCGCGACGTCCGGGCTGGGCTCCTACCTGATCAGCAAATCTCTATGGGGCCTGCCACATGACTTCGTTGTTCGACCCGATCCGCATCGGGGACCTCACCCTCAAGAACCGCATCGTAATGGCGCCGCTGACGCGCGCGCGATCGGGCGTCGAGCGGACGCCCGGGCCCCTGGTGGCCGAATACTACGCCCAACGCGCCTCGGCGGGCCTGATCCTCAGCGAGGCCACTTCGGTCACGCCGCTGGGCGTCGGCTATGAGCACACGCCCGGCATCTGGTCGGACGAGCAGGTCGAGGGCTGGAAGCTGGTCACCAAGGCCGTGCACGACGCCGGCGGCGTGATCTTCCTGCAGCTCTGGCACGTCGGTCGGATCTCCGATCCCAGCCTGCTGGACGGCCAGGCGCCGGTCTCGGCCAGCGCCATCGCCGCCAAGGGCGACGTCAGCCTGCTGCGGCCCAAGCGGCCTTATCCCACCCCCCGCGCGCTCACCGTCGAGGAGATCGCCGAGGTGGTCGAGGCCTATCGCAAGGGCGCCGAGAACGCCAAGAAGGCGGGCTTCGACGGGGTCGAGCTGCACGGCGCCAACGGCTACCTGCTCGACCAGTTCCTGCAGGACAGCACGAACCTGCGGACCGACGAATACGGCGGCCCGATCGCGAACCGCGCCCGGCTGATGCTGGAAGCGGTCGACGCGGCGATCTCCGTCTGGGGTCCCGATCGTGTGGGCCTGCACATCGCGCCGCGCGGCGATAGCCACGACATGGGCGACAGCGACCCGCTGGCCACCTTCGGCTATGTGGCGCGCGCCATGCGCGAACGGGGCGTCGCCTTCATCTTCGCCCGCGAGCGGGTGGGTGCGGACAGCATCGGGCCACAGCTCAAGGCGGCGTTCGGCGGCGTCTACATCGCCAACGAGGGCCTGGACCTGGACGGCGCCCAGGCGCTGCTCGAGGCGGGCGAGGCCGACGCGGTGTCGTTCGGCAAGCTGTTCATCTCCAACCCGGACCTGCCGGCCCGCCTTCAGCGCGGCGCCGAGCTCAATCCGTGGAAGCTGGAGACGTTCTACTCGCCAGGCGCCCAGGGCTACGTGGACTATCCGGCGCTGGCGCTCAGCGAGGCCTGACGCGCGTCAGGCCGCGGGCGGCGCGCCGGTGGCGAATTCGCAGGCGCGCCTCAGGGCGCTGGGCGAGATCGGCTTGTCGACCACGGCGGGCTTGGGCTCGTCCTTCAGGACGTCGGGATTGCCCGTGACGTAGACCACTGGGATCCGGCCCAGGGCGGCGATGATGAGCTTCACCGCCTCCACGCCCGTGCCGGCCAGGATTCGGTAGTCGGCGGTGATCAGGTCGGGCCGGTGCTCGCGGGCGCTCGACAGCGCGCCGTCCGGCGTGTCGGCGACGGTGAAGCTGCGATAGCCGAGCTCGCCCAGCAGCATCTCGAGTTCGATAGCGATGATGGGCTCGTCTTCGATGATCAGCACGTGACCGCTGAAATCGCTCACTCGGCTCACCCAGCAATTGCACCCTGCACCCCAGGGTAGGTGCGAATGCCCGCGCGCCGCAAGGCGCTGGTTCCTTTGGAACGCCCGATTGTGTCGTCTGGTCGACTGACACTTTTGTGACGAGCGCCGCGGGAACAGGGCGGCGGTGGGATCGCGCCTTCGGATTCGGTGGTCGAGCCTAGCGGCGTAGCGCGCTGAGCCCGGTCCGCAGACGGGTCAGGCCCTCGTCGATGGCGGTCGCGTCGGCGCCGAAGCCGATACGGATATGGCCCGGGGCGCCGAAATATTCGCCCGGCGCCACCAGCACGTCGAAATCGGTCAGCAGCGTCTCGGCCAGGGTCCGGGTGTCGTCCACGCCGACCACGCGGGGGAAGTACATGCACCCGAAGTCCGGCAGCGCGCCCTCCAGCAGGTTCTCGGCCACCAGGAGCTTCACGTGACGCTCGACGGTCGGCCGGCTGGCGGCCAGCAGGCCCTGCCAGTGCGCCTCGAACGGGGCGGGGTCCTCCAGCACGTGGGCGGCCACGGCGTGGGACAGCTTGGAGACGCCCATGTCGCCGTCCGGCGCGGCCTCGCGCAGGCGCGCCACCAGCTGGGAGTCGGCGGCCAGCCACCCGAACTTCAGCGCGAAGAGGCCGAACACCTTGGTCAGGCTGGAGACGGTGATGATGTTGGGCGCCAGCGACCCCGCCGGCGGCGCGCCTGCCGCCTGGGCGAAGTCGGCGTAGACCTCGTCGACGATCAGCACGACGCCGGCCTTGGCCAGCAGCCGCGCCGCGGCCTTGATGTCGTCGGGCGTCAGCCGCACGCCGCTGGGGTTGTGCAGGTTCGTGATGAGCACCGCGCGGGTCGCGGGCTTCAACCGAGCCTCCAGCTCGGCGAGGTCGAGGCGAAAATCCGGGGCCGGGCGGACGAAAGCCTCGACTTCCGCGCCGGCGTCGCGCGCCACGCGCGACAGCACGTCGAAACCGGGGTTCTCGACCAACACATGCTCGCCTGGCCGCACCAGGGCCTTGAGCGCCAGGGCGAGGGCGCCCGTCGCGCCGGTGGTCGTCAGGATCTGCTCGGGCCGCAGGCCGTAGCGGCGGGCCAGGGCGTCGATGGCGTAGCGGTTGCCGTCGGCGAAGACGCTGACGTAGCGCGACGACACCGTCCCGGCGAACGCTTCACGCACCACCTCGGCCAGCGCCTCGGTGGGCTCGGCGATCGTGCTGTCCCACAGCATGGAGATGTCCAGCCCCGCCTCGCGGACGCGCACGGCCGCGCGGCCCCAGTCGGCATAGGAGCCTGCGTCGAACAGGTCCTTGGCCGCGATCAGGGGCTGCGTGCGACCCGCGCGGTTCGGTTGGACTGGATTCAAACTTGGCCCCTGAACGCCCCGCTGCACTGACGGCGGCGGTAGTCTCCCTAGCTTAGGCGCCGGTGGCGGACTTTCTTTGCAATTTGGCCCCGCTCGCGAGGAAATCCCGAGGGGCCTATGCGTCACCTCCATCGGCGACGCATAACTCATGCGTGCCGCGTCACGCGGCCGCAGAGAACGAAAAGATAAACCGCCGGTCGGTGGCTAGGCTGGTGAAAGGTCAGGGGAATTCAGCAATGCCGCAACCGACGCGCCGCGGACTCGCCGCCCTCAGCCTCGCGACGCTGGTGCTGGCGGCCGGCCCGGCCGCCGCCCAGGGGCAGGTCCAGGCGCGCACGCCGCGCGTTGCGGTGACGACGCACGAGGGCGTCTTCAACGGCCAGAAGCTGAAGTACACGGCGACCGTCGCCGAGACCTTCCTGAACGACGCCGCCGGCCAGCCGGTCGCCGCCGCCACGACGATCGCCTACGTCCGCGATGGCGTGAAGGACCGGACGAAGCGGCCGGTGATGTTCCTGTTCAACGGTGGGCCGGGCGCCTCGTCCTCGCCGCTGCACATGAGCGCGCTTGGGCCCTACAAGCGCACGAAGACCGCGCCGGACGACCGCAGCGGCGGCGGCTGGGAGCCGAATATGGTGAGCCCGTTGGACGCCGTGGACCTGGTGTTCATCGACCCGGTCGGCACCGGTTTCTCGCGGCCGTTCGAGGGAAACGACGGCAAGGCGTTCTACTCGAACTCGGCCGACGCCCAGGCGGTGAAGACGGTGATCCAGGCGTGGCTGAAGGCCAACCGCCGCGAGGCCTCGCCCCGCTTCCTGGCCGGCGAGAGCTACGGCACCACGCGGGCCGCCAGCATCGTGAAGATCTCCCAGGACCTGCCGTTCGACGGCGTGCTGCTGATCGCGCTGGCCGGGGACGTTCCGGGTCGCGAGATGCCCTATGTCGTGGCCCTGCCGACCATGGCGGCGGGCGCCTGGTATCACCAGAAGATCGACCGCGCCGGCCGCACCGTGGACCAGGTGTTCGGCGAGGCCCTGCAGTTCGCCCGCACGGAATACGTCACGGCGCTGATCCAGGGCGGCAGCCTGCCACCGGCCGAGAAGCGCCGCATCGCCGAGAAGATGTCGGCTCTGGTCGGCCTGTCCGCCGACCTGATCGAAGAAAAGGACCTGCGCCTGTCCAAGAACGACTGGATGTTCAACATCCTGAAGGACAGGACGCTGCGCACCGGCCTGCTGGACGTGACCATCACCGCGCCGCTGGAGCCCGGGCAGGACGGCGCCATCGACGACCCGGCCCTGGGCGTCGTGCCCAAGCGCGCGGCGGGCGCGCCGGCGGGGCCGCCGCCCAGCCCGGCGGCCATCGGCGCGGTGCCGAGCCCGATGGTCGGTCGCTATCTCAACGAGGTGCTGAAGTACCCGGCCACCGAACCGTACTACGGGGTGAACTTCAAGGTGAACGCGGCCTGGACGCACGCGCGGGGCAGCAATCCTTACGAGGCCCTGGGCCAGGCGATGCGCGAGAACCCGAAGATGCGGCTCTTCTGGGCGGCGGGCTACTACGACCTGACGACGCCGGCCTATGCCGGGCGCTACGTCCTGGACCAGGCTGGCGTGCCGGGCGGGCAACTCACCGCCGCCTATTTCGCCGGTCCGCACGGGGTCTACGACCACCCGGAAAACCTGGCGGCCTTCGCGGCGGCGGTGCGGGACTTCGTGGCTGCGCCCTGAGGCGCGGCTTCGCCACCAAACGCGCGTTGTCGTCGGTTTGAGCGCAGCCCAAAACCGGGACCCCGATCTGTTGAGACCGTGGGAAGGTGAAGCGGCGACGCATCGCGCAACCTCCTGCCGCGACACATCGAGGTCCCGGTCTTCGCGCATCCGCGCGAAACCGGGATGACAATCGTGGAGGCGGGACGTCTTCGGGGCGCTTGCGGCCCGATCACCTTCGCGGCGGGCCGGTCGATCGTCGGGATGTGGCGCCGGGCAGGCCGGCGGGCCGGTGAGGCTGAGGCAGGGTGGGCGTGGCAGTCCCGCCGGAGAGGCGGGCGCGGAGCGGGGCGGCGACGGGCGCCGCCGCGGCGGGCTGGGCGCCGACCCGGTCGAGGAGTTCGCGCAAGGTGGGGAGTTCGGCGGCCTGCGGCAGCAGCGCCTGGGCGTCGTCGGCGACGCGCCCGAGCGTGCGCAGGAGAAGCGGGAAGCTGGCCCGCTCCGCCTCGCGATCGCGGTCGCGCTCGTCGTAACGTTCGGGGCGTTCCGGCGCATCGGCGCGCTCCGCGTCGAGGGCTTCGGTGTCCGGACGCTCGGTCTCGATCCGCTCAGGCGCCTGCGCCTCCCGCTTGAGGCGCAGGGCCAGGGCGATGGAGAGGCGCACGGAGGCGAAGCTGCGGTGGAAGGCGTCGAAAAGGGTGAGCTTGCGGTCGAGGTCGCTCTCGGCCTGGGCCGCCTGAGCGAAGGCCATGCCCAGCGCATGCGCGGCGTCGCGCATTTCGTCGAGCTGGGCGGTCTCGGCTTGCATGTGAACAAAAGTAGAACATAAGGCGCGTGGTGTCAAGCCTCGGCGCGCGTGATGGGCTAGCGAAGCGTCGTGTTCGGGCTGTGGGCCAATGGCCCTACTCGACCCGTAGCGGACGTTAGTCACGTCCCCAAACCTCGTCATCCCACGGCCGTCCGAAGGGCGGACCGGGGGACCCAAGCTGAGGTCGCAACAGCTTGAAAGGCCGCTTGGGTCCCCCGGTTCAGCCTGCGGCTGACCGTGGGATGATGAAGGGGAGGGGGAAGTTCGGCGGAAGGAGTCCGCCAACCATCCTGTCGGGACATCGGCGGCGCCCGCGATGCGGCGAGGCGCAATGTCCACCTTCCGGTCGCGACGCTGAGGCGGCTCGCGACCCGCCGCCAACGCCGGCTTTAGGGTGCTGAGCCGATGACCGCTAGCGACCCTTAGGCGAGGTTGAAGAGGTCTGCTCTCGTGCAATCGCGGTCGCTATGCGGATTAAGAGAATGGCCGCGTTCCACCTGGCGCGCCTTGCCATACCTATTAGTGAGAGGCATTATGCCTATATCTGCTAGGTATAGGGTGGGCCAGTGAGATCGACGAACTCCGCGTTTATGAACGGCGTCCCTGAGCTCCTGATCCTCCGCATGCTGCGGAGCCGCGAGATGTACGGCTATGAGATCGTGCAGGCGATCCGCGGAGAAACCGGCGACGTCGTGAATCTGGCCGAAGGCGTGGTCTATCCCCTGCTGCACTCTCTTGAGCGTAAGGGCGCGCTCACCTCTCGGCGCGCCGCCGTGAACGGACGCAGCCGCGTCTACTATTCGCTATCGGAGCGTGGCGCGTCGCGGCTGACGGAGCTCGCGACCGTCTGGTCTGAGCTAACGCAGGCCGTGCAACATGTGCTCAGAGGTCCCGAACATGCCCGCCGCCCTTGAGGACGTCCGCGAGCGCCTGTTACGCGCGGGCGTGGATCGGCGCTTCGCCCGCCGCTACATCGAGGAACTGGAGGACCACCTCGACGAACTCATCGCCGAGGAGGAGGCCTCGGGCTCGCCGCGGGCCGAGGCGGGCCAGCGGGCGCTGGCGCGGCTAGGCGCCGCCGACCTGCTGGTCGACGCTATGGCTGCGCGGCGTGACTTCCGGGCCTGGAGCGCTCGCGAGCCCGCAACCGCCTTTCTGGTCGCGCCCACGGTTCTGCTCGGCGCCTGCACAGCGCTTTCGGCGGTCCTGATCGTGGCGTTCTGCATGATCTTGCGGCCTGAGCCCGCGGGCCCGTCGGATCTGCCCGGCTGGGCGGCGGCACTGGTGGCCGGCGTGGCAGCTCTATCCAACGCAATGCTCCCCCTCCTCCTCGGCTGGGCGCTGGCGTCGAGCGCGACTCGGCAGCGCTCGCCGCCGCTGTGGTCGGCGCTCGGCTTTCTGACCCTCGCGGCGGTGGGAGCTGCGCTGCAAATCGAAGTGACCGTGCCTCGTGCCGGAATCGCCGGCGAGATCGGGCTTCGATCCCTCTTCGAGCTTCCACTTCTCGCGCCCGATGGCCTTGCCACGCGCTTCACCCTACTCCTCATGGCCATGGCGACGCCCTACGTCCTGGCGTCTCGCAGCCGACGCCAAAGTTCGGCGAACCCCATTGACCGATCGGGAGGCGCCGCGTGATCGCGCGCATACTACTCGTCGGGTTGGCGAGCCTGCTTCTCAACGCGTGCGCGGGCGCGCTCGACATTTGCCCCGATGGCCTGCCGGCCGGCCCGCCTGGAACGCCTGTGCATCGCTAATCGGAGCGGAAAGCCAGGGATGCCCGTCATGAAGTCCAGCATGCTTATTGGGGCGCTCCTGCCCACCTTGTTGGCTGGCCACGCCATGGCAGGCCCCCCGCCCGCGTCTCCGGCGGCGGTTGTGGCCGAGATGAAAGCGGCGTGCGGTGGCGCGGCGTGGGATCGCGTACGCGCCTGGCATGAGACGAGCGTTGTCGAGGCCGCGGGTCGCCCGCCGGTGTCGGTCGAGACATGGCACGACATGAAGACGCTGAAGACCGGGGTCATCAATCGGGTGGATGGTAAGATCGTCCGCCGTGGGGGGTTCGACGGGGCCTCCTACTGGAGCGTCGGCGCCGACGGACGGGTGGAAGTTGGGCGCGACCCCCAGCGTTTGCGGCGCCACCGCCGCGACGCGTATCTCAGCAGCTTCGCTTGGTTCTTCCCCGAACGGTTCCCAGCCAAGATCGATCTTGACGGTCAACGGAGGTGGGAGGGCCAGGTGGTGGACGTGCTCCGCATCACACCAGAGAATGCTGATAGCTTCGAGATCTGGGTAGACCGGGAAAACCGCCACGTCCGGCGGATTATGGCCGAGAACGAGTACGCCGACCTCTCCGAATATCGCACGTTCGGCGACGTGTGCTCCGCTACGGTGGGTCGGCAAGGGGATGGCGATCCCGCCTACGAGATCGTCCTGCGGGTCCAAACCGTCGAGGTCACCGCTCCCGCCCCCACCTCAGCCTTTAGCCCACCAGAGGCCCAGGCGGGCCGATAGCCCTAGGGCGGATTCGGCGAAATTGCGCTCACCATCTGTTGCACGCATCTGGGAGGTCCGCGTGTGCCCCCGACGGTCCTACGTCCAGTTTTGGGCGACCAGCCGGTAGCCGCTCCCCACCCTTCGCGGACGTTCGCTGTGCGCCGTCGATGATCCTCCTCCGGAGAGAGGAAGGCTTCGATCTCATGGCAGGCAGACTCGACGCCACGAGATCAAGCTCAGACGATCCGCTGCGGACCGCCCCGACGCGCCGGATGAATGACTTGGGGGGAGTGGCAAGGCGGTGCGCTCGCCTTCCTCTCTCCCGTTGCTCGTCATGGCCGGGCTTGTCCCGGCCATGACGAGCACGAGGGCGGGGTAGAAGCGAAACCCTACTTCGTCGCGTCGCGGATCAGCGTCCGGACGTCGTCGGCGAAGGCGCCGGCGGTGTCGCCCAGGTAGAGCATGTGGCCCGAGGCGTAGCGGCGGAGCATGACCCGATCCATCGGCATCTTCGCCTGCTCGACCGAGTATTCCGCGGGCGCCGTGTGGGTCGTCAGGTCGTAGTAGCCCGAGGCCACCATCACCCGCAGCTTCTCGTTCCGCCGCATGGCGACCGCCAGGTCGGTGGCGAAGCTCTGGCCCTCGGGCACGCCCTTGCGGTCCCAGTTCCACGACGGCAGCAGGTCCTTCCAGACGATGGCGCCGTAGGGCCGGTCCATCTCCACCTTGAGGTCGTCGGCGATCATCTGGTGGAAGGCGGCCACGAAGCCCGGAACGTAGCGCCCCATGGCCGGATCGTCGCCGACGGGGTCATTGCCGCTGTTCGCGAGCGGCAGGGTGTAGCGGCTGTCGTAGGCGCCCACCTGCAGCCCCTTGTCGGCCAGCACCATGCGGCCGAAGGCGGCGTCGGGGACCGCGAGGGTCTTCTCGAACGCGGCGGGCGGCAGGCCGGTGTAGCCCGACAGCCGGTCGGTTATGGCCGCGCGCTCGGCCGCGCCCAGCGTGCCGGCCTTGGCCTTCTTCAGCGCCTCCAGGTAGTCGCCCTTGGCGAAGGCGGCGACCTCCTGGTGGAAGTCCTCCAGGCCGCGGCCCTTGCGGTCGATCTTCTGGTGATACCAGGCCGTGTCGGCCATGGCGGGCAGGCTGAGCGCCGTGCGCATCTCGGCCGCGCCGCCTTCGCCCGAGGCGTTGCGGGCGCCGAGCGTCGTGCCCAGCAGGACGACGCCATTCAGGGTGATCCCGCGCATCACGCCCATGTAGAGCGGCCCGCCCATCAGGGCGCGCGGCAGCACAGCGGCGCGGACCGAGCCGTAGCTCTCGCCCATCACGAACTTCGGCGAATTCCAGCGCCTGTGTTCGCTGAGCCAGAGCTCGATGAACTGGCTGACCGTGTCGGCGTCCTCGTCGACGCCCCAGAAGTCGGCGGTGGTCCCCTTGCCGACCGGCTTCGACCAGCCCGTGCCCACCGGGTCGATGAACACCAGGTCGGCCACGTCGATCAGGCTGTAGGGATTGTCGGCGACGCCGAAGGGCGGGGTGTTGGAGGGGTTCACCTCCTGGTTCAGCACGACGCGGCGCGGACCCACGACGCCCATGTGCAGCCAAAGCGACGACGAGCCCGGCCCGCCGTTGAAGACGAACAGCACCGGCCGCTTGGGATCGCCGCCTGCTTCTTTTGGGGGCCCGTCCTTGAGATAGCTGAACGAGAAGATCGAGCCGATCGGTTCGGCGGCGCGGTTGTAGAGGTAGGTCTCGCCGGCGATGGCCGTGTAGGCGACCTTCTGGCCCTTCACGGTGATCGTGTGCCGGGTCACGAACCGCTTCGGCGTGGGCAGGGGCTCGACCGGCCCCGGCGCGGTCGGGCGCGACATCGGGATCGAGAACGGGCCGGCGTTGGCCGCGGCGGGCGGCGCGGCCGGCGGCGGGGGGGCCGGCGGCGTCTGGGCCAGGGCGGACGTGGCGACCAGCGAGGTGGCGGTCAGGAGCGCGGCCAGCCTCACGCGGGCGGCGCCTTGGGCAGGACGGCCAGCAGCTTGTCGACGTCGTTCATGTCGTTGAACACCGAAAGGGACACACGAAAGCGGTTGGCGCTGACGGTCAGCCGCAGGTCGTTCTTGGCGAGCAGGTCGCCCAGCTTGGCCCGCGCGTCCTTGAGCGCGAAGGCCACCAGCGGCGTGCGGCTGTCGAGCGGCGTCATGGGCTGGTAGCCGCGGCCGCGCAGCTCCTTCTGGATCGCGTCAGCCATGGGCTGACGCCAAGCCTGGATGTTGGCCACGCCCAGCTGCTGGATCAGGCCCAGGCTGTAGTCGAGCTGGACGGCCCCGGTCCACGAGGTGGTGCCCATGGCGAACTTGCCGTCGGCGCCGCGGGCATAGCCGTAGTCGGCCACCGCCTCGCCCGGCGCGTCGTACGGGAAGATGTGGGTCACGAACCGGCCGCCCACCTGGTGGTAGCCCCACCACGGCCGGACCAGCTTCTCCTGCAGCTCCTTGCGCACATAGAGGAAGCCCAGGCCGAAGTCGCCCATCAGCCACTTGTAGGAAGAGCAGGCCGCGAAATCGACGCCGGCCGCCCGCAGGTCCAGCGGCGTCGAGCCCGCCCCGTGGACGATGTCGGCATAGACGTAGGCGCCATGGGCGTGGGCCAGGTCGCAGACCGCCTTCAGGTCGTGCTCGAAGCCGTTGGTGGTGGAGACGTGGCTGATCGAGAGCAGCTTCGTCTTGTCGTTCACCGCCGCCGCCATGGCCCCCATGTCGATGCGGCCCTCGGTGGTCATCGGCAGGGTGACCACGTCGACGCCGGCCTTGCCGAGCTCGCCGTAGGTGTAGAACGAGCCGAAGAAGTGCAGGGCGTCGGTGACGATCCGCCCGCCCGTCTGCGGATAGCCCAGCGCCTGCAGCACGAGGTTCTCGCCCATGGTCGTCGACTGGATGAACGTCAGCTCGTCCGGCGCCGCGCCGACCAGGGCTCCGAAGCGCTCCAGGACCGCCTTCTCCTTGGCGTCCATGGAGTAGCCGGCCCAGAGGCCGTCGCGGGTCTTGTAGCGGAGATACTCCTCCAGGGCCGCCTTCGCTCCGAGCGGCATCGGATGGGTCGAGCCGGCGTCCAGGTAGACGTAGGGCATCTTGGCGAACGCCGCTCTCGCCGGGAGAGACGGGGCAGGCAGGGCGGCCGATGTCGCGCCCGTCGGAGCCGGGGCCGCCTGGGCCAGGCCGGGGGAGACCGCCGCGGCGGCCATCAGGGCTCTACGGGTGAACTTCATCGGACGTCCTGCCTCCCGCGAAGGCTAGCGCTCGGCCGCCGAATTATCCTTTCGTACTTGCCGGGCGCGGCGCCGTCGCTTGGATGATTTATTCGTCTGCTTAGCGGAACTTCCTGGCGGTCAGCGGCACGGCCATCGTGCTCTTCTGCGCGGACAGCGTGACGATGGAGCGGACGTCCACCACGCCTGGCAGCTTCAGCAGCACCGAGAAGATGAAGTCCTGATACCAGGTCACGTCGGGGGCCAGGATCTTCATCATGGCATCCATCTCGCCGAAGACCGTCCAGCATTCCAGGATCTCGGGGATGCTGTTGATCGCCTTGTAGAAATTGGCCCGCTCCTCCTCGGTGAGCGTGGTCATCTTCACCTGGGCGAAGATCTGCATCTTGAAGCCGACCAACTCGTGGTCGACCACGGCGACGACGGCCTTGATGTAGCCTTCCTCGCGCAGGCGTTGGATGCGCCGCCAGCAGGGCGATTGCGACAGGCCCACCCGCTCGGCGAGCTCGCCGGTGGAGAGCGAGGCGTCGCGCTGCATCAGTTCCAGGATCTTGATATCGATGGCGTCGAGGGCTGTCGGCATAACTTCGTCTTTGAAACGGGCCATGGACGCATAGCGGATGCAGCAAGCGTCGCTGTCAAGGAACGGTCACGTCGCGGAAGAGGATTTGACCGACCTGCCTGCGGCTGCATTGCCCATTCGCCGTCAGGTGGCCGGGTGCATTATCAATCTGTGTCGAACCCGCAAAGGTTCGAAGAACGAAAAGAAAAACCGGAGCGCCGAACCTACCGTCTGTCAGTGGCAAGGAGTTCGGTCGGGGACACGCGGAAAGCGCGGCGCCGGCCCAGGCTTCAGACCCTGGGGGATCTTGAGATGAATACCATCCGCTCGCGCATGCTGGCCTCGACCATCGTCGGAGGCCTCGTCCTCGCAGCCGCCGTCCCGGCCTTTGCACAGACCGCGGCGGAGGGCGCCAGCGAGATCGGCGAAGTCGTCGTCACCGGCTCGCGCATCAAGCGCGCCGAGACCACCACCGAAGCGCCGGTCTCGGTCCTGACCGCCCAGGCGATCGAGGACCGCGGCTTCATCCAGGCCGGCCAGGCGCTGAACGAACTCACCGCCAACATGCCTCAGTTCGCCCAGGCCGCGGGCAGCGGCTCGGCGGCGGGCAACGGCCAGCAGTTCCCCAACCTGTTCGGTCTCGGCGCCGGCCGCACCCTGACGCTGGTCAACGGTCGCCGCTTCGTGACGACCTCGGCGGGCTCGGGCGCCGGGTCCGGCGCGGGCGAGCGGGTGGTCGACACCAACATCATTCCCACGGGCCTGATCTCCCGCGTCGACATTTCCCAGGCCGGCGGCGGCGCCGTCTACGGCTCGGACGCCATCGCCGGCGTCGTGAACTACATCCTGCGCGAAGACTTCACCGGGCTGGAACTGGACGCCCAGTACGGTATCTCCTCGCGCGACGATTACCCGACCCAGAGCCTGCGGGCGACGGCGGGGCGCAACTTCCTGGACGACCGCGCGAACATCGCCGTGAACGTCGAATGGTCGAAGACCCGTCCGCTCTACGACTACGACCGTCCGCGCTCGAACCTGGGCCGCGTCACGATCTCGAACCCGGCGAACCGCGGCAACGCGGACGGCGTTCCGGCGGTCACCGAGAACCTCAACACCCGCTTCGTCAGCTTCAACGCCAACGGCGTGCTGTTCAGTCCCGGCCCGCCCTTCGCCAGCTCGATCTTCAAGGTGGGCGGCGTGCCGCAGCAGTTCGACGCCACCGGCACGTCGCTGATCCCCTACAGCATCGGCAACCTGCTGAACCCGACGGTGCCGCCCTTCACCAGCGGTGGCGACGGCAACCCGTACCAGGAGCTGGCCGCCCTCGTGACGGGCACCGAGCGCTGGAGCGGCACGGTCCTCGGACACTACGACATCACCGACCGCATCAAGCTGTCGGGCGAGCTGCTCTACGCCCGCGTCGAGACGCGCGACCCTTACGGCAACCAGGCCAGCAACACCGTGCTGAACAGCGCCGCCAGCGGTTCCGGCGCGATCTCGGTCTCGCGCACCAATCCGTACCTGTCGCCCGCAGTCACCGCGATCCTCGGCCCGGCCGGCGCGCCGCTGACCCTGTCCAAGTGGTGGAGCGACCTGCTGCCCACCCGCGAGCAGAACTATCAGACGGACACGGTCCGCGGCCTGCTCTCGCTGGACGGCGACTTCGACGTCGGCGAGCGCAACTTCTACTGGAGCCTGTCGTACAGCCACGCCGAGACGGATGGTAAGATCCGCGGCTACGGCGTCGTCACCCAGCGCTTCAACAACGCGGTCAACGCCGTCCGCAACAGCGCGGGCCAGATCGTCTGCGCCATCAACGCCGACGCCTCGACCGCCAACGACGACCCGGCGTGCGCCCCGATCAATCCGTTCGGCGTGGGCAATGTGAGCCAGGAGGCCCGCCTCTACGCCACGACCCAGATCGGCCAGGACTACCTCAACACCCAGGACGACCTGCTCGCGACCTTCGGCGGCGACCTGTTCGCCCTGCCCGCCGGCAAGCTGAAGTTCAGCGCCTCGTACGAACACCGCGAGGAGAAGGCCAAGTTCGTGCCGATCTCGTCGCTGCAGCGGGGCATCGTCGGCTCTCAGGTTCCGACCCTGGCGACCGGCGGCTCGTACAAGACCAACGAGTTCGCCGGCGAACTGCTGGTCCCGGTGCTGGGCGGCGACGTCTCGCTGCCCTTCGCCCGCACCGTCGAGCTGAACGGCGCCTACCGCTACGTCGACAACTCGATCGCCGGCAAGGAAGACGTCTGGGGCGTGGGCGGGCGCTGGGAGGTGGTCGAGGGCTTCACGCTCCGCGCCTCGCGCAGCCGCAACTTCCGCGCTCCGAACCTGGACCAGCTGTTCGCCCCGCAGCGCACGGCGCTGGGCTCGATCGCCCAGGACCCGTGCGACGCCGACCGTATCGCCGGCGGCCCGAACCCGTCGGTCCGCCTCGCGAACTGCCAGGCGCTGTTCCGCGCCAATCCGGGCTACGGCAACCTCGCCACGTTCCAGGACCTGTCCGAGAACTTCAGCAACGCCAACATCACCAGCGGCGGCAACCCGAACCTCGCGAACGAGATCTCCAAGACCTGGACCTACGGCTTCGTGCTCCAGCCGAAGTTCATCCCGGGCCTGAGCATCGTCGCCGACCGGATCGAGGTGGACCTGAAGGACGGCCTCTCGTCGTTCACGCCGCAGAGCTTCCTGGCCACCTGCTACGACTCTGTGGACCAGCCCGCCGACATCTGCGGCACCTTCACCCGTGACGCCACGGGCCAGATCGTGACGGCGCTGTCGACCACGTTCAACGCCGGCCGGATCACCTTCCGCGGCGAGGTGTACAACATCAACTACACCTTCCCGATCGGCCGCTACTTCGACGACCGCGACCTGGGCGAGCTGGAGCTGAACGTCGAGGCCACGCGGATCGAGAAGTTCGAGCGCTCGGTGACCGGCGTCGACCTGACCCGCATCGACAACACCTCGTCGACCCCGGACTTCGGCCCGTCGCCCGACCTGCGCGTCCGCTTCGACGCCCGCTGGCGCCGGGGGCCGCTGCGGCTGAACTACTCGATCAACTACCTGTCGCCGGTGAAGTTCACCTACACCTCGACCATCGAGGACGTGCCGACCCCGCACGTGAAGGAAAACCTGCGCCAGAACGCCTCGGCGGCCTACGAGATCGGCAACTACACGATCCGCGCCGGCGTCACGAACATCACGGATGAAGAGCCCTCGTTCCCCACCCGGAACTACGGCGACATCCTGGGCCGCCAGTACTACGTCGGCCTCAAGGCCCGCTTCTAGTTCAGCGCGAGCCAGAGTATCGGGTCGCGTGAGCGCGGCGGCGGACCTCACACCGCCGCCGCGTTCTGATTTTCCGGGGAGCCTGCCGATGCGTGTGATCGATCGCGACGAGGTCCGCGAGAAGCTGACCTACGAGGTCTGCATCCCGCTGGTGCGGCAGGCCATGATCGCCTTCTCGAAGGGCGAGACCCGCCAGCACCTGCGCTCCATCCTGCCGCTGAGCGAGGGCCGGGTGTTCGGGATCATGCCGGGCGCGCTGGGGACGCAGGAATACTTCGGCGCAAAGCTGATCAGCGTCTTCCACGGCAACTTCGCCAAGGGGATCCAGTCGCACCAGGGCGTGGTGGTCCTGTTCGACGGCGAGACCGGCGCGCCGGTCTGCATCGCCCATGCCGGCGAGATCACCGCCATCCGCACCGCCGCCGCCAGCGCGGTCGCCACTGACGCCCTGGCGCGTCCGGAGTCGGCGCGCATGGCGATCCTGGGCTACGGCGAACAGGCCGGCACGCACGCCCGCGCCATCAGCCGCGTGCGCAAGCTGGAGGCCATCACGGTCTGGGGTCGCGACGAGGCCCGCGCCAAGGCGTTCGCCAAGTCGGTCGAAGCCGAGCTGGGCGTGCCGACCTTCGCCGCGCCCACGGTGCGCCAGGCGGTCACGGGCGTCGACATCGTCACGGCCGTCTCGGGCGCCCGCGAACCGATCCTGGAGGGCGCCTGGCTGGCGCCCGGAACCCACGTGAACCTGGTGGGCTCCAGCGGCCCCGGGCCGACCGAGGCCGACCACGACCTGGTCGTCCGCTCGCGCTTCATCGCCGACAGCCGCGAGGGCGTGCTGGTCCAGGGCGCGGAGTTCCTCTACGCCAAGGCCGCGGGCCTGATCGACGACAGCCACGTGGTGGGCGAGATCGGCCAGGTGCTGGCCGGCGACCTCGAGGGCCGCCAGTCGGCCGACCAGATCACCGTCTACAAGTCCCTGGGCCACGTGGTGCAGGACCTCGCGGCGGCGAAGGCGCTGTACGAGGCGGGATGAGCCTAGCCCTCATATCGGCTCGTCATGGCCGGGCTCGACCCGGCCATCCATTCCAGTGTGCCGGCCATGTTTGGCGCTCGTCCGGCGAGGCCGGTTGGATGGCCGGGTCGAGCCCGGCCATGACGAGCAGAATGGATGGATTACGGCAGCCCGCCCGAAACCAGCTTGCGGATGTCGTCGCTGAACTTCAGGCGGGTGGGCTGGTCGCGGTACATCATGTGGCCGCCCGGATAGCACTTGAAGCTCATGGCCGACTTCAGCGGCGCGGGCAGGTTCCGCGCCGTCTCGTCCGCGCCCGCGCAGTTGGCCAGGGAGTCGTAGAGGCCCGAGGCGACCAGCACGCGCAGCTTGGGATTCAGGGCCACGGCTTCGGCTGTCGCCGGCAGCGGCGGGCCCAGGTTGGGCGGGCCGGCCCCCGTGCGCACGGCCTCGGCGATGGCGGCCTGGCGTTCCTCCGGCGTGACCTTGGCTGTGGCGTAGTCCCAGCGGCCGCCGACGCCCTGCACGGGCTTGCCGTCCGGCAGGTAGCCGTCGTCCTGCGCCTCCAGGCCGACGTAGGGCAGGTCGGTGCGGTAGCCGAGCTCGCCGCGGAAGTAGGCCAGGATCGCGTCGCGCGACGAGGCCCTCGGCTCCTCGGTGATGCGCATGTCGAAGGTGTTCAGTGTCTTGCCGGGGACCAGCAGGGTGCGGAACTGGCGCGGCGTCAGGGCCAGGGTCTTGCGGTCGATCTTGTCGGCCGGCACGCCGGTGAAGCGCGAAAGGCCGCCGGCAATCTGGTCCCGCTCGGCGTCGGTCAGTTGATCACGCCGGGCCAGCGCCGGCGCGTAGGTCTCGCGCGCCCATTTGTCGGCCGCCGCCTCGACCGCTGCCGAGGTCGCGCCGACGTCGGGCGCGAGCTTGCCCAGCGCAAAGGCGGTCGCCGCGAAGCCGACGATCTTCAGCGGCCCGACCGGCCCGTCCTCGCCCAGTCGCGAGAGGCCCGTGCCGCCGGAAACGAGGGCCAGCCCCGCCACTGGGACCCCGCGCTTCAGCAGCGCGTAGCCGACGTTGGCGGCGCGGCCGGCGCCCCAGCTCTCGCCGATCAGGTAGAGCGGATGGGCCTCGGTCCCGTGCTGCAGCCGCCATGCGCGGACGAATTCGGTCACCGAGGCCACGTCGCCCAGCGTGCCGTAGAAGCCGTCGGCGTATTCGGCCCTGGTCGGCCGCGAGAAGCCCGTGCCGATGGGGTCGACGAACACCAGGTCGGCGTCGGTCAGCCAGGTCTCCTGGTTGTCCACGAGCCCCCCGGCCTCGCCGCGCTTCGGGCCCGCCACCTCGAAATGCAGGGTGGCGGAGTTGGCGCCCGGGCCGCCGTTCCAGACGAAGGCGATCGGTCGTGGCTTCGGCGAGGCGACGCGATAGGCGATGTAGCCCATCCACCCGCGCGGCTCGCCGGTCTCGGCGTCGCGGATGGCGATGCGGCCGACCTCGGCGGTGTAGGCGAGGGGCTTTCCACCTACCGTCATGCGATGCTGGGTGATCGCCGGGGCTTCGGCCTCGGGCAGCGCCAGGGCGGGAGCCGCGGCGGCCAGCGCCAGGGCCGCGAGCCCGGCGGCGAGAGCGGTCCGCATCGGCCCTATGCCTCCAGCTTCTGCGGGCCGGGCTTGCCGCCCGTGACCCAGGCGCGGATGTCCTCGCAGAACGCCCTGTGCGAGGGGATGTGGGTGTAGGCCATGTGGCCGCCCCAGTAGAGCCGCTGGAAGATCCGCTCGCGCGGCCAGTCGCTCTTGGTGACCATGTAGCGCGCAGGACCGGCCGTGGTGGTCAGGTCGAAGACGCCGGAGCCGATCATCAGCCGGAACTTCGGGTTGGCCTTGAACGCGGCGTCAATCCGCGCCGGGTAGTCGAAGTCCAAGAAGGGACCACCCGGGCCCAGGGTGCCGCCCCAGGTCCAGGCGTTCGATCCCGGCGCGATCGAGCGGTAGTCGCTCATCGGCCAGGTGACCCCGAGGTTCTGCGACAGGTGCTGCTGCACCATCGGCTCGATGGCGCCGCGGGCCTTGCCGAACGGATCGGCGGCGCGCTGGCCCGGCTGGGGCAGGGGGCCGACGTAGCGGGCGTCGTAGATGCCCATCATCTGGCCGTCGGGCTTCAGCAGCTCGGTGGCGAAGGCGATCTTGGTGATCGTCAGGTCATTGGCCAGGTAGTAGGCGGCGCTGATCCCGGTCATCGCCTGCAACTTCTCGGCCAGCGCCTTCCGCTTCGCGGCCGGCAGGTCGTAGCCCTGCAGCAGCGCCTGCAGGTACTCGCCCATGCCGAAGGCGTAGGACTCCTCGACCACCTGGGCGATCGACTTGCCTTTCCAGTAGGGCGCCTTGCCGTGGTAGGCGGCGATGGCGGTGAGCGCCGGCAGGTTGGTGGCGTACGAGACCGCGTTCTTGGCGCGCTGGCTGGTCTCGATCATGTTCACCGCCTGGCCGAACAGGAACACCCCATCCAGCGGCATGACCTTGGCGAGCTGTCCGGCCATGAAGGCCGCACGCTGGGTGCCGTAGCTCTCGCCCAGCACGTACTTCGGCGAAGTCTCGCGGCCGTTGGCCTTGATCCAGGCGACCACGAAGTCCGAGACCGACTGGCTGTCGCCCTCGATGGAATAGAAGTAGTCGCGCTTGCCGGCCGGCTGGATGCGGCTGAAGCCGGTCTCGGCCGGGTCGATGAAGACGATGTCGGCCACGTCCAGCACGGTCAGGGTGTTGTCGACCATGGCCGCCGGCGCGCCGGGCGCCTTGGGGTCCTGCTCCACCACGATCCGCTTCGGGCCGAGGGCCACCATGTGCAGGGTGGAGGACGAGCTGGAGGGGCCGCCGTTGAAGGCGAACAGCACCGGCCGCGTCTTCGGATCGGCGCCGGCCTTCACGTACGAGGTGCAGACGAAGCGGATGGTGGGCTGGCCGTCGGCGCCGATCAGCACCGTCTCGCCGACCGTGGCGACGTAGTCGACCTTCTGGCCGTTGAAGACGCCGGAGTGCTTGCTGACGAACGGGCCGCCCGCCGGGCCCTCGGCCGCCTGCGCGGCGCCCGCCGCCAGGGTCAGAAGCCCGCCCGCGCCCAGCAGCGCGCGCTTGGTGATCTCGGTCATCGGACGCCCCCAGAACTGGCCAGGCGGAAACGCTAGCGCGCCGTCATCGGATTTTCTTTTCGTTCTGCTATCGCCCTCGAAAACGCGCGGCATAGCCTATGTCGGCGCGGGCTCAGGCCTGCATTGAACTTGTCGCGCTCCGGAAGCGCGGCCCCCAGTTCGAATAGAAAATCCCGACCCCAAAGGTACGATGATGCCATCGTCGAGGGGTTCCGTTCATGCCGTTCAAGACCGCCGCCGCCGTGGGCGCGCTCCTGGCCCTCAGCCTGTCCGCGTCGGCCTCCGCCGAGACCTTCCGCTACACCGCCATCGCCAACGGCGAGAAGGTCGGCCACCTCATCGCCGACGTACAGGGCAAGACGACCAAGGTCGACTACGCCATCTCGAACAACGGCCGCGGCCCCAAGGCGCGCGAGACCATCGACGCGGACGCCGTCGGCTTCCCGGTGAGCTGGAACATCGAGGGCGAATCCCTGTTCGGCAGCCCGGTGCACGAGCACTACACGTGGAAGGCCGGCCAGGCCGAGTGGGTGAGCCAGGCCGACAAGGGCCAGATCCCGGCGGCCAAGCCACTGCTCTACATCGGCAACGACGTCAGCCCCTGGATGCTCGGCGTCTACGTGAAGGCCCTGCTGAAGGCGCCGAACCGCACGCTGCCGGTGGCCCCGTCGGGCAGCCTGCGCCTGACCGAGGTGCGCAAGATCACCCTGGGCGAGGGCAAGAAGGCCGTCCCGCTGACGGTCTACGAGCTGGCCGGCATCGACCTCGATCCCGATTATGTGCTGGTCGACGCCAAGGGCGACCTCTTCGCGTCGGGCGGCCTGATCCGCGACGGCTACGAGGACCAGGTTCCGGTCCTGCAGAAGATGAACCGCGAGATCAGCCAGGCCCGCGCGGAGGCGGCGCAGAAGAAGCTGGCGCATCGGTTCTCCGGCCCCGTCCGCATCCGTAACGTCCGCGTCTTCGACCCCGTGTCGATGAAGGTGGGCGAGCCGTCGACCGTGGTGATCTACGGGGACCGCATCGCCGGCGTCTGGGCGAACGAGAGCGGCCCCGCGCCGGCCGGCGAGACGGTGATCGACGGGCAGGGCGGGACGCTGGTCCCCGGCCTGCACGACATGCACTCGCACACCAGCCTGTCGTCCAACCTGTTCAACCTGGCTGCTGGCGTCACCGCCACCCGCGACCAGGGCAACGACAACGAACAGCTGCTGGCGATGATGGAGGGGCTGCAGGCGGGTCGCCTGGCCGGTCCGCGCATCGTCCGCAATGGCTTCCTCGAGGGCCGCAGCCCGTACTCGGCCCGCAACGGCTTCATCGCCGACAGCCTGGAAGACGCGCTGAAGGACGTCCACTGGTACGCCGACCACGGCTACTGGCAGATCAAGATCTACAACAGCTTCAACCCCGACTGGGTGGCCCCCGTCGCGGCCGAGGCCCACAAGCTGGGCATGGGCGTCACCGGCCACGTGCCGGCCTTCTCATCGCCCGACCGGGTGATCGGCGACGGCTACAACGACATCGCGCACATCAACCAGCTCATGCTGGGCTGGATCCTCGACCCCAAGGAGGACACCCGCACGCCGCTGCGCCTCACGGGGATGGCGCGAGGCAAGGACCTCGACCTCAACTCGGCCCGCGTCCAGAAGACCGTGGCCCTGATGAAGGAAAAGCACATCGCGCTGGACACCACCGCGATGATCCTGGAGCGGCTGATGCTGTCGCGCTCGGGCGAGGTGCAGGCCGGCGACGCGCCCTACCTCAGCCACGTGCCGATCGGCTACCAGCGCTACCGCAAGCGCAGCTTCGTGACGATCAAGACGCCCCAGGACGACGCCGACTACCAGCGCGGGTTCAAGAAGGTGCTCGAGGTCCTGAAGATGCTGGACGACAACGGCGTCCAGCTGCTGCCGGGCACCGACGACGGCACGGGCTTCTCCAATCTGCGCGAGATGGAGGTCTACGTGGCCGCCGGCATCCCGCCGGGCAAGGCGCTCTACCTCTCGACCCTGGGCGCCGAGCGCTACTTCAAGCGCGACAGCCAGCTGGGCACGATCGAGCGCGGCAAGCTGGCCGACTTCATCCTGGTGGACGGCGATCCCGTCGGCGACATCACGGCCCTCCGGAAGAACCGCATGACCATGGTGGGCGGCGTCGCCTACTACCCGGCCGAGATCTACGAGCACCTGGCGATCAAGCCGTTCGCGGCCCCACCGCCGGTGACGACGCCGCGCTGATGTCGGTCCGCAAACTTGCCCTCACCGCCGCCGCGGCCCTGCTGGGCGCCGCCGTGGTCTGCCTCGCGCTGGCCCAGGTCGCCGCGGCGGCCGAGCCGCCCAGGCTGGACATCGTCCTGAGCCCGCACGCCACCGGCGATGCGAACAGCTACATGGGCGTGAGGATGACCCTGCAGGCGCCGGCGTTGAAGGCGGGCGACCCGTTGGTGCGGATGCCGCTGAAGCTGGTGGGCATCCCTACGCCCATCTGGCCCGACGACGCCGTCGCGGCCCGCGACGACCAGGGCTCGATCCCGCTGACCACGGCCGAGGAGCCGACGACGCCGCAGGGCGTCTACCGCCGCTGGCTGGTGGGCCGCGCCACGGTCGGCGACGTGGTCGTCAGCTACAAGGCGCCGCCTCGCAAGGTGACCGCCGCCACCAAGAACGGCCCCCTGTTCGACCTGCGTGAAGAGGCCGGCGGCTTTGCGGGCGCGGGCAATGGCTTCCTCGTGGCGCCGGCGGCGGTCGGCCCCTGGAAGGTGCGGCTGTCATGGGACCTGTCGCAGGCGCCCTCCGGCTCGCGCGGGATTTGGTCGATGGGCGAGGGGGCGGTCGAGACCATCCTGCCGTCCGACAGCCTGCAGTTCAGCTACTACTACGTGGGCCCGCTGAAATCGTATCCGCCGAAGGACGATCCCGGCTTCGACTTCTATTGGCTGTCCGACCCGCCGTTCGACGCAGCTGAGCTTGGGGCGAAAATGAAGGCGCTGTACGGCGGCATGGCGCAGTTCTTCGGCGACCGGGGCGGTAGCTACCGGGTCTTCGTGCGCCAGAACCCCTACCTGGGCACGGGCGGCACGGGCCTCGCCCGGTCGTTCATGTTCGGCTACCACCCGCCTTCGAAGCCCACGGCCGACAGCCTGCAGGGCCTGCTGTCGCACGAGATGGCTCACACCTGGCCTTTCATGCAGGGCGACCACGGGGAGACCGCCTGGTACTCCGAAGGCATGGCCGAATACTATTCGACTGTCCTCAGTTGGCGGGCGAAGGCGATCACGACCGAGCGCCTCCTCGAGACGTTCAATGATCGCGCGACGGCGTATTACTCGAACCCCTATGTCCGGGCGACCAGTCCCGAGGCCGCGAAGCGGTTCTGGGACGATCCGGCGGCCCAGACCGTGCCGTACGGCCGCGGCTGGCTCTACCTGCAACAGACCGATGCGGCGATCCGCGAGGCCTCCGGCGGCAAGCGCAGCCTGGACGACCTGGCCAAGGAAATGCGTCGGCGCCTCGAGGCGGGGCAACCCTATGGCGCACCGGCCTGGCTGGAGCTCGTGGGCAAGGAGATCGGGCCCGAGAAAGCCAAGGCGGGCTATGACCTGATGACCAGCGGCGGCCTTTTGCTGCCGCCCGCGAAGCTCTATGCGCCTTGCTTCAAGGTCGAGCCGCACGCCGTGCGCCGGTTCGAACTCGGGTTTGCGCCCACCTCGCTGAACGATGACCGCGTCGTGAAGGATGTGGAGCCCGGCTCGGCAGCCGAGAAGGCGGGCGTGCGCAACGGCGACGTCATCGTTGAGGCCGGCGACCTCAACGCTTCGCGCAAGGACGAGACCGTGCCGTTCAAGCTCACCTTGCGCCGGGGAGAAACCACGACGACGGTGAGCTACCTGCCGCGCGGCGCGTCGGCCGAGGGCTATCGCTGGGCGCGCGATCCGAAGACGCCCGATGCCGCCTGCCGCTTCTGACGGGACCCGAATGACCGACCAGCTCCGCCACGGCGTCCGCCTCATCGATCTGGTGATGCTGGGGGCCGGCACCGCCATCGGCGCCTCGATCTTCTCGGTGCTGGGGCCGGCGGCCCAGATCGGCCACGAGGGCATCCTTGTCGCCTGCGTGATCGCGGCCCTGCCGATGGTGCTGTTCGGGCTGGTCTACGCCTACATGGCCTCGGCCGTTCCCAGGACCGCCGCCTCGTTCGAGTGGCAGCGGCAGTTCACCCACCCGATCATCGCCTTCGGCATCGTCTGGTTGCGCATCCTGTCCAATGCGGTGGTCATGATCGTGCTGGGCACGGTGCTGGTGAACTACCTGGGCAAGGTGGTCGCCGCGCCGGCCAAGCCGGTGATGTTCGGCCTGTTCCTGGCGGTCTTCGTCCTGAATTACCTGGGCGTCGCCATCGCAGCGCGCGCGCAGACGATCATGATGCTGCTGCTGCTGGCGGTGTTCGCGGTCTTCGTGGTCGCCGGCGCGCCGCAGTTGAAACCGCAGCTCATCACCCAGTCGTTCAGTGTCGGCTGGGTCCCGATCGTGGCGGCCCTGCCGCTGATGATCCAGCTGTTCCTCGGCATCGAGACCACCACCGAGGTGGGCGACGAGGTGGCCGATCCCAAGCGCGTCGTGCCGCTGGGCCTGGCGTTGGCCCTGATCCTGACCGTGGTCGTCTACCTGGCCATCGCCTTCACGGCGCTGAGCCTCGTGGGCGCCGACGCCCTCGCCGCCAGCGACGCCCCGTTGCTGACGGCCGCCGAGAAGGCGCTGGGGCCGGCCGCCCTGCCGGTGATCGTCACCGCCGCGGTGCTCGCCTTGCTGAAGTCCATGAACGCGGTGTTCCTGGTCTTCGCCCGCTTCCTCTACGCCATGGGCAAGGCCGGCGTGCTGCCCGCGCCCCTGGCCCGCATCCATCCCAAGTTCGGCACCCCGCACGTCGCCACCATCGTGGCCTTCGCCGCCTGCTGCCTGGGCCTCTTCCTGCCGTCCAGCCTGCTGTTCCTGCTGCTGGCGGTGAACATCCCGACGATGATGAAGTACCTGGGCTCGTGCCTCGCCGCCTATGTCGTCGCCGACAAGCATCCCGAGGTCCACGCCCAGGCCCGCCTGCGCTTCAGCACGGGCCTGGTGAAGGTGTTGTCCTCGCTCGGCATGGTCGCCGCGGTGATCATCGCCAGCCTGGGCTTCGGGACCGACTGGAAGCCCTACGCCCTGCTGGCCGGCTGGCTGGCGATCGGCCTGGCCTACTACGCCTTCGTGTCGCGCAAGACCGCGTCGTAGGCGGCGGCGAAGGCCGGGATGGTCTCGGCCGTCAGGCCCGCGATGTTGATGCGGCCGTTGCCGGTCATGTAGACGCCATGGTCGCGCCGCATGGCCTCCACCTGGGCCGGCGACAGCGCCAGCATCGAGAACATGCCCCTCTGCTCGCGGATCGGCTCGAGGCGCGGATCGGCGTCGGCCAGCGCTTCGCGCATCGACTGCAGGCGCAGGCGGCAGGTCTCCAGCTCCTCGCGCCACGACGCGGTCAGGGCGGCGTCCTCCAGGATCAGGCGCACGGCGGCCGCGCCATGGTCCGGCGGCATCGACCAGGCGCAGCGGGCGATCTTCAGGATGTTGGTGCGCACCACCTCGGCATGGGCCCGGGCGCGCACGAACAGAGCCCCTGTCCGCTCGCGGTAGAGGCCGAAGTTCTTGTCGCAGGAGTAGGCGACCATGGCGTTGTCGACGGCCTCCAGCACGATCCGCAGGCCGGCTGCGTCCTCTTCGAGGCCCGCGCCCAGGCCCTGGTAGGCCAGGTCGATCAGGGGGACCAGGCCGCGCTCCAGGATCACCCGGGTCAGCTCGCGCCACTGCTCGGCGCCGGGGTCGGCGCCGCTGGGGTTGTGGCAGGCGCCGTGCAGCAGGACCACGTCGCCGGCGCTGGCGCCCTTCAGCGCCGAGATCGTATCGTCGAACGTCAGCGCCTGGGTCTTGGGATCGAAGTGGCGGAAGCCCGCCACCTCCAGGCCGGCTTCGGCGAAGATCGGCGCATGGATCGGCCACGAGGGCTGGCCCAGCCAGATCTTCGCGCCCGGCTTGCCGGAGTTCGCGAGCTCGGCCGCCAGGCGAAGCGCGCCCGTGCCGCCGGGGGTCTGCACGCCGAACAGGTCGGCCGCCGCCGCACCGGTTCCGAAGGCGAGGGGCGCCAGCTTGTCGAGGTAGCCGAAGTCGCCCTCGGGCCCGAGGTAGGTCTTGGTGTCCTGCGTCTCCAGCAGCTTGCGCTCGGCCGCCTTCATGGCTGCGAACACCGGCGTGCGGCCCTGCGCGTCCTTGTAGACGCCGACGCCCACGTCGATCTTCGTCGGCCGCGGGTCCTCGCGGTACATCTTGCTCACGGCCAGGACGGCGTCCGGCGGCTGGGGCAGGAGGCCGTCGAACAGGACGCCGGCGGCGGCGCGGGCGGAAGCGGTATCGGTCGTGCTCATGTGCGCAATCTATCTGTTTCGCCGCGCATAAGGATGCCCTTCTCGCCGGTCGAACCCCGGCTCGCGCATTCGGCTTCCAAAACAGCCCCGCTGGCGGGCCAAACGTTCCCCGGCTGACGCGCCGGCCGAACCCCGGCTAGGATCGTGAGCGTCTCACGGAGGTCGAATGGGCAAGGTCGTCCCGGTGCTGCTGAGCGGCGGGGCCGGAGCGCGGCTCTGGCCACTGTCCCGCGCGAGCCGGCCCAAGCCGCTGCTGGCGCTGGCCGGTGAGGCGACGGCCCTGCAGGCCACCGTCGCGCGCGTCCGCGACGCCGGGCGGTTCGCCCCGCCCCTCGTGGTCGCCCACGCCGACCATCGCTTCCAGGTCGCCGAACAGCTGCGCTCGGCCGGCGTGGAAGGCGCGACCCTCGTGCTCGAACCCGTCGCCCGCGGTACGGGCCCGGCCATCGCCGCCGCGGCCCGCGTCGCTCAGGCGCACGATCCCGACGCCGCCCTGCTGGTCCTGCCTTCCGACCACCACATCGACGACGAGGCCGCGTTCCTGGGCGCGGTCGACGCGGGCCTCGCGATGGGCGCGCACCGGTTGGTGCTGTTCGGCGTCGCGCCGGACCATCCGGCCACCGGCTACGGCTACATCGTTCCCGGCGGCGGGGGCGGGGTCGCCCGCTTCGTCGAGAAGCCCGACGCCGCGGAAGCCGAGCGCCTGATCGCCGACGGCGCGCTCTGGAACGGCGGCATGTTCCTGCTGCCCGTGCGCGCGCTGGTGGACGAGCTGGCGACCCATGCGCCCGACGTGCTGGCCGCGGCGTCGCGGGCGGTGGACGCCGCCATGGCCGACGCCGATTTCCTGCGCCTGGACGCCGCCGCGTTCGCCGCCGCTCCGGCCATCTCGCTCGACCATGCGGTGCTGGAGAAGACCGGCCGCGCCGCGGTCGTGCCCGTCGCCCTCGGCTGGAGCGACCTCGGGACCTGGCCGTCGCTGTGGGCCGCCGCGCCGCACGACGCAGCCGGCAACGCGTTGGTCGGCGACGTCCTGGCGATCGACACCGCGGGTTCGTATCTGCGCAGCGAGGGCCCGTTGGTCGCCGTAGTCGGCATCCGCGACCTCGTGGTGGTCGCCACGCCGGACGCGGTCTTGGTCGCGCCACGCGAGGGCGGCGAGCGGGTGAAGGATGTCGTCGAGGCCCTGCGCGGGCTCGGCCATCCGGCGTCGGAGTGAGGGGATGGCGATGAAGCACAAGGCGTTCGAGGTCGAGGCGCGCTCCTATTCCCAGGCCTGCCTGGTGGAGGCGCCGAAGCGTTGGCTCTACATCAGCGGCCAGACGCCCACCGACGCGGACGGCGCCGCGCCGGAGGCGTTCGCGGACCAGTGCCGCCTCGCCTGGGCGAACATCGAGCGCCAGTTGGCCGCCGCCGGCATGACCCTCGACAACCTGGTGAAGGTGACGACCTTCCTGGCCGACCGCCGCTGGCGCGAGGCCAACTACACGGTGCGCCACGAGGTGCTGGCCGGCCGCTCGCCCGCGCTCACCGTCATCGTCTGCGAGATCTACGATCCGGCCTGGCTGGTGGAGATCGAGGCCGTCGCCGCCGACTGAGCCTCAGGCCGTCGCCGCCAGCGCATGGCCAAGGGCCGCGCCGCGGTCGGGCGCGTGGGCGAGGAAGAGCTGCGGCTCGATCAGTTCCAGCTCCATCAGCCGGTGGCGGCCGTCGTCGTCGGGCAGCAGGTCGACGCGGGCGTAGGTCAGGCCGGGCGGCGCGGCCTCCAGCACTTGCTCGGCGGCGCGGATCGCCTCGGCCGGCGCCTCGGTCGCGACGCTGGAGCCGCCGTGCTCCTCCTGCACCCGGAAGTCGCCCGCGGCGGGCCGCTTGCGCACCGCATGGCTGAACCGGCCTGCGAAGAACATCAGCGACAACTCGCCGTCGGTCCGTACCGACGGATAGTAGGGCTGGAGAATGGCGGGCCCGCTCAGGCCCGCCGGCTCGCCCGGCCGCACGATCCGCGCGCCGTGGGCCGAGGCGCCGACCTGTGGCTTCACGACCAGGAGGTCGGTCCCGAACCGCCGCCGCGCGGCGTCGAGGTCGGCGGCCGCTGGATCGTCGAACGCCAGGGTCGGGATCACCGGCGCGCCGGCGTCCTCCAGCTCGCAGAGGTAGGTCTTGGCGGTGTTCCAGCGCAGCGCGGGCGCGGCATTGTGCAGCCGCACGCCGGCGGCCTCCCAGGCGTCGACCCGCGCCAGCCAGCCCGTCGGGTCCAGGTGATAGCCCCAGACCAGCAGGGTCAGCGCCTCGGCCCCGGCCGGCAGCGGCTCGGTCATCGGATGGGCCCGCACGGCGAGGCCTGCCGGCGCCAGCGCCTCGGCGATCGCCGTCACCTCGCGGCGACCGATCTCGCCCAGCGGTCCCGTCTGGTCCGACGTCAGCACCACGATCTCGCGCATCCCGCCTCCGAATCCCTCGCGTGACCGGAAGATAGGGGCGCGTCGTCAGGCGGCGAACAGCACCTCGCAGCCGGTGCCGGCAAGGGCGGCGTCCACCAGCGCCCGGTCGGCGGCGGTCAGCGCGGCGTACTCCTCGCGCAGCCAGCCCAGGCATTTGGCCTGGTAGCCGAAGGGCTGCATCGTCCAGGGCCGGCCGTCGATCTCGGTCCGCACCTCCTCGGCTCCGTCGCGGATCGCCCGGGCGTTGGCCAGCAGCAGCGGGGCGTAGGTGCGCCCGGCCTCGCCCAGGATGGCCTTCAGCGTGGCGGGGAGGCCGGTCGGATCGAGCCAGTCGGCGTCCGTCGGCTCCAGTCCGCTCAGGTCCTCGGTCAGCAGCACCCAGGCGGAGAGGCGCTGCGCCCGTTCGTGGGTCAGCGCCATGGGCGTCGGGTCGAAGTGGGCGAGCTGGGTCAGCTGGCCGAACGCCGCGAAGTCGGCCGCCGCCGGCCGGGCGCCCAGCAGGAAGCGGTGCGTTCGCAGATGATCTTCCATCAGGTCGACGTAGCGAACGTAGCTGGCCTCGATCACCGGCCCGGTCACGGCGTTGGAGCCCACGTAGCGCAGCCGCGGGATCTGCCGCTCGGCGAACGCCTTGCCCGCCGCCTGCAGCACCTCGTCCGGGGACTGAGCCCGTGTGTAGGCCGGCAGCACGTCGGCGGCCTTCCTCACGTCGGCGTCGTAGGCCCAGCGGTAGTGGAACATGGCCTTGGTCAGCCATTCGTCGGCGAAGTCCTCGAGCAGGGCATCGATCATCGCCAGCGCCGGATGGCCCGGCCGCGCCGAGCGGCCCGCGTGTTCGCGCTCCAGCCGCCGCAGGATGGGCGTGGAGTCGGTGACGGCCGCCAGCGCGCCGTCCGGCCCCGGCAGGAAGAACGTCGGCAGCAGCGGCACCTTGGCCTGCGGCAGCCCCGCGACGGGCTCATGCGAGCTCTGCAGCACGCCGTAGGGAATGCGGCGGTAGCGCAGCAGGGCCAGCATCTTGCGGGTGTAGGGCGACCCTGGCGCGCCTTTCAGCAGCACGCGATCCTGCGCCTCGGCCATCGTTCCCTCCGTTGACTTTTGCCGGACGATAAACCGGAATCTCAATTCGCAATAGTGCGTCGTCGGCCCGATTGGAAAGCCCGCGCGAGGCGGCTAAACCAGGGCGAGCAGCGGAAGACCGGGATGCCGAAAGCCAAGCCTGTGGACGCGGCGGAGTCCGACCAGACCTGGACCCGCCCAGCCTACCAGACGCGCAGCCGCGAGCAACGCGACCGGCTGCTGAAGGCCGGCGAGCGCGCCTTCGCCGCCAACGGCTTCTGGCAGACCCACATCACCGACATCGCCAAGCGAGCCGGCTGTTCGGTGGGCAGCTTCTATCGGCGCTTCGAGGACAAGGAGGCATTCTTCCTGGCGCTGCAGTCCGACATGGCCGTGCGCGCCGAGGCCAATATCGCCACCTTCTTCGACGATCCCGCCCGGGCCGGCGAGCCGCTGGAGGAGGTGCTGCGGCGCTTCACCCACAACACCGCGCGCACCATGCGTGGCATCGAGGGCTATTACCGCGCCCTGTTCGAGCTCAGCCTGCGGGGCCAGAACGTCTGGCCGCCCATGCGCCGGATCGAAGCCATCGAGGCCGAGTTCATCATCAAGCTGCTGAAGAGTCGTGGCGTGGCGGTCGATGCGCGTCTGCAGCAGCGCGCCCAGCTCGCCGTGCGCGCCATGCAGGGCCAGATCATCTCGGCGATGCTGCACGGCCCCGGCCCCTGGGCGGGCGACGATCCCCAGCTCCGCGACGAACTGGCGCTGATGATGCTGCGCTACCTGGGCGTCGACGCCGAGACCGCGCGCCGCGCGCCCTGACATGGCGGCCGAAACCCTCGCGGCGGCGGGCTGGGGCCTGGCCTTCGATCCCGACCTGGGCGGGGCCATCCTGTCGCTGACCCACGATGGCCGCGACATCCTGCGGCCGACGCCCGCCGACGCCGCCGACGTGCTGGAGAGCGCCTGCTTCCCGCTGGTCCCCTACGCCAACCGCATCGCGGGCGGCCGCTTCACGTTCGGCGGGCGCACGGCGGAGCTCAGCCGCAACATGGCCAGCCAGGCCCACCCGCTGCACGGCGACGGCTGGCGCGGGCGCTGGTCGGTCGAGGGCAGGGCGCCGGATGCAGCGAGTCTGTCCTTCGAACCGGCTGCCACCGAGTGGCCCTGGCGTTATCGGGCGGCCCAGGCCTTCCGGCTCGGCGCCGACGGCGTGACGGTCGAGCTTTCCGTCACCAACCTCGACAACGACGCCGGCCCCTTCGGCCTGGGCCTCCACCCTTACTTCCCAGACAGCACGACCGCGCGCCTCACGACCCGCACGACCGGCCTCTGGTTCGCCTCGGACGACCTGCTGCCGGTGGAGCACATCCCGACGTCGCCCTGGATCGCCGGCGCCCATGTCCGCTCCACCCGCCTGCTCGACCACGCTCACACCGGCTGGAGCGGCGAGGCGGGGATCGACCTCGGCCCCGGCCTGCCGTCGCTGTCGCTCACCGCCTCGCCGATGTTCGGCTGCCTCCATCTCTTCGCGCCGCCCGACCAGGACTTCTTCTGCGTCGAGCCGGTCAGCCATGCGCCCAATGCGTTGAACATGGCCGATCCCCGGGCGCACGGCGTACAGGTCCTGAGGCCCGGCGAAACGCTCTTCGGCTGGATGCGCCTCCGGCTCATGTGAGCGCTAACATTTTTCTTGATTGGTCTGACCAGGTCCGGCACAACTTCCTCTACTCACGGCGGCGCCAGACCGCCTGAGACCAGGGAGGAGGGCGCGTGGCGCGGTTGCAGCGAAGGCAGGCTCTGGCCGTGCTCGTTGCAGTGGCTATGGGCGGTCCCGCGGCCGCCACCGAAGCGCGCTTCGACTGGTTCGAGTACCGCGGTCGCGATCCCGCCGAGGCCGCGCCGCCGGCGCCGGGCGAGTTCCGCAACCCGATCCTGCGCGGCTTCTATCCGGATCCCAGCCTGACCCGCGTGGGCCACGACTACTACCTCGTCACCTCGACCTTCGCCTGGTTCCCAGGCCTGCCGGTCTTCCACAGCCGCGACCTGGTGACCTGGACGCAGGTCGGCAACGCCATCGACCGGCCGGGCCAGCTCGACTTCGGCGGCCTGGGTCTCTCCCGCGGGGTCTTCGCGCCCACCATCAGCCACCGCGACGGCATGTTCTACATCCTGAACACCTGCGTCGATTGCGGCGGCAACTACCTGATCACCGCGAAGGACCCGGCCGGTCCGTGGTCGGACCCGATTTGGCTCAAGGACATCGACGGCATCGATCCTTCGTTCGTCTTCGACGAGGGGCGGACCTGGATCCTCAACAACGGACCGCCGGAAGGGCCGCCGCTCTACGAAGGCCACCGGGCCATCTGGATCCAGGAATTCGACCTCGCGGCCCGCAAGCCCATCGGCCCGCGCAAGGTGCTGGTGAACGGCGGCGTCGACCTTTCGAGGAAGCCGATCTGGATCGAGGGGCCGCACATCTTCAAGCGCGGCGACTGGTACTATCTGAGCTGCGCAGAGGGCGGCACGTCCGAGGGCCACTCCCAGGTGATCCTGCGCAGCCGCAGCGTGACCGGGCCGTACGAGCCCTGGTCGGGCAATCCGATCCTGACGCAGCGCGACCTGCCACCCGGCCGCCCGCACCCTATCACGTCGGCCGGGCACGCCCAGCTGGTCGAAACCGCCAAGGGCGAGTGGTGGGCCAGTTTCCTGGCGACCCAGCCGTACGCCAGCGACTTCTACAACACCGGCCGCGAGACGTTCCTGCTGCCGGTGCGCTGGACGCCCGATGGCTGGCCGGTGATCCTGCCGCCGGGCCAAGCGATCCCCCGCACGCTCGGCCGGCCTGACCTGCCATCCGCCCCCGCCCGCCCGGCGCCGGCCCGCGATGACTTCGACGGCCGGGCGCTCGGCCCGGAGTGGATGACGATCCGCACGCCGCGGGGAGCCTGGTATCGGCTTGAGCGCGGCGCGCTGGTCCTGGACGGCGCCGAGCCGCTGGGCGGCCGTGGTCGCCCCGCCTACGTCGCCCGCCGGCAACGGCACATGGACGCGGAGGCTTCCACGCGGGTCGCGTTCACCCCTGCGGCCGACGGCGACCGCGCAGGCCTCGTGGCGCTGCAGAGTCCAGAGGCCTTCTACGCCCTCACGCTCACCCGGCGCGACGGCCGGATGTTCGTGATGCTGGAGCGCCGCGCCGGCGCCAGGGACCCAGTCGACGGGGTGGTCGTGGCGAGCGCGCCGGTCGCCGCGGGCCGGCCCCTCGACCTGCGCATCACCGCCCGCGGGGCGAAGTACGACTTCGCCTATGCCCTCGCGCCCGGCCGTTGGACGACGCTGGCCGCGGGCCAGGACGGAACCCTCCTTTCCACAAAGCTCGCCGGCGGTTTCGTCGGCGCCACCTTCGGCCTCTACGCCTACAGCCCCGGCAAGCCGGGCCAGGGAGACTGACATGACCCGCCTGACCCGCCGCCATCTCGGCGCGAGCCTCGCCGTCCTCGCCGGCGCGCTGGCCGCGCCGCCCCTGGCCCGCGCCGCCGCCTCCGGCAGGCCCCTCTACAAGGACGCCGCCGCGCCCATCGCCGCCCGGGTGGACGACCTGATGGGTCGCATGACCCTCGAGGAGAAGGTCGCCCAGATGGTCGGCATCTGGCTGCACAAGGAGCAGATCCAGACCCCCGAGGCCGAGTTCTCGCCCGAGGCGGCGTCGAAGGCCTTCCCGAACGGCCTGGGGCAGATCTCGCGTCCGTCGGACCGACGCGGCGCCAAGGCGGGCGCCTTCGCCGGCGCAGAGCCCGGCACGATCAACCGCACGCCGTCCGAGACCGCGCGCTACATCAACGCCGCCCAGAAATGGGCCGTCGAGAAGACGCGCCTCGGCATCCCCATGCTGATGCACGACGAGGCGCTGCACGGCTACGTCGCCCGCGAGTCCACCAGCTTCCCGCAGGCCATCGCCCTGGCCTCCACCTGGGACCCGGAGCTGGTCGAGAAGGTGTTCGCCGTGACCGCCCGCGAGATGCGCCTGCGCGGCTCCAACATCGCGCTGGCGCCTGTGGTCGACGTGGCCCGCGACCCGCGCTGGGGCCGCATCGAGGAGACCTATGGCGAGGACCCGCACCTCTGCGCCGAGATCGGCCTGGCCGCCATCCACGGCTTCCAGGGGCGCACCCTGCCGCTGGCGAAGGACAAGGTGTTCGTCACGCTGAAGCACATGACCGGCCACGGCCAGCCCGAGAGCGGCACGAACGTGGGTCCGGCCCAGGTCTCGGAGCGCACCCTGCGCGAGAACTTCTTCCCGCCCTTCGAGCGCGCGGTGAAGGAGGCCAACGTCCGCTCGGTGATGCCGTCCTACAACGAGATCGACGGCGTGCCGTCCCACGCCAGCCGTTGGCTGCTGCACGACGTGCTGCGCGGCGAGTGGGGCTTCCGGGGCGCGACCATGAGCGACTACTTCGCCATCCGCGAACTGGTCACGCGCCACCGGATGTACGAGACGCCCGACGACGCGGCCGTGGCCGCGATGCACGCCGGCGTCGACGTCGAGCTGCCGGACGGCGAGGCCTACAACCGCCTGCCGGAACTGGTGCGCGCCGGCAAGGTCCCGCAGGCCGACATCGACGCCGCCGTCCGCCGCATCCTGACCATGAAGTTCGAGGGTGGGTTCTTCGAGACCCCCTATGGCGACGCGAAGAACGCCGACCGCCTGACCGCCGCACCCGACGCCATCGCCCTGGCCCGCGAGGCCGCCGGCCGCGCCATGGTGCTGCTGAAGAACGACAAGGGCGTCCTGCCGCTGGACGCCGGCAAGGTCGGGCGCTTGGCCGTGCTCGGCACGCACGCCCGCGACACGCCGATCGGCGGCTACAGCGACATCCCCCGCAAGGTGGTCAGCGTCCTGGAAGGGCTGCAAGCGGAGGCCAAGGGCAAGTTCCAGGTCGACTACGCCGAGGCGGTCCGCATCACCGAGAGCCGCGTCTGGGCCGCCGACGAAGTGAAGCTGGTCGATCCGGCGGTGAACGCCAAACTCATCGCCGAGGCCGTCGAGGTGGCGAAGAAGGCCGACGTCGTCCTCATGGTCCTGGGCGACAACGAACAGACCAGCCGCGAGGCCTGGGCCGACAACCACCTGGGCGACCGCGACAGCCTGGACCTGATCGGCCAGCAGAACGACCTGGCCCGCGCGATCTTCGCCCTGGGCAAGCCCACCGTCGTGCTCCTGCTCAACGGGCGGCCGCTGTCGGTGAACCTGCTGGCCGAGAAGGCCGACGCCCTGATCGAGGGTTGGTACCTCGGCCAGGAGACCGGGAACGCCGTCGCCGACGTGCTGTTCGGGCGGGTGAATCCGGGCGGCAAGCTGCCGGTCTCCATCGCACGCGACGTGGGCCAGCTTCCGGTCTTCTACAACGCCAAGCCGACAGCGCGCCGCGGCTACCTGTTCGGCGACACGACCCCGCTCTATCCCTTCGGCTACGGCCTTTCGTACACGACCTTCGAGATCGGGGCCCCGAAGCCCGCCCGCGCCACCATCGGCGCCGGGGAGGGCGTCCGGGTCGACGTGCAGGTGGCCAACACCGGCAAGCGCGCCGGCGACGAGGTGGCCCAGCTCTATCTGCGCGACGAGGCCGCCTCGGTCACCCGGCCGCTCAAGGAGCTGAAGACGTTCCGCCGCGTGACGCTCCAGCCCGGCGAGACGCGGACGGTGAGCTTCGAGCTGACCCCCGCCGACCTCGCCATCTGGAACATCGACATGAAGCGCGTCGTGGAGCCGGGCCGGTTCACGGTCATGGCGGGCCCCAACTCCCGCGACCTGAAGTCGGCCTCGTTCGTGGTGAGCTAGGGCCGCGCTTCGGCGCAACTGTATCGCGGACGGCAAAGGACATATCCTGGCTGCATTGCCTTTCGCCGGGTGGGCCCATTGGATCGTCTGGACGCGATGCGTGTCATCCTCGCGGTCGTCGACGCCGGCAGCCTGTCGGCCGGCAGCCGCAGGCTGAGGGTCCCGCTGCCCAGCGTCAGCCGCAAGGTCGCCGAGCTCGAGAAGCATCTGGGCGCGAACCTTCTCGTCCGCACCAGCCGCAACATCCAGCTCACCGACGCCGGGCGCGACTACGTCGAGGCGGCGCGGCGCATCATCGCCGACCTCGATGAGGCCGAACGACGCGCCTCCGGCGAGTATCAGACGCCGCGCGGGGAATTGACCGTCACGATGCCGGTGGAGTTCGGCACGCGCCAGGTGCTGCCCGTCGTCATGGCCTTCATGGCCGAGCATCCCGAGGTCACCGTGAAGCTCCTCACGACCGATCGCATGGTCAATCTGCTCGAGGAACAGGTGGACGTCGCCGTCCGCCTGGGGCCGCTGGCCGACAGCGGGCTCTACGCGGTGAAGGCGGGCGAGTACCGCATGCTCTCCTGCGCGGCGCCGCAGTATCTCGAGCGGCGAGGACGGCCCGTCCACCCGCGCGACCTGGCCGACCATGACGGCATCCTGTTCGGCAACCCGTCGACGTTCTGGGCCTACCAGGCGGACGGCGAAGCCGTGATCGGCGCGCCACGGGCGCGGGTCTCGGTGAGCACGGCGGCGAGCAACCACGCCACGGCGCTCGGCGGTCTCGGCATCGCGCGGCTGTTCGACTACCAGCTGACGGACGAGTTCAGATCGGGCGCGCTCGAGAGGGTGCTCGCCGAGTACGACGGCCCGCCGCGGCCCATCCATCTCGTCTATCCGCGGCAGGGCCTGCTGCCGCTCAAGGTGCGAGCGTTCATCGACTGGGCAGCGCCGCGGCTGCGCGAGGCGTCCAGCCGGTTCGCCGGAGGCGACCCTTAGCCGGTGCGAGAGGCTGGCTCTCGCGGGTCGCGGCTACCGACGTTCCCGGGCATCGGCCACATCACTCCCAACCGAACGGCGGTTCGCCGCCGGGAAAAAAGGAGTGAATCATGTTTGCAAGCCCCACCATCGCGCGTCGCGATCGAGGCGCGCAGCTCAAGGCCCTCGCCATCGCCGCCGCGCTCACCGCCTCGGCTTGGCCCGTCGTCGCCCAGGAGACCGCCCGCACGGTTTTCCTGCCCGTCGCGAACGAGGCGGCGCCGAAGCTCCATGTGAGCCCACCGGAACCTGAGGCGCTGGCGCGCGGCGTGGCGATCGTGCCGTACCGCCTGGAGAATTTCCGCGTGCTGCCGATCTTCGGCCCTGCGGCGGCGGCGGTGTCGCCCCGCGCCGGGCATCTCCACGTGACTGTCGACGACCTGCCTTGGCACTGGGCGGACGCGGGCGCCACGGATGCAGTGGTCGTCGCGGGCCTGCCCGCCGGCCGCCACCGCGTGCTGCTGGAGATCGCGACACCGGATCACCGCGTGATCGAGGGGCGCACCGTCGATTTCGTCGTGCCCGCGTCCCCGGCCGCCGCCCACGCCAACCACTAGAACCGAGAGGCTGGTTCTCACCTTCGCCGGCTGCCGCCCTGGACGGCGCCGGCGCAGAGTCCGGACATCGCTTCCGGCCGAAAAGGCCACGAGACCCCGCCGCGGAAAGGAACCAACGCATGTCGACCCGCACCAAGGCGGCCGTGATGGCCGCCACCCTCGCCCTGGGCGCCGCCGGGACGCCCACCCGCGCCGAGCCCACGCCGCACGTCGAGATCGGCTACATCGCCGCGGACCAGGACATCACGCTTCGGCGCATGGTCCTGCGCAATCCGCACGCCAAGGGGACGGTCCTGTTCCTGCATGGCTTCCCCGAGACCCTCTATGCCTGGAAGGACGTCTCGCAGGCCCTGGCCGGCGAGTTCGAGGTCCACGCCTTCGACTGGCCGGGCTTCGGGCTCTCCTCGCGCCCTGCGGCCGACCGCTTCGCCTACGCGCCGAGGGACTACGCTCGTGTGTTGAGGGCCTATATCGACAAGGCCGGGATCGACCGCTCCAGGCTCACCATCTACGCGACCGACATCGGCGCGCTGCCGGCCCTGTTGGCGGCCCTGGACGAGCCGGATATCGCGCGGCTGATCATCGTGGGCGACTTCGCGCCCTTCGACCGGCCCGCCTTCATGTACCCAAACCTGCAGGCCCTGAAGTCGAAGCCGTCGTCCGACCAGGTCCGCGCCCAGATGAACCTCAACCGCGACGAGATCCTAGCCAACGCCTTCCGGCGGGGACTACCCGAAGCCGCGCAGTACGAGGTCTCGGCGGCGTTCAGGGCTGACATGGCCCAGGGCTGGAACCATGGCGCCATGACCTCGGCCGACGCCTTCTACGAGTATTATTCGCACTTCACGCGGGATCAGGAGGCTTTCGAGGCCGACCTGCACAGGCTGCGGACGCCGGTGAAGATCGTCTGGGGAACCGACGACCTCTACATCAAGAAGGAGATGGGCGCAGAGCTCGCCAGCCGCCTCCGCGCCGACCTCATGCTGCTGCCCGGCGTGGGCCATTATCCGCATCTCCAGACGCCGATGCGGACGGTCGAGGAGGTCCGCGCCTCTGCCCGCTGACGCTTAGATCGCCACCCGCTTGGCCACCTGGCTGCGGCGGGCCTTGCTCTCCTGCTGGGCCTTTTCCAGGGCCTCGGTCTCGGTGGCGTGGAGCAGGTGCTCGATCACGCGCTCCAGGTGGTCGCGCATGGCCTGGCGGGCCTCGGCGGGGTCGTGAGCCTTCAGGGCCTCCAACACCCGGCTGTGTTCGACGATGCGCGGCTGCAGCCCGGCGCCGCGGGCGCGGGTCAGGATGTTGCGGGCCAGCGGCGAGCGGTTGCGCAGCTCCCACAGGTTCTCGACCGTGGCGATGATCGCGCCGTTGCCGGTGGCTCGCGCGATGACCAGGTGGAATTCCTTGTCGGCGTCCTCGCCCCTCAGTTCGTCCTCGTCGGCCATGAGGCCCAGCAGGCGCTCCAGCTCGCCGATCGCCTCATCGTCGATCGTGGCCGCCGCCAGGGCCGCGGCCTCGCCCTCGAACAGGCGACGCGCCTCGATCAGTTCGAACGCCCCGATCTCGACGTCGTAGGCCGAGGCCGTGATCGGCATCTGGGCGCGGGTGACATAGATGCCCAGGCCGTGGCGGGCCTCGATCATGCCCAGCATTTCCAGCGCGATCAGCGCCTCGCGCAGGGTGGGACGGCTGACGCCGAACTGGTCGGCCAGTTCGCGCTCGGTCGGCAGGCGCTCGCCCACCTTGTACTTCCCCGCCTCGATCTCGGCGGCGATGCTGTCGGCGAGACGACGGTAGAGCTTGCCGCTGACGGCCATGGACTCCTGACGCTTGGCTGCTGTGCGCCCGCCAGGGCGCCGGTCACTGGATACCATGAGTCAGCTTCCCGCCTCACCAGTCGTGCATCGTTCCGTCCTGCAGCCGGGCTATGGGCAGATAGGCGCGGCGGTAGGGGAAGGTCGCGGCCAGGTCCTCGTCGATGTCCACGCCCAGGCCGGGCGCCTCGCCGGGATGCAGCAGGCCGTCCTCGAAACTGTAGGCGTGCGGGAAGACGGCGTCGGTCTCGGACGTGTGGCGCATGTACTCCTGGACCCCGAAGTTCGGGATCGACAGGTCGACGTGCAGCGCCGCGGCCATCGCGACCGGCGACAGATCGGTGGCCCCGTGGCAGCCGGTGCGCACGCCGTAGAGGTCGGCGAAGGCCGCGATCCGGCGCACGTGGGTGATCCCGCCCGCGTGGACCACGGTGGCGCGGATGTAGTCGATGAGCTGGTGCTGGATCAGGTCCTTGCAGTCCCAGATCGAGCTGAAGATCTCGCCCACGGCCAGCGGCGTCGTAGTGTGCTGGCGGATCAGGCGGAAGGCCTCCTGGTTCTCGGCCGGCGTCGGGTCCTCGATCCAGAAGGGGCGGTAGGGCTCCAGGTCCTTGCCCAGACGCGCCGCCTCGATGGGCTTCAGCCGGTGGTGCACGTCGTGCAGCAGGTGGACGTCCCAGCCCAGCGCCTCGCGCGCCGCGGCGAACAGCTGCGGCACGACCGGCATGTACCTCTCGCTCGACCACACCGTCTCGGCCGGCAGGTCGCCGTCGGCCGGCTCGTAGAAGAACTTGTCCTTCGAGACGCCGTAGGTCCCGGCCATCCCGGGCACGCCGGTCTGCAGCCGGATCGCCTTGTAGCCGGCGGCCTGATAGTCGCGCGCCGCCGCGACCGTCTCCTCGATGGTCTCGCCGTTGGCGTGGCCGTAGACCATGGCGCCGGTCCGGCAGGCGCCGCCCAGCAGCTGGTAGACCGGAAGTCCCGCGAGCTTGCCCTTGATGTCCCACAGCGCCATGTCGACCGCCGCGATGGCGCTCATGGTCACCGGCCCACGCCGCCAGTAGGCGCCGCGGTAGAGGAACTGCCAAATGTCCTCGATCTGGTGCGCCTCGCGCCCGATCAGGCAGGGGATGACGTGTTCGTCCAGATAGGCCTTCACCGCCAGCTCGCGGCCGTTCAGCGTGGCGTCGCCGATCCCGTGCGCCCCGTCCGACGTCTCGATCTTGAGCGTGACGAAGTTCCGACCGGGACAGGTGACGATCGTCCGGGCGGCGGTGATCCTGGGCATGCGGGCCTTTCCGTTGCGTCCGCCTGCCTAGGCTTCCACTCCGAGGTTGTCAACGATGTGGTCTGACCAATAGAAGATCGGTGTTTGGACCAATTGGAGTCGCCATGAAGCGTCGCCCGATCCTCGCGCTCGCAGCCCTCGCCGCGGTCTCGCTGGCTCCCGTCGCGCGCGCCGAGGATGGCTACGACCTCTGGCTCCGCTACCGCCCGGTGGGAGGCGCCGCGGCGGTCGGCGAGGTCACGGTGCTCGGCGACAGCCCGACGCTGGCAGCGGCGCGGACTGAACTGGAGCGCGGGCTCACCGGGTTGCGCGGGTCCGCGCCGGCTGGCCGCACCGCCCTGCTGGCGGGCACGTCTGCCCAGGCCCAGATCGCGGCGCTGAAACTGCCGCTGCAGGCGGCGGGCGCCGAGGGCTACGTCATCCGCAGCGTCACCGTCGGCGGGCGTCCGACGACCGTGATCGCCGCCAACTCCGACCTGGGCGTGCTCTACGGCGCCTTCGCCTTCCTGCGCCGGGTCCAGACGCGCCAGGCGCTGGACGGCCTGGATGTCGCCGACGCGCCGAGGGTGAAGCTCCGCCTGCTCAACCACTGGGACAACCTCGACCGTTCGGTTGAGCGCGGCTACGCGGGCCAGTCGATCTGGGACTGGTGGAGGCTGCCCGACGTGCGCGACCCCCGCTACGTCGACTACGCCCGCGCCAACGCCTCGCTGGGCATCAACGGAACGGTCCTCAACAACGTCAACGCCAAGGCCGACAGCCTGACGGCGCCATACATCGCCAAGGCCGCCGCGGTCGCCGACGTCCTGCGGCCCTACGGGATCAAGGTCTACCTCTCGGCCCGCTTCTCGGCGCCGAAGGAGATCGGCGGCCTGCCGACAGCCGACCCGCTGGACCCCGCCGTCCGCGCCTGGTGGAAGGCCAAGGCCGACGAGATCTACCGCGCCATCCCCGACTTCGGCGGCTTCCTGGTGAAGGCCAATTCCGAGGGCCAGCCAGGCCCGCAGGACTACGGCCGCACCCACGCCGACGGCGCCAACATGCTGGCTGATGCGGTGGGGCCGCACGGTGGCGTCGTGATGTGGCGCGCCTTCGTCTACTCGCATGAGCAGCCGGAAGATCGGATCAAGCAGGCCTATTCCGAGTTCACGCCGCTGGACGGCAAGTTCGCGCCCAACGTCATCGTCCAGGTGAAGAACGGGCCGCTGGACTTCCAGCCTCGGGAGCCCTTCCACCCGCTGTTCGGCGCGATGCCCAAGACGCCGCTGATGATGGAGTTCCAGGTCACCAAGGAATACCTCGGCTTCGCCACCCACCTCGTCTACCAGGGCCCGCTCTGGGCCGAGGTGCTGCAGGCCGACACCTGGCGGGCGGGGCAGGGGACCACTGTCGCCAAGGTGGTCGACGGCGCCGCCACCGGCCAGGCGCTCACCGGCATGGCCGGCGTCGCCAACATCGGCTCGGACCGCAACTGGTCGGGCTCGCAGTTCGACCAGGCGAACTGGTACGCCTTCGGCCGCCTGGCGTGGAATCCCGAGCTGTCCGCCGGCGCCATCGCCGACGAATGGCTGCGGATGACCTTCTCGAACGACCCCGCCTTCGTGAAGCCGGCCGCCGACCTGATGCTGCGCTCGCGCGAGACCATGGTCAGCTACATGACCCCGCTCGGCCTGCACCACATCATGGGCAAGGGCCATCACTACGGCCCCGCGCCCTGGTATGCCGGCGGCGAGCGCGCCGACTGGACCAGCGTCTATTACCACCGCGCCGCGCCCGACGGGATCGGCTTCGACCGCATGGCCACCGGCACCAACGCCGTCGCCCAGTACGCGCCCCAGGCGGGCAGGGCGCTGTCGCAGGACGAGCGCTTCCTGCTCTGGTTCCACCGTGTGCCCTGGGACCATCGCGTAGCGTCGGGCCGCACGCTCTGGGACGAGCTGGTCGTTCGCTACTCGCGGGGCGTCGACGAGGTGAAGGCCATGCGCGCGACCTGGGCCGGGCTCGCGCCCTACGTCGATCCCGAGCGCCACGCCGAGGTCAGCGCCTATCTCGCCATCCAGGAGCGCGAGGCCCAATGGTGGCGCGACGCCTGCATCGCTTACTTCCAGACGTTTGCGAAACGGCCGCTGCCGACGGGGTACGCCCCGCCGCCGCATCCGCTGGAATGGTACCAGACGCTCCAGTTCCCCTACGCGCCGGGGAACTGAGGTCTCTCCAAACAAAAGGGCGGCGCTCGCGCGCCGCCCCAGGCAGGACCCCGTCTCGAGGGGAGAGAGCGGGAGGACCTCAGAACCGGCCGCGGATGCCCACCAGGATGGCGCGGCCGGGCTTGTAGTAGGTGAAGGCGGCGTTGGGATATTCGAACGTCTGCCGCTGCTCCTCGTCGGTGATGTTGATGATGTCGAGCGTCACGCGCGGCTCGGTCGGCAGCCAGTCGAACGAGTAGCTGGCCGACAGGTCGAGCTGGCCGCGGGCGTCGGTGCGCAACTGGGCCACCGGCACGCTGTTCTGGTTCGGCGTCGAGCTGATCTGCTTGTCGTTGTAGGTCCACGACAGGCGGATCGAGGCGGGGCCTTTCTCGTAGTAGCCCGTCAGATTGTAGGTGTATGGCGACACGCCGATCGCCACCGGCGGCGCGCCGGCGCCCGAGGCGCTCTGGTAGATGCGCGTGTAGTTCGCCGTGAAGCCCAGGCCGTCCAGCACGAACGTCAGCGGCTGCACCCAGTTCAGTTCGTAGCCGCGGATGGTCAGCACGCCGCCGGCGTTGACCTGCTGGGTCACCGTCACCGTGGCCGTGTCCGGGCCGCCGCGGTTGTTGATCGCCTGCTGCTGGGCCGGCGTCAGCGCGTCGAACGGCACGCCAAGCTGGCGGAACGGGATGGTGTTGGTGCCCTGGATCGTGAAGCCGGTGACCTCCTTCTGGAAGCCGACGGCGCCGATGTAGCCCTCCTGGCCCGTGTACCATTCGATGCCGGCGTCGAAGTTGTTCGATTTGAACGGCGTCAGGTTGGGGTTGCCCTGGTTCGCCGCCTGGGCCGAGGGGTCGGTGAAGGTGGTGCCGGGCAGCATCGCGCTGGGGTCGGGCCGGGTCAGAGTGCGCGAGGCCGAGAGCCGGAACAGCAGGTTGTGCGGCATCTGCAGCGAGGCGTTGAACGACGGCAGGTAGGCGTCGTAGCGCGAGCCGAAAGATTGGAAGCCCGTGGGGGCCGGCGCGCCGGGCGGGGTGAACGGCCCGGTGATCGTCTGCTCGGTCGAGATGTAGCGGACGCCGGCGTTGTACTTCAGCGTGAAGTCCTTGAACTCGGACGCGCCGTTGAATTCCGCGTAGGCCCCGACCGTTTCCTCCTTGATGATCCCCGAGCGGGCGGCCGTGGCGGCGGCGGCCGAGAACGGCGCCGCGTCATTGAAGGCGTCATAGTTGGTGGCCTTCTTGAAGCCGTCCCAGTCCACGCTGATGAAGCCGCCCGGGCCGGGCCGCAGGAAAGAGGCGAGCTGCGCCTGGGTCACCGCCGAGCCGGCGCGGCCGTCGCAGGCCGGCTGCGGGGCCGGGGCGGGGAAGAACGTCCCGCCGCCGCCGCACACTGCCTGCTGCCAGGCCGGGCTGTTGTCGAGAGCGATGATCGAGCGCCGCGCCCAGTCGTAGGCGCCGCCGACCCGCAGGTTCAGCGTCTCGTCGCCGAAGGTGGTGTCGAGGTGCGCGCCCTTGGTCTTGGTGACCCGCCGCTCGTTCTGGATGTTCACCCGCCCGCCGGCCCAGACCCAGCCCAGGTTCGGGTTGTTGAGGTCGACATTGCTGGTGATCGACGGGAAGGGCCCAGAGGTGTTGTCGTAGGTCACGGTCAGGCCGGTGTTCAGCGGCGTGTTCACCAGCACCGTCGGCGCCTCGCGGCGGAACTCGCTCTTGCTCATGTTGAGCTGGCCGTCGACGCGGATCCAGTCGTTCACCTGCCAGCCGAAGCCGGGGTTCAGGTTGAAGAACTTCAGGTCCTCATTGTAGGGCCGGTATTCGAGGAAGAACTGCGAGTTCGCGAAGGTCCCGGCGGTGACGACGTTGTTGGAGTCCACCTTCACGTTCAGCGGGACCATGAAGTTCGAGTTCCGCACCACCCAGTTCACGTCCAGGCGCTCGAACTTGCGCTCGGCCTGGGCCAGCAGGGTGTCGAAGTAGAAGTTCAGGGTCTCGGACGGCCGGTACTCCAGCGAGATCAGGGCCGCGTCGCGGTTGCGGTGGCCGGCGCTGTACGACGGCCGGCCCAGGCGGGGCAGCAGGCCGTCAGAGAGCTGCTGCAGCGTCGTGCCCGGATTGCGCGCCTGCAGGAACGCGCTGTCGATCACCGTCCCGGGCGTCAGGCCGTTCCCGGCGTTGGCCGGCACGGTGGTGGCGAAGTTGAAGCCGTTGCCGCCGTTGCTGTTGCAGCCCGCGCAGGTGACGTTGGTGGCGTTCGTCCAGCCGATGGTCTCGAAGCCCTCGGTCAGCACCTTGTTGCGGGCGACGGCCACGCCCACCAGGGCGCCGAACTGGCCGATGTCGGTGTCCCAGGTCTCGCTGGCGATCACCGAGCCGCGCGGGCTCCACTTCTTCGAGTTCTCGTTGTAGGCGCCCTGCACGGAGTAGGTGAACTGGCGGCCCTCGTGGTCGAACGGCCGGGCGCTGCGCATGTTCACCGAGCCCGAGACGCCGCCTTCCAGCATGCTGGCCACCGGCGTCTTGTTCACGTCCAGGCGGTTGAACAGCTCGGTCGGGAAGACGTCGAGGTCGACCTCGCGGTTCTGGTTCTGGCTGTCGGTGCGGCCCGACGAGGCGACGGCGATCTGGTTGCCGTTCAGCAGGACCTTGGTGAAGTTCGTGCCCAGGCCGCGGATCGCGATGTTCAGGCCTTCGCCGGTGATCTCCCGCGTCAGCTGCACGCCGGGGATGCGGTTCAGCGATTCCGCCAGGTTGGTGTCCGGGAACTTGCCGATGTCCTCGGCGAAGATGCTGTCCTGGAAACCGGTGGCCTCGCGCTTGGCCATCGTCGATTCGTTCAGGCTGCGGCGGAAGCCGGTGACGATCACCTCCTCCACGTCGCCCTTGGCCGGAGTGGCGGCGGCGGTCTGGGCCTGGGCCTGCGTCGCCGCGCAGGTCGCAAGGCAGGTCGCGCCCAGTAGCATCGCCCGGGTACGCGTGGTCATCTTCTTCCTGGAAGAATTCATAGTTCCCGTCCCCTTTGCGCGTGCCGGGCACGCACTTGTTGTTATTTGCGCGCGAGCGCTGCGACCGGTGTCCGGCCGCGCCATTTCTTTGAACAGCTGTCGGACCGCTCGCTTACCCTGTAATGATAGCGGTCACATTGACAGTGGTACTAGGTCAGTTCTTTCCTGTCAATACGGTCTGACCGCGAGGGTGGTTTAGGTCAGACCAATGAAAATGCGAGGGTGTCCAGGCATCGCCGAACGCGGGCTTGAGAAGCTTCGCCGGGTAGGCCAGACCTAGGACGCAAGAGGGAGAAAGCGGTTGGAGCCGAAGCCGGCGCGTCGCCAGAAGAGTTCGCTGACGATCCACGACGTGGCCCGCTTCGCCGGCGTCTCGCCGATGACGGTCTCACGCGTGATCAACGGCGAGAAGAACGTCCGCGAATCCACGCGCGAGGCGGTGAACGCCGCGATCCGCGAGTTGAACTATGCGCCCAATCCCGCCGCCCGGAGCCTGGCCGGCGCCGACCTCGTGCGGATCGGCCTGCTCTATTCCAACCCCTCGGCCGCCTACCTCAGCGAGTTCCTGGTCGGCAGCCTGGACCAGACCAGCCGCGGCAATCTCCAGCTCATCGTCGAGAAGTGCGACGACGACCATGCCGAGGACGCGGCCACCCGGCTGGTGGCCGCAGGTGTCGACGGCATCATCCTGCCGCCCCCGCTCTGCGACAACGCCGCGGTGATCAAGGCCCTGGCCGACGCCAACACGCCCGCCGTCGCCGTCGCCACCGGCAAGCCGCCGGCCCATGTCTCGGCCGTGCGTATCGACGACTTCGCCGCCGCCCAGGCCATGACGCGCCACCTGATCGGGCTGGGTCACCGGCGCATCGGCTTCATCAAGGGCCACCCCAACCAGACCGCCAGCCACCGTCGGCTCGAGGGCCATCTCGCCGCGCTGGCGGAGGCCGGCCTCCCGGCGCCGGACGACCTGGTCCAGCAGGGCTACTTCACCTACCGCTCGGGCTTCGAGGCCGCCGAGAAGCTGGCGGCGGTCACCCCCGCGGTCACCGCCATCTTCGCCAGCAACGACGACATGGCCGCCGCCGCGGTGGCGGTGGCCCACCGCCGCGGGCTGGACGTGCCGGGCGACCTCACCGTGGTGGGCTTCGACGACAGCGCGCTCGCCACCACCGTCTGGCCCGAGCTCACCACCATCCGCCAGCCCATCGCGGACATGTCGCGCCAGGCGGTAACGCTGCTTGCCGACGAGATCCGCAGCCGCCGCGCCGGCGAGAAGGCGCAGCATCCGCACGCGCTGCAGGAGTTCACCCTGATTCACCGCCAGTCCGACGGCCCGCCGCGGCGATAGCCGGCTTACCGCGAGTTAAGTTGCTCCCAGGTCGCGGACGCCGTGTGTTGGCGCCCATGCGCTCGTTCCCTCTGCTCGCCCTCGTGGCCTGCGCCGCCCTCGTCCTTCCCCGGGCCGCGGCGGCCGACGACGATCCGGCGACCTGCCACGTCGGCGCCTATCGCCTTGCCGACGGTCGCGTGGTCGACCTCGCGCCGGCGGGGAAGGGCGCCCTGCGCTGGCGGATGTTCGACGGCATGACCGGCCGCCTGAAGCCTGGCCCCGACGGCCGTTGGGCCAGCACCTACGGCTGGACCGATCGGCCGGACGGCGTCCTCGTCGACCTGCCGGACTGCGACGGCGGCCGCATCCGCTTCGCGGGCGAGGCGGGCAGGCGCATCCCCTTCGCCGTCACCGAGACCACCTTCGCCGGCCGCGGCGTCGACCTGGCCGGTCGCCTGGTCCTGCCGGAGGGACGCGGGACCGTGCCGATCGTGGTGCTGGTCCACGGCGCTGAGCGCGATGCGGCCCGCGAGGCCTACGCCCTGCAACGCATCCTGCCGGCCCAGGGCGTGGGCGTCTTCGTCTACGACAAGCGCGGCACCGGCGGCTCGGGCGGCACGTACAGCCAGGACTTCGACCTGCTCGCCGACGACGCGGTCGCCGCCATGCGCGAGGCCCGCCGCCTGGCCGGCCCGCGCGCCGGTCGCGTCGGCTACCAGGGCGGCAGCCAGGGTGGCTGGGTGGTCCCGATGGCCGCGGCCCGCGCGCCCGTCGACTTCGCCATCATAAGTTTCGGCCTCGCCGTCTCGGTGATCGACGAGGATCAGCAGCAGGTCGAGCTGGAGATGCGCACCAAAGGCCACAAGCCGGAGGACATCGCCAAGGCCCTGCAGGTGGCCGACGCCGCCGAGACCGTGATCTCCAGCGGCTTCAAGGACGGCTTCCCGCGCTTCGAAGAACTGCGCGCCAGGCACCGCGACGAGCCCTGGTACAAGGACCTGCACGGCAACTTCACCTGGCTGGTCCTGCCGCACAGCGAGGCCGAACTCCGGGCGATGGCCAAAGACTACGACTGGGGCACCCCCTGGCGCTACGACCCCATGCCGACGCTCCGCGCCTCCACGACGCCCCAGCTCTGGGTGCTGGGCGAGGACGACTTCGAGGCGCCCAGCGCCGAGACCAGCCGCCGCCTGCGCGGCCTGATCGCCGACGGCAAGCCTATCACGCTCGCGCTCTACCCCGGCGCCGAGCACGGCATGACCGAGTACGAGCTGGACGAGAAGGGTGAGCGGGTCTCCACGCGCTTCCCGGTCGGCTACTTCGCCATGATGCGTGACTTCGCTCGCGACGGCCGGGTCGGCCCATCGTACGGCCGTGCCGCCATCGACCGGCCGAAGCGCTAGCGGCAGACGCCGTCCAGCGTGGCCGGATCCCAAGGCCGCGGCGCGACGCCGATCCCGCGCCGCTCGGCCTCGGCCTCCAAGGTCAGCGGCGCCTCGGACGGGGCGGCCTCGTAGTCGGCGCGGTAGAACGGATGCCGCTCGGCCGCGTCCAAGCTGGTGAAGCCCAGGCCCTCGGCCCGGTAGAAGGCCAGCAGCCGCGGTAGCATCCGCGCGTCGAAGGCGCCCGCGTGCAGCAGCAGCACGTAGGGGATGTCTTCGCCGTAGAGCTGCTCCGCCAGGCCCCGGCTGCGCGCCAGGCTGAGCCGCGCCCAGTCCAGGTAGGTCCGCTCCAGCGCGGCGATCGCGGCGAGGTCGCGCTTGGCCACGCAGCGGGCGTACGGATCGTTGAATGCCCAGTCGTCGAAGCTCAGCGTCACGCTGGCGATCCGGTAGCCGCGCGCCTGGAGCCGGCGTCGAACCTCCGCCCGCGCCTCGGCCGTGGCGCCTTCGTGCAGGTAGGGGAAGCGCAGCCACCGGGTTTGGCCCGCCAGCACGGCCTCGTTGCGCGCGACCTCGGCCTCGAAGGCCGCCGGGCCGACCTGGTTCAGGCTGACGTGGCTCCAGGTGTGATTGCCCAGCGGATGGCCGGCCGCGCGCCACATCCCCAACACAGGCGCGGACCGGGGCTCGCGCTGCAACTGGACGCCGTTGACGAAGCCGGTCGCCGAGCGGACGTCCGCAGCCTTCAGCGCCGCGAGCAGGTTCTTCGCCACACCTATCCGAGTCACGCCCGGCGGCAGCCCCGCGTGCGCCGGCAGGTCGTCGAACGTGACGGCGATCTCCTGCGTGGCCGCCGGCGTCGCCAGGGCCAGTAGGAACGCGGCGACCACCGCCCTCACGGCTTAAACAGCGACAGCGGCACGGCCTCGGCCATCGCCCGATAGCCGGCGATGGAGGGGTGCAGGTGGTCGCCGGAGTCCAGGTCGGGGCGCATCCGATCCGGCCGCGCCGGGTCTCGCATCAGGGCGTCGAAGTCGATCACCGTGTCGAAGCTCCCCGGCGTGCGGATCCAGGCGTTGAGCGCCTGGCGGTCGGCCTCGTGCGCGGCCGTCGGCTCGTAGAAGCAGCCCACGAACGGCAGGATCGTCGCGCCGATCACTTTTATCCCCCTGGCCCGCGCCCGCGCGACCATCTGGCGATAGGCGCCGATCATGTCGGCCACCAGCCGCGCGTGCGCCTCCGGCGTCATCGGCCCGTCCTTCGCCGAGGTCCCCAGGTCGTTCACGCCCTCCAGCACGATCACATAGCGCACGCCGGTCTGGCCCAGGACGTCGCGTTCGAACCGCGCCAGCCCGTTCGGCCCCAGTTCGTCCCTCAGCAGCAGGTTGCCGCCGATGCCGTGGTTCAGCACCGACAGGCGCCGCAGCTTCGGGTCGGCCTGCAGCCGCTCAGCCAGGATGTCGGGCCAGCGCTCGTTCCGATCCGGGCCGACGCCGAAGCCGTCGGTGATCGAATCGCCGAACGCGACGACGGCCGCGGTCTGCGCGCCCGCCGGCACGTCGACGCCCGAGACCTGAAACCAGCGCACGACCTGGCCCGCGCCCTGCAGGTCGGCCTCGGCCACATGGCGGCCCTTGGCGAAGAACGTCGTGGTCCGCGAGCCCGGATGGCCGGTCTGCTGCGCCGGCGCCTGGGGCAGGTGGAAGCTGATCGCCAGGCTTTCCAGCGGCTTCACCGGGAAGTCGACCGGGTCCGAGACGTATTCCGCGCCCGCCGGCACGGTGACGTCGGCGCGGTTGCTGAACGTCACCGCGCGGCTGTCGGTCACCGCCGCCGAGCCCGGCCGCGCCGCCCGCGCCACCGCCACCTCGGAGAACGTCAGCGGCGCGGTCCCGAAGGCGTTCGAAAGCCGCACGCGCACCTGCGGTCCGCCGGCGGTCACCCGCACGATCTGACGCAGCGTCGCGTCGGTCATCGCCTCGATGGGCAGGGCATTGCGCGGCTCCGGGACCTGCTGCGAGGCCGCCCAGGCGCCGACCCAGCCGCGATCTGCCGCCGCCGCGGCCGCCGGAAGCGAGATCGCCGCCGCCAGCAGCATCGCGGCGGCCACTCGCCGCACGAATGGTAAGAGCACGTCGCCCAGCACGTCCTTCCTCACCTCGACAGGCCGGCTCTTCAGAATGGCCGTTCCCTGAAAGCCAGCTTGACATGTCGGGCCACGGATTGATAGCGCTACCAAAAATAAGGGAGGTCTGACCATGGGCGGAGCCGCGTCGCGGCCGGAAGCCTTTCTGCCCCACGCCTTCCTACCCGGCGACTGGCAGACCGCTCTCCTCGTGGGCCGTATCCGGACCGCCGCCGGGCCGACGCCCGTCGTCTGCCGCGACGGCCGGCTGCTGGACGTGTCGTCCGCCGCGGTCACGGTCTCGGACCTGCTGAACTTCGACGTCTCCGCCGTGATGGGCGGCGACCTAGGCCCGATCGAGGCATTCGACTTCGCCGCCCAGCCGTTGCTGGCGCCGATCGACCTGCAGTGCGTGAAGGCCGCTGGCGTCACCTTCGCCGTCTCGGCCGTCGAGCGGGTGATCGAGGAACGCGCCCGCGGCGACGCCGCCAAGGCCGAGGCGATCCGCGCCGACCTCCGCGACCGCGTGGGCGCCGACATCCGCTCGGTGGTCCCGGGCGGCGACGCGGCGGCGAAGCTCAAGGCCGCCCTGATCGCCGACGGCCTCTGGTCGCAGTACCTGGAGGTCGCCATCGGCCCCGACGCCGAGATCTTCACCAAGGCCCCCGTGCTGTCGGCCGTGGGCCACGGCGCCCAGGTGGGCATCCGCTCCGACTCCGCCTGGAACAACCCCGAGCCCGAGGTGGTGCTGGTCTGCGACCGCGACGGCAAGGCGGTCGGCGCCACGCTGGGCAACGACGTGAACCTGCGCGACTTCGAGGGCCGCTCGGCGCTGCTGCTGGGCAAGGCCAAGGACAACAACGCCTCCTGCGCGCTGGGCCCTTTCATCCGGATCTTCGACCGGGATTTCACCATCGACGACGTGCGCAATGCCCGCGTCGACCTGGTGATCGAGGGGCGCGACAACTACCGGCTCGAGGGCCACAGCTCGATGGACCAGATCAGCCGGGATCCGCTGGAGCTGGTCCGCCAGGCGCTCTCCGAGCACCAGTATCCCGACGGCTTCGCCCTGTTCCTCGGCACGCTGTTCGCCCCCACCCAGGACCGCGACGTGGCCGGGCAGGGGTTCACCCACAAGGTCGGCGACGTGGTGCGGGTGTCGAGCCCGCGCCTGGGCGTGCTGGAGAACGAGGTGACGACCTCGAAGGCCGCCGCGCCCTGGACGTTCGGCGTCGGCGACCTCATGCGAAACCTCGCCGGACGCGGCCTTCTCCTCCCCCAGGCTGCGCAATGACCGAGACCCTACCCCAGTACATCGGCGGCGAGCGCGTACGCGCCAAGGCGGCCGAGGACAGTACGAACCCCTCGAACACCACCGACGTCGTCGCCCACGTGCCGCGTGGCGGTGAGGCCGAGGTGGACGCCGCGGTTTCGGCCGCGCAGGCCGCGTTCCCCGCCTGGTCCGAGGCCTCCCCCGAGGTCCGCTCCGACCTCCTGGACAAGGTGGGTGACACGATCCTCAAGCGCCGCGAGGAGCTCGGCCGGCTGCTGTCGCGCGAAGAGGGCAAGACCCTGCCCGAGGGCATCGGCGAGACCGTCCGCGCCGGCCGCATCTTCAAGTACTTCGCCGGCGAGGCCCTGCGCCGCCACGGCCAGAACCTGGACTCGGTGCGCCCTGGCGTGGAGATTCAGACCTACCGTCAGGCGGTCGGCGTCTTCGGCCTGATCACCCCCTGGAACTTCCCGATCGCCATCCCGGCCTGGAAGACCGCGCCGGCGCTCGCCTTCGGCAACACCGTGGTCCTGAAGCCGGCGGGTCCGACGCCCGCCACCGCCGCGGCGCTGGCCGAGATCATCTGGGAATGCGGCGCGCCGGCCGGGGTCTTCAACATGATCTTCGGCCCGGGCGCGATGGGCGCGAAACTGGTCGACCATCCGGGCGTCGACGGGGTGTCCTTCACGGGCTCTCAGGGCGTCGGCGCGACCGTGGCCGAGGCGGCCGTGAAGCGCCAGGCCCGCGTGCAGCTCGAGATGGGCGGCAAGAACCCGCTGGTGATCCTCGACGACGCCGACCTCGACCGCGCCGTCATGGTGGCGCTCGACGGCTCGTTCTTCGCCACCGGCCAGCGCTGCACGGCCTCCAGCCGCATCATCGTCACGGACGGCATCCACGACCGCTTTGTGGCCGCCCTGGCCGAGAAGGTCGCCGCCCTGCGCGTGGGCGACGCCCTGGCGCCCGAGACCCAGATGGGGCCGGCGGTCAGCGAGGCCCAGATGGAGACCAGCTACCGCTACATCGACATCGCCAGGTCGGAGGGCGGCCGCATCGTCACCGGCGGCGGGCGGCTGAAGCTGGACAACCCCGGCTGGTACGTCCAGCCGACCCTCATCGCCGACACCGACCCGGCCATGCGGATCAACAACGAGGAGGTGTTCGGTCCCGTCGCCTCGACCGTCCGCGTGAAGGACTACGAAGAGGCCCTGGCCGTGGCGAACGGCGGCGACTTCGGCCTCTCGGCCGGCATCGTCACCACCTCGCTGAAGCACGCCCGCGACTTCCAGCGCCGGGTGCGCGCCGGGATGGTGATGGTCAACCTGCCCACCGCCGGCGTCGACTACCACGTGCCGTTCGGCGGCTCGAAGAAGTCCAGCTACGGCGCTCGCGAGCAGGGGTTCTCCGCGGTCGAGTTCTACACCCAGACCAAGACGGCCTACTCATGGGCGTGAGCGTGAACGTGGCCAGCGCGCCAAAGGGCGCGGTCTATCCCAGCCTGGAGGGCAAGCGGGTCGTCGTCACCGGCGGCGGCTCGGGCATCGGCGCGGGCCTGGTCGAGGCCTTCGCGGGGCAGGGGGCCGAGGTCCACTTCCTCGACGTGCTGGAGGCGGAGTCCAGGGCGTTGGCCAACAGCCTGGCCGAGGCCAAGGTCGCGCCGACCTTCCACGTCGTCGACCTCAAGGACGCCGGCGCCATCGCCGCCTTCTTCGCCAAGGTCGGGCCGGTGGACGTGCTGGTGAACAACGCTGGCAACGATGACCGCCACACCCTGGCCGACGTCACGCCCGCCTATTTCGACGACCGGATCGCGGTGAACCTGCGCCACATGGTCTTCTGCGCCCAGGCGGTGGTCGAGGGGATGAAGGCCCGCGGCGGCGGGGCGATCATCAACTTCGGTTCGATCTCCTGGCATCTCGGCCTGCCCGACCTGGTGCTCTACGAGACCGCGAAGGCCGGCATCGAGGGCATGACCCGCGCCCTGGCCCGCGAGCTGGGACCATCGGGCATCCGCGTCACCTGCATCGCGCCCGGCAACGTCCGTACGCCGCGACAGATGAAGTGGTACACCCCGGAGGGCGAGGCCGAGATCGTGGCCCAGCAATGCCTGAAGGGCCGCATCGAGCCGCGCGACGTCGCCGCCCTGGTCCTGTTCCTGGCCTCGGACGACGCCCGCTTCTGCACCGGCCACGAGTACTGGATCGACGCGGGCTGGCGATGAGCGCGACCATGCCGGAATGCGTCCTGCGCTGCGCCTGCGAGCTGGGCGAGGGGCCGGTCTGGCGCGCGGCGGATCAGGCGGTCTGGTTCGTCGACATCAAGGGCCTGCGCATCCACCGCTACGAGCCCGCGAGCGGCGCGGCGTTCAGTTGGGCCGCCCCCGCCCAGCCGGGCTTCATCGCGCCGACCGCCGACGGCGGCTGGATCGCGGGGCTGAAGACCGGCCTGCACCGCTTCGATCCGAAGACCGGCCGCTTCGATCTGATGACCGCCGTCGAAGACGCCTCCCTCGGCAACCGCCTGAACGACGGCTTCGTCGACGGCGAGGGCCGCCTCTGGTTCGGCTCGATGCACGACGGAGAGACCGACCTGACAGGCGCGCTCTACCGACTGGACGCCCAGGGCCTGCGCCGCATGGACGACGGCTACTGCATCACCAACGGCCCGGCAGTCAGTCCCGACGGCCGGACGCTCTACCACACCGATACGCTGAAGAAGGTGCTCTACGCCTTCGACCTTGCCGCCGACGGAGGCCTCTCCAACAAGCGCCTCTTCGCCACGATCGAGGATGGCGCGGGCTATCCGGACGGGCCGGCCGTCGACGCCGAGGGCTGCGTCTGGACCGGTCTCTTCGCTGGCTGGGGGGCGCGGCGCTATTCGCCCAAGGGCGAGCAGATCGGGTTCGTGCGACTGCCGGTCGCCAACGTCACCAAGATCGCCTTCGCCGGCCCGGACCTGAAGACTGTCTACGCCACCACGGCCTGGAAGGGGCTTTCGCCTGCCGAGCGCGAGGCGCAGCCGTTGGCCGGGGGCCTGTTCCGCTTCACCGTCGACACGCCGGGCCTGCCGCAGCACCATGTGAGCCATGCCTGACCGCACGCCCGCGCGCCCGTTCCGTTCGCGCGACTGGTTCGCCGACCCCGCCCGCTCGGACATGACCGCCCTCTACCTCGAGCGGTTCATGAACTACGGGATCACGCCCGAGGAATTGCAGTCGGGCCGCCCGATCATCGGCATCGCCCAGACCGGCAGCGACCTCAGCCCCTGCAACCGCATCCACGTGGAGCTGGCCAAGCGGGTCCGCGACGGCATCCGCGACGCGGGAGGCGTGCCGATCGAGTTCCCGGTCCATCCGATCTTCGAGAACTGCCGCCGTCCCACGGCCGCCCTCGACCGCAACCTGGCCTACCTGGGTCTGGTCGAGACGCTCTACGGCTATCCCATCGACGCCGTCGTCCTCACCACCGGCTGCGACAAGACCACCCCCAGCGGGATCATGGCCGCCTCCACGGTCGACATCCCGGCGATCGTGCTCTCGGGCGGCCCGATGCTGGACGGTTGGCACGAGGGCGAGCTGGTCGGCTCGGGCACTGTCATCTGGCGCTCGCGGCGCAAGCTGGCGGCCGGCGAGATCGATGAGGCCGAGTTCCTGCGCCGCGCCACCGCCTCCGCGCCGTCCGCCGGCCACTGCAACACCATGGGCACGGCCTCGACCATGAACGCGGTCGCCGAGGCGCTCGGCCTGTCGCTGCCCGGCTGCGCGGCCATCCCAGCGCCCTACCGCGAGCGCGGCCAGATCGCCTACGAGACTGGCCGCCGGATCGTGGAGATGGCCTACGACGACCTGCGTCCATCGAAGATCCTGGACCGCCCGGCCTTCCTCAACGCCATCAAGACCGTCAGCGCCATCGGCGGCTCGTCCAACGCCCAGCCGCACATCGTGGCCATGGCCCGCCACGCCGGCGTCGAACTGTTCCCCGACGACTGGAGCGTCCACGGCCTGGACGTGCCACTGCTGGTCAACATGCAGCCGGCCGGCAAATACCTGGGCGAGCGCTTCCACCGCGCGGGCGGCGTGCCGGCGGTGTTATGGGAGCTGTTGCAGGCGGGCGAACTGGCGGGCGACTGCCTGACGGTGACCGGCCGCACGGTCGCCGAGAACGTGCAGGGCTGTGAGAGCCACGACCGCGAGGTGATCTTCCCCTACGCCGCGCCGCTGCGCGAACGCGCCGGCTTCGTGGTGCTGAAGGGCAACCTGTTCGACTTCGCGATCATGAAGACCTCTGTGATCTCCGAGGAGTTCCGGGCGCGCTACCTGAGCGAGCCGGGGCGGGAGCAAGTCTTCGACGCCCGCGCCATCGTCTTCGATGGCTCGGACGACTACCACCACCGCATCAACGACCCCGCGCTCGCCATCGACGAGCGGTGCATCCTGGTGATCCGGGGTTCAGGTCCGCTGGGTTGGCCGGGCTCGGCCGAGGTGGTGAACATGCAGCCGCCGGACGCCCTGATCCAGCGCGGCGTCACCAGCTTGCCGACCCTGGGCGACGGCCGCCAGTCGGGCACGTCCGACAGCCCCTCGATCCTCAACGCCTCGCCCGAGAGCGCGGCGGGGGGCGGCCTGGCGTGGCTGCGCACGGGCGACACGGTCCGCATCGACCTGAACGCCGGCCGCTGCGACGCGCTGGTGGACGACGTGGAGATCGCACGTCGCAAGGCCGAGGCGCTGCCGCCGATCCCCAAGAGCCACACCCCGTGGGAGGAGCTCTATCGCGAGAAGACCGGCCAACTGGCCGAGGGCGCCGTGCTGGAGATGGCGGTGAAGTATCGCGGCGTGGCGGCGAAGACTCCCCGCCACAACCACTGAGGCCGATCTAGCGCTTGTGGAACGGGCGCTTCGGCGGGGCGCCGCCGCCGCCCACGCGCGGGCCGGTGTCGCGATGGCGGAAGATGATCCGCGCGCGGTCCATGTCGTAGGGGGTCATCTCGACCGTGACGCGGTCGCCCACCATCGAGCGGATGCGGTGCTTGCGCATCTTGCCGGCGGTATAGGCCAGCACTTCGTGATTGTTCTCCAGCTTCACGCGGAACCGGCCCTCGGGCAGCAGTTCGGCGATCTCGCCTTCGAATTCGATCAGTTCTTCCTTCGCCATTCAGCGCTCCTTCGTTCGGGCATGCCGAGACGGGCCGAAATGGCGGCCCGTGGCTCGGCGGCTTGTCGCCACTCAGAATCATGTCTCGCGCCGAAGACCCGGCGGGAGGTCAAATTTTCGGAGAGGTCGAGCGGCCGCGCCCAAGGTGGATTCGCAGATCACCGGGCGCAGCAGGCAAGCCAAAGCGAGATTTGATCTCGCCATTGTGGGGTTTTCCACCGTCCTGCGCAAGGCGCGGGCGGGCGTTCGACCCTGTCCGCCCCCGCGAGACAGCGTCGCAGGGCGCGGAGACATGGCGATTTCGACCCCACTGGAGGCCACGCGGAAGGGGGTGACGGCCCGCATTTCCCCGTTAGTCTCGCCAGCAGCCGAGGTTGTTGGTCAAACCATTTGGCTTGACCGATGATAGCGCTATCATCAAAGGTGTGCGTAGGCGGCCCAAGAGCCGCGCGCGAGGAAACACGAGGGCGAAACGCGTGACTGCAACAGTAGCCGGAACCCGGGAGGCCGCCCGGGTGAACATGGCCTTCATCGCCGCGATCGTGGCCGTGGCCACCATCGGCGGCTTCATGTTCGGCTACGACAGCGGGGTCATCAACGGCACCCAGGAGGGGCTGGAGCATACCTTCGCGCTGTCCAAGCTGGGCACGGGCTTCAACGTCGGCGCGATCCTGCTAGGCTGCGCGGCCGGCGCCTTCCTGGCGGGGCGGCTGGCCGACCTGATCGGGCGGCGCACGGTGATGATGATCGCCGCGTCGCTGTTCATCGTCAGCGCGCTGGGCACCGGCGCGGCCAGCAGCTCGCTGATGTTCGTGATCGCGCGCTTCATCGGCGGCCTGGGCGTCGGCGCGGCCAGCGTGCTGTCGCCGGTCTACATCTCGGAGGTGACGCCCGCTTCGATCCGCGGGCGCCTCTCCAGCGTCCAGCAGATCATGATCATCACCGGCCTGACGGGCGCCTTCGTGGCCAACTACGTCCTGGCCGCCACCGCCGGCGGCTCCACCGCCGAGTTCTGGATGGGCTATCCAGCCTGGCGTTGGATGTTCTGGATGCAGGTGATCCCGGCCGGTGTCTTCCTGACCACGCTCACGCTGATCCCCGAGAGCCCGCGCTACCTGGTGGCCAAGGGCCGCGAGGCCCAGGCGCTGGGTGTGCTCACCCGCCTGTTCGGCGCCGAGGAGGCGGGCCGCAAGGTGGCCGAGATCCGCGACAGCCTGGCCGCCGACCACCACCGCCCCAAGCTGTCCGACCTGGTCGACAAGGCTTCGGGCAAGGTTCGGCCCATCGTCTGGACCGGCATCGGCCTGGCCGTCTTCCAGCAGCTCGTCGGCATCAACATCGTCTTCTACTACGGCGCGGTGCTCTGGCAGTCGGTGGGCTTCTCCGAGGATGACGCACTCAAGATCAACATCCTGTCGGGCGCGCTCTCGATCCTGGCGTGCCTGGCCACCATCGGCCTGATCGACCGTATCGGCAGGAAGCCGCTGCTGCTCATCGGATCGGCTGGCATGGCGGTGACGCTGGCAGTCATGGCGTGGGCGTTCTCCACGGCCTCCATGGTCGACGGCGCCCTGCACCTGGGTGACGCGCCCGGGCTCGCGGCCCTGATCGCCGCCAACGCCTACGTCGTCTTCTTCAACCTCAGCTGGGGCCCGGTCATGTGGGTGATGCTGGGCGAGATGTTCCCGAACCAGATCCGCGGCTCGGGCCTCGCCGTCGCCGGCTTCGCCCAGTGGACCGCCAACTTCGCCATCTCGGTCAGCTTTCCCGCCCTGGCCGCCGGCGTGGGCCTCGTCCCCACCTACGGTTTCTATGCCCTCAGCGCGCTCGTCTCCTTCTTCTTCGTCCGCGCCATGGTCCACGAGACCCGCGGCAAGGAGCTGGAGGACATGACCGGCTGACCATCCGGCCGGCGCCCACGCCCATGAAAACGATCCGGGCCTTGCGCTGGTGGATCGTCGGCCTGGTGATGCTGGGCGCGATGCTCAACTACCTGACCCGCGCGGTGATGGGCGTTGCCGCGCCCACCCTGCTGACCGAGTTGCATATCAGCGAGCAGCAGTACGGCTGGATCACGGCGGCCTTCCAGGGCGGCATCATCCTGCAACCGGTCGTCGGCTACGTGCTGGACAGCGTGGGGCTGAAGTACGGCCTGGCCCTGTTCGCCGGCGCCTGGTCGGTGATCTCCATGGCGCACGGCTTCGCGAACAGCTGGCCCGCCTTCGCCGCCCTTCGGGCCCTCCTGGGCTTCGCCGAGGGCTCGGCCAATCCGGCGGGGATGAAGGTGGTCGCCACCTGGTTTCCGGCGCGCGAGCGGGGCTTCGCGGGCGGGCTCTACAACATCGGCGCCTCGGTCGGGACCATGCTGGCGCCGCCGCTCGTGGCCTGGGCGATCCTGGCCTACGACTGGCGCGCGGCCTTCCTCATCACCGGCGGCCTCGGCCTCGTCTGGACGGCGGTCTGGCTGCGCGGCTTCCACCCGCCCGAGCACCATCCGCGCCTATCGCCCGACGAACGCGCCTTGATCGAGGCCGGGCAGGAACAGGACCTCGCCGCCGACGCCGGCGGCCGCCCCTCGATCCTGGCCCTGCTACGCCGCCGCGACCTCTGGGGCATCGCCATCCCGCGCCTGCTGGCCGATCCCACCTGGGGCACGCTGTCGTTCTGGATCCCGCTCTACCTGGTCCAGACCCGCGGCTTCGACCTGAAGCAGATCGCGCTCTTCGCCTGGCTGCCGTTCCTGGCCGCCGACGTGGGCTGCTTGTTCGGGCCGGCCGTGGCGCTGTTCCTACAGCGGCGCGGCGTCAGCCTGATCAACGCCCGGCGCGGCGCCTTCACCCTGGGCGCGGTGATGATGACCGGCATGATGTTCGTCGGCCGTGTCGAGAGCCCCTACGCCGCCATCGCGCTGCTCTGCCTGGGCGGCTTCGCGCACCAGACCCTGTCGGTGACCGTGATCACCATGGCCTCCGACCTGTTCAGGCGCAGCGAGGTCGCCACCGTCGCGGGCCTGGCCGGCACGTGCGGCAACCTGGGCGTCCTGATCTTCTCGCTGGCCATCGGCGGGTTGGTCGCGACCGTCGGCTACGACCCGTTCTTCGTCGCGCTGGGCCTGCTGGACCTGATCGGCGCCGTCGTCCTCTGGACTCTGGTGAAGGACCGCAAGGCGTGATCCGGAACCCGATCCTGCGGGGCTTCAATCCCGACCCGTCCATCGTCCGCGTCGGCGACGACTACTACATCGCCACCTCGACCTTCGAGTGGTTCCCCGGCGTCCAGATCCACCACAGCCGCGACCTCGAGAACTGGCGGCTGATCGCCCGTCCGCTGAATCGCCCGAGCCAGCTCGACATGCGCGGCGATCCGGACTCCGGCGGCGTCTGGGCGCCGTGCCTCACCCACGCCGACGGCCTGTTCCACCTGATCTACACCGATGTGAAGCGCTATGGCCGCACCACGGTGGGCGGCGCGTCGGGCGCTTCGCTGCGGGACTTCCACAACTATCTGGTGACCGCGCCGACGATCGACGGCGACTGGTCCGATCCGGTCTATCTGAACTCCAGCGGCTTCGACCCGTCGCTGTTCCACGACGCCGACCGCCGCAAGTACCTGGTCAACATGCTCTGGGACCACCGTCCCGGCCGCAACCGCTTCGCCGGCATTGTCTGTCAGGAATACTCGCCCGCCGAGCGCCGCCTGGTCGGCGAGCGCCGGGTGATCTTCGAGGGCACGGAGCTCGGCCTCACCGAGGCTCCCCATCTCTACCGCCGCGGCGGCTGGTATTTTCTCGTCACCGCCGAGGGCGGCACGGGCTTCGGCCACGCCGTGACGGCCGCCCGGTCCCGCGATCTCTGGGGCCCCTACGAGCTGCACCCCGACCGCCAGATCCTCACCAGCCGCGACCGCCCCGACGCCCTGCTGCAGCGCGCCGGCCACGCCGACCTCGTGGAGACGCAGGGCGGTGAGACCTGGATGGTCTACCTCTGCGGCCGACCGCTGCCGAACCGCGGCCGCTGCGTCCTGGGCCGCGAGACTGCGATCCAGAAACTCGTCTGGGGGGACGACGGCTGGCCCCGCACGCCGGACGGTCGCGGCACGCCCGAGCTCGCCGTCGAGCCGCCCGATCTGCCGTCGCATCCCTGGCCGCCGACGCCCGAACGCGCGACCTTCCACGGCCCCGGGCCGCCCATTGACTTCCAGTGGCTGCGCACACCCTATCCGGACGAGATCTTCAGCCTCGCCGAGCGCCCCGGCTGGCTGCGCCTGATCGGCCGCGAGAGCCTGGGCAGCCTGTTCCGCCAGGCGCTGGTCGCCCGCCGCCAGCAGGCCTTCTGCTACACCGCCGCCACCCGGATGGACTTCGAGCCGCAGCACTTCCAGCAGGCGGCGGGGCTGGTCTGCTACTACAACGCCGCCAAGTTCCACTATCTGATGGTCACCCACGACGCCGGGCTGGGCCGCTGCCTGCAGGTGATGTCGGCGCTGCCGGACAGCCCCCAGGCCGACGCCTTCACCGCGCCGATCCCCATCGATCCCGGGCCGATCGAACTGCGCGCCGACGTCGATTTCGAACGCCTGCGCTTCTCGTACCGCCTGGAGGGGCAGGACGCTTGGACCCGGCTGCCGCAGGTGTTCGACGCCTCGATCCTGTCCGATGAGGCCGCCGCGCCCGGCACGCCCAATTTCACCGGCGCCTTCGTGGGCATGGCGTGCCAGGACACCTCGGGCGCCGGCCATCCGGCCGACTTCGCCTGGTTCGACTATCGCGAGCGGGCGTTCGCGAACTAGGACACGCGCCGATGGGCCCCGTGCGGGGGCAGACGCTTGCGGCAGGCGCGGGCGTTCACTCTCGACCCGCCGCGGACGTCGGGTGCGCCGCTTTCCTGACGTCGGCGCTGCGCCGCGAGAAATCGTGGAGATTGGGAGCGAAGGCGACCTTCGAAGGCCGATCAGGCCCCGAAGATCCAGTTCCCGGTCAGCGAGCTCATCTGCACGCCCACCAAGACCATCTGCCCGCCGCCCGTCATGCTGATGACGGTGTCCGCGCCGACCTGGCTGACGGTGTACTGCGTACCCGGATCGAGTTGTACCCGGTCGCCCTGAGCCAGGCTGAAGTCCAGCACCCGGTCCATGCCCGCGTCGCCGAAGGTGTGGAAGATGTCGGCGCCGGCGCCGCCGGTGATCGTGTCGCTGTCCTTGTCGCCAGACATGAAGTCGTCGCCGACGCCGCCCCTGACGACGTCATCGCCCTGTCCGCCACGGACAATGTCGGCGCCCTCGCCCCCGTCGCAGGTATCCGCGCCGAGGTTCCCGTAGACGACATCGTCGCCGCCATCGCCCAGCAGGATGTCGTCGTCCCTTCCACCGACTACGAAATCATCCCCGCCGCCGCCGGCCTCGCTATCGTTGCCGGTATTGCCCTGGAGGTTGTCGAACCCGACGCCGCCCACGAGGGTATCGGCGCCCTCCTGCCCGCTGACCAGGCCGTCGGCTCGGCCTTCGCGACCGTCGTAGAAGTCGTTGCCGGCGCCGAGATTCACGTAGCCGGTGACCAGGCCGCTGTTCAGGAGGGCTTCGTTGCCAATGCCGAGCTGTACGGCGCCGACCAGCTTGCCCGCGTTCTGGAAGATGTCGTCGTTGCCGCGCGTATCGCTGGTATAGCTGACGACCTTGAGGGCGAAGTCACCCTCCAGCGTGCCGCCATTGTAGAAGAAGCCCTTCACGTTCGATCCGAACAGCACCGCGACACTGTCCACGATCTGATTGGCGTCGTGGGCCCGGATGACGCCCATGTTGCGGAAGCTGCTGTTAAACTGGAAGAAGCTCACGCCGAACGCCTTGTCGACGCCGAACACGTCGATCAGCCCGTTGTTCTGCAGCCACTCGCCGGCCGCCATGTTGATGCCGTAGGCGCTGCCCTGGGATGTGACTTTCAGTGTCCCGTTGTTGGTGATGGCGGGGACGTCGTCGTTGATGGCGCCCCAGTTCCACAGACCATAGGCGGCCGTGCGCGCCGCCACCTCCACGAGGCCGTCGTTGATGATCCGAGGTGTCCAGGAGCCGGCGTTTGTGCCGTAGGCGACATCGCTCGTCGCGGTCGTGTCCACGTGGATCGAACCGGTGGAGGTGATCGTCAGCCGGGATAGCCCATAGAAGCTGGAGTATCCCACGTTTACGGCATGGACGTAGCCGGGACTGGTCGGTGGCTGGGTGGTGATGACCCGAAGGTCGCCGGCGATGGTCAGCCAGCCGCCGTCGTTCGTATCGACCGACTGAAAGAGGAACGCCGTCTCGTTGGTGACCGTCAGGGTCGTACCCTGCGCCAACGTATAGTCGGATTTGGAGATTTGAATCGTACTCACGCGACGCCCCTACAAATGCGCCGCCGCCACCCTCATGGCCCGTTGCCAGCGCTTCGGGCACAGCCAATCCGTGCGTGATCTGATCGTGTCAACCGATAGGTGGACGCCCCACCGGATGGCTTCGGTTTCAAGTTGGTGCGCGAGGACCGGCCTGGGGCGATCGGCCGGCGCGTGTCCGCGACTCAGCCGGCGCGGACCTTGGGTGAGCCAGCATGTCGAGGGCATTGGAGATCACGCCGGATGACCGCACCGATCCTCCAGATCTCCTACGATCGCAGCTCCTAACCTGGGCGTCGCCGCTCGCCGGCGGGGGCGCCGCCGATGGGCGGTCGGCGGTCCATGCGCTGACCGCCGCCGCCCATCGCCTGGACCGGCGTCGGGCGCAGATCTGCAAGGAGGATCGCGCCGTCCCCATCCGGATCCAGGAGTGCGAAGCGCCGGTCGCTGGCCGCCCGCCATTCGGCGCGGCTGACGCTGAAGGAAAAGTCCGAGTCCGCGCCCCGGATCGGGTGCGGCTCGTTGATCAGGCTGTAGGCCGCCGCGCCCTGCAGGCGCGTGTTGAGCTCGTTGCGACCCGCCGCGCCGCGGGCCCCGCCGCGCCCGCCGCCGCCCATCATGCCGGCGCCCACGCGGCTGACCTCGGGGACCAGCTCCTCCTCCCAGCGGGTGACCTCGGGCATGCTGATCTGGCCGTCGCCGTTGGCGTCCAGCACCTTGAAGAACGCGTCGGCGTCGGCGCGGAACTCGTCGCGCGTGATCTTGCCGTCGTGGTTGGCGTCGGCCTGCGCGAACCACGCGGCGACCGGATAGGGCTGGCCGCCCGGCGCGCGGAACGGCTGGCCGGAAGGGCTGATGAACAGCTGGGCGCGCGGCCGCGGCGGTCCTTCGCCACGCTCATGCGGTCCGTCCTCGTCGTCGCCGAAGCCTGGCGGCGGCCCGCCGCGCGGACCGCTCGCGCAGCCGCTCAGCGCCAGGGTCACTCCGAGCAGGCCGATCCAGGTCCTGATACGCATGCTGTCCCGTCCAAGGCGCCACGCCGATCTCTCCCCGCAAAGCGGCGAGGAGGTGTCGGAAGCGCCACAATCGCGGCCTTTTGAGGGTTCGTCAGCCCCCGTTGGTCAGGCGTCGCGGAAGCGGTCGATCCAGGCCGCCAGGGCGGCCACATAGCGGCCGAGGTATTTCCGCGTCTGCTCGTCGATCAGCCGGCCCTCGGCGTCGAACTTCTCGTGCGCCCGGAAGACCAGGATCTCCGGCTGCGGCATGCAATACGAGTTGGTGAATTCGAACGCCTGGCGCAGCTGGCTCTGGCCGCGCGCGCTGCCGGTCTGGCCGGGCGAGGCGCCGATGATCCCCACCGGCTTCCCGCCCAGGGCCGCGCCGCCCGGCGGGCGCGAGGCCCAGTCGACGGCGTTCTTCATCACGCCCGGGACGCCGTGGTTGTACTCGGGGCAGACGAACAGCACCCCGTCGGCCTCGCGGATCGCCGCCTTGAACGCCGCCACGCCCTCGGGATCGCCGGCCGCCTCGACATCGCCGTCGTAGAGGGGGACGACCGCCAGGTCGAAGGCTTCGATGGCCACGCCCTCGGGCGCGACTTCGGTGGCGGCGCGGAGCAGGGCGCGGTTCAGCGAGCCGCGGCGCAGGCTGCCGGCGACGCCCAGGATTCGGATCGGTTCAGGCATGCGCCAGCCTCTAGCACGCGAGACGGCGCCGCCGTTGGGGGAAACGGCGGCGCCTGGAAGCCAATCTGTTCAGGGAGGGGAGATCAGGCGGGTTCGAGGGCCGCCGCAGACTGGCTGGTCGCATCCTTCAGCTCGCCCTTCAGCCAGGCGAGGAGGTCGTTGTTGATGATGTCGGCGTGCGTCGAGGCCATGCCGTGCGGCAGGCCGGGATAGACCTTCAGCGTGCCCTTCTGGAGGAGCTTGATCCCCTTCAGCGCCGAGTCGGCGATCGGCACGATCTGGTCGTCGTCGCCGTGCATCAGGAACACCGGCACGTCGATCTTCTTCAGATCCTCGGTGAAGTCGGTTTCCGAGAAGGCCTTGATGCAGTCGTAATGGGCCTTCACGCCGCCCATCATCCCCTGCAGCCACCATTTGCGGATCAGCCCCTCGCTCACCTTCGCGCCCGGCCGGTTGAACCCGTAGAACGGGCCGGTCGGCACGTCGATGAACTGCTGGGCCCGGTCAGCGAGCAGGCCCGTGCGGAAGCCGTCGAAAACCTCGATCGGCAGGCCTTCGGGGTTGCTCTCCTTCTTGACCATCACCGGCGGCACGGCGCCGATCAGCACGCCGGCGGCGGCGCGGTCGGTCCCGTGGCGGCCCAGGTAGCGGGCGACTTCGCCGCCGCCCGTGGAGTGGCCAACGTGGATCGCGTCCTTCAGGTCCAGCGCCAGCACCAGCGCCCGCAGGTCGTCGGCGTAGGTGTCCATCTCGTTGCCGTCCCAGGTCTGGGTCGAACGGCCGTGGCCCCGGCGGTCATGGGCGATGGCGCGGTAGCCGTTGCTCGCGAAGAACATCATCTGCGCGTCCCAGTCGTCCGCGCTCAGCGGCCAGCCGTGGCTGAACACGATGGGCTGACCGGAACCCCAGTCCTTGTAGAAGATTTCAGCGCCGTCCTTGGCTTTGACGAAAGGCATGGTGGGGGGCTCCTCTGCAGGTGTGCCGGCACCATGCGCCCGGCGCGTGACGGTCTCAATTCAACGTGCGGTGTGCGGCCGCATACGTTGGTATGACGCCGCTCGTGCGGGCGGTCAGACCTCTGCGATGGGCAGGGTGAACAGGAAGCAGGCGCCGCCCTCCGCGCCGTTCCGCGCCTCGATGGTCCCGCCGTGGCTCTCCAGGATCGAGCGGCAGATCGGCAGGCCCATGCCCATGCCGCCGTCCTTGGTGGTGAAGAAGCTCTGGAACAGGCGCGGCAGGTTCTCGTCGGGTATGCCCGGCCCGCTGTCGCTGACTGACACCCGCACCCCGCCGTCGGCCGCCTCGCTGAGCAGGGTCAGCGTCCGCGTTTCGGCGCCGGCATTGACCATCGCCTGGATAGCGTTGACCGCCAGGTTCACCAGCACCTGCTGAAGCTGGGTCCGGTCGGCGGTGACCGGAGGCAGGTCCGCCCCGAGCGACAGGGCGACCGTGACGCCCTTGCCCTGCAGCTCGTGGCGCAGGAAGCCCATGGCCTCCTCGATCACCGGGTTGATCGCGATCGGCCCCACCTCGGGCGCGCGGCGCTCGGCCATGCCGCGGACGCGGGCGATGATGGCGGCGGCCCGCTGGGCGTCGGCCACGATGCGGTCGTTGATGCCGCGCAGCTCGTCCAGATCGGGCTCGGCGCGGCTGAGCCAGCGCTTGCCGGCCGAGGCGTTGGTCGAGATCGCCGCCAGCGGCTGGTTCACCTCGTGGGCGATGGACGCGGTCAGCTCGCCCAGCATCGACACCCGCGCCGCGTGGGCGAACTCGGCCTGCAGAGCGTGCAGCGCCGCCTGCGCCTGGTTGCGCTCGGTCAGATCGATCACGCCGATCAGCAGCGAGCCCGCGCCCACGCTCTCGCGCGGGAAGCAGGCGGTGAAGAGGGCGTCGAACTCGGTGCCGTCGAGCCGGCGCAGGCGCGTCTCGGCGGAGAAGCTTGGCGCCCGGGACACTGCCGCCACCACGGACGCGGAATAGATGGGCGTGCTGGCCTCGGGCCAGAAGCGCTCGACGTCGCCGGCCAACTCGGCCTTGGTTGCGCGGTAGAGCGTGCAGGTCTCCTCGTTGACGTCGATCACGCGGGTGACCCGCATCATCTCGCGCGAGACCTCCGGGTGCGCCGCCAGGTAGGCCGCGAAGTCGGTGACGCCGTCGGCGCGGAGCTGCCACAGCATCTGGCCCACGGCGAAGAAGTCGAGGTCCCAGTACGACACCGCCATGGCGCCGAACAGGTTGCGGTAGCGCCGCTCGCTCTTGCGCAGCGCGTCCTCGGTCGCCCGGCGGGCGGTGATGTCGCGCCCGGTCTCGACGATGGCGGTGGGCTGACCATCCGAGGCGCGCTGCAGCGACCAGCGCGCCTCGATCACCAGCTCGCGGCCGTCGGCGGCGCGGCGCATCAGCTCGCCCTCCCAGCGCCCCTCGGCCAGCAGGCGGGCCTCCAGGTCGGGCAGGGGATCGGCGTGGCGGGTGGTCAGCAGTTCGTGGGCCGGCTGCGCCCGGGCGGCGTCCGCATCCCACCCGTAGAGTTCGGCCGAGGCCGCGTTCCAGGCCAGCACCCGGCCGTCGAGGTCGCGCACGAAGATGCTGTCGTGGACCAGATCGAAGAGGTCGCCCAGCTCCTCGCCGCCCATGTGCCCCTGCCGTTCGCCCCCGCGCGTCATGGCAGACTAGCCGCGTCGCGCGCCGGATGAACAGCCGCGCGTCATGCGGCGAGCGCGCGTTCCAGGCATTCGATCAGGGCGTCGGCCTCGAACGGCTTCCTCAGGAAGCAGAATGCGCCGCTGGCCAGGGCGCGATCCTTCAGCGCCGGCTCGGCGCGGGCCGTGACCATGATCACCGGCGTGCTGACCCCCTCGGCGGTCAGCCGCTCCTTCAGCTCGATGCCCGACAGGCCCGGCATCTGGATGTCGGTGACCACGCAGTCCGACCGCTCGCGCGCGTCGGCGGCCAGAAAGTCCTCGGCGTTGGGATAGCCCGCCACGCGATAGCCCAGCGACCGCACCAGCCCGATCAGCGCCTGGCGCAGGGACTCGTCATCCTCGACGATGGAGATCAACGGGTCGGCGGCAGTCATGCCGTGGCCTTCGCACGCCGCGAAGCCCGCTGGAATCATACGCAGGTATGGTCGGCGTCCGCGGACCGGGGCGCGTACTCACGAGATCAAATTATCGGAGACCTTGCAGGCTTGGCCCGCCATGAGCCGAGTGAGCGGACACGCCCGATGTCAGCTATGCGCCGATAGCCGACCTAAGGCGGCTTGCGCGAAGGCGAACTTTGCCGCGTGACGCCTAGCCAGGCTTCCGCAGCACGCAGAGCGACTGGCCGAGGTTGCCTTCGGGCACGATGGCGTCCGCGCCGTCGCGGATCTCGACGACCTCGAGGCCAAGCGCCCCGGCCCAGTAGCCGATGGCCTCGCGGTCGATGAAGGTGTTCATCGGCATCTCGACCTTGCGCTTGGCGGCGTCCACCGTGTCCAGGAACACCTTCAGGTGCACCGGCTCGCGGAACTCCAGGAACGAGAAGACGATGCGGCCGCCCGGCTTCAGGACGCGCTTGGCCTCCTCCAGGTACCAGTAGCTCTGCTCGTGGGTCAGATGGGTCAGCACCGAGAAGAAGCAGGCCATGTCGGCCTGGCCGTCCTGCTCGGGGATGCCGATGTGGTCGATGACCTGGAAGCGCCAGTCGGGCCGCGCGGCCACCTTCTTGGCATGGGCCACCAGCGCCGGGACGAGGTCGATGCCCAAGTAGCGCCCCTCGAGCCACGCCGACAGCGGCTTGGCCAGGCGGCCGGACCCGCAGCCCACGTCCACGAGATAGCCGTGCTGTGGCAGGCCGTAGTGGCGCAGCAGGGCCACCTCGATCGGGCCGATCAGCTCGAAGCCGCCGCCGATGGCCAGTTCCATGGCCTGGTCGTGGGGCATCTGGCCCTTGAGGATGTCGACGAAGCGGACGTTGACCGCCTTCAGGTCGGTCTGGCTGACCGGGTCGAACCGAGCGCGCAGACCGTTGACGAACCGCCGGCCCCGGCGGACCGCTCCTGCCCAACTCGCCATGCTGCGTGCGCCCCTCGTCGAACTCAACGCGTGGTAGGCGGCGCCGGGGGTTCGTGTCCAGCCTGAGCGCTTGCCTGACGGCGGGGGATGGGGCCAGCTTCGCGGCAAAACCAGGAGGGAGCCCATGAAGATCTACGACACCCCGCTCGCGCCCAATCCGCGCCGGGTGCGCTGGTTCATGGCCGAGAAGGGGATCACCGACGTCGAGGTGATCACGCTCAACCTGATGGAGGGCCAGCACAAGACGCCGGACTACCTGGCCAAGGCCGGCCTCGCCAACGTGCCCATGCTGGAGATGGACGACGGGACGTGCGTGACCGAGAGCGTCGCCATCTGCCGCTATCTCGAGAGCCGCTATCCCGAGCCCAACCTGTTTGGCCGCACGCCGGAAGAGACCGCGGTGATCGAGATGTGGCTGCGCCGCGCCGAGATGATGGTGGCGACGCCCCTGATGATCGGCGTGCGCCATACCCATCCCGCGATGGGCGCGCTGGAGCAGCAGGTCCCGGTGATCGGCGAGCACAATCTCCAGGGGGCCACGCGGGCGCTGAAGGTGCTGGACCGGCGGCTGGGCGAGAGCGCGTGGCTGGCGGGCGAGCGCCTGACCATCGCCGACATCGTAGCCTTCATCGGCATCGACTTCGGCCGGATGATCAAGTTCCGAGCCCCCGAGGAACTGACACATGTCGGCCGCTGGGCAGAGGCCATGCGCGCGCGGCCCGCAGCGAAGGCCGGCATGCCGCAGAAGGCGCCGGCATGATGGACCGGCGGGTGCTGCTGGCCGCCGCGGCTGCGCTCGCCGCCGGCCCCGCCTTCGCGATCGACCCGGGCGTGGCGTCCGGCCGCTACAAGGACGACGAGATCGACATCGCGTTCTCGCATGCGGTGGCGCTGGAGCTCGACAACACCGAGGGCCTGCTCGACACGCCGCGCGAGATGCGGGTGCTGCTCACCCAGGAGGACCTGCCGCCCTCGGTGCTGTACGGTATGGCGTTTCCGCCGGTGTGGTACCTGGCGAAGGCCGGCCAGGCGCACGGCGTCCTCCTCACCTTCGACCCCGACAAGCGCGATGCGATGGTCATGACGGTGCTGGCTCCGGCCGAGCCGGGCTATTCCCTGACCAACGTCACCCTGACCAGTTCCGAGGGCCTGTGGGCGCGGCTGGAGGTCAGTCCGACGCGGGTTGCGGGGGAACTCAAGCCCGACGCCAGCGAGAAGGCGCAGTTGAAATTCAGCGCGCCGGTCTTCACCAATCCCGTGGAGGCCGACCTGAAGGGAGCCGCCGCCGCGGCGTCCGAGCCGGTCAGGGCGATCCTGGCGCGGGCCGAGGCGGTCTCGAAGGGCGACATGGCCGCCGCAGCGGCGCTCTCGACCCCGCAGTCCGCCGCTCGGCTGAGCGAGATGCCACCGGAGTTCCGGAAGATGGCAGCCAAGGAACTCCCGAAGATGGTCGCCCAGCTGAAGGCGACCAAGCGCGTGGTGATCCGCCGCGAGACCGCGGTGGTGATCCTGGGCGGCGGCGCCTACGCCACGGCGTCCAAACTGGACGGGGTCTGGAAGGCCGCGGACTAGGGCTCGGCCGGGGAGGAGGCTGGCGGCGCGGTTGGCGCGCCAGCCCCCGACCGATCAGAAATCCAGACGGGCCGACATGGAGATGGTGCGGCCGTTGACGGCCCGCCCTATGCCGATCCCGTTGGCGGGAACCGACGGCGTGGTGATCTCGATGAAGGCGACCTTGTCGAACAGGTTGTCCACATTCAGCATGAGCTGCAGGCGATCCGTCGGGCGGTACTGAGCAAACGTGCTGACGAGGGTATAGCCCGGCATGCGCATGAGGTTGTTGTCCTGCACCCAGCTGTCGGTCGTGCCGGTGATGTTGGCGCCGATCGTCACCTGCCGGAGTTCAAGCTGCGGCGTCGCCTGGAAGATGAAGTCCGGCTGCCGGCGCGGGACCTTGCCGGCGACGGCGGGGTTCAGCTTGTCGTTGACGAGCTTGGCATGGGTGTAGGTCACGCCGCCCCGCAGGCTGAACGGACCGCGCCGATAGGTCCCCTCGGCTTCCACGCCATACGCGGTGTAGGTCCGGTCCGTCGTGATGCCGCCCGCCTGCACGTTCGTGTCTTCAGTGTCGGCGCTGAAGCCGGTGACGTTCACGGCGAAGCCTGAGGTGCGGTATTTGAACCCACCCTCGAACTGTTTGACGATGTCGTAGCCGTCGGCCTTGCTGGCCAGGCTTCCATCGATGGTGCTGACCTTGTTCGAGAACAGCAGCTTGTCCGCGCCCGCCCGCGCGCCGCGGCTGTAGCGCGCGAAGAGCGCGAACGGTTCGGCGACCCGGTAGTTCACGCCCACCGAATAGCTCAGGTAGCCGTAGTTGTAGTGGACCGGCGCCGGACGGTCGAAGGGCGTGAAGGCGGTCTTCGACTCCGCGACGGAAATGACCCCGTTGCCGTTGAAGTCCACGGACTTGATGCCGACGCGACCGTCGCCCAGGTCGGCCCCGAACAGCTGCCCGCGCACGCGACCCGCGTCGTAGCGGACGCTGCCCCCGATCGCGACCTTTCCGAAGCGATAGTTCAGCGACCCGTAGGGCGCGGTGATGTTGTAGCGGACGTCGTAGCTCCGCCGGAAGAAGGCCGTGTTGCCGGACCGATTGAAGCCCAGATAGCCGTCCTGGGTCTGCGGGACGCCGGCGGCGTTGGTGTAGTTGATCAGCGCCGACATGCCGTCGTCCGCCACGTCCTGGAGGTGATTACTGTACAGCCAGTCGCTGGTGTAATCCTGCAACGACTTGTAGACGCCGCCGGTCACCGTCAGCTCACCCTTGCCGACCTCGTACGCCCGGGTGGCGCGCAGATCATTGATGAAGTTGTTCAGCGAGCGCGATTCAATCCGGTTCAGCGAGGTCGCGACAATCAGGCCGTTACCGTTGATGGCGCCGAGATTGGTGATGAGCTGGCCTGCGCGCGGGCCGGTGGCATAGGTGAAGGTCCCCGTGCCGCCGCCGAGCGACGCCGGCAGCGCACCGCCCGAATAGATGGCCGAGACCAGGTTGCGGGTCGTCCCGCCCTGGATGTCCGAGTACCGGCCGCGCTGGGTGATCGTCCAGCCGCGGACCTCGAACTGCGATTCAAGGCCGACCGACTTGACCAAGGCGCTCATGCCCTCACTGATCGGAAGCTCGGCCGGCTTGTTGTCGGCGTCGAGCGTGACGAGGTTGCCCAGGTAGCCCGAGAGCATCGAGTCGCGCCGGACGTCGTAGTTCTTGAAGCTGCTGTAGACCGGGTGGTCGTTCGTGCCGGTGATGCGCACCGGGCCCGGCAGATAGTGCGGCGAGCGGTCGTCCAGATACTTGCCGGACAGCCGGACGTAACCGTTGGAAAACTGCTTGGTGACGTTGAACTTGAATTGGCCGCCCTTGAAGGCGTTGAAGCCGACGCGGCGCGGGCCCTCGCCCACCCGGTAGAAGCCGCCCACGTGGAAGCGCCACGTGTCGCTGATGGGCGCGCCGTATTCGAAATCCACGCGCTGGATGTCGTAGTCGAGCCCGGTGGTCAGCTGGATCGCGCCCCCGGCCACATCCCCCGTCTTGGAGATCAGGTTGATCACGCCGGCCGGCGAGTTCGATGCGAACGTCGAGGAAGAGCCGCCGCGGATGGATTCGACCGCCGACAGATTGAGGTCGGCGCGGATGTAGATGTCGGACGCACCGTTGAAGAAGTCGCCGAACTCCAGAACTGGCAGGCCGTCCTCCTGGAGCTGCATGTACTTCGACCCGCCCGACGCCAGAGGGAGGCCGCGGACCGTGTAGGCGGAACTGCCGTCGCCGGTGGACGACTCGGTCCGGACGCCGGGCAAGTTGCGAAGCAGGTCGCCAAGCGAGCGGGCGCCCAGGGCCTCAATGTCTTTCTCGCGCAGCGCGCTCGTCGAGGTCGCGCTGTCCAGGCGGTCGCGCCCCTTGGCGACGCCGGTCGAGAAGACCTCTTCGCGGCTGGCCGGCGCGCTCGTCGCGGACTTTGCCGCGGTCTGTCCCATTGCCGGCGCGCTGTTTTCAGCTAGTGCGGACGCAGGTGCGACAAATAGAAGCGGAGCGACGGCTGCCGACAGATAGAATAGTTTCATGATAGCCCCTGGCGTCTGCCACGTTGAGCTGTCATCTGGACATAACAGTGTTTGGTATTCGGTAAATGTCTGACGTATATCTCGATTTATTAATCGTTGGTTAGCTGTTTACTTCGCCTTCACATCTATGGGGGCGCCAACCGAAAACGCCCGCCGATGCCTCAATGGCGCTACCCGGCGCGAGGGCCAGCGGCCGCGCCGCCTTCCGGCAAAGCGTCGAACGCAGCACGCCGGCTTGGCCGCCTAGCGCGGCGGCGACGGCACGACGATGAAGTCGGGATGGACGTCGCGGACGACCGTGTCGCCCATTTTGCGCACGGCGGCCTGCAGCTCCGTGAGCTCGGCCGGGGCCAGCTCCAGCCGATGCTCGTCGGGGTGCGCGCGGGCGAGGTCGGGCAGGTCCTTGCCGGGCGTGCGCGTCATCTCGATGTGCGCGCCCAGGATCCACTTCACCGGATGGGTGCGGGTGAAGGCGACCACGCGGTCGATGCTGGCCCCAAAGTCGCGGAACATGTTGGTCGGCACATAGATGCGGCCCGGATAGAGCGTGTCTCCGCTCAGCAGCAGCCGCGTCTTCGGGTCGTAGACCATGATGTGCGCCGGCTGGTGGCCGGGCGTCGGGACGATCTTCAGCGCGCGGCCGCCCAGGTCGAAGTCGACCACCTGGTTCGGCCAGTCGGCGATCTTGAAGAAGGCCGCCACTTCAGGCGCGGTCACGCCGACGACGATGGTGTCGGGGCGGTCCCGGAACTCGGCGTCGCCCTGCCGGTGGTCGCCGTGGCCATGGCTGTGGGCGACCACCAGCGGGATCGAGGTGCGGTGGTGCTCGGCCAGCCACTGGTCGACGGCGGCGTCGACCGCCGGGCGGATCTTCAGCCCGCCCGCGCCGCTGTCGAGCAGCAGCGCCCGGTCCTTGCCGAACAGCAGGTAGAGGAACGGGGCCTCGAAGTTGGTCTTCACCGACTGACGGATGACGTAGGTGTCGCGGTCGTAGCGCTGGGTCTGGGTCTGCGGCTCGGACGCCGCGGTTCCGTCGATCCAGGGCTGGAACGGGCCGGTCTTCGCCGCGGCGGGCGCGGCCGTCAGGGCCAGGCAAAGGGCGATCAGGGAAGCTTTCATCGATCACGCAGCTCCAGCCACCGCTCGCGCGGAACCTGCATGAAATGGTGCGTGTCGTCCCGGGCGTACTGGCGGAAGCCCTCGCGCTCGTACACGTGCTTCGCCCGCGGATTGCCCAGAGCCACGTCCAGCTTCATGGCGACCGCGGGCGTAGTCTCGAACACCCAGTCCATGACGCCGCGCACCAGCCGCGTGCCGACGCCGCGTTCGACCGTGCTGACCGCGATACGCCGCAGCAGGACCGTGGGTTCGTTGAAATCCTGCAGGATCACGAAGCCGGCCAGGCCCGCGCCCTCGCGGATGCCGAGGTAGCGGGCGTCGCGCGACGCCATCTGGACAGCGTGCTCGTCCGCCTCGAAACGGCCGACGACGGCGTCGTATCCGGGCGTGCGCTCGATGCGCATCACCTCGGGGATGTCGGCGGGATCGAGCGGGGAGAGGTCCGTCATGCGGACCACTTCGTATCGTCGTGGCCGCAAGGCAAGCCCCGCGGCCGGGGTTCAGTCGGCCGCGGCGCCGATACGCCGCCAGGTCTGGGCCTTGCAGAACACCCCGGCCACCAGGCAACCCTTGGCCTTCAGCGTGTTCTGGTCGACCAGTTCGGCGCGGCCCGAGAACGTCGCCTTCAGGTCGGGGACAAACACCTTGCCCTTCCAGACGCCCGGCTTCTCCGGCCCGAAGTCGCGCAGCAGCTGCAGGCCGATCAGGTTGTCGGTGCCCCCGTCGCGCGCATCCTTCTGCGCGTCGGCGTTGGCCCAGACGACGTAGCCGCACAGCTTCTGGCCGCACGGCTTGATGTTCACGTGCACCGAGTTCTTCGGGTTGCGCCAGACGCCCTCGACGCCGGACGCCTGGGCGTGCGCGGCGGGTGCGAGAGCCAGGCCGGCGGCGATCGCCAGGCCGGCGAGGGCGGTGAGTTTCGTCATGCTGGTCCTTGGGGAGCGTCCCTGAGTTTCGCCCATGTAGTGGAAATGTGAGGCGAAGCTAGGGCACGGCGATTCTATGTCGCGGGTTTGACACTGCGTTCGGCGAACGCCTGGGTCAGGCGGCCGTAGTCGTCGAATTCCGGGAACTGCGCGAAGCTGTGCTCGGCCGGCGTGGTCACCCACGGCAGCTTTTCCGAGGTGTAGGTCTCGAGGAACGGCTCCGAGGCGGGATGGCCGTCGAGCATGGTCGAGCGCACGTTCACGAACCAGTCCAGCGCCTGGGGCTTGGTGTAGAGCCAGCTCATGCAGTGCGGGCAGAAGTAGTGGTGCGCCTCGTCGCCGTGCAGCCCGCCGATCGCCGTCTCGCCCTCGACCGCGAACCCCTCGGCCGGCACGGCCACGCTGAGCGAGAACGCGCTGGCAGTCATCCGCTGGCAGCCAGTGCAGTGGCAGGCCATGGTCAGCAGCGGCGGCGCGCTCACCGTCAGCTTCACCCGGCCGCACCTGCAAGCGCCCGTCCAGGGCAAGGTCTGTTCGGTCATGGGCGCTCCTCCTCGCGACTAGGTGCGGCGCGGCCCGCGCTTCTTCAAGACCGACGAGAAGCTCATGATCGTCTCGCCGCCCACCTTCATCAGGCCGCGGATGAAGACCATGCTGCGGGTGTTCTTCACGATGTCGCCGCGGCACTCGATGACCTGGCCCTCGTAGGCCGCCCCCACCAGCTCGCAGTTGAAAGTGGCGGTGACGGCATGCTGATCCTGCAGCGCATCGCGGCCGATCACGAACAGGCTGAAGTCGGCGAAGGTCATGAAGCAGCCGCCGTGCAGGAAGGCGCCGCCGTTCAGGTGCTTCTTCTCGACCTTGAAGGCGCAGACCGGGCCCTGGTCGTCGATGCGGAAATAGAACGGCCCCGCCAGGTCCTCGAAGGGGTCGCCGCCGGGATACCAGGACCAGCCGGCCCACTCGCCCTCGGTGACCTGCGTCAGCTTCGAGACGTAACTGTTCTCGGTGTCGCCGCCGTCCATCCCATCCCCTCGTTCTTTGTGCGGAGGGCGTCTAAGCACGCGCCTGCCGGATGGGGAAGGCCGCTCTTGGCGACGGGCGCCTAAGGGTTTGCCGACCGCTCGTTCAAACACTAGTTTGCCGGCCCCGCTTCCGACCGATCGAGGACCCTCACATGCAAGGCCGGCCCGTCTATCTCTGCGCAGGCGTCCGCACTCCGATCGGCCGTTACGGCGGCGCGCTGGCGAAGGTCCGCGCCGACGACCTGGCCGCCCACCCGCTGAAGACGCTGATGGCCCGCTTTCCGCAGATCGACTGGGCCGAGGTGGACGAGGTGGTCTACGGCTGCGTGAACCAGGCCGGCGAGGACAACCGCAACGTGGCGCGTATGGCGCTGCTGCTGGCGGGGCTGCCCGAGTCGGTGCCGGGCCTGACCGTGAACCGCCTCTGCGCCTCGGGCCTGGACGCCACGATCACCGGCGCCCGCTCGATCGCCACGGGCGAGAACGAGCTCGTCATCACCGGTGGGGTCGAGAGCATGACCCGCTCGCCGTTCGTCATGGGCAAGGCCGACAGCGCCTATTCCCGCAGCGCCGAGCTGTTCGACACCACCATCGGCTGGCGCTTCGTCAATCCGCAGATGCAGAAGCAGTACGGCACGCACGCGATGCCGGAGACCGCCGAGAACGTCGCAACCGACTACCAGATCGCCCGCGACGACCAGGACGCCTTCGCGTTCCGCTCGCAGCAGCGTGTCGGCAAGGCCCGCGACCGCGGCTACTTCGACGGCGAGATCGCGCCGGTGGTCATCAAGGATCGTAAGGGCGACATCACCGTTTCCCAGGACGAGCATCCGCGTCCCGACACGACGCTCGACGCGCTGAAGGCGCTGAAGCCGATCGTCCGCGAGGACGGCACGGTCACCGCCGGCAACGCCTCGGGGGTCAACGACGGCGCCGCGGCCCTGATCCTGGCCTCGGAGGCGATGGTGAAGAAGTACGGCCTGGAGCCGATCGCGCGGATCGAGGGCGGCGCCTCGGGCGGCGTCGCGCCGCGCGTCATGGGCGTGGGCCCGGTGCCCGCGGTCGACAAGCTGACCGCCCGCCTGGGGATAGCGCCGCGCGATTTCGACGTGGTCGAACTGAACGAGGCCTTCGCCGCCCAGGCCCTGGCCTGCGCGCGCGCCTGGGGCCTGGCCGACGACGCCGAGCACGTCAACCCGCACGGCGGCGCCATCGCCATCGGCCACCCGCTTGGCGCGTCCGGCGCGCGTATCGCGCTGACGGCGGCGCGGGCCATGCAGGAACGCGGCGGCGCCCGCGCGCTCGCCACCATGTGCGTCGGCGTCGGCCAGGGTTCGGCGCTGGCGCTGGCCAAGGCCTAGGACCGCATGCTCGCGACCGTCCTGGCCGCGATGGCGCTGGCCGCCCAGCCGGCGCCGCCGGCCGACGACGGCCCGCTCACCACCGCGCCCAAGGAACGGACGGTGGCCGAGGACCCGTTGCCTGGCCTCGATGAGAAGCGCGTCGAGATCCCGCCTTCGGCCAAGCCGATGGACGAGAAAAAGACCGCGCCCGCCGCCGCGGCCGCCGCCAAGGCCGTGACCATCGAGTCGCGCACCCTGATCCAGGGGGAAACCCTGCAGGTGGTGTTGGGACAGCGGGCGGTGTTCCATCTCGACGACAAGGGCCATCCGATCCTCGACCGGGTCGAGACCGGCAAGCTGGCCGAGGCCCATCCGGACGGCGAGGTCGCCGAGACCTTCGAGCCGCCCGCCGCGGGTCAGTTCGCCGTGGCGCTGGACGGCTCGGCCGAAAAGCGCGCCACCGTGCTCAAGGTCTGGAACGCCACGGGCAAGGCATTGGACTACGCCGCCATCGCCCTTATCCCGCGCAAGGGGCAGATCGTGCCCGAGCCCGCGCCCGTCTGCGCCGTGTCGGCCCAGTCGCTGCGCACCGAAATCTGGCCACGGCCGGTGCTGGCCATCGGCATGATGCGCTTCAAGCCGGTCGACGCCGCCAGGCCTTGCCCGCAAAAATAGACGACCGCATCCGAAGGGGGACTGCACCATGGCGCTCGACGCCGAGACACGGGAACAACTCATCGACACCGTGCGCCGCTTCGTCAGCGAGCGCCTGCGACCCCTCGAGGCCAAGGTGGCCGAGGACGACGCCATGCCCGACGACGTCGTCGAAGAGATGAAGGGGCTGGGCCTTTTCGGCCTGTCGATCCCCGAGGAATATGGCGGCCTGGACCTCTCGATGGAGGACGAATGCCTGGTGGGCGTCGAGTTGGGCCGCACCAGCCCGGCCTTCCGCTCGGCCTTCGGCACCAACGTCGGCATCGGCAGCCAGGCGCTGGTGATGTTCGGCACCGAGGCCCAGAAGGAGAAGTTCCTGCCCGGCATCGCCTCGGGCGAGATCGTCACCTCGTTCGCCCTGACCGAACCCGAGGCCGGCTCGGACTCGGCCAACGTCCAGACCCGCGCGGTGAAGGATGGCGACCACTATGTGCTGAACGGCGCCAAGCGCTTCATCACCAACGCCAACAAGGCGCACCTCTTCACGGTGATGGCGCGGACCGACCCATCGAAGCCGGGCGGCGGCGGGGTCTCGGCCTTCCTGGTCGAGCGCGACAGCCCCGGGCTGACCGTCGGCAAGTCCGAGAAGAAGATGGGCCAGCAGGGCGCCCATGTCTCGGAGGTGTTCTTCGACAACGTCCGCGTGCCGGCCGAAAACCGGATCGGCGCCGAGGGCGAGGGGTTCAAGGTGGCCATGCAGGTGCTGGATCGCGGCCGCCTGCACATCTCGTCGGTCTGCATCGGCGTGGCCGAGCGCCTGATCGCGGACTGCGTCGCCTATGCCTCCGAGCGCAAGCAGTTCGGCCAGCCGCTCAGCAACTTCCAGCTCATCCAGGGGATGATCGCCGACTCCAAGACCGAGACCCTCGCCGCCAAGGCCCTGACCATGGAGACGGCCCGCCGGCGCGACGCCGGACAGAACGTTACCATGGAGGCGGCGGCGGCCAAGTACTTCGCCTCGGAGATGGTGGGCCGCGTGGCCGACCGGGCGGTGCAGATCTTCGGCGGCGCCGGCTACATCGCCGACTACGGCATCGAGCGCTTCTACCGCGACGTGCGCATCTTCCGGATCTACGAGGGCACCAGCCAGATCCAGCAGGTGATCATCGCCCGCGAAACCCTGAAGCGAGGCGGCTGATGGACCCGATCGAAGCCCTGATCTTCGACCTCCTGAGCAAGGTGCCGGCCGGCAAGTCCATCGCGCCCGAGGACGTGGCGCGGGCCCTGGACGCCGAGGGCTGGCGCCGCCAGCTGGGTCGTGTGCGGGGAACCGCCGTGGGCCTGGCGCGGCAGAACAAGCTGGTGATCCTTCGGCACAACAAGCCGGCCGATCCCGACACCTTCCGCGGCGTCTGGCGCATGCGCCTGCCGCAGGAGGGCGACGCGCCCGCCTGATTGCGGCCTTTTCCTAAGGTTAATCGCGCGGCCCTATAGTCTCTCACCGACATGAAGCGCCTGGCCCTCGTCTTCCTGCTGTTCGCCCTTTCGGCATGCACGCCCCTGATGGTGCAGAAGGCAGGCGCGCCGCCGGCCGGCTTCCCGGGAGCTCACTTCGAGCAGGACGCGGTCGTCAGTTTCGACGGCGCGCGGCTGGGCCTCACCACCTGGAACGCGACAACCGGCGAGCCCTGGGCCGTGGTCGTGGCCGCCCACGGCATGAACGACTACGCCAACGCCTTTCATTTCGCCGCCGAGGACTGGGCGAAGCAGGGCGTCACCACCATCGCCTACGATCAGCGCGGCTTCGGCCGCTCGCCGGGCCGCGGCATCTGGGCTGGCGACGAGCTGATGATCGAGGATTTGCGGACAGTCACGGCGCTGGCGCGGGCCAAATATCCGAAAGCGGTGGTCACGGTGGTCGGCGAGAGCATGGGCGGCTCGGTGGCCGCAGCGGCCTTCGCCACCGCCAATCCGCCCGCCGCCGATCGGCTGGTCCTGCTGTCGCCCGGCGTCTGGGGCTTCAAGGCCCAGCCGCTGCCGAACAAGACCCTGCTATGGCTGGCCGCCAACTTCACGGGCTCGAAGGTCTACACGCCGCCGCGCTGGCTCACCGACCGGATCTATCCCACCGACAATCGGGAGGAGCTGATCGCCATGGGCCGCGACAGGCTGATGATCTGGGGCGCTCGATCCGACACGCTGTACGGCCTGGTCCGGCTGATGGACCGCGCGGCGAAGGATGTGGGCGAGGACCGCCTGCCGACGTTCTACCTCTACGGCGCCAACGACCAGATCATCCCGAAGAACGCCGCCTTCAAGGCGGTGAAGGACCTGCGGCCCGGCGACCGCTCGGCCTACTACGCCGCCGGCCACCACCTGCTGACGCGCGACAAGCAGCGGGCGGTGGTGATCGCCGACGTGCTGGCCTTCATCCGCGACCCCGACGCGCCGCTGCCGTCGGGCGCCCCGCCGATCCCCGGCGCGGGCGCGAAGTACGCGGGCCCGGCGGCCGCGCCGCCGCGTCAATCGGCGGGGTTGTGATATGCCCCGTGCGAGCGTATTCCCCGCTAAATTCCTCCCCCTGGATGCAGAGTTCTCGGCATGACCTTGTTCGATTCTCCGGCCTTTGAGGGCCATGAAGGCGTCCACGCTTTCTCGGACGAGAAGACCGGCCTCAAGGCCATCATCGCCGTGCACTCGACGGCCCGCGGGCCGGCCGCCGGCGGCTGCCGCATGTGGCCCTACGCCAGCGCCGCCGAGGCCCTGGACGACGCGCTGAAGCTGTCGCGGGCCATGTCGTACAAGAACGCCATGGCCGACCTGGAGCTGGGCGGCGGCAAGAGCGTGATCATCGGCGACAGCCGCACCCAGAAGACCCCGGCGCTGTTCGAGGCCTTCGGCCGCGCGGTCGAGGACCTGGGCGGCAAGTACTGGACGGCCGAGGACGTGGGCGTCTCGGTGGCCGACCTGACCCACGCCCGCAAGCACACCCGCTACGTCGCCGGCCTGGAGGGCCACGACGCCGCCTCGGGCGATCCCAGCCCGGTGACGGCCGAGGGCGTGTTCCGGGGCGTGCGCCTGTGCGTCCAGCGGGCGCTGAAGCGCGACCTCGACGGCGTGCGCGTGGCGATCCAGGGCGTGGGCAACGTGGGCGGCTACCTCGCCCAGAAGCTGCACGCGGCCGGCGCCAAGCTGGTGCTGACCGACGTGAACGCCGAGGTGCTGCGTCGCGTGGCGGCTCAGACCGACGCCGAGATCGTGGCCCCCAGCGCCATCTTCGACGCCGACGTCGACGTCTTCGCGCCCTGCGCCCTGGGCGGCGCGGTCAGCCTCGACACGCTGCCGCGCCTCCGCGCGCGGATCATCGCCGGCGGCGCCAACAACCAGCTGGCCGACGCCGACACCGGCCGCGAGCTCTTCAACCGCGGCATCCTCTACGCCCCGGACTACGTCATCAACGGCGGCGGCATCATCAACGTGGCCGGCGAGATCCGGGCGCTTGACCTCGGCGAGGCCTTCGATCCGGCCTGGGTCGACGCCAAGCTCGACCGCTTGGCGCTGACGCTGGAGGAAGTCCTGGAGCAGGCCCTCGTCGAGCGCCGCCCCACCCACGAGGTCGCCAACGAGATCGCCCGCGCCCGCATCATGGGCGCGACCAGGACCCGCGCGGCGGCCTAGTCGAAGAGGTCGGGGCGCGGCCGGTTCGCCTTCACGCTCCTCCAGCCCTGGATGAGGAGCACCACACCGCCGGCCGTGGGGATGCCGCCCACGATCAAGGCTAGGGCCAGGATGAAGCCGGCCAGGCCTGCGTCGTCGCCGCCCAGCAGGCCGGCGATGGCGCCGCCGCCGAACACCAGGGTGCATGAGCCGCAGAGCAGGGTCAGCATCGCGCCCACGGCGAACAGCGCCCAGGACACGAAGCGGGTCACGCCGTCGCTCATGGCGCATCGTCTCCCTTGAAGTCCGCCGGCGGCAGGACCGGCCGCTCCACCGGTTTCCCGCGCAGCGCCCGACCGGCGAAGAAGATGCCCAGGCCGATCAGGAACGGCACGCCGCCGAACACCAGCACCATGGCCAGGGTGTCGCCGCCTTTGAACGTGTCGTCGGTCAGGCCGATGATAAAGCCGCAGGCGCTGCAGAGGCCGCAGAGCGCCATGATCAGGAATCCGACGGCGATCAGCGCGCCGCCGAAGAACCGTTGGACGGGACCGGGTTCGTTCATCGCGCGCGCCCCTTCGCCAGCGCCCCAGCCCCCGCCGCGCCCGGGCGGTAGAAGGTGTTGAAGGTGTCGAAGGGGATGATCGTCCCGTCCGGCTGGACGAAGTGGACGCAGGACCGCTTCACCGTGCCCAGGTCGAAATTGAAGCGGTCGAGGAACTGGCTGACCACCACGCGGAAGGTGTTCTCGTAGGCCACCTCCTGCGGCACGGCCGCCTCGGGCAGGCAGCAGAGCAGGCTGGCCAGCTTCTCCGAGGTGTTGCCCTGCGCGGTCGACAGCGACAGCAGCTCGAACACCTGCTTGCGCAGCTCGGGATAGCTCTCGAACGTCACGGTGTTGGGCGCGGCCGCCACGAAGAGGTCGCGCGGCAGCATGGCGGTGACCGGCTGCACCTGCTGGCCGTTGCGCAGGCCGTAGCCGATGCAGATCTGGTCGGGGTTGCAGGGCAGGGGGATCAGGTCGTCGAGGGCGAAGACGCCCGCCTCGGCGATCGCGCGGCGCACCTCGGTCAGGACGATGCGGTGCCGCTTCGCGTCGAAGCCGTCGTTGCGGCCGGCATCCTGGATCGGCTGGAAGGTCACGCCGCGCACGGAGCGCCATTGCAGGGCGTAGTGGACAATGTCGGCGATTTCGGCGTCGTTCACGCCCTTCTTCAGGGTCACCACCAGGGTCGTGGAGATGTTGTTCCGCTCCAGCGCCTCCAGCGCCTCGGTCCGCACGCGGGAGAGGTCGGCGCCGCGCAACTCCATGAGGGCGTCGCGCTTGAGGCTGTCGAACTGCAGATAGACCTCGAAGCCGGGCATGTAGGTCGCCAGCCGCTCGGCGAAGCCTGGCTCGCGGGCAATGCGCAGGCCGTTGGTGTTGATCATCAGGTGGCGGATCGGCCGGGCCTTGGCGGCGTCGAGGATGTCCCAGAACTGCGGATGGATTGTGGGCTCGCCGCCCGAGAGCTGGACCAGGTCGGGCTCGCCCTCGGCGGCAACGATCACGTCCAGCATCCGCTCGATCTCGGCCAGCGGCCGGTGGGCCTCGCGCTTCACCGAGCTGTCGGCGAAGCAGACAGGGCAGGTGAGGTTGCAGGCCTCGTTGACCTCGATGATCGCCAGGCACGAGTGCTGCTCGTGGTCAGGGCAGAGGCCGCAGTCGTAGGGGCAGCCGTGGTCGGTGCGGGTCGCCACCGACAGCGGCCGGTCGCCCGGTTTCAGCCAGTCGCGCTGGGATTTCCAATAGGCGATGTCGTCGGCGATCAGCGTCTTCTGCACGCCGTGCTCGCGGCAGCGCTTGAGGTAGAAGACGCAGCCGTCCTCGCCGATCACCTTGGCGGGGACGAGCTCCAGGCAGGTTTCACACAGGCTGGTGGTCTGACCCAGGAACAGGTAGGGCGCGGCTTTCCGCACGCTCGCGGCGGAGACTTCCGCGGTAGAAGACCCATCCATAAGCGACCAGCCCTCCGCACATCAGGTGGAACAGGTTAAGCGGCCCGATCAACGGCGGATAGGGCTTCAGGAACTCCCAACCGAAGCGTGTCGCGCCGTACCACAGGCACATGGCGTAGAAGGCCCGCCGCATCGCCCAAGGGCGCCGTCCCGCCAGGCCCTCGAGATAGGCGGCCAGGAACAGCGCCATGGCGAGGCTCTCGTAGACCTGCACCGGGTGCCGCGCGACTCCGTCGCCCAGGTCGACGGCCCAGGGCAACGCGGTGGGCGACCCGTAGGTGCCGTCCGGCAGGCCGGCGAACAGGCAGCCCCAGCGGCCGATCACCACGCCCAGGGCGAAGGGGCCGACGAAGACGCCGCCCGTCGAGCCCTTCACCCCGCGGACGGCCTTGTAGATCTCCACGCCTGCGATCGCGCCGACCAGGGCGCCCACGACGCTGTGCGACAGGGCCGGCTGGGCGTCGCGCAGGCTGTTCAGCGAGCCCGCCAGCCACGCGCCGGGGACGGCGCCGAGGGCCAGGGCCGCGAAGTAGCCGCCGCCGACCTTGCCCGCCACCTGCTCGGTCAGGCCCTTGAGCCGCCAGCGGTACAGCGCAACGCTCAGCGCAAGCCCGCAGCCCCAGGCCGCGAGGTCGAAGGCGGTGTGCGCCCAGATGGCCGTGGGGACGTGGATCATGCCGCGCCGATCAAGGCAGCGGAATCGGTCCCGCTCAAGCCGTCAGGCCTGGTAGGCGCGCTCGCCGTGGGTGGCGAGGTCGAGGCCGTCCTCGATGGCTTCCGGCGTGGCGCGCAGGCCGATGGTGACCTTGCAGACGAACAGGATCGCGGCGGACGCCAGCGCCGACCAGCCGCAGACGGCCAGCGCGCCCAGCGCCTGGACGCCGAGCTGGCGGCCCATGTCCATGCCCTCGCCGTAGCCCGCGCCGCCCAGCGACATCGACGCCAGCACGGCCACCAGCAGCGTGCCCAGCAGGCCGCCCACGCCGTGCACGGCGAAGACGTCGAGGCTGTCGTCCAGCCTGAGGCGGTGCTTCACCAGGTCGACGCAGTGGAAGCAGACCAGGCTGCCGAGCGCGCCCAGGACCACGCCGCCCACCGGGCCGACGAAGCCGGACGCAGGGGTCACGGTGGCGAGGCCGGCGACCACGCCGGTGACGACGCCGATCATGCTGGAGCGCTTGAACTTCAGCTTCTCGATGAGCGCCCAGACCAGGCCGGCGGTGGCGGCCGACAGATGGGTCGCCACCAGGGCCGAGCCGGCGGCGGCGTCGGCCGCCAGCGCGCTGCCGGCGTTGAAGCCGTACCAGCCGACCCACAGCATGCCGGCGCCCATCATGGTCATGCCCGGATTGTGCGGCGGGTGCAGGTCGCGCGGGAAGCCGTCGCGCGGACCCAGCATGGCGACGGCCACCAGCGAGGAGATCCCGGCGGTTGCGTGGACCACCAGGCCGCCCGCGTAGTCCATCACCTTCATCTGGGCCAGCCAGCCGCCGCCCCAGATCCAGTGGCAGACGGGCGCATAGACCAGCAGCAGCCAGAGGCCCGAGAACAGGAGCACCGCGCCAAAGCGGATGCGCTCGACATAGGCGCCGACGATCAGGCCGGGCGTGATGATCGCGAAGGTCATCTGGAAGGCGAAAAAGACGGTCTCGGGCAGCGAGCCCACCACGCCGGCGCGGGCGTCGGGCAGACCGAACTTGGCCAGGTCGCCGATCAGCGGGCCGGTCCCCGAGAAGGCCAGGCTGTAGCCGCCCATCAGCCAGAGCACCGAGGCCACGCAGGCGATGGCGACGCAGTGCATCATCACCGACAGGGCATTCTTGGCGCGGACCAGGCCCGCGTAGAAGAGGGCCAGGCCCGGCAGGGTCATGAACAGCACCAGCGCCGTGGCCGCCAGGATCCAGGCGGTGTGCGACGGGTCGGCGACGGGCGCCGGCGTCTGCGCCAGTGCAGGGCCTGCGAGCCCTGAAAACAGCATCCCGGTTGCCGAAGCGGCGAGCACCCTTGCGCGGCCCATGCGTCCATCCCCTCGCGGGCGCGCTCCGTGGTTTTCCACGATTTGCCTACGCGCCGTGCAGGGCGTGCATAGGCAGCAGGCAAAGCCGCGGCCAATGGCCTATCGGATGGGCGCCGGCGCGGCCCGGCGCCCATCCCGCCGATTGCCGATCTCTTGGGCAATTGGCGCCGAAATGCTGGGCAAATAGGCTCAGCCGCGCCGGCTCAGCCAGGCGTCACGGTCCAGTCGCCAGATCTGACCGTCGGCCGGGCCGCTGACGTAGTCGCGCCGCTCGATGTCGACGAGGATGGCGCCCTGCTTCTCCTTCACCCGGCCGGAAGCGCGGTTCTCCACGGCGTTGGTCAGGTAGAGGAACGGCCATTCCAGCACTCGGAAGGCATAGCCCGTCACCGCGTCGGCGGCTTCGGTCATCAGGCCCTGGCCGTGTAGCGCGGGGTCGAGCCAGAAGCCGCGCATGTCCCGCTTCGTCCCGTCGAACGGCCACAGGTCGATGCGGCCGCGCAGCGCGTCGTCGCCCTTGAGCGTGATGGCCCAGAAGCACTTCTCACCCTTCTCCCGCTGTTCGACGCACTGGGCCCAGTTGGTCGCTGCGCCATCGTCGGGATAGGGCCAGGGAATGCCCGCGTGGAGCCAGCGCACGACATCCCACTGCGGGAAGATGTGTTGCACCGCTTCGAGGTCATGCTCGGCATAGGGCCGTAGGATCAGCCGCGCTGTTTCCAGCACCGGCGTGGGCGGCAAGGGCTTTCGAAAGATCATCTCCGGTTTCCTTGGGAAAATGCCGGAGGCCGGGCGCGCCTTCCTGTCAGATCGTGGAGCCCGGCCGGTCCGGCGGGGCTCGTCTGGGAAGGCTAGGCCGCGTCAGCGCGCGCAACACCGTCCCGACGCCCCGCGGGGGCGGCGTTCATACCCGACGAATTGCAGGCCTGCTGGCGAACCATGGGCCCTCCCTAGCACAGGCGGGCGCGCCGGCCCAGCGTCAGGCCGGCGGCGCGGCGCCGGCGGCAGGCTGGGCCGGCGTGCTGCGCGGCCGCCGCGGCCGAGGGGCCTCGGCCTGCTTGGCGTCGTCGTCGGAGTCCAGGCGGGCCCGGATGCTGCAGACCACGCCGTCGGTGGGGTAGAGGATCCGCACCTCGCCGTTCAGGTCGGCGGCCAGCCCGCGTTCGATCAGCCGGCTGCCGAAGCCGGTGCGCGTGGGCGGCGTCACGCGAGGGCCGTCGATCTCGCGCCAGGTCGCCGTCAGCTCTCGCGCGCCTCGATCCTTCGACAGGTCCCAGGCGAAGTCGATGCGCCCGTCCGAGGTAGAGAGGGCCCCATACTTCACGGCGTTGGTCGCCAGTTCGTGCAGGGCCAGCGCGATGGCGATCGCGGTCTTGGGCTCAAGCCGGACCTTTGGCCCGCTGGCGGCGATGCGCTCCTCGCCCAGGCCCAGGCGGAAGGGCTGCAGCGCCTGGGCGACGATCTCGTCCAGGTCGGCCCCCGACCACTGCTCGTTGGTGAGGACGTCGTGCGCCTTGCTCAGGGCGACGATGCGCGCGGTCAGCGTATCGCGCGTCGACGTCGGCGCCCCGCCGCTGCGCAGGGTCTGGGTGGTGATGGACTGGACGGTGGCCAGCGTGTTCTTCACCCGGTGGTTCAGTTCGTTGATGAGCAGCCGCAGGTGCGTCTGGTCCTGCTGCTGGCGCGCCACGGCGGCGCGCAGCGTCTCAAGCCGCTCGCGCGCCTCGTACTGTCGCCGACGGCCGCGCAGCGCGGTCTGCACGACGCTGACCAGAGTGGTCGGGTGGAATGGCCGCTCCAGGAAGCTGATGTTGCCGAGCGCGCGGCTGAAGCGCTCCGCCGCGGGATTGCGCTCCAGGCCGCCGCCGCGCTGCGCGAGCACGACGACCGGGAAATCGGACCACGGAGGCTGCGTGTCGATCCAGCGGGCGAGGGGGCTGTAGTCGTCTTCCTGGAGGACTTCCTCGACGATCAGGGCGAGCCCGGCGCCTGCCTCGCATTCGCGTCGCATGGCCGCGATGTCGGCGCAGATCTGCGCCTCGAGGCCCGCCTCGCGCAGGACTGCGGCGGCGACCAGGGCGTCGCGGCCGTAGGGCGCCAGGATGAGGGCCCGCTCCGACGCCGCGACAGGGCTCATTCCGAGCCGCCGTTCATCAGGCCGGAGCGTTCGCCGATGAAGTCGGGCACGCCGCGCAGGACGCCCTGGAACTGGATGAGCGGTTCGCCGAGCGTGACGCCCCGCCCGGTGATCTCGTACTCGCGGATGGTCCGCTCATGGGCGCCGGCGCGCTTCTTCACGACGGAGATGGCGCGGCGCACCTGGCCCATGGCCTCGAAGTACCGAAGCAGCAGGACGGTGTCTGCCAGGTAGGTGACATCCACCGGGGACTTCATTTCGCCGACCAGGCCATGTTGCGCGACGGTCAGGAAGGTGGTGGCGCCTTGGCGGTTCAGGTACTGAAGGAGCTCGTGCACGTGGAGCAGCAGGTAGTGTTCCTGCGGCATGGCGGCCTGGTAGCCGTTAAGGCTGTCGATCACCACGGTGCGGGCGCCCGAACTCGCGACGCATGTGCGCACACGCGCCGTGAACTCGCCCGGCGACATCTCGGCCGCGTCGACCTGCTCGATCAGAAGGTCGCCGCTCGCGCGCAGCGCCTCCAGGTCAAGGCCAAAGTGGCGGGTGCGCTCGAACAGCAGGCCTAGCTCCTCGTCGAACACGAAGAGCGCGGCCTTCTCGCCTCGCTTGATCGCGGAGATCGCGAACTGGAGGCTGAGCAGCGACTTGCCGGTCCCCGCGGGTCCCAGGACCAGGCACGCCGTGCCCCGCTCGATGCCGCCGCCCATCAGCTCGTCCAGGCCGCCGATGCCGCTCTCCAGGGGCGTCCGGCTGAACGCGGTGCGGTGCTCGCTGGAGACGAGGCGCGGATAGACGTGCAGGCCGCCGGTCTTGATGGTGAAGTCGTGGTAGCCGCCGCGGAACTTGCGGGCCCGGTATTTCGTCACCCGGACGCGCCGGCGTTCGGCCCCGTACTCGGGCGCCAGTTCCTCCAGGCGCACGACGCCGTGTGCGACGCTGTGGACGGTCTTGTCCGAGACTTCGGCGGTGAGGTCGTCGAGCAGCACGACGGTGGCGCCGTGCTTGGCGAAGTAGTGTTTCAGCGACAGCACCTGGCGCCGGTAGCGCAACGACCCCTGCGCCAGGAGGCGGATCTCGGACAGGCTGTCGATCACCACACGGCTGGGTTTCACGCGCTCGACCGCCTCCAGGATCATGCGGGTGGTCTCGCCCAGCTCCAGGTCCGACGAATAGAGCAGGCTCTGTTGCTGCGACTCGTCGAGCAGGTTCTCGGGCGGCGCCAGTTCGAAGACGTCGATCCCTTCCAGGGACCAGCCGTGCGAGGCGGCCGTATCGCGCAGCTCTTCCTCGGTCTCGGACAGGGTCACGTAGAGCGTTCGCTCGCCCACCGCCGCGCCAGCCATCAGGAAGCTCAACGCCGCCGTGGTCTTGCCCGTCCCGGGACTTCCCTCGAACAGGTAGACGCGGTCGCGCTTCAGGCCCCCGCCCAGGATGTCGTCCAGGCCGGCGATGCCGGTGGCTGCGTCGTCGGCGCGGCTCGCCGCCGGTGTCTTGCTCATCGCTCCTCGTTACGATGCCGTTGCGTGGCGGCTGGGCCGCTCTACCCCAGGACCGGAAATGCGCATTCCGCGCTCCGGTTCCTCACATCCGAGGCGGTCAGGCGAGCTTGCGGCCGCGGGGCTCCCGCACGGCGAGGATCAGGATCACGAAGGCGGACGCCAGGAAGCCCAGCGAGGCCAGGAAGACCACGTCGTAGCCGAACGCCTCGGCGACGACGCCGCCCACGAGCGGACCGGCGGTGGCGGTGATGCTCTCGGCCGTGGCCGAGACGGCGATACGCATCGGCAGGTCGTCGCGGCTGCCGAACTCCAGGATCATGGTCTGGGACGCCATCATGTAGCCGCTGAGCGAGGCGCCCAGCACGGCGAACGCCGCGAAGATCGGCACGGCCGAGTGCAGGTTCAGCAGCATGATCGTTGCGGCGACCCAGCCGATGATCGAGGCGACCAGCACGGCCCTGAAACCGGTCTTGTCGCCCATATAGCCCCAGAGCAGGTTCGACACGGTGTCGGCGCCCAGGAAGGCGAACGAGAGCAGGCCCAGCGTGGCGCCATCGTGGCCCAGCACCTTGCCGACGTAGAGGATGTAGAACGGGGTCGCGATCCGCGCCGAGGTGGCCAGCATCTGCACCAGCAGGAAGAAGCCGTAGGCCTTGTCTTGGGCGATCAGGGCCGGGAAGTCGCGCAGGCGGTCGCGGAAGCGGGCCGGCGGGCGGGTGGTCGGAGGCTCGGGCTCCTTCAGCAGGATCTGCAGCGCCCAGAGGCCGGCGCTGGTGAGCACGAAGGCGAAGACGAAGGTCGTGGAGTAGCCGTTGCCGAACAGGTTGGTCCCGATGAAGTACTTGCCGGCGACCCAGGCGAGGACGGCGGCGATGGCTCCGCCCGTGGCGTTGCGCCAGGCCTGCAGCCGGCCTCGTCGGCTGATGGGGATCACCTTGGACATCAGCAGGCTGAACACCACCCGCTGGGCGCCCATGAAGATGCCGAACATCAGGATGAAGAACAGCAGCGCCCAGACCAGCGGCTGGCCCGAGAGGAACCAGCCGGCGAGCGCCATGCCCAGGATCGCCAGGCGGCCCAGGCTGCCCATCCAGACCGCGGCGGGCATGACCTTGGTGCGGTGCTCGACCTTGGTGGCCCCGAAGATCGGCGAGATCACCCCGCCCAGCTGCTGCAGCGCCAGCCCCAGGCCCACGATCACGTTCGAGCCCGAGACCGACAACAGGTAGGCCGGCAGGAAGGTGGGGGCGTTGACCAGCCGGAAGCCGGTCATGCCCAGCATGCCGTGCAGGTAGTTGCCGAGGTAGTTTCGCTTCAGGTTGTCCCAGACGAACTTTTCGTAGGCCGCCTCGCGCGCGGCGAGGTCGTCCTCGGCCACCAGCGCAGCGTCTTCGGTTTCGTCCAGCTTGGCGTCCAAACCTCAGCCCGCGGCGCGGGTCTTCGACGCCCGCCTCCCACGGCTCCCTCGCACAGTGGAATTTTCGAAAGGCGAGTCTGGAATGAGACCGCCTCTCCCAATGCTAGGGGGATTTCGCGGAGGCGCAACCGCTCTTGGCGACGCCCCCGGACGAAGTCAGGCGAACAGGAAGTCGCCGGAGTTGAGGCTGGCGAGCGCGGTGTTCTGCAGGGTGATGGTGTTGGCGGCGTCGAGGGTGATGACGACGTCCAGACCGACCTGCTGGGCGTGGCTCTGCACGGCGGCGAAGTTGGCGAAGGCCGAGGCGTCG